>Ga0315900_10000057_pt1 | contig 188166 bp, 162 predicted proteins | sample LakEriMetagenome_FD_203521 | JGI IMG/M metagenome (GOLD analysis project Ga0315900, IMG submission 203521) | Freshwater fungal communities from buoy surface, Lake Erie, Ohio, United States - Buoy 12 MA114 | ecosystem: Environmental > Aquatic > Freshwater > Lake > Lake biofilm | place: USA... | reverse complement strand
GTTGCTCCCCACATTTCCTCGCGGATCATGCAGTTACCACTGTCGGATACTGGGCGGTAACATTACCCAGACCAGGACTTTCACCCGGCTGATTAAACGCCATCGAAGGCGCACTAGTGGATCTTGCGAAAGATCCCGGCGGCAACGTAGTGGATCTTGCGAAAGATCCCGGCGCTCAAGCAAACCCAAGTGTTGATTTTGTTGCTACGAGTGTTACACTAAAACACAACGCTTGGGGATCTCTGATGCCGCACTTTGGTTTTATTTTGGGAGTTGACCGAAAATGGAAATTTGGCTCACATCAGCGAAAACGGGCTAACGCCAGAGGATGTCGAGCCGGTTGTCTTGAATCCAGATAGGATAAGTACTAGTCGCTCATCTGGGCGACCCATTGCATTCTGAGAGACTCCTGATGGTCACTATATCGCGGTTGTTTGCGAGCAAATCGATCGAACGACTGTATATCCGATTACAGCATTTATCATTGAGGACTAATCGAACGTGGTAAAGCGAACGATGGGGAAGAGGATTTATCGCGAACCAACAGCCGAGCAAGCGGCCCGGTATCGCCAAATCCGCGAATTGATCTCGGAGGAAATACCGGAGATTAAGCGAGAGGCCAAGGCGATGCGTGAGAGTCGAAAGGTCAGTCTTCAACGAGCCGTAGCGATGCTCAAATCCGAGCGGGAACAACAAGGAATGTCCTTAGCGGATATCAGCAGGGAGACCGGTATAAGCAAGTCGGCGATTTCCAAATTGGAGAATAACCACGATGCCAATCCGACGATCAACACCCTTGTAAAATACGCGGAGGCTCTTCGAATGGAGTTATCGGTGAGCCTGACTGTGAAACGCTAGATCTCAGATGGCTCTAGACAATAGTCCTGCGTCGTTTTCGACAAGCGAGGCCAAGAGCACCGAGTCCAAAGATCACCATCGAGGCCGGCTCAGGAACCTCGCCACTGGATTCGAGTCGCAATTGAAACGCGTTGACGATTGGATTCTTTAGGTTGTTTATTCCACCGACTTCAAGCATGCCGTTAAACAAGACATCTTGAATGTTGCCTGTGGCGGTGAAAGTCCCGATTACATATTGGCCTAGACCGCCAAGCGTGCTGGAGACATTGGTTTTGATCTCTGAAGTGCTACCACCACCACTGACTTCGACTCGCTTGTATAAAACTTGATCGTTCTTTGAGTCGTTTACCCAGAGCTGCAAGCGGTAGGATTTGCCGGTTTCGAGTCCACCGAGTGACAAGGTCATTGTTGCGTAATAGCTCGCCGCGATTGCGTTTCCAAGAAGGCCTTGGTAGGGCGAGCTTAGTGAGGCAAAAGAGCCTGAGTTTGCGCTGGTGTCAACGCCATTGAGTTCACCAATATCTTCCGACAATGTCACGTCGCCCATTGTGATTGTTTGCAAGCCGGACTGGACAATAGGTGCTCCAAAAGCTTGAAAACTCACTCCACGAACAATAACGGGTTGCACTTGACTGGCGCCAGAATCGGGCCCGAAGTTGTAGGCATAGACTAGGGTTCCTGTGTTATCGATATCCAAGTCCCCCGAGATAGCTTGGACCGGTTGCCAAATCACTACGCCCGCAAGGGTCGGATTGGCCAATGCAGCGAGGATCAGGTTCAAAGCAGCGAGGAGAAAAAACTTTTTGCATGGGATAGCAAGTCGAATAGTTCGCATTTTTCAATCTGGGAAGTTGGACTTTTGAATCGACGATCCTTCTTTGGAAACACAACGCATCCCTACATCTATAAGAACCCCATTTACCCGCACTACGGTTCCCAAAAAAATTTTTCAACATTGGAGCGGAGTAAAAATACGAGCTAAGGCGGCCAATTATTCTCGGTGATCAATTGGCCGCCGTGGTTCAGTTCGAGTCGCTTGAAGAATTAAACTCGCTGAGCATTCCTCTTGCGATGAGCGCGATAAACAAAGCCTAAAGCACCAAGCCCGAAAATGGCCATCGAGGTCGGCTCGGGAACTTCGCCGCCACCACCACCGGGCGATAGTACAGCCACTCGGAATCCAAAGTCGTTATTCTGGAATGTTGGGAATGCGTCTTGAGGTAGATTGTTAATCATGTAAGTGCTCGACATGAACTGCGACTGATTTTTAAATCCGCCGCCGAGTAACACCCGAATAAAATCTGGATTTACACTGGAGTGATTTCCGTTAACTGAATCAAGATTGGACTCAGTCCATTCGAGTGCATTGCCAGCCATTCCCATTATTTGGTAGGCTGACTCTCCTCCCGCTTGGCCAACATCTACAGTGCCTCCCGCAATATTCTCGTAAACCGCTGTGCCGCTTGTTGTGCTGTTGGAGGTTATTTTTGTGGGTACGCTATCGCTGCCGGTCGGATAGGTCCAGTACCCTCCATTAGCGCCCTTTGCTGGGTCGTAGTATGCGGCTTTATACCACTCTTGATAACTAGGTAGCACATAGGTCGCTCGCTTACTTCGAAACGGATTGAATTCATTGTAGTCCGCTTCATCACTCGATTCCCAGAGTGAAATATTGTCGTTAACGCCGGACGACGTGAATTTATAAGCTGCATGTCCACCTGTACTCGTGTTCAACCAATTGACAAACCGGGCCGCTTCATTCCAACTCACTCCCGTTGCGGGACGATCTCCGCCATTGTCATCAGTTGAACTCATGTCCGCTAGGGTAATCGCAAGCGACGCTCCGTTACCATAGCTAGCGTTGTACCGGTCTATCATATCTCGACTGACTTCGGTCTTGCCAAGTTGAAATGTGTATCCGACCGAACCGCTCGATTTGACACTGTCTGGAGCATTACCTGGATTGCCGATCGTGACAAACTCCATATTGAATGTATTGGCACCGGAGCCAAAGGTCACTGTTCCGGCATAACCCGACGCATTCATGAGAGCCGACGCGATCATCGCACCCGCAATCGTGCCAAGCTTGGAAAGTAGTCGGATGCGATCCTGAAAAGAAAATAACCGTCTCATTCTGAACCAGCCTTGTATCAAAATCTCCTATTTGCCCCTCCCTGCTAAACACAACGCATCCCTACATCTATAAGAACCCCTTTAATCCGCACCACGGTTCCCAAAAACGGGGGAGCGGAACGCCGAAAAATGATTTTTAGATTCTGGGAACCGACCGCCAAGAAACGGGGTTCCCTGGCGTTTGCTCTGTGATTTGGTAGCCTTTTTATCTACCAAAGCAGTCGCAAGAAACAAAAACGAACCCATTGAAAAAATTTCGGTAAATCCACCCATTGGATCCTCCCATCGTATGAACGCCATCATCGATCAGAAACCCGAACAAGACATCGGATCGGTCTCCCACTGGCTCCGTGAACTCAAAGCCGGCGATGGCAATGCCGTCGAAGCGATCTGGAACCGGTACTACCAGCGCATCGTGGAATTTGCGATCCGGAAAATGAAAATCAATCCCGACCGCGCTATCGACGAGGAAGACATCGCGCAACTGACAATGCATCGCTTCTGCCTCAACGCGACCTCGGGCCACTACCCACACCTCGACGATCGACAGCAACTCTGGGATCTCCTCGTGGTCTTCACCCTCAATCGCATCCGCAAGCACCTCCGCGCCTGCAATAGCCAAAAACGATCCCTTCCCAAGACGCCAGAAAACCGAAACTCGGACCCCAATGAAGACGCATCCCAAAGTGTCGTGCTGGAGTTCAAACGGTTGCAAGCCATCGAAGATTTGCGATCTCCAGAAGCACCTGCGATCATGGCCGATATGGTTCGTTTTTGGTTGGATAGACTCGACCGCGAAGACCCCAGCGGAGAACTAAAACAGATCGCCGTTTGGTCCATGGAAGACATCTCAGGAAGTGAAATAGCGAGGATTCTTAAGAAGCGAAAATCAGCAATTCTCCAAAAAATACGACTCATACGCCTACTATGGGAGGAGTGCGAGTTGTGTTAGCCAACGACACAGAGGAAAACTTTATCTACCAAACCGATGAGGTATCGCTCAAGCAGTGGCGTGAAGTCATGCAAGCCTGCCAAACCTATGAGAATCATTTGCTCTGTGGACAAGCGACCACTGCCGAGGAGTTTGCGTCGCAATTTCCCGAAATACCCAAACACTTGCTGACTCCCGAGCTCGAACGCGTTCGCAGTGAATGCCTCGACGCACCATCGAGGTCCAAGCAGGTCGATCAAGTTGAGTATTCACCCTCCGAAAGATATCTGATTCTCGATGAGATCCGAAGTGGCGGGATGGGCCAAGTCTTCCGAGCTTTTGATCGGGCCTGCGGTCGGCTGGTGGCTCTCAAGAAAATACGCAGCGAGTTTGCAGAGGAGCCCTCGATGCGACGCCGTTTCTTGGCTGAAGTGGAACTAACAGCCGACCTCGAACATCCCGGTGTGATTCCGATCTACGATCAGTCGGTCGACGGCTCCGGGCGAGAATTCTATGTCATGCGATTGATTCACGGAGACGGTACCGGCACGCTTCAGCAAGCGATCCGAAGTTTCCATTCCCCATCGGAATTCCAACCTCCGAGCCACAAGGGGTTCTGGAATTCCGCCAAGCGAGGCGAGTTTCGCAAGCTGGTCGAATCGGTGCTTGCGATTGTCGACACGACCGCACATGCGCACAGTCGTGGCATTGCGCACCGGGATCTCAAGCCATCGAACATTCTCATCGGGCCCTACGGCGAAACGCTCATTGCAGATTGGGGTTTAGCCAAGCGAATGGACGCTTTAGCACAAAGCTATTCGAATCCCTCTGCTCAATCCGCAACCGAAGAAAACTTGAGCGACACCGAGTCGCAATCGTTGGTCAGCGCACCTGGGGTTGGTACACCTGGCTTTCGAGCACCTGAGACACAAATCGGTTCTACGCCCACCAACATGGTCGCGGCTGATATCTACTCGCTAGGTGCGATCCTCGATTGTGTGATCACCGGCAGCGCAGTTCCATCGGGGTCCGACAAGCATCCATCGATGGCCTCCGCGTTACCTCTGATCGCGATCGCGAAGAAGGCGATGGCATGCGAGGTTGCTGATCGCTACGAGAGTGCCGAGTCGTTGAGGTTGGACATTAGCAATTGGCTCGCGGGAGAACCAGTATCGGCTTATCCAGAGTCGATGGCAGAGCGAATCTGGAAATGGCCAACGCGGCATCGTTTGCTTGCAACGGCAACAGCCAGCGGGTTGCTTATTACGCTGGTGGCATCGGGTCTATTCTCTTGGTCGCAGTTCAAACAGAAAGCCGAGTTAAAGCAGCTACTGACGACGAGCTCGATACTGCTCGAAGAAAACCAGCAGGCCAAGAAATCGATCGAGGAAGCGTTTTCGCAGCGTGAAGCGTTGGCCTTGCGCGCAATCATCGAGTTTCAATCTCTTTTGACGATGAATCCCTCGCTGCAATCGGATTTGCAGTTTCGAGGTGTTCGAGAGAAAGTGCTCAAGGAGTCTCGGACATTTTACGAAAGCCTTGCGAAATCCGTCGACCAGTCGCCAGATATCGACCATCGCTCTTTGGAAAAACTTTCTGAAGCGGCCACGGCGCTGATGCTCTTGGAGAACGAGCTTGGCAACTATTCGGATTCGCTTCGGATTGCTCAGTCAGCATGCAGTCGAATCGAAGCGGTGGTCGATCCCTCGGACAGACTGCGTTATCATCTCGGACGCATTTTGGCCTTCAAAGGAAACATCGCCACTCGCAATGGTTGGAGGGCTCAAGGTGCACTCGATCAAGACAAAGCGGTCAGCTATCTCGAGCCGTTAATCGATTCTTCAGAACTCGACCAGGAAGACCGTCAAAAGGCGATAAGTCTTTGGAGCAGGGCCGCATCACCAACGTCGATCGCAATGGCTTCCAAAGGAGAGTTCCAAAAAGCGACCGAATTGCTTCAGAGGATCCTCTCTTATTTGGACAAACAACCCGAGGATTTTCGCGATGAGCTCTTAAAAATACAAAGCTGTGGCAACCTTGCGCTGGTCCGTCACTTTGCCAAGGACAAAGCCGGGGCATTTGCCGCGATCGATCAAGCTCGAGGATCGACCCAAAAATGCGAATCATTGCTCGACGAGAACACTCCGTTTCGAGATGTTGTGGAGTTCGAAGTGATGCGAGCGACTTTGGTGAGACTTCGTAGTGATATGATGCTCATGGATGGGCAAGTCGCTCCGGCGATTGAATTGCAGGAGCGATCGCTCGATGATTTGACGACCGCATTAAGAAAACGCCCTTCGAATGCGGAGCTTCATCTCGTTTACCATTCCTGTTGCACGAGACTCCAAACGGTCTTTAGGGAAAACGGACGAGCTTCTGAGGCTCGTCGGATCGTAGACAACTGGGTGCGCCTTGGATCGGAACTTTTTCAAAAGGATCCAAGCAATCCGAAAACTGGCGAATTTTTGATGCACGCACATCACTCCTTGGGCCATTTTAGCGAAACGACTAATGAGCTTGTTCAGGCCCAGGAGTCCTATCAATCCGCACTGGCCGTGGCCAAAGGGCTGATCCAATCCACACAGGCAAGCGAGAGCGTCTTGAGCCAAGCCATGGAGTTGCATGTCCACTTGATTCGATTCGAGCTGATGGCCACCCGCAACGATTCTGCTCAAGAGCATTTCCAGCAGGCGATCGGTCATGCTCTCGAGTTAAAGGCACTGCCGAGTCCAAACGAAGGTTCCCTGCAGAGCATCAAGCAACAAATGGAAAACGCCCTGCGGTTCGCTCAGGAATTGGGAAACCAGGAACTGAAGGATGCCTGGTCTAAGAAGATCGCTCAAGAAGGACTACTACCGGCCTCATGAGCATTGGCTCTGTGCTCTCTGTGTCTTTGTGTTTCAAAAAGATTGTATCAGCGGTTACTGATCCGGATTATCAATCAATGACTTGAGTCGCTCAGCAATCGGCTTGGGAAATCTGGCAATCCAGGACTCATCGACAAGTCCGACATCGATCATGTCTAAGACGTGAACCCGGTCTTTGAGTCGAAACGAATTGAGCTTCATGCGAACAAGTCGCTCCAAGGGTAAGATCCGAATTCCATCTCCATACTCGGTTGGCTCCACATCGGGATTGGCTTCGAAGTCGTCTTGCTTAACCATACGATTCGCTAAGACGATATGAATAGCGTAGCGTACCGAATCCTCCTTTCCCTCGAGGAACATGTCCAAGCCAGCGGCTTTGCGATAAAGGTATCCATTTTCCGCCATGATCAGCTTAAGGTGCTCAAGATCTTCTGGCCGAATCAAAATATCGACATCGTTCGTAGCTCGCACAGCACCTGGGTCTACTTGCGCCACCCAAACTCGTACCGCATTCCCACCAACAACCGCAAAAGGAATCGAAGTAGATTCCAAGATCGACACGACTTTCCTTAGACGTAATTCAACGCGATCCATCGACTCGCCAATCCTTTTCCAAAGCTCTTCTCCGACAACCTTCAATTCCGGATGCATGACATTCTCCTTGGGCTACAGTAGAAAAAGTATACCATAGACCATCTGCATGTAGGACTCTTCGGGAATTATAATGGCTAGGAGTAGACGTTACTGGCACTCTTCGTGCTCTTGCTCAAAACGTTTCGAGTAGATTTTGATCGACAAGACGATTGAATGCCTTCGCCACAAACTCTTTTCGATTACGAACACGAGCAACGTTTCACTAAGCACGAGGTACGTTTCGCGGTTGGGTATCGATGATAGAAACCTTCATCCGATCCGACGGCTACTTATCAGATTTTCCGACAAACCGTGGCCAACCGCTACACGTACCCTACGGACCACAAACCTCAATCGGCCGAAGTCTTTTTGGAGGCGAGGTTCATCGAACTCGATAACCACTTGGAAGCCGAGATGCGGAGTTTCGATTGCTGCTTGCTGATCGTCTGATTCATCTTGATAACCAACTTGTCTCGATACTCGGCAAGCTTACGATCCAAGATCTCTCGAATTCCCTCCCCAAGCCACTCGGCAGTATCGCCATGGATCTTGCTGATCTCGTGCATCCGAAAGTCAAGTAACTCGATTGTCGCATCGGTCACCTTGGGACGAAACTCAACATCCGGAGGAAACGACACCGGTATCAACTTGATCTCGACCTCACAATCGACCTTCATCCGTACCGTCGCATCCGCCTTGGCCGAAACACTCACAAGCTGCACGTCCCGCGCAAACTGGTTCGCTCGACCGAAAAGCTTCAATGGTGCGACTACCCAAACACTCGTGGTGAACTTTTTACCATCGGGCTCGACGTCGAACTTCTTGACCTCCACCTGCAACTCCTTGGCCGGATCAACAAACTCGATCAAATATCGAGACCATGTCCCGTCATTGGCCATCTTCCAACGCTGCTTGGTGTCAATCCGCATCCCATCGAGTTTGACATCCAAACCGTCCCAGACCCGACGCTGCTTGCCCCACTTGCGAGTGTCCTCGACGTTGGCGGGTAAGTTCATCAAGCACATCCAACGCACCCACTGACTGAGCTCCTTGAGCTCCTCTTGGGTCGGACTTGCAACCTCATTGAGCGTTTCGGGTAAATCCAACTTGCGATCGGCCAGCACCGGATCACCGGCGACTTGAAACCCATCCTCCTGAGCCCGCGATGTATCAGTCCCAAGCGAAATGCATCCGAAGACGATCGCCCCGACGAATAGCCACCATGCTGCGATCTTCCAGGTTCCCGTCATGCTAAGCCAAAATCGACTATAATCGGTTTCAGATCCAAATGCCTTCTGCCCACTACCCACGCATTGTATATTCGACCCCCCATCCAAGCGAACTTGCGAACAGATATGAAGTTCACGCAATCGCGTCCCTTTCCAACCGCCACAATCCCTCCTGCTATGGCTCGTTCTCAAAGAAAACCTGTTTTGCTAGCTATCTTTTGGGTTCTTGGCGTTTGGGGGCAAGCACTCCATGCCCAGGAATCCGCATTTTCCCAAGACAAACTCGACAGCTTGGTGCGCGCGGCCAAGACTCGTGGGGATGCCACAAGGGGACTTGGAGCATTCACCCGGGCGAACCTAGCTTGTTTTTCTTGCCATCGGATTGGAAGTGCGGGCGGAGTGATCGGCCCGGAACTTACCCAAATCGGCAAGCAACGCACGCCTGAGCAACTTGCCGAAAGCTTACTGTGGCCTAATCGCAAACAAGAACCTGCTTATCAAGCCTACAAAATTCAAACCGAGGATGGTCAGGTTTTGACGGGGTATGTCGAGAACCCGGAGGCCTCACCACTGGTCTTTGTCGATCCGGCCACTCGTAAAACGCAATCGATTCGGCGCGATGCGATCGAGCAGATGGCAACGAGTGCATCGTTGATGCCTGCGGGCCTTTTTGAATCGCTGCCCTTGGGCCAGCAATCCGACTTGCTTCGTTTTCTCATAGGCCTTGGAACCGATTCTGTGGACCTTGCAAATCTCGAAGCTCAGATTCGATCGGCAAGTACCCACGAACCCGCGAAGTTCACTTGGACGACCCCACCTTTGTTTCCCGAGCACTATCCAAACCACACGGAGTTTGTCAATCGCGATCGTGCTTACGATTGGTATACCAAACAAGCGTTGCATTTTGCTGCGATGAAGAACCGGCCAACTTGGATCGAGCCTTTTCCTGGACTCGATGGAGGCAAGTTTGGGCATTGGGGAAATCAAAAGGAGGACACGTGGAAGGGTGACGAGTGGAACCAAGTTGACCTAGGCTCCATGCAAAGCAACGTCTTAGTCGGTGAGCCCAAAGCGGTCCCCAGGGCCGTAGCGATCCGAATCTCGGCAGATCAAAAACTATCTGCATGTTTCAACACCGACACGCTTGCATACGAAGCCGTTTGGTCTGGTGGTTTTGTCCGTTTCACCGATGTAAGGCATGGTTACATCGATGGATTTAGGATCGAAGGGACCAAGCAAGAGCTAGGCGATTGGGCAAAATCCTTTCGGCAAATTGTCCCTGGGGCTGAGCAAGCTCGCTACCGAGGTATCTATCGAAGTGGCACCGAAGTCGTCTTTGCAGTCGAACACGACTCAAAAATGTATTTGGATCATTTGGGCATCGATGCCAATGGCCAGTGGAAGCGCACCATCGCGCCGGCCAGTGAGCATCCCAAGAAGGATGTCCTGCTTGGAGGCAAATCGCAGTGGCCTCAAACGTTCCAGACCCCGATTCGCATGGGGCAGGGGAGTGGATACGTCGTCGACACGATCGAACTTCCAAGCGACAACCCGTGGCATACGCTCATCGCTGGAGGTGCGCATGCATTTTTGAGCGACGGCAGAGCCGTAGTCGTCAGCATGCAAGGGGACGTGTGGTTGGTCTCAGGGCTCGATACCGACACGGCTAGTTGGAAGCGGATTGCTGCGGGCATGCATCATCTGCTGGGTTGTGTTGTTCACGAGGACAAGATCTACACATTGGGCCGCAACCAAATCACACGCTTGCACGACTTGGATGGCGACGAGGAGATCGATTTTTACGAATGTTTTTCGAACGCCTATACGACATCTCCATCGGGGCACGACTATTTGTGTGGGCTTGAGCGGGACTCTGATGGATACTTTTACTTTGCATCGGGCAACGAGGGCTTAGTTCGCATCAGTCCCGATGGTCGAACTGCGAGTATCATCGCAACGGGTTTCCGAAACCCAGACGGAATGGGCCTCTTGGACGACGGATCTTTGACCGTCCCTTGTTCGGAAGGGGACTGGACACCGACGTCCATGATTTGCTTGGTCACCCCTAGCGAATCCTCCGATGCAGCGAATCGCTATGCGACCAGCCCGGCCCCTTTTTATGGGTATCGTGGACCTCGGCCTAATCAGAAGATCGAATTGCCGCTACTGTATTTGCCGCGTGGGATCGACAACTCCAGTGGAGGTCAGTTGCAAGTCCACAGCGCCAAGATTGGGCCTTTGGATGGTCAGATCGTTCACACCTCGTTTGGCACCGGTACGATGCACCTTTTACTACGAGATCGGGTCGGTTCGCAGTGGCAAGGAGCCTTTAGTCCGCTGCCAGGTGATTTTCGATCTGGAGCGCACCGCGCACGGGTTCGTCCACAGGACGGTTGCATCTACGTCACTGGCATGCATGGCTGGGGTACTTACACACCCGCTGCGGGATGTTTCCAACGCCTTCGCTACACCGGATCTGGAGCTATCCTACCGACAGGTTTTCACGTCCATGAAAATGGAGTTCAGGTTCGTTTTTCAAGTCCCATCGATTCGACCAAGGCCCAGGAAATAGGCAAGCACTTTGCGCAGTCTTGGAACTACCGCTATTCGCCAGCTTATGGTTCTCGCGAATACTCGGTGGTGCATGAGGGGGCCATGGGTCACGATGTTCTCGACATTCGCAGCGTGATTGTTTCGGAGGATTCCAAGAGTCTTTTTCTGGAGATCCCGGATCTTCAGCTCTGCAGCCAATTGCATCTGCTTTTGGAGATCGGTACATCGAGACCCGTCGAGCTCTTTGCGACTCTCAACGCTATGGATAAGCCTTACGATTCAGATCGTTTAGTCGCTCGCAATGCGGTCGGAAAAAAACTGCCCCACCCGATGAGTCGCGATTTGGATTGGTTGACCAAACGGGTCGCGAATCCTTGGCAGAAGAAACTCGATGGAGCTCGGGAGATTCAAATCAAGGCGATGGACAACCTGCAGTTTTCCGAAAAGAAATTGCAGGCCAAACCTGGCGAAGTCATCAAGCTCAAGTTTGTTAATCCCGATGTGGTTCCTCATAATTGGGCGTTGGTTCAACCCGGAACGCTCGAGCAAGTCGGCGATCTGGCCAACAAGCTCATCGGATCCCCGGAGGCTTATCTCAAGCAGTATGTTCCGGACTCCGATGCAGTGATTTGTTATACCGATATCATCGAGCCGGGTTCGGAGTTTGCGATCTATTTCAAAGCTCCGGAAAAGCCTGGTCGCTATCCCTATCTGTGTACCTTTCCGGGTCACTGGATGGTGATGAATGGAATCCTCGAAGTCGGGCAATAGAAAGGCCCTTTTACTAACTGATGAGTGATCAAACGAACGTAACTCCGGGGCAAAGCCCTTACGTATCTGTCCGATGGCAAGGAGACACCCTTGGCCAACTCGAACTGCTGGATCAGACGTTGCTCCCAGAGACGCTTCGGATGATTCCGATCCCGAGTGTCGAAGAAGCGCACGAGGCGATCGTATCGCTCAGAGTGCGCGGTGCACCAGCCATTGGCATTGCGGCCGCGTATGCAGTTGTCACAGGCATGCGAGCATTCGTCGAGCGGCGTGCTGGGATCGACGAGTCGGTGCAACGGGCTAGATCCTTGTGCGATTACTTGGCCACAAGTCGCCCGACTGCGGTGAATTTGTTTTGGGCTTTGGATCGCATGCGGCGTATCATCGATCGCAATAGCAACGTCGCTTCGGCTCATGAACTAGCCAACCAATTGCTGCGTGAGGCAAGACAGATCCATGATGAGGATCGCCGCATGTGCCATGCCATTGGGGAATACGGAGCATCGTGTTTCGAACCCGGTTGTGGGATCCTGACGCACTGCAACACCGGAGGGCTTGCGACCTCTGAGTTTGGGACCGCGCTGGCGGCGATTTTGACCGCCCATTATCAAGGTAAGCAGATTCAGGTGTATGCCGACGAGACACGGCCCTTGTTGCAGGGTGCCCGATTGACGATGTGGGAGCTTCAGCAGCACGGGGTTCCAAGTACGCTGATCTGCGATTCGATGGCAGCTCAGGTGATGCGAGAAGGACGAGTTCAGTACGTGATCGTCGGAGCCGACCGGATCACAGCCCGAGGGGATACGGCCAATAAGATCGGAACCTATGGGCTAGCCGTTTTGGCCAAGCATCACCAAATACCATTTTTGGTTGCGGCTCCTTCGAGCACCTTCGATCTTTCGATTGTCGATGGGGCGGATATTCCGATCGAACAACGCAAATCCGAGGAAATCACCGCTGCATTTGGAAAACGGACCGCACCGGCGGATGTCCAAGTTTACAATCCGGCTTTCGATGTCACGCCTTCGGAACTCATCACGGCGATCGTTACCGAAGTCGGAATCATCCATCCAGTCAACCAGCAGCAAGTAAGCCGAGTCCTCGCGAGATCGTAATTTCGATTCGATGCGAAGCGACCCTTGAGATAACCGTAGGAGTCGTATCGGTAGCTTGGTTCAAGTCCCTTGAACTTCGCTTCGAAATGCGCGGATCCAGGTGGTTTCGCCTGCCTGCAATCGCTGATCGAGATAGCGATTGATCAAATCCGAACTCAAGCCTGGTAGTTCTGTACTCTCAGCGATGCAATCATAGCGACCTTTGGATAAGCGATAAATCTGAACGGATGTGCCGTCGTGCCGCCATACTTCACGGACTTGCATCGCCGCGAATAGCTCCAGCTTGTCGATGGCAGAGGCTGTCAACTCGACTTCGATCACCAGATCGGGTGGAGGATCGACTTCGAAGTCCAGTTCTTCCTTCGCAAGAACCTTGTCGATGTTCGTTACGTAATAGGATTCATCCGCTTCGTACGCTTTCTTCAAATCACTCCGTTTCACGGTCACGGAAGCGACACTGAGGATTTCGATCCCTCTGATTTCCGAATACGCTTCGATCATTCGTCCAAGGAGGCAACTGATATTCTCGTGTTTGCGTTTCGGACTCATCATCTCCAACACTCCTTCGTTGTAGGACAAACGAGGAACACTTCCTCGACGCTCGTCGGCCAACGCCACGAAAATTTCCCAGCTAACATTTTCAAGCACTATCCGGGTCTCGGATTCTTCCTTCAGCAGAGTGCTCATCGTGCCATGCTCACTTTGAATCGCTCCTGGTCATGAAAATCATCCCCTATGCTTATTTTCGAGTACGAGTACATTAAATTCGATCGTCGGGAGTTAGTATACATAGAAGTGTATGCTACTGTCACGATTCGCACTCGTACGCGAAGCCACTGGTGCCCAACCACCCGATATCTTCTCAAAAACTTACCTGAAGCCCTCCTTTTTTCAAATCAAACTGAAGTAAATTCATGACAGATACAACGTCGGATCGTAAAGCGATGCTGGTTGCCAATATCCTCTCGGTCGCTATCCCCTTGGTCGTCGCACTGCTTTTAGGGATCCCGACCAAGATCGATCTTGGGAGTTGGACCAAGCAGTTACCGCATTTGATCGGAGCAATCAATGTCGTGACCAGTAGCGTGCTACTGATCGGTTGGCTTGCGATCCGCTCGGGAAACGTCGCCTTGCATCGCAGCGCGATGCTCACGGCGTTTGGACTCGGTGCAGGTTTCTTGGTCTGTTACGTCCTGTACCATCTAACGAACCCCTCGACCAAGTTTGGTGGGGAAGGAGCGATCCGTGGGGTGTATTATTTTGTCCTCTTGTCCCACATCCTTTTGTCGCTCGTGGTCTTGCCACTGGTCTTGCGAGCCCTCTGGTACGCACTGCTTGGACGCTTTGATTTGCATCGACGCGTCGCCAAATTGGCTTATCCGATTTGGCTCTACGTATCGGTCACGGGCGTGATCGCCTATTGGATGATCTCGCCTTATTATCAGCACTAAATTGGACGCTAAGCTGGATCTTAGCCGCGTTTGGTGGCGTAGAGCTCTGCGTAGGCGATCGCCCAATCGTCGACGGACTTGTAAAATCGCTCGATGTCGACTTGGCCTAGCGGTTGATAGAAGGCTCGCGTGAGCAGTTCTCGGTCGGCAATCGTCCCTTTGACCTGCAGATCCAAAACATAGAACTCGTTGATCGGGCGAACGACCATTTCAAAACGCGAGTATTTATTCGATCGAACCCCTCGTTCGATCACAAGATCATCTCGGGTGCAGGCACTTCCCCAACCGCTCTCCCCAAAGACCGATTGGTATCGAAAGCCTGGGAACATATCGATCATCTTTTTGACGACCGATTCGATCCGTTCGGTCAGATCCAGCCGGTATTTGGTATGAAGCCTTTTGTATTCCTCGGCCTCTTGGCGTTTGCGCTGCTCTTCGGACTGCAATGACTCGGCTCTGCTAGCCCCACGTGCAATGGCTTTCTTAAGCCTCTCCTCAAACTCCGACATCATCGTCCCCGGGGGCTGGTGTATCGCTCGGAGCCTGAGTACCTGGAGCGTCAATTGGAGGATCACTCGGAGCAGGGTTTGGCTTTGGAGTTTCCTCTGGCCCCGTGGTTTTCTTGAGGAACTGCATGAGATCGCCGAACGATCTTAAAGGCTCCTTGCCTTGTTGCATCGCTTCGCTGATTGGCTTTTCTGGCACAGGCCGCGAGATCTTCACAGGCCTTTGCGATCGGGAGTCGTTGTTGTCCGACGCATCTCGATTGTATTGCGGTTTTCGTCCTTGGTCTTGTTGCCGGCCTCGATTGGGTCCTCGTGAGTCGCCGGAAGATCCCGAGCGACGGTCGTTTGGACGACCACCCGGACGCGGACCACGGGATTGATCATTGGCATTGTTGCCAGTGGGGCGACTCGAACCGCTCGACCCTCGGCGATCCGGACGGTCGGTTCGCTCTTGGCGATTTCTGTTCTCACCCGCAGGTCGGTCATTGGACGATTGACGGGCCGAAGACTCTTGCTCGGAGCCCGGTCTTCGCATGGTCAATGCAACCCGTTTCTTCGATTCGTCCGTATGAAGCACCCACACCGGAACCACATCGCCGACTTGGACAAACTGATGAGCGTCCTCGACAAACGCATGACCCAGTTGGCTTACGTGGACAAGCCCGGTGCAATCGGGGCCGAGTTCAACAAAGACTCCAAAGTTGGCGATACCGATGACCAAGGCCGAGAGCATGGTTCCGGGTTCAAGCCGATCCATCGATGGGACATAGCTTCGCAGAGGAACCGGATATTGAAAATCACGGCCATCGGCAAAAGGGAACTGCAAGGCTCGGGATACGGACAGTAGTTTCGAGCGACCGACTTGCCAGCTTCGCGCGAGTTTATCGGCATCGATTGCCAATGCAGGCCTCTGCATGGGGCCTTCGGGAATCTCAGGCATGCTTACAGAAGGCCGATCTGTCTGATCTGTCTGATCTGTCTGATCTGTCTGATCCGTCTGATCTGTCTGATCTGTCTGATCTGTCTGATCTGTCTGATCTGTCTGATCTGTCTGATCTGTCTGATCCGTCTGATCCGTCTGATCCGTCTGATCTGTCTGATCTGTCTGATCCGTCTGATCCGTCTGATCCGTCTGATCTGTCTGCTCTGTCTGATCCGTCGCGACTTCAACACCAAAATTCGGGTTGATTTCGTCGCCATGAGACTCAAAACCGAAGGCTTCAACGTTTTCGGAGCTAGTTGCGTCTAGAGCGATACTTTGGGCCGCCGCGACGGCTTGGGCGAGTTTTTCGTAGTCAGGCTTTTCCCAACCTTCGGGACTAGCAGCAGGCAACGAGAGTTGGGCGTGCGCGACGAGACGTTCGGCGAGTCGGTAGTCTTCTGGATGAACGATGGTTCCATCTAGCGAATTTTCGCTTTGGTAAACCCTCAAAAACCCGATCGCTTGACGGGCTTTATTCTCGCTGAGCGATTCTTTCAAGAACTTCAAGAGCGATTCACGGTTGGTGATCGATCCCTTTGGTCGTTCTTCGACGAGTCGCTTGGCAGTGGCATCGTCCATGCCAGGAATGCGTTTGAGAACCTCAACATCGGCATGATACATATCGACGCCAGCTTTGGTGATGGACGCCGAGATGGCTTCCTGGAGAGCCGACTCGAGTTCGCCCTGAGGCAACTCACGTTGATAGGATCCAAGTCGCAGGCGTGCTGGCTCGATCTTGAGGATCTGCTTCAGGGGGTCTTGGAGTTTCCAAGCAAGCCACACAGCAGCGCGGTGCCGTCGAGAGATTTTCGGAAGTTCGACGAGTGAATTGCGTGAGGTGCAGAAGGCGTCGCCGCCTTGGCGGTCTGCGAACGTCCAGTAGAGACTTCCCTCTGCGGACTGCTTCATCAATTCAGCGACTGAATGGATCAAGTATCTGCGAGCATGTCCATTGGTTAGCGCAACCAAAGTGACCTGGTGTTGGTGGATCCACTGCCCAAGTTGGGTGACGTTTTGGGAAACGACATCGGGTTTGGAAGAATTGCAAACAATGTCGCCGGTCATGAGCAATTCGCCTTTTGAGTCGACGATCGCGACAGCGGCAGTTTTTTGACCGACAGCATCGATCAGGAGGATTCGATGTCCGCGAATCGGGCGCTGGAGCATGACAGCTTCGAGGTGATCGACCGCTGATTCAATGAGGGCTTGATTGGCGTCTTCTTCGAGGATCCCAAGGACATCCTGTTGCAACCTGGGCAGAAGGAATTCTTTGAGCCCCGTATCGGAGACTTCCATGAGCAACGGGTGCAAGGGGTGGCGACCAGGGCACAAGGAGTCTCGGCAAAGCTGCACGAGTGATTTTGTATCGATCTGGAAGTTCAGTTGAATGATCTGGGATCGCAGGCCGCGCGAGAGCATCAGGACCTGGAATGGTGTCAGGTCATGCAGGGGCTTTCTGAGTCGGCTGTAGGATTCGAGAATCCCACGCAGCCACCTTCGGCGGCGTTGCCTTGGTGAGAGCTGTTTGTCGCTTAGACTTTTGGTTTTTAATTGTTTGGATTTCTTGCGATCTGTCTGAAACGAGGCGATGGAAGTCTCTTTGGAGTCCTCTACGACTTGCTCCTTTGCGGGCTGCTCGGGTTGTGCATCGGAGATTGCCGAATCGCTTACCAGTGGTACTTCAGCAACCGACTCATCAGCGGTTAGCTCTTCCGTGGTAGTCTCAGGCGTAGCTGGTTGAGAAGCAACTGTCTCTGTAAGAACTGACGAAGCACTCTCAGCAGCAGGAGTCTCTGCACTCGTATCCTCAGGGGCTTCTTGAGACTGAACCGATGGCGTTGAGGCTGCTAAACTTGCGGAATCTTTGTCGGTGTCTTTGCTCGGTTCGGGAAGAATCTTGACCGAGACGACGGCGTTCCTGAGCAAAGCTCTTTGGAGGGTCAGTACCAATTGTGCGTCTTCACTGAGCAACAGTTGCAACCATCGCTTCACCTTTGGAATCAGAAGCTCGGTGTCTTCTGGACTGAGTCCGGTTTGGTTTTGAATCCAGCCCGATAGGTCTTGGATATTTTCACCGCGAGCCAAGAGGATCGCTTGGCCGACTTTCTCGATGTTCGGATCGGCTTCGGCAAAGGCCTTGGCAGTTTTCTTACCTCGCAGGTTCTTAGCGATCGCATCGACCTGAGAGACCGAGGTGCATTGGTTGATGACCTGGGAGACAGTGTCGCTCCAGTGGCCGTCTTTTTCGAGGGCTTGGGCGATCTGCTCTTTGTGGTCCGAGAGGGTTGACTCGTAGACCACGGAGCGTTTGAGGCGTGAGAGTGTTTTGCTATCGAGTCCACCGAGTTCATCGGGGCGATAGGTAGCCAGATAGTTTGGCTCGTAACCTTGGTGTAACAGTTCGACAGGGAACCGTAGCAACTCCTCCGGGAGCCGCATGTACCGGGCGATCGCGGGTAGATCTTTCATAGACGATTGGTAGGAGTCATTGTGGTGGCAATCAATGCCTGTCGGGATAGGATGTCAAACCATCCTGGATCAAAAAAATGGACATCATCCGCCACAAGAACCGCAATCGCCAAGTGGGGGAACTTGGGAATCTAGGGCAGAGGGGGGTAGTTGTCAAGCTTTGAGCCATCGAGCCTGGCAGGATTCTCCCGAGACCCCATTTTACCAGGCTTGCCAGACGGGCAAACGAAACTGCAACAGAGGCGATTTTTAGCTCAAGCCGGCGTGGATTTAGGACGATGTTTTCAGTGCGGAAAAGGCTCGATAGGGGACAAATCGGGTCGAGCCTTCCGTGCGTTGGATTGAATGTGTTCTGTTAGATTGCTCTAGAAACGATTGTCCCCATGAATTCTCCTGCTGCTTCGACTTTTCCGATCGACTCGATTCTGGTTTGTGCTCCTTCGAACGATCCGATTGGTTCGGATTCCTTCACCATTTCACGGCCTTCTGCGGGGCTTGGCCAATTGCCCGTGGTTGCAGCAAGGCCGATGACCAAGACTATTTCGGGCGACCGAGCAAAGGTTCGGTTGGGCGAGTTGCTCGATGCCTTTAAGGCTTGCATAGCCAACGAACTGGTTTGGATCGAAGACTTCTGTGAGGATGAAATCGAGATTTCGCGGGACTTGCACGAAGTGCTCGAAGTCTTTGCCCAGATCCGTCGCCAGGATGTCGGCGAGAACTAAACGGGACGATTTAGAACAACTCCGGGGTGAAAAGCTCCGGGAGGATCAACTCGGGGCCTTGATTGCGAACCGAGTTGGCTTTGCTCGACACACGAGTCGGCTGCAATGTTCCAACACTTGCTGGCCCAACGAGGTCTTTGACGCTTTGCCAGTGGGAATCTTTCGTGAGCCATCGAGAGACGGCCGTTTCGTCTTGGAGCACCACCGGCATGCGATCGTGAACCGAGCATGTATCGGCTCCGGCATCGGTGGTGATAATGGTTGTCGACAAAAGTGGCTCGGGGTTTAGACTCCCTTCGAGCGCTTTGTGATTGGATGTCCATAGGCACGCCAAGGCCAGTGGTTTGGACTCTGGCCGATGGATCCAATAGGTCTGTTTGTTGGCTGCTTGCTCTTTTGCAGTAGCTTCAGGGCCAAGCATTTGCTTCCACTCGTAGTAACCATCTGCAAGTAGCACGCAACGACCTTGGTCAAGTAGGTGTTTGTAGGTCGGCTTTTCTTCGAGTGTTTCACAGCGTGCATTGATCATGCTGTAAGCGATTTTCAGGGAGTCCGCCCAAGGGGGCACGAGTCCCCATCGCATGGCTTCGAGTTGCGGCTGGGCATCTTCGGCAAACTGCCGAACGACGAGCACCGATTGCGTCGGTGCAATGTTGTAGCGAGCTTGGCATATCCCTGGATGTGTCTTGATGATCCCCCCGATACTCGCAGGCCAGATGTTGGCGTAGGCAGGGAAGAACTCCAATAGCCAATCGAGCACCGGGGTGTGGAGAGTCAATCGTCCGCACATTATTCCGGGCTGACTTCGACCAAGGGTTCGTAAGTGCCATCATCTTTCATGAATCTGCCGGCATAGAACTCCATGCTCAAGTGCAGGCCCATGAGTGTCCGTCGCAAGCAGGGAGCCAGCGATCGATAGAAGACCCATTGGTCATCACCGATCTGGACTCGGCAACCTTGCGCCACATCGTCCGAAACCTTATGGAGGTTTTCGGCTACCGTCAAAGTTCGCCAGGTGTACTTGGGATTACGACACTTGGAACCCACGCTCACGAGCATCGAGCTCAGGAGCCGTGTGCGGGTTGTGCGTGCCTCGAGCATGATCTTGCCTGGAGCACCTTGGAGGCTCCCTTGGGTGGTGCCTCTTCGCCACTCAGGCAGGCTCAGTGGCAAAAGAAGAGCAACTGGCTCGTTTGCGTCTTGGTTGGTTTGCTCGTCATGGGAATGCCTTTCGATGCGGCCCTCGTTGCTCTTTGCCTGAGGCTGAAAACTGACCGAAGGGTCAAGAGTCCACGTCGAGATCGACTTCCAATCGGCCTTGGTGTCCTGGGGATTTCCCATCACCGAATCAGCCATGTAGACCATGCCTTCTTGTCTCATGAGCATGACTTGACGGTAAATCGTGCAAGTCCCCTCCAGATCGCATTCGAGTTCGAGGTAGTCGACATCATCGTCGGAGAACCAGCAGACTTCGTTCCAAGCCACATCGATATTGACAGGTTTGCCTCGGTACTCGATGGCGATATCCCAGTCTCCTGAGAAGATTCTTTTGCCGGATTCATCGCACAGATCCAACCAGATTGAATCGCCGGAGAAGTCCAGGGCTAGCTGGCAATCGCTTTTGCGCCAGTTGCGTCGCATCGAGACGATATGACTTTTTTCCCAATAGCAACTGGACTTAGGAAGCCTTGCATCGTTGGCTTTATTTTTGCGAATTTTCGCAGGTTTGAAACCTTGATGTTTGCCGACTTCGTCGGGAAGGGCGACTGCAGCAGCAAGCTGAACTTTTTTGTGTTCTTTGCAGAGCCGCATGAGCGATGTCCAGAATTCGACATCGTGGCGACTGGCCTCGGACTGATCGAGCATCGCATGGCCTGTAGAATCCGTCAGGTGCAGAAGGATCGACTGAAGTTTAGCCAAAGCTCGACGCTGGGGTGGATACCATTTGCGAGCACCGACACTGTCGGCTGCCCAACGGCTTCGGATGAGCGAAGCGACAAAAGCTCGCAGATCCTGCGCACCGAAACTCAGCAAGGCTTGGGGATCTTCGGCCGTCTGCTCGATCAGCAAAGCCAAGCGGTTGAGTGTTTCACCGACGATGCGATCTTTTCCACCCAAGTGGGACATTTGTTTGGCCAAAGCCAACGGCACTTCGCAAGCCCAGATCACCCATGGAAACAAACCATCCGATGGGCCTTGTTCCCAAGCCCGATCGACTTGAGTCAGCGTCGATTGGAGAACTTCAAGCCACAGGGCAGGGGGGATATCGCGGCCGACTTCGGGCAGCGCATAGAGCCAACCTGTTGCGGTCAAGGCGACGTAGGGGTCGTAGCTGGACTTAGGAAGTTGCTGGGTGATCCACTTGCCGATCTTGGCCGCCTGTGCCACCTGCTGGGCGCGGATTTCTTCGGGCACAGCAATCGACTGCTTGCTTCGTTTGGCTTTGCGATTGGACTTCGGAAGGCTATAGCCAAAGGGTTCGGCCCCAAAAGCATCGACGAGGTCTTGGAGAAACTCCCGATGCGCAGGCTTTGCGACGTCCCATTTGCCAATACCCCATAGCATCGCTTGAAGGTATTGGTGGATCGGAAAGTCCGAGGGCTTTTGTTTGCTCTTCTTGGGCTCCACGGGCAAGGAGCTTTGCAACAAAGCAACATTGTCCACGCAGAGTTTCTCTAACCACTGCATAGCCGTTTGGTTATCGGCATCGCCAGCGGAGGCTTCTTTCGAGCGACCTGCTCGATGCTTGGGCTTTACCCAGTCCATAGGATCTCGTCCAAAGTGTGAAAACGTGATACGATATCGGGCTACGACAAGGCCCAATTGTTGTTCCAGAAATTCTAGATGCAAGAATCATTTTGGATGATTCCCAGAATCGAACCTATCCCCCAAATTGGGCCTTTAAAATCCCCAAGGTACTCCAAACAAGTGGTCTTGAAATGACAGGACTCGATACTAGCGATGGAAATCACAAGGTTTCCTTATTCAGCGACTCCTTGCGTTCTTGTTTGCTGACAATCTTTGCACTATTTCTTTTCGGACTCTTGCCTGGAAATAGCCCGCAGGTAGCTTTCGGGCAGGATGAGGCTTGGCTCGAACAATCAGAAATCCTCAAAAGACTTGAAAAGAGCTTCACCGATCCGCCCGATTGCAAAAAGATGGTCGATGACGGTAGGGTCTGGATTCATCGCGATGAGCAAGCCGTCATTGTCGATGGCTACATTTGCCAAAGAAACGCTCCTCTGGAGATGTTCGCTTGTCCAATCGGAACCAAAGAGCACGAGTCGATCGTGGCCGTGTTTGCCAAGTCCCGTTTTGTCCACGCATCGCTTCTTGCCGTAGGTGCCAACCCAGGCAAGCCGGTGGCTTTTGAACCTAAGTTCACCCCCGCCAGTGGCACAACGATCCGAGTCTATGCACTTTGGCACAATGAAAAAGGGGAAACCCAAGCATCCTTAGCCCAACATTGGATCCGTCAAACAGGAACCAAAAAACCGATGTTTTGGGATTGGGTGTTTGCTGGTAGCAAGATCTACAAGGATCCCGATACCGGCAATGAGACCTACATGGGTGATGGTGGCGAACTTTTGAGCGTAGCGAATTTCATGACTTCCACCATGGACGTGGCCGTCAAAAGCGATGCGGCCAATGCCGGATTGGTTTTTGAAGCTTACACCGACAAGATTCCCAAGAGATTTACGCCCATTCGGTTGGTACTGGTCTTGAGCGATGAGGCCCCTTATGCCGAGGACATGTCCGAGAAAAAGGAAGAAAAAGTCCAAGGTTCTGATCCCGACTCGGCATTGCCCAAGCATATGAAGGCCGAGGTGCCTAAGCGGCTTTTGGAATTCCTTCCGCCTAAGAAATCTTGATATGACTCCTTTTGGTCAACGACTCGCTGAAGCGGTCTCAAAGAAGAAAAATCCAGTTTGCGTCGGCATCGACCCACGCGCAAACTCACTCCCCGAAGGTCTAAGACCCGGCTCGAATGCCGACATCGAATCGATCGTTGGTGCCGTCGAGACGTTTTGCCTAGAAGTCATCGATGCGGTATCCGATTTGGTTCCGGTGGTAAAACCCCAAGCTGCCTTCTTTGAAGAGTTCGGGCCGCTTGGAATGGCTGCACTGCACAAGACCGTGCGATACGCGAGCCAACGTGGACTGCTGGTGATCATGGATGCCAAGCGGGGTGACATTGGCACAACGGCCAGTGCCTACGCGAACGCTTATCTTGGCTCGGGGGCTCCAGGCACAGCAGAGTATAGCCCATGGGGTGCGGATGCACTGACAGTCAACCCTTATCTTGGTGCAGACACGCTCGAGCCCTTCACTCAGCGCTGCACTTCAAGCGGATCTGGCTTGTTTGTTTTAGTGAAAACATCGAATCCGGGAAGTAGTTTTTTCCAAGATCAGAAGTTGCAAGATGGCAGAACAGTCAGCGAAAAAATCGCCGATCATGTTGAAGCATTATCGCATGCAACACGAGGGGAGCTCGGATACGGTGACATTGGAGCCGTCGTCGGAGCGACTTATCCACAGCAACTCCAGGCCATGCGAGAACGTATGCCTAGCACTTGGATCTTGATCCCTGGCTATGGGGCCCAGGGAGGCTCGGCAGAGGATGTAAAACTCGGGTTTGATTCACGCGGACTCGGTGCGATCGTCAACTCCTCGCGGGGTATTATCTTCGCTTACGAGCAGCCCAAGTATCGCTCGTCATCGCCTTGGACTGCGGCTGTTCGAAGTGCCACGCTCGATATGATCGAGGCGCTGAGTTAACACGTGGATTAAAACCACTCTTTTTTCTCGACACCGTAGGTTTGATAGAACGCCTCATCGGGCATCGTCAGGTAAATGATCCCTTCGACAAAACCGATGACCTGCATCGCAAATAGACCAAAGATGGGAACGATGAGGCATGGGGTCAAAAAAATGCATGAGAGAGTAACCACAAGCATAATAACGCCAGCGTTATTAAGACCGAGAATGAATTTGTGAACCCCCAACCAGCCTAAAAGGATGCCGCAGATACCTGCGGCGATTTTCTTGCCTACGAAGTCTCTCGTCTCTAGATTGGATTCGTATGGATTTCCATAAGAGGCATAGGGGCTTGACCTGCCATCACTGGACGGATCCCGAGGTCTTGCCATGGGCACTGGAACGTGAAATTTCCCAGTGCATATAGGACAATCGTAGAGCGATCCAGCCTCCGAGGGATGAACGGTCAAGATCGCTTGGCAATGGGGGCAATCGACTTCCATGGAATGACCTTCGTTGAGTTCGTTACGCTACTCGAAGCCTTGAAGTCCCAATGCATCTTTTCGAGTACGCGTAGAACCAAATCTTTTTATGATACACGGGTCCATATTGCATGGCTTAGGCCAAGGCGATACGCTGAAGAAATTCCTTTCCAAAAAGTTCTTTTTTTTGCCGCGAGTGCGGGAGTCGATCGATGAAATACGGAATGAATTTGCTGCTGTGGTCTGGAGAGCTCAACGAGGGCCTGGTTCCAGTGCTTGAGAAACTCAAGAGCTTTGGATACGACGGTGTTGAAATTCCGATGTTCAATCTCGACTTAGACTACGCCGCCTGGGGAAAGAAACTCGATGCGATTGGACTCAGGCGTACAGGTGTTACGGTTCGAAACGTCGATGACAATCCGATCAGTCCCGATGCATCGGTTCGCCGCAAAGGGGTTGAACTCAACAAGCGAACGCTCGATTGCTGCGCGGCAGCGGGTGTTGAAACCATCGTTGGACCATTTCATTCGGCTTTGGGTTACTTCTCCGGCGCAGGGCCGACCAAGGACGAGTGGAAGTGGGGGATCGAGAGCATGTCGCAGGTCGCCGAGCATGCGGGAAAGGTCGGAGTGATGCTCGGTGTTGAACCGCTGAATCGCTTCGAATGCTATTTTTTGAATGCTCAAGCCGACGCGGCTGAATTTTGTCGTCAGGTCAACCATCCGAACTGTCGCATGATGTACGACACTTTCCATTCAAACATCGAAGAAAAGAGTGTTAGCAAAGCGATCCATGACATCCAAGACATGCTATGCCATATCCACATCAGCGAGAACGATCGGAGCACTCCAGGTGCGGGCAACGTCCGATGGGATGAGAACTTTGATGCGATCGGTCAGATTGGCTACGACGGTTGGTTGGTGATCGAAGCCTTCGGGCTTGCACTGCCTGAGTTAGCTGCAGCGACGCGTATATGGCGACGGATGTTTGATGACGAGCTAACGCTGGCCAAGGATGGTTTAGAGTTCATGAAGGAGCAGGTGGCCAAGCGATGCAAAAAAGGATAGCTTCAATCTGGACATCCCTGTCGGCATGGTTGATCGTCGGGGCAATGGGCATTTCGAATCCACTCATCGCTCCGGCGATGGCCCAAGAAAAACCATCGGTCATCCTGGTCCGCCCTGCAAATTGGTCGACTTGGCTTGCCCAATGGAAAGCTTATCGTAGCTCGCAGTACCAGTTCATCGAGGTCGACTCGGTAGCCAGTTCGACTCGATTGCGAGAGCAGATCGCAAAGGCGATATCCGCCTCTAGCACGCCGACGGTTGCAATTGTTTTGTGTGGCGATGCGGCGATCGAGGTCGCACCGAAAAAGTGGCAAGCGTTAACGCCTGGGATCGTCTTGAATACGGAAATTCAACTCGGGGAATTGACGACCAAGGAGCTCTGTACCGACGCGCTCTATGGCGATTTAGACCAAGATGGTTGTCCGGATATTGCTGTTGGTAGGTTGCCCGCAAAGACACCCCAAGAGCTTGAGCGAATGCTGGGACGTAGCATCGACTATGAGTCGATCGCACCGGGCCCCTGGAACGATACGGTTCATGTCACTGCCGGGGTGGGTGGTTTTGGGTTCCTAGCCGATACGGCGATCGAAACCGTGACGCGACGATTCTTAACCGAAGGGATTCCTTCCTACTTCAAATTGAACGTGACGGTCGCAAGTTGCACGAGTAGCTATTGCCCAAACCCGTGGAAGCTTCGAGAGTCTTACATCGATCGGATCAACCAAGGAGGATTGTTTTGGGTCTATATCGGACATGGACAAGTCGATCAATTGGATCATTTCCAGGTTGCCAAGGAGTGGCTACCTATCGGCCAGACAACCGATGCAGCGAGATTTCGCTGCAAAAACCGCCCCCCAATCGCGTTGATGCTGGCTTGCTTAACCGGCGCCTACGATGCGCGCGTGGATTGTTTTTCTGAACAACTCTTAGCTCAACCTCAAGGTCCGATCGCAGTCATCAGCGGATCTCGCGTTACGATGCCTTATGGACTCAGCCAACTTTCGAGCGAATTGCTCAACGGTTGTTTCCGTGATCGCATTGAAACCCTTGGGGAATTGGTTTTGCAGGCCAAGCGTCGGGTATGGGTCGACGACGAGAAAAACTCCGTCGAAAATGGCACTAGCGATGCATCGCAATCGGAAGTTGTCGATATACGCAAACGGTATCGCAAGATCGTTACCGAGATGGCCCAGGCACTCAACCCGAGCGATCACGATTTGACGCTCGAGCGACGCGAGCACGTAAGACTTATGAATTTGCTCGGGGATCCGCTACTGAAGATCCCTTATCCAAAACCGCTCGAGCTGGAGATTCCAAGCAGAGCCACCAGCGGTGAGGTGATTAAAATATCCGGCACATCGAGCCAGGCTGGCAAGTTGATTCTCGAACTGTCGATGGTTAGAGATCGAGTACCCGAGAGCGTTGCAGCACTGAAGGCTTATCAAGGGACAGACCAAGACCACCAGCAGATGGATAACAATTATCAAGCCAGCAATCGACTGACGGTCGAGCGCCTCGAGAAATCGATCGACGCTGGAGCCTTTGAAATCGAGTTGCAGATTCCCCCAGGCGTTTCGGGTCGCTATGTGGTTTCCGGTTATGTTTACGGAGATCAAGATTGGTTGGTGGGATCGAAAAAACTGTTGATTCGGAAGCCGCAATGAATCTTGCGAGTATTGTTTCGATCGAAGATCCCCGCTTGGATCCGTACCGAAATCTCAGGACTACGAATTTAACTCGGGTTAGTGGACGATTCATCGCCGAGAGTCGACCTTTGGTGCAGCGACTCCTGGCTAGCCCGCTGAGAGTCGAATCGATTCTGGTCGATCAGGAGGATCTTGAGCAAGCGACCCATTGGTTGCCTTCCGATGTGCCGATCTTGGTCATCCCCCATAGGCTTGTTTCTGAACTGATCGGCTTTGATTTCCACCGTGGTTTTATGGGTTGTGGAATTCGACCCGAAATGCCGAACTGGGAACCAGAGAGGTTATCGCACGATCAAGCTTTTAGTGCCGACTGGACTGCAGTGATGCTCGTGGGGGTTCAAGACCCCGAGAACATGGGCTCGATTTTTCGTTCGTGTGCTGCACTCGGAATCAGGGACATTATCTTGGGTCCCAATTGCGTCGACCCTTTTGCACGGCGCGTTTTGCGAGTCTCGATGGGCAATGCGTTTAAGTTATCGTTTTATCGAACCGAGCAGGTCGCTGTAGCCTTGAGACAAGCGAGTCAAATCGGCATTGAATCGTTAGCGACTTGTTTATCCCCCAAGAGCATCGAATTGACACAGTATCGTCGTAGCGGACCAACCTTGGTACTCTTTGGAAACGAAGCGCACGGGCTGCCTGAGGAGTGCATCGAGAGTTGCACCAAGGGGATACGGATCGAAATGGCAATGGGAACCGATTCGCTCAACGTCAGCGTCGCGGCAGGAATTTTGCTCCATTATGTGTGCCGGATCGCGCCTGGGTTGGTAGAGACATCGCACAAGGGCGTGTTTAAGACTGGGGAAGATGTTTAAACCCTTGAAAATACTCCATTGAAACGCAAACAACAACGCCGCCTGACGGCGGCGTTTTCACTGACAGCATTGACGGTGTTGACAAGATTGACTGCATTGACGGCGGACCGAATTGACCACATTGACATTGTTGACGGCCAAGCCCCAACGAGGTCAACCTCGTCAACGATGTCCGCTGTCAATACCGTCAATAAGGTCAATAAGGTCAATACCGTCCAAACGCACTCGCGTCCGCCGCAGGCGGCGGACTGCTCGTACTCGAAAAGCAATGATCTAGAAAAACACCTAAAGAGCCGAAAAAGGCAGCTCTTTAGGGAGTGATCAATTCTGTCAGCGATCTTTTCGATTAGTTATCCAAAGTCGCGGTTTCTTGACCTGCGATCGATGCGACGGCCTTGAGGATCATCTTGTCGGCATGATAGCTTACCGTTCGTATCGATCCATCGGTCATGACCGCATTCCAACCCGGGATATGAGCGCTTCCAAAATCGTGACAGGAAGTGCAACTATCAGGAATATCCGAGTGAGTGCCTCGTGCGATAAATCGAACGTAGGAATTGGTCACTCCATGATATTCAGGCAAGCCCACAATCGGAGCTCGATCACCGTAGTCGCTTCCAGTCTTATAGCGAATGGAACTCATTGCCTTTTCACCCAGGAAGATCGTGGTGCTGGTTCCATCGGTGATTTCCTTCATTTGGGTTTTGTTACCCAGCGACCAGACTCCGGGTTGCTCAAGATCAATTCCGGCATTATTTGGATCGGCGCTGTAGGCAGCACCGCCACACATTGCATAATCGGTCCTTGCGCCATAGGGTCCATACTTGTCTGAGAAAGGTGGCAATAGCGGATAAGACTTCGCGTCGCGTCGGCTCGGGCAGATGAAGCCTTGCACCACAGATTCGATGAATGAATAGTCGCTCGGAGCAACAGGCACCGCACCGGGAATCGTATCGATGATCCGCCGAAGATTCTGACCGAGTTGGTCTTGCTCCATGTGCGGCATGACTTGAACCATCCAAGGAACACCGCGCTTGTCGGTGCGAACAAAACCGCCGACCATGTTGACTGCTAGGGGTGCATGCTCGCCGGCATAGCCCGGGAGTCGCTTGTTGGCCGATTCGTAGTTGTGGGCAGCCAAAACAACTTGACGCATGCGGTTTTGGCAATCGGCCCTGCGAGCCGCCTCGCGGGCTGCTTGCACGGCCGGCAAAAGCAATCCTACCAACACTCCGATGATCGCAATGACGACCAACAATTCGACCAACGTAAAACCACGACGAACATTGAGGTGACCTCGGCCACCGACAAGGTTTGATGTCGACAAGCATGAATAAAACATTGTCAGACTCCAAATAAAACTAGAAACAAAGAAAGATTAGAAAAACGATTAGGCAATAAAAAGAATTCAGGAACCCCTTGTGATCGCTATTTAGGTAGGCGACCAGGATCCCCCTTAGGAGTAATTTAACGGGTCAAAAAACCGCTCCGCAACAAGATTTCCAAGAGTGTGTGAAGAAATAGCGAAAAAATTTGCCTTCTTTCTACACTTGTCCGCTGTCCAGACCGGTCAGTAATCCCGCTTTCGGTATAGGCTTAGGCCAACGCTCCAAGGGGATGATTCCACAAAAACCAATGCGAAACTGAGGAAAACGACGATGGTCGATTGGCTCGAACCCGGCACAAAAGCACCCGCCTTTACCCTTTTGGACGCCGAGGGGAAAAAAGTGAAACTGACGGATTTCAAAGGCTCTCCGGTGGTTCTTTACTTTTACCCCAAAGATGATACGCCTGGTTGCACCAAGGAAGCTTGCGCGTTTCGGGATCGCTCTGCTGAACTCAAAAAACTCGGAGCAGTGGTACTAGGCGTAAGTCCCGATACTCCAGCCTCTCATACGAAGTTCCGAGACAAGTACTCTTTAAATTTCACCCTACTTGCCGATGAATCCCACGAAGTTGCCGAGAAGTTTGGAGCTTGGAGGGAGAAGAACATGTACGGCAAAAAATCAATGGGAATCCAACGCAGCACCTATTTGATCGATGCCCAAGGCAAAGTGGCCAGGGTTTGGAAGAAAGTCAGTGTCGATGGACACGACACGGAGGTACTAGAGGCCTTGCAGGGGCTCTCGGCTTCCGATTAGATAACGGTTTTCGTTTGAACTATGTTGAATTTCGGTTCTTCGGGTAAATTTGTCGGTCATTGCGATGAGTTATCGTACACGTTCTCGTACTCGAAGCCCCTGAGATGCAACGCTTTTTTCGAGTACGAGTACAACAACTCCTCAAGAACCAGAAATGAGTATCTATGTCATCGAAGCTATCATTGGTCATCCACGGTGCCTCGGGGCGTAATGGCAAGAGGCTTATCGCACTAGGATCTGCCGATCCTCAGGTTCAACTCGTGGGTGCCGTAGTTCGCACAGGTTCAGCGGCTTGTGGTCACGATGCGGGTAGTTACTCGGGAATCAACCCCATCGGACTTGGAATCTCAGATTGCTGGCCCGGAGCATTTGATTGCGTTATCGATTTTTCGAGTCCCGAGGGATGCATTTCGGCCTTGTACCATTGCTTGAAGAATCGTTCGAGCATCGTCATCGCCACGACGGGTTTGGAGAGTTCTCACATTCAGGCGATCGAACAAGCCTCCAGGAAGATTCCGATTTGTTTGGCTCCCAATACCAGTGTCGCAGTCAATATCGGAATGAAGCTTGTCGAGCAAGCCGCCAAAGCCTTCAAGGATGTGCCTGGTGGTGCTGATGTCGAGATCATCGAGAGGCATCATCGCTTCAAAGAAGACAGCCCCAGCGGTACAGCGATCAAACTCGGTCAGATCATCGCCAAGGAGATGGGAATCGATCGGCATGTTCACGGCCGCCAAGGGATGATTGGCAAGCGGCCTCACAATGAGATCGGCTATCATGCACTTCGAGTCGGTGACGATGTCGGCCAACACACCGTGGTCTTCGGCATGATGGGTGAGTTGGTCGAAATCCGAGTTGCCGCATCGAACCGTGATAGCTATGCCACCGGGGCAATCTCGGCGGCGAAGTTCTTGCAAGGCAAGACTCCAGGACTGTATTCGATGGCCGATGTATTGGGGCTCTAATGCATGGCTAGGTGTGACGAAGGCTACCTTTGCAGAATCTGTAAAGAAGAAGTCGAGAAACTCTCCGAGAGTGAACTGTACCTGCGATTTGTGATCGGCGAGATCGACCCGGAGATCCTGCATTTGACACCCGAATGCCATTTGGTTTGCAATCCTGTTTTGGCCCAATTCATCAACGACCAAAAATTTGCCGCTTGCTTATGCGTGCTGGAGGGGTTTCGCAAACAGGATCTCGATCCAAGCTACGTTGCCCAGCGGCAATCTCTCGTCACCCGAGGCTACCTGCGGCTATTGGAAATCCAATCCAATCGCAAAAAATTTCCGCAGGTTCAAGACTACCTGCTCGAAGAGTTCCAAGGAAAATGGAAGTAGTTCCCGCCTGACGCTTATCCAACTTGCAAATTCGCTTCAAGCGAACGCAGAATGTCTTCGACAAGCACGTTGGTGTTACCGACTTGCAAGGACTCTTTCGATTCGATCCAGGAGTCGACTTTCTTTTGGGCTGAGATGACCGTCGAGTGGGTGCGATTGCCGAAGTACTCTCCGATCTCCGAGAGGGCGGTGCGAGTATGCTTACGAGCTAAAAACATCGCAAGCATACGGGGCTGACTGAGCACTTGGCATTTCGATTTGGTCTGAAGCTTTTGGTTCTCTAGCCCGAAGGTTTTGCATACAGCATTTTCGATATCCCCAAGTCGCACGATCGGGCGATTGGCCCGCACGATATCGCTGATCGCACTGGTGGCCTCCTCGGGCGATAATGATCGACCGACCATACGATGTTTGGCCATAAGCCTCAGCACGATCCCTTGGATGACTCGTGCGTCCGAACCGCACTGCTGGGCGATCCAACTGAGGACTTCTTGGTCGATACTCAATCCATGCTGGTTGCATAGCCTCGAAAGAAGCGCTCGCCGAGTTTCAGGATCCATCGGCTCGATCGCCGCCTGCATCCCGCCCTTGAGGCGACCGTGCAAATCATGTCCCAAGCCTTCGAGCTCATGGAGCCCGCGGTCAGCTACCAAGATCACTTGTCTGGAATCCCTCAAGAGCATGTCGATAGTGTTTCGAAGCTCAATGAGTGTACCTTGCTTGCCCAAACAGAACTGAACGTCATCGATCACAAGAACCTCGACATCACGATACTTCTTTCGGAAGCTCGCAAAGCCACCGGATTTTGCGTTTTCGGTGTACTCGATCGTAAATTGCTCACCGGTTAGAAAGATCACGCGGCGGTAACGGTGCTGAGCCTTGAGTCTTTGCGAAAGGGCAACAGCAAGGTGCGTCTTGCCCACGCCATGCGGACCATGGATCAAAAGTGGACTGATCTTCCCTGGTTGCTCGAGCACCATTTGGCAAGCAGTCCAGGAAAAGTTGTTATGCGGACCGACGATGAACTCATCCCAGCGTCGCTCCTGCTCGCGTCGCATCGCCACCAACCGATCGATCTGACTCTCCTGAGATGGCTCCTCGGGGGAACCTTCCGAGCGTACCAACCTCAAAGGCCCACGGACCGGGCGCTGCTCGGTCAACTGGGCATCATCGGGCGATGCGCTTTGAGTGTTGGTAACTGGAATCGCGTTCACTAAAGATCGAGAGGATTGGGGCCCAGGGGAGAGTCGTTCGTGAGCCTCATCGTAAGCGATCTTAGGGGACTTGCGAGCATCCTCGGTAGATTTCCCACCAGAAATCTCCTGCGGTTTGCCCTTCAAAGGACTCTCTAGGGGGGCTGGTGAAGAAATTTGGAGCTCAAAACCCCACCCATCCCCAAAAACCTCCAGAACTACACTTCGAAGGTCTTGCCGAAACATCCTCAGGATGCAATCGGAGATAAATCCAGAGCTCACAAGGATTTGTAGCTTTCGATCGGACGCTATTTGCCAATGCACCTGCGATCCAAACCACAGATCCATGCGTTCCTTGCCCAGCCGCTGGCGAAGCGCCGCAACAAACTGCGGTATTCCCCGGCTTTGTGCCTCAGCTACATCATGCGCTTCGAGCATCGCAATCTCCCAACCCTGCGATTTTGTTCCAACGAATTCCAAGGGCGGGAACCATCCCGACCTTCGCCCAGCACAGGTCGCCTGCTGAGCGGGTTCGGATTTTAGGATTGCTAGCATTCGAGTCAAACAAGAACCCTAAAGATCGGTAAAGATTTTCCGTCGGGAGTGTGAAGATGCTGTAAAGAACTGACCAAACGGGGGTCTAGAAAAGTCGTTTATAAACAACCGATGTTCCCGAAGTCGGTGGAAAACCCGTCAGGTTTCAGTCGATGTTTTTTCGACGTTCGTAAAGCTCATATTGCGAGGGCCAATCGTTGCTCGAATCACTCGGAACAAACTCGCTTTCCAACATAGAAAAATCGCGCAAATCCAACTCATCCAACACCGTATCGCCAGGGATATCCGCAAGGACTCTTGTTAGATGGATCTGCTTGACCCAGGGCATGCACAAACGATAGATCTCCGCTCCACCGACGACGTAAAGCCTCTGTCCAGCAGGGGTTTCCTCAAAGGCTTGCTCAAGGCTATGAACGACCGCTGCGCCTTCGATGCGGTAATCCCTTTGCCGCGTAAGGATGATCGTTTTGCGGCCTGGGAGCAACCTACCGATGCTCTCGTAGGTTTTGCGTCCCATGAGGAGCGAGTGTCCCATCGTCAAGCGTTTGAAACGCATCAGATCCGACCTGAGTTTCCATGGCAATCGATCTTCGATACCGATCGTCCCATTGCGAGCCATGGCCACGACCAAGCTCAGTCCTTGAGAATCCGGACCCGCGTTACTTGATTGCTCTTGAGCCACTCCAACCACCGTTCATGTTCTTCGCTGAGTTCGATTTCCGCTACGGAATGGGCATCCAATGGGGATACCACCGAGAAACAACCTTCGTCCAACCACTTGTGCACATTCTGAGGTTCGATCCAGTATTCGTTGAGTCCGAGTTTGGGAGCTCCTGGAGCATCCCCTGGTGTCATGAAATACACAACTTCCAAACGAAAGCGGTCGGGCATGTCCATCGGCTCGGTGGGCTTGCCATCGAGGGCCAATACTTGGATCGTCTTGCTCATGTCCGGAGAAATCTCTGAGGTGGAAGTTACTGAGGCTTGGCAACGCTGCAAGCAAAATCTAAACGCGCAGCCAATTGCCCATCGACGGTGACTTTGCCCGTCATGAAGTAAGCACTCGAAACGACTTCCTTGAGCACCACATGGATGTCGATTTTCTCACCGGGCCTTACCATTCGCTTGAATTTTGCACCATCGATGCGAGTAGCTACTGGCACGATCCCTTGGCTCGGTGTGACATGTGCAAGCAGAATCGCACCGCTTTGCAAACAGCATTCGCAGAGGATCACACCAGGCACCAACGGAAAATCCGGAAAATGTCCTTGAAGAAAAAATTCGTCGGCACCAAAGGTCTTCGTGCAGTGGATCGTCGTATCGGTTTGTTCTAAGACTTCGTCAACCAATAGCATCGGTTTGCGATGCGGAATGACAGCTTCAATCTCGGTTTTGGACATCGACGGCATAACTGCTCCGGAGGCCTTTCGTTTGGAACTAGTCCTGAACTTCAAGCGAAATGCGAGGGATCCTGATCACCGGATCCAACTTGAGAAACACATTGCTCGACACACGAAGCGGCCAGGGTGTCGAAATCCAATTGCAATTGCTCGTACTCCCGGCGGCACGAAAACTCCTTGAACATCAAACTCGGCTGAATGTCCCTGCTGTTTTGGTACTTGCTCGAACAGCACTCGCGGACTTGACCGATGATTTCCTGGTAAGCGATTTGGCAAATTTTAACGCCTGGATAGATCCGAATCGGCTGAACCGTGTAGAGCTCGACGGTCCAATGACCACAGTAGCCTATGCTTCCAAAGCCCGCCGAACCGTGAACGAACAATCCTAGCCTCGAAAGAGACGATCGGCCTGAGAGCATAGGTACCAGACGGTGCGTCTCGGTGTATTCGATGGTCCGGCCTAGATACAACTGGCCGGGACTCAGGATCAATCCCTCTTCAGGAATCCTCAGCCGGCGAAAACGGTTCGGTTCCTTGATGTCCAAAACAACTTCTTCATAGACCAAAAGCTCGTTATGCAAGGTCAAATCGTAGCTGTTGGGGTTGCATTGATCATCCGAGAACGGAGTGATGCAAATATCCGAACCCAACCGAGATCGTATCTCTTGACCGGAAAGAATCATTGGGGAATCCTTGCCAGGAACACTAGAAAAGTTGACCAGTCACAAGCCGCCTGCAAAGCATAACCGCCCTGAGGGGTGTTTCGCTAGCACCTACTAAGAAGTCTCGGAAGAAAATCTTCCCAAAAGCCTGCATTGAGTCTTACTTTACGCCATAAACGAAAAAAAATGTTTTGCGTTTTCTAAGGCACCATCTGCAGTTGCTTGAGCCAGCGTTGGCAAGCCAAAGGCCAATCGGATGTCCCTGGAATGCTTCGGGCTAGTCCGACTCCGTGGGGACCTTTCTGATACACATGCAACTCTCCTGGAACCCCCTTGGCGACCATGGCTTGATAAAACACCAATGAATTTTCGACCGGAACGGGCTTGTCCTCAACCGTGTGCATGAGAAAGGTCGGCGGGGTATCGGATCGAACATTGCGTTCGCTGGCGAATGCTTCAAGTGTCTCCTTGGTTGCTTTTTCGCCAAGTAAATTCACTTCGCTACCCCGATGGGTAAAACTGCTTCCCATCGAGATGACCGGATAGCACAAAATCGCAAAGTCTGGACGCGACGACTCACGAGCGATCGGATCGATCGAATCTTTGTCACCGGCATCGAATTGGGTGATGACCGTCGAGACCAAATGCCCACCGGCCGAGAACCCCATGATCCCAATCTTTTTCGGATCGATATTCCACTCCGATGCATTGGCTCGGACCATCCGTACGGCCCTGAGTGCATCCTGCGAAGGTGCCGGGTGTCCGTACCCCTTGCCGCGATGTCGGTAGTCGCAAAGGACTGCGGTTAAACCCATCGAGTTGGCCCACTCGATGATCTGCTTACCCTCATGATCCATGGCCAAGCCGCCATAGCCTCCACCTGGACAAATGATCAAGGCCCCCGTGGCACTGTTAGACTCAACTTTACGAACCGTTAAAGTCGGCACATCCTTGGGCTCGATGCCCAAGGCCCCTGGGGCTCCTTCGGACCAAAGAGGAACCTGGATATCCCCTGGTTCACTCGAAAAAACCAAGCTCAATGGCGCGATAGCTAGGGCCAGAACCAACAATTTCGTCCTGAGGGGCTTGCCGATCAACATTGCGTTAAACCTTCTTGTTTATTCTACTAACATCCAAGCATACGGATTGGCCGACGAATACCTCGCAACCGAATCTGTCACCACCTAATGTTACCGAAAGTTTTCCTGGTCGACACTCATGAACTCAAGAACCTTCAAACGATTTGACATCGGCTCATTACTGAATCGAGCGCTCATCCTAGGACTCGTTGGCTTGTTCCTTTTGCTTGCTCCCGCACCGAGCTTGGCCCTCGAGCCAAGTGAGCCCGTCGATGAACGAACAAGCCTTATCGGTAAAAACGTCGATGCGATTACCCAGTTGGACAAGACCGATTATTTGGGCAAGCAATGGCTCTGGAGTGATCTCGCAGGTGCCCAAGCCACCGTGGTTGTGTTTTTAGGTACGGAATGCCCCCTTGCCAAACAGTACACCCCTCGGATCGTCGAGTTGGCAAAAAAGTACACGGATAAGGGTGTTCGCTTTGTGGCCGTGGATCCTAACATCCAAGACTCCTTGCAGGAGATGGGTGCCCATGCTCGGCGATTCGATCTCGAATTTCCCTTCCTGAAGGATCCTGACCAATCACTGGCGGATTTGCTCGGTGTGAATCGGACTCCAGAAGTCTGCTTGATCGATGCTCGAAACACCCTTCGCTATCGAGGCCGCATCGACGATCAGTACGGCATAGGCTTTGCCCGTGAAAAACCAACCCAACGCGAACTTGTAGATGCCATCGATGCGATCCTCGCCCAAGGTGACGTTCCAACGCTCCTGACCCAAGCCTCAGGTTGTTTGATCGGTCGCAACCGATCGAAAATTGACACCCCGAGCGAAACTGCTGCGATCACGTATGCCGAACATGTCTCGCATCTGTTGCAGCAGCGCTGCGTATCGTGCCATCGCCAAGGAGACATCGGACCGATGGACCTCTCGAGCTACGACGACGCATCGGCTTGGGCCGATATGATTCTCGAAGTCACTCAAAACAAAACCATGCCGCCATGGCATGCAACCGACGAGCATGCAAAGTTCAGTAATGATCGACGACTGAGCGACAAGGAACTCGATGTGCTTGATCGCTGGGTGGCTCAAGGCAAGCAGCGTGGCAATCCAGCTTTGGACGCCAAACCCATCGCATACAATGCCCAATGGCTTTTGCCTCAAGAGCCCGACATCATCATCCCGATGAGCGACAAACCTTACAGCGTTCCTCGCACCGGAGTGGTCAACTATCAGTACTTTCGTGCCGATGTGGGCAACGAAAAAGATCTCTGGGTCAAAGGGATGGAAATCGTCCCAGAAGCTCGCGAGGTGGTTCACCACGTCTTGGTCTTTGTACGTGAAAAAGGCTCACGCAGTCGCGATCTTGGAGGGGCTCGTTCGTTCCTAGTCGGTTATGTCCCAGGCACCCGAGCTGAAATGATGCCCGAAGGTTACGCAAAGCGAATTCCAGCAAATAGCGAACTTATTTTCCAAGTCCATTACACGCCCAATGGCACCTCCCAAAAGGATTTAAGCAAAGTCGGATTCATCCTTGCTGACCCCAAAGAGATCACCCACGAGGTCAAAACCACCAGCGCCGTGAGCGTCAACTTCCAAATCCCGCCAGGGGCCCCGGCCCACCGGGTCACCGCTTCGCTTCCGGAGAAACTTCCCGATTGCGAATTACTGTCCTTTAGTCCACACATGCACGTGCGGGGCAAATCCTTTCGCTACAGTCTGATTTATCCGGATCGCAAACGAGAGATTCTTTTGGACATCCCGAACTACGATTTCAACTGGCAGACCGAATACCGATTGCAAACTCCAATGCAACTACCCGCTGGCTCTCGGATCGCCTGCGAAGCGACATTCGATAACTCCGAAGCCAATTTGAACAACCCCGATCCGAAGGCTTGGGTCAAGTGGGGGGATCAAACCTTCGAGGAAATGATGATCGGGTATTTCCACTACGCCGAAAAACGCCGACAATAGTAGGCTGTGATTCTTGAGGCTTGTCGCGGTTTGTCGCTGCTTGTGCGATCGGTGGATTCATGGCTCGATTCTTTACTCACGGGGTAACCTGCGTAGGTGTCCCCTTAGCGTTGCTGTTCTTCGCGATTGCATTTTGGAAAATGATTCCTGAGGCGTTGGCTCAAAAGCAAAGCGACTCGGGCAATGCAATACCCATTGGCCGATACGATCGTCCAACGGGCCCGATGCATCAAAGCCGCTCGGTGGTCGTCGCTCGCAACGGCATGGCTTGCACCTCGGACCCTCGTGCAACGGCCGCTGCGATTCGGATCCTAGAGCAGGGGGGCTCGGCCGTCGATGCGGCCATCGCAGCCAATGCCGTGCTCGGGGTCGTCGAACCGATGAGCTGCGGCATCGGCGGAGACTTGTACTCGATCGTCTGGGACAGCCGATCCGGCGAACTTTCCGGTCTGAACGCATCTGGCCGCTCGCCTGCGAAACTCGATCGCCAAGTTTTCACCGACAAAGAACTCAAAGAAATACCACTCTATGGGCCTTTGTCTTGGAGCGTCCCAGGCTGCGTCGCAGGATGGTTCGACCTGCACGGCAAATTTGGCAAACTGAGTATGAATCAAGTGCTCAGTCCAGCGATTTCGCTGGCCGAAAACGGATTTCCTGTCTCGCCTGTGATCGCCGCCTACTGGGCCAAAACCGAGCAGTCGTTTCTCCCCTGGAAAGACTCCCAAGCCACCTTTTTGATCGATGGCAAGCAGGCTCCTAAAACAGGAGATTTTTTTCGAAACCCACGCTTGGCAGAATCCTATCGCAAAATCGCCCAGCTCGGACCAGACTACTTCTATCGCGGTCGTATCGCCGAGGAAATCGTTGCCTTTAGCCAAAACGCAGGTGGATACTTTAGCCTCGAAGACTTCCAAGGACACACCAACGAATGGGTCAAACCGATCTCGACCAACTACCGAGGATACGACGTTTGGCAAATTCCACCCAACGGACAAGGGCTTGCTGTTTTGCAGATGCTCAACGTCCTGGAACAACACAACCTCAAGGACATGGGGTGGGGATCGCCCCAATACACGCACCTGCTGATCGAAGCCAAGAAACTCGCTTACGCCGATCGTGCGAGATTTTATGCCGACACGGCTTTTGAATCGGTTCCGATAAATCCTTTAGCGAGTAAGGCTTATGCCAAATCGCAAAACGAGCGCATCAGCCTTGAACGAGCTCTGGTCGATGTACCTCACGGCGATCCGAAACTCGTCCATGGCGATACCGTCTACTTATGCGTTGTTGATAAGGACCGCAACTGCTGCTCACTCATCCAAAGCAACTTTCATGGGTTCGGCAGCCAAGTCGTACCGGGCAACGTCGGATTTGCACTTCAGAATCGAGGCAACCTGTTTGCCCTATCGCAAGACCATCCGAATCGATTGGAACCCAAAAAACGCCCCTTTCATACCATCATCCCATCGATGGTCACGCAGGATGGAAAGCCCGTATTTGTCTTTGGGGTCATGGGTGGAGATATGCAACCGCAGGGGCAAGTTCAGGTGCTTGTCAACTGGATCGACTTTGGCATGAACATCCAAATGGCAGGCGATGCGGCCCGGATTCGTCACGAAGGCAGTGCTACTCCCACGGGATCCCCTGCCGAACCCCTCGGCGGAACCATCCACTATGAATCTGGCTTGCCAAGCCAAACCGTCGAAGAGCTTGTAAGTCGTGGGCATGTCATGAAACCCTCGAAGGCTTCGATGGGTGGCTACCAAGGCATCTTGATCGATTGGAAGCGAGGTATCCTCGAAGGAGCCACCGAGAGTCGCAATGATGGCCTTGCCCTAGGAACCGACTTGCCTGTTTCGGATCGATGAACCCTCCGATGTGCCCTTTTAGTCAAGTCGAGTCGCGATGCTAACATTGGCCAAGCAATGGTTGCTCAACTTGCTCTACGCACTGCTGCTCTTTGCGGTCTGTCCATGGATCCTTTATCGAAGGATGGCTCAGGGGCGTTACAAGCAAGGCTGGTCCGAAAAACTCTTTGGCTCCGTGCCCTATCTTGCAATCAACAAAGCCCAACGGCCAACGCAGTTGCAGGATGCAAAGACGATCTGGTTTCATGCGGTGAGTGTCGGGGAGTTGCAAGTCATCAGGCCTCTTGTTGAGCGAGCAACAAGCGAATTGCCGAGTGCAAGGCTACTTATCACCACCTCGACCGATTCGGGACTGGAGTTGGCCAAAAAGCTTTACTCGCAGCATTCGGTTAGCTTTGCACCCCTTGATTTTACGTGGGCCATCGATCGAGCCTTGAATCGCATCAACCCCGACTTGATCGTCTTGGCTGAATTGGAATTGTGGCCCAATTGGATCCTCAATGCATCGAAACGACAAATCCCGATCGTAGTGATCAATGGACGTTTGAGCCAGAAGTCACTCCAAGGTTATCACCGAATCGGTTCGATTGCTCGCAACATCATTCGCAGGCTTCATTGGATTGGTGCGCAGAGCGAAACCATACGGAATCGATTCATCGAGCTTGGTTGCGATCCTGAGAAAATTCAAGTCGTCGGGAACATCAAATTCGATGGGGCAAATCACGATCGCAATCATCCCGAGGTACGATTACGAGCAGAGCAACTCGGGCTCTCGGATCCGAATGCATGCATCTGGCTGTGCGGCAGCACACAAGCCCCCGAGGAGAAGATTTGCCTCGATACGTTTTGCGAGCTTGCAGATCGCTTTCCAAACTTCAAATTGATTTTGGTACCACGGCATGCAGAGCGTTTTGATGAGGTGGCCAAGATGGTTCAAGCCACCAAACTCCCCTGGGGGCGACGCTCGAGCATGACCAGTCATGGGCTCGATAGACAATGGAGGATCTTCTTAGCCGACTCGGTCGGTGAACTCCGATGGTGGTGGGGGCTAGCCGATCTAGGTTTTGTCGGTGGAAGCTTTGGTTCGCGAGGCGGTCAGAACATGATTGAACCATGTGCTTATGGCGTAGCGACGTGCTACGGCCCGAACACTCGCAACTTTACCGACATCGTTCAAATCCTCCAGGAAGCATCGGCGGCGACTCAGTTGCAAACCCCAGAGGATCTCAAGCCATGGGTTGTTAGAATGCTTGAGGATCAGCCTTCACGATCGCAAGCTGCCAAGCGAGCTTGTGCCATCACCCAGGAGCATCGTGGAGCGACGGACCGGACTTGGAAAAAAATTTCACGCATCCTCACCGGGACAGACCCCGTGTTTTCGCCCAATTTGGACACTTGAGCAGGCTACTGCCCAAAATGGCAGACCGAGGCTTAATCCGCACTCAATCGCATGCCGCAAGTCATTGCTAGAAAAGGCCTTAAGAAAAAAACCAGCGGGGTACATGGCTGCTTGGCACGCCGATTGCTCGAAATGGCGATTCACTCAGTTCGACTGCCAAATCGGGCCGAATTTCATCATTCAAGGAGTTCAACGTGGCAAAGCAAATGGTATTTGATGACGAAGCACGCCAGCCCCTGTTGGCGGGTGTTTCGAAGTTGGCAAGAGCGGTTCGCTCGACCCTAGGACCTCGCGGACGAAACGCGGTTTTGGATAAAGGTTGGGGCTCTCCCCGGATCACCAAAGACGGTGTGACTGTCGCCGAAGAGATCGAATTGGACGATCCTTTTGAAAATCTCGGTGCACAACTCGTCAAAGAAGCAGCAAGCAAGACCAATGATGTCGCTGGCGATGGCACCACAACAGCAACGGTTTTGGCCGAAGCGATCTTCCGCGAAGGGCTTAAGATGATCGCCGCCGGGGCCGATCCGATGTCCCTGTCTCGCGGAATCGCCAAAGCGGTCGAAGTCGTGCACGAAGAGATCTCTAAGATGTCGACTCCAATCGATGGCAAGAGCAAGAAAGAGATCAAGCAAGTTGCAACGATCGCTGGAAACAACGACCCTGCCATCGGCGATGTGCTCGCCGAAGCTTTCATCAAGGTCGGTAAGGACGGCGTGATCGCTGTCGAAGAAGGCCGCGGAAGCGAGACGACCGTGGAAGTGGTCGAAGGGATGCAATTCGATCGCGGATTCCTTTCGCCTCAGTTCGTCACCAATCAAGACGAAGTAACGGTCGAACTCGAAGATTGCTACATCTTGATTCACGAAGACAAGATCAGCAACAACAAGAAGCTCATCCCGATTCTTGAAGCCATCAGCAAGGCCAAGAAGCCTCTTCTGATTATTGCAGAAGACATCGAGGGCGACGCTCTAGCAACACTTGTTGTCAATAAGATGCGAGGGATCCTCAGCGTTGCCGCTGTGAAGGCTCCTGGGTATGGCGATCGTCGAAAGGCAATTCTCGGTGACATCGCTACACTCACCAACGCCAATGCGATTTTCAAGGATCTTGGGATCGACCTAGAGTCGGTCAAGATCAGCGACTTGGGTCGAGCCAAGCGGATCCGCATTACCAGCGAAGAGACAGTTGTCATTGGTGGTGCTGGCAAGAAGGACAAAATCGAAGGCCGAGTTGTTCAGATTCGACGCGAAATTGAGAACACCGATAGCGATTACGATCGCGAGAAACTCCAAGAGCGATTGGCGAAACTCGCCGGTGGTGTAGCTCAAATCAACGTCGGTGCAGCAACCGAAACAGAAATGAAGGAGCGTAAGGCTCTGATCGATGATGCGAAAGCTGCGACGCAAGCTGCCCTGGCCGAAGGCATTGTTCCTGGCGGTGGCGTGGCCCTGCTTCGCTGCGAAGCAGCCCTGGATAAACTCAAGCTCGAAGGTGATGCCGCCCTGGGTGTCCGCATCGTTCGCAATGTTTTGGACTACCCGCTTCGATCGATTGCCAATAACGCTGGCCTTGATGGGGCTGTTGTTGTCAACCGAGTTCGTCAACTCAAGGACAAAAATGAAGGCTACGACGCTAACGCAGACAAGTACGTCGACATGATCAAGGCGGGCATCATCGATCCGGCCAAGGTCGTCAAGACCGCTTTGAGCAACGCGGCTAGCGTCGCCTCGCTGCTACTGACCACCGAATCGCTCGTAACGGAAATCCCCAAGGAAGAAGAGCCTGCAGGGGGTGGTCACCACCACGACCATGACGGCATGGGTGGCATGGGTGGTATGGGTGGAATGGGCGGCATGGGCGGCATGGGTGGAATGGGCGGTATGGGCGGCATGATGTAGGTTGCCCTCTGCTGGTTCTTCCAAGTGCCCCCGCGACACATTAGAGCCAGTGCGATTTGAACACTTCGGTTCGATCGCATAGGCCAACTCAAAACAAATCAAACATTTCAAATTCAGTACAAGTAAAGGTGAATGCAATGGCCAAAGTGAATATCCGTCCTCTCGATGACCGCGTCGTAATCCAACCGATGGAAGCAGAACAAACTACGGCAGGTGGTATTGTTTTGCCAGATAGCGCCAAGGAAAAGCCACAGCGAGGCAAGGTTGTCGCTGTGGGTCCTGGAAAGTTGCTCGACAACGGCGTTCGAGCGACTTTGAGCATCGCTGTTGGTGACGAAGTGATCTTCGGCAAGTACGGCGGAAGCGAGATCGAAGTCGACGGCGTGGATTACAAAATTCTTCGTGAAAGCGACGTTCTTGCTAAGCTCGCTTAGTGGTCTAACCCATTGGAAAATAACCTCAGCATAAGGAACTGCGAAGCGTGGCTAAGCAATTAATGTTTGAAGATCAAGCTCGTGCGCGGATGCTCGCGGGCGTCGAAAAGTTGGCGAATGCGGTCGCTGTGACCATGGGTCCCACCGGACGCAATGTCATCATCGACAAAAGCTTTGGCGGCCCTACCGTTACCAAAGACGGTGTTACAGTTGCCAAGGAAATCGAACTCGAAGACCGATTCGAGAACATGGGCGCAAAGTTGGTTGTCGAAGTCGCCCAAAAGACCAGCGATCTAGCAGGCGACGGAACAACCACTGCGACTGTTTTGGCGCGAGCCATCTTCAAAGAAGGTCTCCGCAACATCGCTGCAGGAAGCAACCCATCGGCAATTCGACGTGGTATCGACAAAGCGGTCGATGCTGCTGTTGATAAGTTGCATCAGATGGCCAAGCCAGTAAGCAGCCGCGATGAAGTTGCGAATGTCGGAGCCATCTCGGCCAACAACGACATGTCGATCGGTTCTCTGCTTGCTCAATCCCTCGAACGAGTCGGCAAAGACGGAGTGATCACTGTTGAAGAAGGCAAGACTGCTGAGACCAGCGTCGAATACGTTGACGGGATGCAGTTTGACAAGGGATACGTTTCCCCTTACTTCATCAACACCCCTTCGGACATGAGCTGCACGCTGGAAAACGCGTTGGTGTTCATGTACGACAAGAAGATCAGCAACATCCGCGACCTGATTCCACTTTTGGAAAAGGTCAGCACCTCCGGCCAACCACTGCTGATCATCGCTGAGGATGTCGATGCCGAAGCGTTGACCCTTTTGGTGGTCAACAAGCTTCGCGGCACGATTAACGTCTGTGCGGTGAAGGCTCCTGGGTTTGGTGATCGCCGAAAGGCGATGCTCGGTGATATCGCTGTCTTAACTGGTGGAACATTCATCAGCGAAGACCTCGGTATCCAGTTGGAAAAAGTTTCCTTGGAACATCTTGGACGAGCCAAGAAGGTTGTTGTTGACAAGAACAACACCACGATCGTCGAAGGTGGCGGAGATCGCAAATCAATCGACCAACGCGTTGCTCAGATTCGTGCGCAAGTCGAGCAAACCGATAGCGAGTACGACAAGGAAAAGTTCCAAGAGAGACTAGCTAAGCTCGCTGGTGGTGTCGCTGTGATCAGCGTTGGAGCAGAGACAGAAGCTGACATGAAGCAAAAGAAGGCTCGTGTCGAGGATGCTCTGCATGCCACGCGAGCAGCGGTTGAAGAGGGAATTCTGCCCGGTGGTGGAGTGGCTCTGCTTCGCTGCACCGATGCAGTCTCGAAGATCGTTAGCAGCCTCTCTGGCGACGAAAAGACCGGTGCGGACATCATCCTCCGAGCCCTCGAAGCTCCTCTGCGTCAGATCGCTGACAACGCCGGAATCGATGGTAGCGTCGTTGCTGATGAAGTTCGTCAAAAGCCCGTCAACATGGGCTACGATGCCAACAAGGGAGCTTACGTAGATATGCTCAGCGCAGGTATCATCGATCCTGTGAAAGTGGTGCGTACTGCGTTGGCAAATGCCGCGAGCATCTCCGGCTTGCTTCTGACTACCGAAGCCTTGGTCACCAATCTGGACAAGGAAGACAAGAAGAAGCGGAAGGTCGAAGGATCTGTGCGCTAACCGGCTCGCAAGCACTTCGCTCGTCAATGAATTTACCGAGCGGGTAGTCGCACAGCGCCTCCCCGCATTGCCGGGGTCATTCGAAGATCGAATGGCCTTTTTTTCTAAAAACAACCAAGAGATTTGTACTCGCGTACTTTCACAAAACCGTGTCATCGCAATCGAAACGTGATTACTACGAAGTTCTCGGGGTCAGCAAGTCAGCATCCCAAGATGAGATTGCTAAGGCATATCGAAAGCTGGCCGTGAAGTACCACCCTGATTCGAATCAGGGAAACACCGACGCGATCAACAAATTCAAAGAGGCCGCCGAAGCCTACGAGGTTCTTTCGGACTCCGAAAAGCGTGCTCGATACGATCAGTTCGGGCATGCAGCCGCCTCTGGCGGACCTGGTTTCGGTGGCGTCGGTGATATCTTCGAAGCCTTCGGTGATATGTTCGGTGGCTCGATCTTCGAAGACTTTTTTGGAGGTGGGCGTTCTCGTTCGCGAGTCCGACGCGGTGCTGATCTTCGGTGCGACGTGACCCTCGACCTGGAAGAGGCCGCTAAAGGGGTTACCAAAACCGTTTCCTTGACCCGCTACGCGTCGTGCGAAAAATGCAAAGGATCGGGCGCTGCCGAAGGATCCCAACCGGAGACTTGCCGCAAGTGCCAAGGTCGCGGTCAGGTTGTCCAAGCCACTGGAGTCCTTCGGGTTCAAACGACTTGCCCAATATGCCGCGGCAGCGGTAAGACCATTAGCAACCCATGCCATAGCTGCGACGGAAATGGACTCAGGCCCCACGAGGTAAAGCTCGAAGTCAAAATTCCCGCAGGTGTCGATGATGAAATGCGAGTTCGACTCCAAGGGGAAGGACAACCAAGCCCAGATGGTGGTCCTCGGGGGGACGCCTATTGCTTTATCCATGTCAAACCGCACCCTATCTTCAAGCGAGATGGACAAGATCTCATTCTGCAATTTCCTATCTCCTTTAGCCAAGCAGCCCTTGGTGCAAAAGTCGAGATTCCGATCCTCGATGGACGCAAGGATTTGGACGTACCGGCAGGGACTCAAAGCGGTACCGTCTTTAGGCTGCGTGGCCTAGGGATGCCCGATCCCCATTCAGGGGCAAGAGGTGATCTGTTGATTCAGACCTTCATCGAGGTTCCCAAGAAGCTAAACAAACGGCAACAAGATCTCTTGCGAGAATTGGCCGAGATCGAGGAGAAAAACATCTCCCCGGAACGTAAGACTTTCATGGACAGAATCATGGCCTATTTCCAAGGCCAAGGCAACAGTTGAACGTTGAGTATTGAAACATGAGTAACGACAAGGACAAAAACAAAGACCTAGACCAAAACGCGCAGGCTTCTGAGCAATCAGCAGACAAGCAGCATGGTTCGGACCGAGCCGATCAAGGTTGGAACGATTCTTACTTTGCTGATGAGGACTCATCGCAAAGCGATTCGCAGGAAGACTCCCCAGAACTGCTAGTCCAAGAGCTCGAGCAACAAGTTGTTGAGCTCAGGGGGCGGGAACTCAAGGCTCAAGCAGAGCTTGAAAATTTCCGACGACGCATGCTCCGGGATGTTGACCAGCAATTGAAATTCTCGTCCATGCCACTGGTGACCGATCTGCTTGAGGTTCTAGACAATCTAAACCGAGCTCTTGAATCCGCAGCACCGGGTTCCGGAAGTGAAGGCTTAGTAGCAGGCGTGAAGCTTGTCCAGCAGCAGTTTGTCAACGTCTTGAGCAAACACCAGTGCAAACAGATCCCTAGTGTCGGGATGCCGTTTGATCCGAATGTTCACCAAGCTATCTCTCAGCAACCAAGCGATACGCATGCTGCGGGCACCGTGATGGTCGAGCACAGCGTCGGCTACATGCTCCATGACCGGGTCGTTCGCCCAAGCATGGTCGTCGTCTCAACAGGTCGAGCGTAGTGATCTGCTGAGTACTTCAATACGATCAAGGAGTTACGAATATGCCTACGTATGATTACGAGTGCGACGCTTGCGGTCACCGATTCGAATTATTTCAGAGCATTTCGGCTGACCCGGAAAAGAAGTGTCCCGAGTGCAAGAAGCTCAAGCTCAGGCGACTTATTGGTACCGGTGCAGCCGTCGTTTTCAAAGGTTCTGGTTTTTACCAAACCGACTACCGAAGCGACTCCTACAAGAAGTCGGCTGCCGCCGATAGCAGTTCTTCAAGTTCTTCTAGCTCTTCGAATGATGCGAGCTCAGCATCAGGTAGTCAGAAGTCCACAACGGACAAAACAGCTCCTAAATCCGACGCAGGAGGTCCATCGTCCTCCGAGAAAAAATCGAAGAAAAAGAAGGATTAGGTCGATCGCACGGCAAGAGCATCGACCTATCGGCCGGTGATTGCTTGGCACAAGGATTCATACGAGGCGGCTTGGCTAACGACCACATCGGTTGCACCGAGTTGCTCTAGGACTTGAGCAACTCCCTCAGATATCGCGAACCATCGAACGAATTTCGCATGGGATCCAAGTAGGTTCCAAGCACACTTAGCGATATTGCTGCTTGTTGCACTCACCGCGAGCTTTTGGTTTTGGCGGTTCGCCGCTTCGATCTTGGCCTTTATCGAATCGATATCGTGCCAATTTGAAATGGGGATCTGCTCGTATGCGCTGACGGTTCGAACGTCGCTTGCGATGCCTTGAAGCCTATCGCGAAGAGTCGTTTTCCCCTCGGGTGTTTGGATCAGGACGATGCGTTTGTCGCGGGCTTGCTCAATCCATCCATCAAGTAGCGCCTCGGCTCCCATCAAAGGCTTGGTGCTACTTGATTCACTTCCGGCGATCCAATCGGCTCGAATACCATGTTCCTCGAGGGCTTGAGCTGTAGATCGACCGACGGTTGCAATACGCACAGCGGATAGACTTCGAGAATCGAGATGTCGCTCAAAGAGTCTTGCGAAGAAAAACTCGACTCCATAGCGACTTGAAAACACGATCCAATCGGTTTGATTCAATTGATCGATGGCTTGGTCGATCTGCCCGACGCAAGCCGGACGAATTTCCAAAACAGGCCGAATCAGCACCGAGACGCCGTGGTCTTGCAGCATCAGCGAGAATCGCACAGCTTGGGTCTGAGGACTCGTTACGATCACTGTCGCAGTCTGCATAGGAATCCTCGATGACGAAGGATATTTGAATCGGACTAGATCCCCGATGATACTCACTGCAGGTGGCTTAAAGTGGGGATTATTCTCCAGGCTCCTTGCAACACTGCCGAGGTCGCATTCGAGTACTTCTTGGTCGGGCAAACTACATTGCCTGACGATCGCCACAGGAGTGCTTGCAGGTTTCCCTGCGGCCATGAGCTTTTGACTCCAAATGGACGCAGCACCGATCGACATGTAGAAGACCAGGGTGCCGGGGAAACGCGCCAGTGCCTCCCAATCGAGTTGATCCTCGGCCTCCGATTCCCCATCGTGGTTCTGCAATTGTGCGGCGACTAATGCCAATCCCGAACTCCAATCCCGATGCGTTAGCGGAATTCCAGTGTAGGCACTCAGGGCAAGTGCCGCTGTGAGTCCAGGGATCACCTCGTAGGGGATCGCTTCGGCTTCAAGCCGTGCGATCTCCTCAGATGTCCTCGCAAAGACCGCTGTATCGCCCCCCTTGAGACGAACCACACGTCGGTGCTCTCGGGCGCTGCGCACGATCAAGTCATCGATTTGGGATTGAACCCATGCTCCCCTGTTACCTCTCTTGCCAACAGAGATCTTTTCACATTCTGGGGGAGCGAAAGCCAGAATCGATTCGTTGACCAGCCCATCGTAGAGGATGATGTCCGCATGCTCGATGACTTGCTTGGCCCGGAGAGTCAAGAGCTCGGGTGCCCCTGGTCCGGCACCGACCAAATAGACAATGCCTTGGGTGACTGTCATTGCGAGGTAGACCGAACCGGAGCAAACTTCCAAAACCGCTCAGCATCCTGCTTACGGTTCAACGTCTTTTGGTGTAGTCGATCGATGCGTTGGGCTTCAGCTCGATCGTCCATCCCTGGCGGATATTGGCTCATCTTGGAGAAGGGCAGAGGGAGACTGCTTTGTCCTTCGAGCGTGTTCATCGCGGCATCCTTATCCCAGCCGACCGAATGCAGCACAAAGTCACGCACCCAACCCTCGGGCAAAGGATCTGATGGAATTTGAAACCTGATAAGCAACTCATCCCCGGGACTCATGACCACCAGCGCGTCATCGTCGAATTCAACGAGGTTCTTCGCATTTCCATAGCGAGTGAACTTTCCTCGTAATGGAGGCCAAGCCGGATCGATCGAAACGCTTTGGTAGTCGTACCAGTGTGGCTCATGGCGAGCCCTGGGCAACTCACGGCTAAAGCCTCGGTAGCGCAATTCAGCCGATTCCATCTGCAACCAGTTCAACGATAAGTTTCCCGTCCGTGCTGTCTTGATCGGGGTCGACTGGCCATAGCCCAGGCGGATTTGATCCCAGTAGATCTGGCTTGAGTGTACCAACCGGATGCGATGGTCTTGGGTTGCGAAAACACCGTCAAGCGGCACGATGATCGTCTTGGGTTTACCACCAGGAAAACCTGTAAAGGGGACCGTTTCTTGGAATTGGCCACTTGCATCGACAGTCCACAGAGACAAGGGTTTGGGCAATTCCAATTCGGTGTTTTGATCGATGTGGATGTTGAGCGATGTGTCGGTCGGATAGATCCATCCGGTTAGGATAAGCTGCGCTGACTTGGTCGTGTCGATCTTACCGAAATCGATCTCCAAGAAGCTCGGTTCGACCAATCCCTGTTTGTAATGTTTATCAAAAGGGATTGCATAGACCCCGTCTTGCGATTGAACTTCATTGGACCAGTCTGTACCTCGGGAGTCCTTGACGCTCTGCGGATCGAGGGTCTGTTGGTATCCCCAAAGACTCGGCAGAGCGATCGAGTCTGGCCCCACTTTCTCATTCGAATACCATTGAGTATCGGCTGGGTGATCGACCGCAAGCAGTGCGACATGATCGAAATAAGCAGACTCCCAGAGCTCTTCGGTGACTCTGAGTTCATAATGCCCCTCTTTGGGTTTCATGAAAGCTCTGGGTAAGGAGAGATACTCCCATCGACGATCTGCAAGCACTTTTCCTTTGGCAATCTGCAAGCCCAGTGGTGCATTCCAGAGCAAATCGGTCATCAGTTCCCAGCGTTTGCCATCCCAGCCGTAAACAAAAGGGCATGAACCGATGAGAACCTGCTTCTCTTCGAGCATCTGATTGGATCGCGGATCGATGATCCCTTGGGTTAGCCCATTGACAAAGACCGTGCGGAGCGAATAGGCATCGGAATTCGAAAGGCCAAAATGGATCGAATCGTCTTCGATGATCCGAGCCTGGTACCCAAAAGGCCCGAAAACTTCGAGCGTCGAACCCACGGCGTACTGGTTGTTGCGTCCACCACCATTGGGGTCGGAAATACCTTTGACACGATAGACCAAGTAGCGATTCTCCGGACGGTTCTCGGAAATGAAAATCGTGGGCTTGTCCCCCTCGATGCTGATGGCTTCGAGCCAACCATCCGAATCGATGTCTCCAAGACTCACCGGAGGGCTTGCCTCAGCAAGAATCTCCCTGTTGGATATTTTCACATTCAAAAAACTGCCATCACCTTGGTTTAAACACAGTTCAAGCCCTCGGTTGGTACTTGCCAGAACATCAATCTTCGAATCGTTGTTCCAATCTCCAGTGACGATCTTGGCCGGGTTGTCGCACAAGACCCCAGAGCGATTGAGCCTTATCGAACCGGTCTTGTAATCGGTGCCTGTGAGGATGTACCTGGACTCCGAAAGGCTTCCACCGAGCAGGAGATCCCAAGAATAATCATTGTTGAGTTCTGCAACCGACAGCGATTCAGCTTGCTGGAAAACCGGATTTTCGTTTACATCGTAAAGATCGCGAAATCGAAACTGGCCATGTTGAATGTTTTCTAGAATCCCGATGCCGTCATGAAGACTGACGACGACATCCAAGTCGACATCGCGATCGATGTCGGCAACGGCAAGACTCATAGGGGTTCGCGAGGTTTCAGGAAGCAAACTGAAGGCACCGGCGTCTTGAAACTCGCGACTACCTAAGTTCTGTCGCAGCACTAGCTTGCCGTCGGCGATGATCACTAAATCCAAATCTCCATCGGACTCCCAATCGATGGGAGAAACAGCCGTGACGTTCTTCAGATCGGCAAGCCCGAGCGAACCTTGAAGGATAGACCATTGGGGCTTGCCATCTTGGATCGGTCCGATAGCAACGACCCGAATTCCTTGGCTACCGAAGATCACCAGGTCGCGGATCGTCTCGTGCCTGACAGACGCTTGCAACTGTTTCGAAGGATCCATGGTTTGAACCTCGCGAGGAGCAGGGGTTCCGCGATGGGCATCGACAGAAAACAAATCCAAAGGGATCACGCCGACGATAGGGAAGGGGAGATCGAGCCTTGTTATTTCATTCCAGTTGCCTTGGATATCGGCCTGTCCTAGCACGAGTTGCGAGTCGTTCCAAAGAAGGACTTCAGGCTTGGTATCAACGTTCCAATCAAAGAAACGGACTCCCTTGGATTGCGGTACATCGAGCGTGACACTTCGAATCGGTCCGGTTGTTACTTTTGCTACCTTGGCTGTTTGATCTCTGAGGATCGCTTGAACGTCGCTTAGATCCAAAAAGGCCAGTTCATTGACATCGATGCTTCGAGCATCCACCAAACTACCTTCGGTTGCTTTGGCCTCCCCGACCCAACCGATGATTGTCGATAACGCTGCATCGAGATCTTGCTTGCCGGTCTGTATTGCTCCACGAAGATCGTTTAAGTCCTTTGGCCGTCGCTCCATCTTCCATTTCCATTCGAAGGGTTCGAGCAACACAGCAAGAGGTTCGACATACTCGAGCACCGAAGAATCTTTGAGTTGGACAAGGCGTTGGATCAACAAGCAAAGCAGGTAGATGTTCCTGGGGTTGGCTTGATGAGACATCTTAAGTGGCTCGACGGTTTTCTTCAGCACCTCCGGTTCCACAGCACTCATTGCTTCGGCAGAATTGTTGTACTGGGTTGCCAAGAAAGCATTGCCTGGGAACTTCCCGACGAAGGACTCGAGTTTCTTGAGCAAATTGGCTTGCTCCTCGTCAGCGATAATAGGATTGGCAGCAGCAAGCACGGCGATCCATCGGGTGTCTCTAAGTACGCTCAACTGGTATGCGATTGGATCGTCGGGCGCTTTGGCCATGTACTCAGAGATTGCACTCGATGATTGCTCAAAGAGTCCTGGGAGTTTCGATCGTAGCTTTTCGACATCGTTGGTAGGGTCTTGGGCCAAGTCGATGTTGTATTTGACGTTCGCAAGTGTTGCGATCGCTCGGTTCCTGAGAACTCCAACGCTACGATCTTTACCCTGAAGCTGATCGTAAATCTCTATGGCTTTCTCATACTGCACGTTTTCAAGCAGCGCTGCAGCCTTGACGAGTTTTTCAAATTTTTCGTCCTGGCTCTTGCTCCCAAAAACATCGGTTACTCCATTTTCGTTTCTCAGAAATAGCCATAGGTACGCAAATAAGACAATTGCGATGGCCATGAGCCACAAGAGGGCCGTAAACCAGAAAGACCGCGAGGATCGCTTAGTGGACATAGTGCCAAGTGGCCCCGTATAGATGTGGATGCATCGCTAAAAGCCGGTGGATAAAAAAACAAGACCCGTATTCTACAGGGTATCTGGAGAAGAATGGATCAGCCGAACCGGTTCGTTGATGACTTTCACTTCGGGTAACGAGTAACGCAGTTCTTTTTCGGTCTCGGCATTAATGGCCCCGAAAACCGCTAAGTATTGGAGTTGATCTAAATCGGCAAGTTCGGACCAAATTTCATGGTCGACCGTACATCCTTGGAAATCGATCACCACAAGATTTGGAAAACCTAACAGTTGTTCGACGATGTCGTAATCGACGTACGCATTTCGGACAACCGCAGCAACGATTCGATCCCTCCGGGAAAATTTGATCTTCTCCATCCAAGGATATTCCTGATCGCTAAACTGCTCGGCCCCTGGAGTTTTCCCCGGAGTTGTCGGTGGTTCAACGAATACGAAGCTTGAGAAGTGGCTAGGCACGATCTGATAGACCAAACCTCCACTGGATGTGCTTTGCTCGGTAGGCTTTAGCAGAACCTTGATCTTTTTTCTCTGCCTTTCGGAAACCCTCGAAAAGATAACACCCACGTAGGCCACAAGCATCACGGCCATCGAAAACGTATGAAGGCCTTGGAAAGCCGTATCGTTGTAAGCGGTCAAACCAGAAGTCACCAACGCTAACAAAGACGATAGGATCGCAAAGAGTACAAAATTGCGACCAAGGCCGCTTCTCGGAAGGATCGATTTTCGGGGCATTCGCGAGATTCTTTCAACGGTTCTTTCAACCCACCATCGTCACCGGTCGCAAGGGGATGCACAGCAATGGCAACGTTAAGGTTACCCAGCCGAGAACCTGTCGGAAAGCCCCCAAACTCACCTGGTCGTTGCGACTGGGAGGATGGCTGATCCCCATAAGTGTGACCAATACCAACATCAAAACGAACAAACCCTGACCGAAGACCAAAACCCCAAAAATGACATAAGCGATGCACGCAAAATAAGCAACTTTCGAAAAAACATGGGATGAACTCCCAAGCAATCCGAAAATCACGTGCCCACCATCGAGTTGGCTGATCGGGATCATATTGACCCCGGTGATGAGCAATCCGACCCAAGCGGCCATCAACAGTGGATTCATATCGATATTCTGAATCCCCGAAACCTTGGCCTGACTCAATCCCATCCATTCAAAGGGAGGTTTAGGAGGTGGCGTGAGCGTCAATGCCGGATTCTCTTGCAACAGATTTTGCAAACCTTGAATGATCAGCGGTTGTCCGAAGGTGTATGCAGGAAATCCCGTTGATCGCATCGGCAAGTCGATGAGCAACCCGGCGCAGGCCACCGGGATTGCGATGATCAGTCCAGCAAGTGGGCCTGCGATACCGATATCGAAAATCTGCTTGCGATCGGCTTGCCTGCCATCCATCAAAATCACCGCACCACAAGTTCCGATGGGGCTGATTGGAAACGGAATAAACAGCGGTGGGGTCGACCGAATTCCATAGAGCCGTGTGGCGATGTAATGACCTAGCTCGTGAGCACCAAGGATCGCAGTTAGAGCTAGCGAAAATATCAGTCCTGGGAACCAATTCGAAAGGATACTTCGCCGGACCTCGAAAAGAGATCCGTCGAACACCGATGCCTCGATGGCTTCGACCGGCGACCACATCGTCAATCCAGCCCAAGTCATCGAGAGGATCGAAGCGATCAACAGCAAGATCGGGAGCTTCCAACGTCGGATCCAAGTTGGCTGACCGCTCGATGAACCGCGAAGCGGTTCAAGAGTTTCTTTCGTTTCAGGCTCTTTCGATGAATGGATCCGGAATTGCTCGAGTGCTTGATAAGCACCCTCGGGTAGCTCTTTTCTCGTGCTCGAAGTTTCTCTGGCCATTGTCGATTTTCTATGTTGTTTGTGATTGGCTCAGGCGACCGAGAATTGATCGCCGTGCAATAACCGCCAGGTAGGTCGCCAGAGAACTATCTCCGCGAAATACCCGTAGCATCGCAAAACGGTTGCTAGAAAGCTCCTCGAAGAACGCTTCGGCTAAGCGTTCGTTCAATGGGCCATCACCCAGTTGCAGGTTGCTATTGTCGGCCGAGCCCCGAGCAAAAACCACGGTGTCTTCGACCACGTCCATGACCAATCCAGCAAAGCGGTCACAGAAATTCTTCCAAGCTTGCGGGTCGCCCTCGATGCAGTCCTTGATGAGCCCGCGGTCCAAATCGGATAAAGCCACACAAAGCTCCAAGTCACGCAGAAAAAGCTAAAATCGGTACAGAGGCTCCCATGGGACGGCGATCCGATCAGAAAAATCTGCTCGGATCCGACCCAATCGACCGCGAATCGTTCAATTTTAGACCAGAAATGGACGACAGCAAGCTACTTAAGGTTGCTTGACAGCCCCAAGCGACCTGCCTAGGATGCCAAAGTTGTTCGGGGAAGCCTTTTCTCCGCTGTTTAAACCAAGTTTTTAAGTCGATTTTTTAGTTGGAAAGGTTCTTGGAACCATGGCTCACGTTGTGACTCAGCCTTGCGTAGGTTGCCGATATACCGACTGTGTGGTCGTCTGCCCGGTCGAATGCTTTTACGAAGGGGAAAAGATGCTCTACATCCACCCCGATGAGTGCATCGATTGCGAAGCCTGTGTCGCAGAATGTCCGGTCGAAGCCATCTTCCACGAAGACAACGTCCCTGCAGAATGGAAGGACTACATCGAGCTCAACGCCAAGGAATCGCTCAAAACGAAAGTCATCACGGAAAAGAAAAAGCCGCTAGCTGAGTCCTAAGCTTACTTCCCCAATCGCTATCTGAGCAGGTGCGTACGTGCGCACCTGCCAAGACATTGCTGCTGGGAGTAATCCAAGATCAGTTCGGTGTTCGAGCTCAACTGCAAAAAGACTCCCCGCAGGAGCTTGGCTGATCCAGACATCGAGCATCTCACGAAGTGCTGGCCCATCTGTTTCCCACATCGCATACGGTGGGCAACAAAAGACCACCCATGGATCATCGGTCAAATTGAAACTTTTGAGCTCCTGAGCCAACTGCTGCGTCCAACGCAAGACATCCTTGTCAAGCACCGTAATCTGATCGAAAATCCCAAGATCTAAGGCGATTTTTTGGATAATCCTCGCACCCGGCTTGAGGATCTCCCAGACCCAAGCATGGCTCGCACCCCGCGAGATCGCTTCAAAAGCCAAAACCCCAGATCCTCCAAAAAGGTCGAACGCCAAGCGGTTTTCAAGCGTACCACCTAGGAGATTCATCACTGCCTCCCGCGTTCGATCCTTCATCGGCCTTGTCCGAGGATCGCATGCAAACTGGAACTTGCGAGATCGCAACTCTCCAGCGATGATTCGTAGCGTGATCGTTTCCTGGCCCGTTTTTTTCATGCAGTACCTAGTATCCTAATCCTCATGAGTAGCTTCCCGAGCCTTATCGCAAAGTCTTTCCTCGGTGCACTCTGCTTTGCTCTCTGCAACCCAGTGTGGTCGCAATTATCCCCTCCGTCTAGCCCCGAGACACTCCCAGGCACAAGCGTCCCCGCAGGGCAAAGCCCACTGTTAACGGGCAAAGGGACAACTGCAAAAGGTGCAGCGGTTCCCTCATCGAGCAAGCTGACTCCTGAGGAGCGGCAAGCCCGATTGTTGGCACAGCAGGAAGCCAAGAACAAGGCAGAAGAATTTCGGATGACCACCTTTGGGATGATTTCCCCCGAGGATCAATCTCCCCTAGCCGTGGCTTTCCGCAAAGCTTCGGATCACTTTGTCGAGGCCATTGCCAATTACTCCCAGGCTCATGTTCGAATCCAACACCGGCTCAAGGAAGCCCTTCCAGAAGGATCCCGCGAAAAGTGGCTTGAGCAACTTCGCACAGCAAATGAATCGCTTCAAGCTTATCGCCAGGCGGCAGCGGAGTTGTTCGCCAGCGATCCCGAAAAGTACGCAGGCGTCGGAGCATTGCTTCGTGAAATGCTAATTTTCGACGGAAAAAACGATCGACTTGACCATTGGATCGGTCCAGCGAAAGTTCTTGTGCAAACCAAAACCCTCGCCGACGAAGAAGTCCTGGTCAATGCCGGTTACGTCGGGTTGATCGAAGGGGATTTTGAGTTCGTCAAACAAGCTTGGTCGACCCTCGAGGCAAGTCAAAAACTAGGCCCCCAAGAGGCAACGATCCTTGCACAAATCGATGCCATTAAAGATTCGTGGGAGAAAGAACTTCTCCGGCGAGAGGAAGACAAGTCCAAGAACAATCCTCAGGTTCGCATCCAAACTACCAAAGGAGACTTTATCGTCGAACTTTTCGAAGACGATGCCCCCGAAACGGTCAACAATTTCATTTACTTGGTAGAGCAAGGCTACTACACGCGCAAGCCATTCTTCTACGTCAAAGAACATCTTTTGGCCCAAACCGGATGCGAAAAGGGAGATGGCAAAGGAAGTGCAGGTTACGGCGTGAAGGCAGAGGCGAATCTACCAACAAGACGGAGCCATTTTCGGGGTTCACTTGCGATGCCTGTGGGTGCGAACAACGATCCGGCCCTTGGCTCGGTCAGTTTCGCCGGGAGCCAGTTTTATATCGCTTACCTTCCTCTTCCTCCGGTCGATGAGCGAAACGCCGTTTTTGGAAGGATCATCTCTGGAATCGAAGTCATCGGTCTGTTCAAACCAGTCGACTTGACCGACGAGGAAAACCGAAAAGATCAATCCATCCGTCCCGACACAGTCATCAGGGCCGAAGTCCTCAGGAAAAGGGATCACGATTACAGGCCAACGCCAATCATCGGACGCTTGCCACGCTGAGTTCGAAACCCAAGGCTCGAATCCCTTGACCCCTGTGGGTTTTTCCTATATTCTCGCACTCTTCTAGGAATTGCAAATGTCGCGGATGTGGCGGAATTGGCAGACGCGCTAGACTCAGGATCTAGTGGCCTAATACATACGGCCGTGGAGGTTCGACCCCTCTCATCCGCATTCCTAAATCAACCTACCCCGTCGGCTAACTGCTCTCTGAAATGCCAAAAGACTTTCTCGCAGGTGTTCAACCCGAATACGACGTTGTGGTCATCGGCTCGGGCTTGGCGGGAATGACCTCTGCAAACATCCTAGGACGCGCCGGCCATCGCGTGCTGCTTCTAGAACAGCATTACAAACTCGGTGGCTTAGCCACATGGTTTAAACGCCCTGGCGGTCATACCTTCGATATCTCTTTGCACGGATTCCCATACGGGATGCTCAAAAGTTGCAAGCGGTATTGGAACGACGATATCGCTTCGAACATCGTCCAACTCAAAAACATCCGGTTCGATAACCCGATGTTCTCGTTGACAACCACCTACAACCGCGAAGACTTTACGGCTCTGCTTGAATCCCATTTCCGCATTCCTCGCGAGACGATTATTCAGTTCTTCGACACCGCCCGAGGGATGAACTTCTACGACGATCAGTCGATGAGCACTCGAGAGCTCTTTGGCAAATTCTTCCCCGGTCGCGAAGACATCGTGCGATTGTTGATGGAACCCATTACCTACGCCAACGGTTCGACCCTCGAAGACCCAGCCATCACCTATGGGATCGTCTTTTCGAACTTCATGGCCAAAGGGGTCTTTATCTATGAAGGAGGGACCGACGACCTTGTCAGTAAAATGCAAGCCGAGATGACCAAAAACGGTGTCGACTCTCGGATCAAATGCGATGTCTCGAAGATCTTGGTTCGCAACGGCAAAGTCCAAGGTGTCGAAGTCAACGGCAAGCAGATCCGGTGCCGCGCGGTGGTGAGCAACTCGAATCTCCGTTCAACCATTTTCAATCTTGTCGGCCAAGAAAATTTCGATCCGAAGTTTGTTCAAGATGCTCAATCCGTAAGGCTCAACAACTCGAGCACGCAAGTCTACATGGCGATCAAACCGGGCGTAGAAATCCCCGAATCGACTGGCGACCTACTGTTTTGTTCGACCGCCAACGCCTTCCGCACCGATCTGCTCTTGGATCGAAACATCACCTCTCGGACCTTTAGTTTCTACTACCCACGTACTCGACCCGACGGCAAAGAGCGCCACGCAATTGTCTCGAGCACCAACGCCAATTGGGCCGACTGGGCACAACTCGATGACGCGGCCTACCAAGAGAGCAAAAAAGATCTTATCGAGACGACACTCGATGCTCTCGAAAAATATGTGCCCAACTGTAGAGAAAAAATCGAGTGGGTCGAAGCCGCAACGCCTCGCACGTTCCACCACTACACCAAACACGTCTCGGGTGCTAGCTTCGGAACGAAATTCGAAGGCCTTGCGGTCTCCCGAGGCCTGCCTCAACAAATCCAGGGCCTCTACCATGCCGGTAGCGTAGGGATCATCATGTCCGGTTGGCTCGGTGCAATCAACTACGGAGTGATCGTGTCGAACGAAGTCGATCAAATGCTTTCCAAAACGGCTCTTCCAACCCCCAACTAATCTATCGATGGTCACACGTAGACGCGCTCGTGAAATCGCACTTCAGGTTCTTTTCGAAGAGGACCTGCACCCGACTCGCGATGAACAAATCGCTAAGGAATTCCTCTCGAAGCGTCTCCACAGGCACGAACCTCTCGTAGCCTTCGCACAGTCGCTTATCGACGGTGTCCGAAATAACCGCTCTGAAATCGATAAACTCCTGAGCAAGCACTCTGCAAACTGGGCGATCAAACGCATGGCTACCATCGATCGAAACGTGCTCAGGCTGGCTGCTTACGAAATGCTTCACGGTGATACCCCAGGTAGGGTGGCGATCAATGAGGCGATCGATATTGCTCGACGCTACGGTGGGCTTCACTCCGGGGCGTTCGTCAATGGAATTCTCGATCGCATCCTGCGACAAGAGGTTGCCTCTGAAGAGTCGAAAGCCTAAGGTTATCGCAAGCGTTTTTTCTTATAAGGTGAAAGCATGTCGACTCCAAACAATGATCCCGGCGACTCCATGGAAAACATGCCGGCTGTTCGGGCCAGAGTTCCGGAGCATGTTGCCAAAGGGGAGATCAGCACCGGGGTGATCGTCGTTACAGGTGGAACTGAATTCGTTTTGGACTTTGTCAGGAACCTACCACGTCCAAGCACCATCGTTGCTCGTGTTGTGTTGCCACATCTTGTGATGCCACAGTTCATCGACGCCCTTGCCAAAAATATCGAATTGTTCAGGCAACGTTACGGTGAGCTACCAGGTAGCCAACCGCCAGCCCACCCAACACCGATGGTCCCCCAACCAAACGCTGGGCATCCCTCGATCTCGCAGGGCGAACCAGGAACCATGCCGGCAGTATCGAATCAACCGTCTGGGCTTGCTGCCGAAGTTCCAGGTACCACGAGCATCCAAGCCGGCTTGCACTCGAATCCGACGCCGGCCCAGTTGCCCCTCCCGGCGGCACCACCCAAGCGACAAAACCCACAGGAGATCTACGACGAACTCAAAATCCGAGATGAAATCTTGAGTGGCACCTACGCAAACGCCGTGATGATCGGTCATGGAAATTACGAATTTAGTTTCGATTTCATAACGAATTTCTATCCGCAATCGGCGGTCTCTTGCCGGGTTTATCTCGCATCAGGACACATCGCCCGCTTGCTCGACTCGCTCAAGCAGTCTTGGGAGCAACTTCGACCTTGCCTAGGCTATCCCCCCAGCGGTAATCCATAACAACCATGTCAGGCGATACACCTCGATCGGGCGACGATCTGTTTGAGCCACCCCATGGATTTGTGCCTGACCCAAGGCCATTGATTCTGGCGAGTTCATCACCGCGTCGACGCAAGTTGATGGGCCAGTACGGCTATCGCTTTGAAGTCATCGAGCCAGATCCAGGTGCCGAATGCGGCATCTGCTCTCGAGAGACCCCGCCGGAACTCGTAGCCAGGCTGGCTTATCAGAAGGCTGCCGATGTGATCCAAAAGATCGATATTGACCAGCGAACTGTATTGTCTTGCGATACCGTCGCTGAGTATGCAGGGATGGTTCTGGGTAAACCCAATGATGTCGATCATGCGAAACAGATGCTACTTAGACTTCGTGGACGAGAGCATCGCGTCTACAGTGGTTTGTGTCTTTGGAGCAGAGCCACCGGGAATCGAGTCGTTCGAGTCGATTGCTCATCGCTTGTCCTGAAGGATTTTACCGATGCAGAGCTCGAAGAGTATTTGGCCAGCGATATGTGGGTTGGCAAAGCCGGATCGCTCGGGTTTCAAGACGGTCCCGCTTGGCTGACACTCTTAAAAGGCTCTGCAACCAACGTTGTCGGCCTACCGATGGAACTCCTTGGACAGATGCTTGAAAGTTTTTGAAGACGTTTTTTGCCCCAGTAAGACCAGCAGCGAGAAGACAAAGGGCAAAAAATGAGCGGGCAAAAAAATGAGCGGGCAAAAAAATGGCTTCTTCAGGAATTATTGAAGGTAAAACTTCGTGGGCAACCACTCGGCAATTTCTTCGTAGAGCGACTGCTTCTGGGCTTGTGTCAACGATCCGTTTGGCAAGCGAGGTGGACCAACGGGCACTCCCAGGTATTCCATGGTGGCTTTTGCTGCCCCCATATAGCCATAACTTGCCAGCAATTCGATGAACCTTACACTCGTTAGCTGTTCGGCTCTAGCCAAGTGCATATCGCCTGAACGGAAAGCTCGCATCAGCCGGTGATAGATCGGTGCGGCAAAGTTGTAACTGCTACCGACGGCCCCTTGGGCTCCAGTTGCTAATGCTCCGAGCAAATGTTCATCGATTCCCCACGGCACATCCCAGCGTCCATCTTGGAGTTGCAGGCAGCGAAGGTAACTGGCAAGGTCTGAGTTGGTGAATTTTAGGCCAACCAGATTAGGGATCGACCTGGAGGCAGTCTCGAGAAACTGGGGCATTGAAAACTGCACTCCGGTGAGCACCGGAATATCGTAAAAATAAAAAGGGAGATTCGGTGCGGATTGCGCGATCTGTTGACAGCAATCGATAAGCAACTCGATAGATCTGGGTTTGAAGTAACTCGGGGATAGTGCCGAAACGGCATCGGCCCCGAGCTTCTGGGCATGAGCGCTTAGCGATCTTGCATCGGCCAAACTGTTGCAACCGACGTGAACGACCATGCCCAGATCCGATCCTCGTCGCACTTGGCTCCATCGCTCTGAGAGAGCCATTCGTTCATCGAGACTCAGAGAATGACTCTCACCTGTGCTCCCACCGACAAACACCCACGAGATCCCTTGCGAGAGCATAAAAGCTGCTTGCTTGTCGATCGCATCAAGGTTCAACGATCCATCGGAGTGCATAGGAGTGTGAACCGCAGCGACCAATCCTTGCAAGCGTTTGAATTCCATCGACCATCGATCCTTGAATTAGCGAATAGTATTTTCTAGAGAACGCACTCGAATGCTCAGAACTAACCCGATCGAAATGATCGCAAGCATCGCAAAGAGCCCAAAGCTGACGTTTAGCGGAACCTTGGCATCTTGGAGACGCCCAAACCCCCAGTCGGCCAAACCTCCAAAACTGATGCTTACGAAATTCATGATTCCATAGCCGGTAGCTCTCTGGTTGGCTCCTGCGATTTGCGAGAGGATCGGCATGTTGTTGCAATCGAAAAAGCCCCAACCTAAGCCAAATAGAATCAAAAATGCAACGGCCATCGCAACGGACGTTGCATTTCCGACTCCGAAAATAGCAGGGACGATCATCGCCATCCCAAGGGCGCTGACATAAATTCGTCCACGTTGGCTCACTCGCATCCATCGGTCGGCCAAAGCCCCCCCGATAGCAGCACCGATAATAGCTGCCACTTGCCAGTAAAGAGTGGCCGTTACCCCCGAGGCTCCCTGTCCGAGCCCAAAGCGCTCCTTGAGGATCGAAGGCATCCAGTCTCGAACGACCCATCCGGCCATCGCTGGGAGCGTGAAATAAGCGACCAGCAATAGAAAGGAGGGATTGGAAAGCAACGCAGTAAAACTTCGGCCTATTTTGCTTGAGCGATTCGAGTGCAAACTCTCAGCCAATCCACCATCGAGACGAGTTGGATCTCTAAGCACGGCCACCAAGGGGAGTGCGTAGAGCATACCGACCATTCCGCACGTGATAAAAGCCCATCGCCAACCGAAGTAGCTCGCTGCATAACCGCCAAAGCCCCCACAGATAACCCCCAAATAGATCGCCATTTGATGCATTCCGACAGCTTTCGAACGAGTTGCTGTCGAGTGGCTATCGGCGATCAGTGCAAGTGCTGCAGGGATGTAGAACGCTTCGCTTACCCCCATGAGCGAGCGAGCCATGAGCAACTCCTGATAAGATGTCACTTGGCCGGTCCACCAAGTAATGGCTGACCATGCAAAGAGACTACCGCAGATGGTCCATCGCCGCGAGAAGCGATCTGCGATCGCCCCTCCAATCAAACTAAAAACAGCATAGACCCATTTGAATTGACCGAGCATGATCCCCCACATCTCTTGAGGGTTGTCGGCTTGGCCAAACTCAGGGATCGATTCCATGACCGAATCGCGCATGGTGGCCATCATCTGGCGATCGAGATAATTCAGCAACGCCACAGGCATCAGTAGCAAAACGAAGAGCCAAGCCCAACTCGGGGTGGCTCGGGAACCTTCGGTGTTTTGATCGTTAGCCAGATCGTAATTGCTCAAGGCATGAACCCTTGGGTTAAGTTCCTCGACGATTTCCAAACCAACGGATGTGCTGACGATCGCACAGTCGCAAATCGTGCGATTTGCACCAATCGGCAAGCCAACTGAGTTGAACATCGAGTTGCTCGGCATGGATTGCTCGGGGCATGAGCATCACTCGGTGGCGATCGTAGCCTCGTAGATGCGAGAGATATTCCAAAACCTCTTCGGCATCCAAGATCGATCCTACGACAAATTTGAGCTGATAATCTCCCTTGGCCATGAGCGACTCGACCACTTGGGGCGCATACCGAACCGCCTCGTGCTTGCGCACCCATTGGTCGCTTGCATATCCCAAGGGATTTGAGTTGCTGAGTTTCGGACTGATCGACCAAAGATCGCAGGGGACTGGTCGGTCGATCGTACCGGCAGTTTCGATCGTCACATGCTTGCCACGCACTTTGAGTTCTCGGCACAGATCAGGCAGGGTATCGAAAATCATCGGTTCGCCACCGGTGACCACGACGTGCTCGATGCGAAAATCCTCGATTTGTTTTAGAATCTCCGAAACGCTGTGATTGGGGCCTTCGGGTTCCCAGGATGCGTAGCGGGTATCGCAATACCAGCAGCGCAGATTGCAACCGCTGGTGCGGATAAAAATGCTGGGGGTTCCGGTCAGGAAACCTTCACCCTGTACGCTTTGAAAAATCTCGGAAATCCTAATCAATCGACGGCTCTGTGCAAACGGTTAAGTGAGTTTCGCAGGGGCTAGACTCTGTTGTATTTTGACGGGATTGCTAAGATACACCAAGTTCTCAGCGATGTTACTGCTGGGGGCTTTCGACTTCAATTGAGTTTTCCCGATTTCGTCTTCTTTATCAGATTCAAACCTACCGTGCCTGGAACACCTTTTGCCGACCAACTCGAGTGCTTTGACAACTCTTACCCGAACCGAGAGTATAGCATCGAAATCGTGTGTCCCGAATTCACTTCTATCTGTCCGAAAACCGGCCAACCCGATTTCGGAACGCTCGTGTTTCGCTACGTTCCGAACAAGAAGTGTGTCGAGCTCAAGAGCCTCAAACTCTACCTGCAGAAGTTCCGCAACGAAGGAATCTTCTACGAAAATGTGACCAATCGGATCTTCGATGATTTCCTCCATGTCGTTGAACCCCGATCAGCGACCCTCGAGAGCCGCTGGGGTGCCCGAGGCGGAATCACCTCGACGATCACTGTTTCGTACGCTCAGCATCTCTAAGCGAGAATCCCGAATTGACCATGCAGCACCATACTCTTTTGCCACTTCTTCTGGGTGGTCTGGCCGACGAAGCAGCCAATCAAAAAACGGCAATGCAGCAGTTTTGCGCCTTTGCTGCCCTGGGATTGCGTTACTACACACTGCGATTCATCGATGCAGGAAGTGGTATTCAAAACGTCATGCAACTCGAACCCAAAGGGATCGAGAATATCCAAACTCTCCAGAAAGAGTACGGCATGAGCGTATCGAGCATCGGCTCGCCGATCGGTAAGGTCAAGCTACTAGACGTCGATGATGGTACTAACAATCGCTATGTACCATTCCAGGAATATCTTCAAAAGGATGTGCGCCGAGCGTGCGACTTGGCCAATCAATTCGACTGCAAGTTGATTCGAGGGTTTTCGTTCTATCACCCCAGGGGAACCGATCCCCATGCACATCTTTCACAAGCGATCGATCAGATCGGACAGATCACTCGCATGTGCGACTCCTACGGGTTGACCTATGGACTGGAGGTCGAAGCCAATTTGATCGGACAAACCGGAAAGTTGCTGGCTAAAATCCATAGCGCAGTGGCCCACCCAGCCCTAGTGCTGGTTTTCGACGGAGCGAACTTGGTCTGCCAAGGCATGTCGACCGACCAAGTCTTCGAAGAGTACCTCGCGATGAAACCCGGATTAGGTTGGATCCATGTCAAAGATTACAAACGGCCCAGCAACGCATCGAGTCACGTTGACGAAGAGTCGCTCAAGGCCTTTGTCCCCGCCAATTTAGGTGATTCAGGGCACGAAGCGATCTTCAGGGATCTGATGTCAGGATATCCACAGTTGGTCGAGAGATTGCGAGCTCGCGGTATCCCAGGCTTGTTCGTCGACCTGGAACCTCACGTCAAGGGTGGCGGGCAATTCGGAGGCTTTAGTGGCCCAGACGGATTTGGTGTGGCACTTCGAGGACTATGCAAAGTTCTCGACTACGTCGGCTTCCCTTACAATCTTCGAACTTTCGAAGACATCCGAGCGTAACACCGTGGCCCGATCGATGTCTTCTGCCGATGCGGACTGGAAAAAGCTCTATCCATTTGCCTCGAATTTTTTCGAGCTCGAACCTTCGGTTCGAATGCACTACATCGACGAGCATCCCAAGCTAGATAGGCCAAGCGTCGCTGGCAACGAGAAAAAGCCCTGCATCGTCGCAGTCCACGGGAACCCGACATGGTCATTCTACTATCGCTCGATCGTCCAGCAGTTCTCTCAGACCCATCGGGTGCTGGCAATCGATCACGTAGGTTGCGGGCTTAGCGACAAACCGCAGCGATACGATTATTGCTTGGCACAACACACCGACAATCTGGTCCGATGGATTGATAAGCTCGAGCTCGATAGGATCGTGATGGTCGTTCACGATTGGGGAGGAGCGATTGGACTAGGAGCAGCCTTAAAGCGACTCGATAGGATCGCTGGGCTTGTCGTACTGAACACGGGGGCTTTTCCGCCACCGTATGTTCCACTAAGGATTGCAGCTTGTCGCATACCGATCTTGGGAAGTTTCGCAATGCGATATCTCAACGCATTTGCAAAGGCTGCCACCCGCATGGCGATCGATCGATTGGATCGGCTTGAGCCCAGCGTTCAAACGGGCTTGCTAGCCCCTTATGATACGCCCGCAAATCGCGTTGGCATCGACACGTTTGTGAGAGATATTCCCTTGAGTCGTCGGCACAAAACCTATCGCGTTTTGTCTGAGCTTGAGCGGGACTTACCCAAACTTGCGCATTTGCCGATCCATTTGGTTTGGGGAATGAAGGATTGGTGTTTTCGGCCTGAGTGTCTCAGACGATTTGAAACTCTCTGGCCACTGGCTCATTCGCATGAACTTGTAGATGTGGGGCACTACGTCATGGAAGAAGCCCCTGAAGAGGTAGCAAAGGTTCTTGGTCAATTGTTGGGGTAGGCCCTACAGCGGACTTCAAATGCAAAACGGCCGACGTAGAAAATTCCACGCCGGCCGCCAGGAGGAGGTTTTTTAAGGTCCTAATTGCAAGGATCGTGATCAGGTAGCGACTACCAAGGTCCACGAACGGGGTAGACCCCGAACTGGTCGGTATGAGTTGGCCAGTAAGGAGTCGCGCGGAACACACCGCCAGTTGCTGCACCGTTGGGGGGATTGCCACCAAACTGATGATAGACAGGTGTCATTGTGTTCTGGGATACCCCCCAAGAATAATTCGATTGCATCGTGACCGTTGGCGGCACGACTAGCGCGGTCGGTTGACCGGTACGCAGCCAGTAGTATCCACCGTGCCATGGTCGCTGGTTGGCTTGAGTGCGAGCCCAGTAGTCGCCCCAAGACGAATGCCAAACCCAACCCGCATTGGATCCAAAGCCATTGGCATTCGCTCCACTAGCGGCAAGATTCCCGTAGTTGAGCATGTGGCCTTGAATCGCTCCGCCTACCGCGTGAACGCTTTGACCAACATGGGCTACTGCACCATGCAGGTGCGCTCCGTGGGTATGGCCCGAAACATAACCACTTGAGGGTGGGCAAGTATTGCAAGGTGCCGTCGTTGCTGTTTGGGCTTGGAGATTGCTACATGCGAGCACCGCAGTCAAAGCGATACTTGCAAATGAAAACTTTCGAGTCATGAGGGATCCACTCCAGTGAAAAATAGTGTCCGTAAAAAATTGTTACCGTCTAGGCTCAGCAAGGCATCGTCCGTGAAGCTCGACTGAACAATCTTTTCCGAAACCTGGGATCCCACCCTGGTCTTACTTGCGAAACAACGAAACCTTAGCGGTGTGGCAACTGAATCGACTTGTGCAACCAGTGAACCGAACTACGAATCGGTGGTGCCATGTAGGTAGCGTGTGTTCTGTTCAAACCTCGGCCACCGTCATAGTACGAGTGATAGCGGTCGTGGTGTTGGTACAGATATTGATGAGGATAAAAAGGTTGGTAGGTGTAGTAAGTATGTCCGACGTTTCCTGGAACTCCGATTGGCGAAATATACATCCCAGCAGTTGCTTGATTTGCATTCCCTTGGGTGAAGTAGTTCTCGAACAGAGGTTGCGTACCTCGTCCCAAAACGTTCCCGTAAGCAACCGTGTTGCCAGGGTGAGTCGCAGCAGCATTGGCCGTCATCTGATGCATCGTCGATAGTCCAGGGATTCCGATTCCCGGTACACCCACACCCGGGACACCAACACCGGGCACTCCCGGGATAGCCGAGCCGGCCACTGCACCCACGCTTCCTTGTGCTACCGGTGCTTGGACAATCGGAGCGCCCGTGGGAGCATGGTTATTGCCGCATGAGGGGCATTGAGCCACACAGACCGATGAACCTGCCTGGATCGATATAAAGGCGACGCCGCCTACAACCGCCAATTTGACCATTCCTTGAAGTCGCATTCCATCTGCTCCTGTGCCCGCGACGCCTTACTTGCCTGCAGCCGAAATAGACCAACCATGATCGATCGCATCTTTGTCCAATGCGACTCCGACCTGAGGCATCCTCGATCAGTCCATCGGCCAGCGTGCATAGCCATAGCGATCGAAAAAACCACCGCGGACAACGAAACTCGATTTCCTCAGGCAATAGAACCGAAGGTAGGATTTGTATCGAAAAACGATCCCGCTAGCATAAAAACGGCTTTTTTTACCCAGTCCTCAAAATCTATCAAATCGGTATCATTTACCATCCGCTCGGATAGACGTATTGATTTGCATCCTGAACTGATCTCATAGACCTACAACGGAATGACCAATCCAACGAACAAGTCACGACGAGCCACCGCAGAGTCGATGGCCACCAAACAGCGTGATGTTTCTGTCAGCGAGTTTTTCGCGAAAAACCGGCACTTGCTCGGCTTCGACAATCCTCGAAAAGCACTCCTAACAACCGTCAAAGAGGCGGTTGATAACTCGCTGGATGCTTGCGAGGAGGCCGGAATCCTGCCAGAGGTTTGGGTCAAAATCGATCAACCGCAGCCCGGTAGATTCCGCGTGGCAGTCCAGGACAACGGACCTGGGATTGTTAAAAAGCAGATCCCTCTGATCTTCGGCAAACTACTCTATGGCAGTAAGTTCCATCGGCTCAGACAAAGCCGTGGACAACAAGGGATCGGCATCAGCGCCGCAGGAATGAACGGCATGCTCACCACTGGGCGTCCCATGCAGATCCTATCGAAAACCTCCAAACGCTCCCCTGTCCATTACTTCCAACTCCAAGTCGACACGAAAAAGAATCAACCGGAGATCATCAACGGCAAAGGAGAGGGTGTCGATATCGCATCAGGTGAAAAGGGACACTCGTACATGAAAGACCACGGGATCGATTGGGAGAATCGATATCCCGATGCCGATGGGAAACCCGGTACTGAACTCGAGTCCGGTACGCGCGTGACGATCGAACTTACGGCCGTCTATAAACGCGGACGCGGCAGCGTCGATGAATATCTCGAACAGACCGCAATAGCCAATCCCCACGTGACGATCCATTGGCACAGCCCCGACAGCGAACAGCGAACCATCCTGCGCACGACCACCGAACTTCCTCGCGAGGCAAAAGAGATCAAGCCTCACCCCTACGGTGTCGAACTCGGTCGATTGATCACCATGCTCGGGGCAGAGAAGGGGACAACGGTCACATCCTTTCTGACGAGCTCTTTCTCTTGCGTTACACCAGCGGTGGCCCGTAAGGTGTGCGAGGAGGCTAAGATCTCCACCCGATCGACTGCGATCAAGGTTGGGCAGACCGAAGCCGAGCGACTGTATCGAGCTTTACAAGACACCAAGATCCGTCCACCCTCAACCGACTGCATCGTTCCGATCGGACGCGATCTACTCTATAAAGGTCTTAAAGCGATCGTGCCTGGCGAATTTCACGATGCAGTGACCCGTCCCCCCTCGGTGCAAAGAGGCTCTCCATTCCAGATCGAAGTCGCCTTGGCTTACGGTGGCAACGTTGCAGCACAAAAGGTCACTCGTGAAGAGCTAGTCGATCTGATCGGTCAATCCGATGCCAAGACCTTGCGCAAGTTTCTCATCGACACTTTTGCCGGTATCGGGGCCGACTCAGCAGAGAAGATCATTACCGAGACCAAACTCCCGACCCGATGCAGTCCTCAGAAACTCAACAAAGCCCAACTCGATACGCTCCACAGCGTCCTTCGCGAGATCAATATTTCCGAAGGTCAATCGATGCAGATCTATCGGTTTGCCAACCGCGTTCCCCTACAGTTCCAGCAAGGGGCCTGTGCGATCACCCAATCGGTATTGAACACCAATTGGCGACCCTATGGGCTGTCCCAATCGCGGGGGGCTCTGCCGATGGGCCCAGTGACACTCATCGTCCATGTCGCGAGCGTTTGGGTTCCCTTTACAAGCGAATCCAAGGAGGCCATTGCCAACACGCCCGAGATCGAAAAGGAATTGCGACTTGGCATTCAATATATCGGTCGATCCTTGGCGACATTCTTGAGAAAACGACAAGCGATCGCCGCCCAAGGCAACCGGAGAAACGTCTTTCTGCGATATCTAAAAGAAGTTGCCTCGGCCGTCGCATCGATCCAGAAATCCCAACCCGATCCGATCTATGAGGATCTATTGCATGTGGCCAAGCGTAAGACCGCAGTGGCAGACGTCAAACTCGATGAGTTTGGAAAGGCCATCGCGCAAGAGGAGCAGGCAAAAGAGATCATCGAAGAAGTCGAAGAGTAATAGTAAGTCGCATCGTAGTGGATCTTGCGGTAGTGGATCTTGCTAAAGATCCCAGCGCTTTCAACCATCGCGAATATTTCACAAAAGGCGAATAAACGAACACTCGCTGACCACAGGCACACTTTCAAGAGCGAGTCGTTGGATAGAACGCGTTAGATGTATTTCGAGGTTTGCTCGAGTGCTAGGATCTTTAGCAAGATCCACTACATCAAGATACACTACCGCAAGGTTCTGTAGTGGATCTTGCTAAAGATCCCAGCGCTTTCAACCACCGCGAATATTCTGATCAAGGCGAATGAACGAACTTTCGCTAACTACAGCCACACTTTCAAGAGCGAGTCGTTGGATAGAACTCGCTAGATGTATTTCGAGGTTTGCTCGAGTGCCGGGATCTTTAGCAAGATCCACTACCGCATGGTACGAAACTATCTCAAAGTCCGCCCATCCCAGGGCACTGTGCGATAAGCTGTCGGTGGCAACTGCTGTGGCACTGCAGTAGGTGGAGGCACTGCAACGGGCCCAGGCGGTGCAACTTGAATCGGCGTTACGGCTTGAGGAAGCCCCTGATTGAATTGCACCAAATTGATCACTTCGTAACCGTTTTGGTTAGGTAAATCAAAACCGACATTCGATGTCGCATCGAGTCCATTGATCACATAACTGCCGATCGTCACATCGATCTCTGTGGGAGGATCGATCGCTGGTATGAGTTGAATGAGAACCTTATGCGGCAGAGCCATCGACACCGATGAATAGAAATTGTGCTCACTTTGACTCGCCGATGCGACAAGTCGACCCGTGGGATCCTTTAAAAAAACCTGACGCGTAAAGCCATACTTTGGATCAATCACTAGCGAACGCGTATAGCTACCGGTGGCTGTGGGAGCAAGGGTTGCTATCTCAAGCATGCCATCGGGACGGGACATCGGAGTTCCCATGACTTTGTAAGGATCCAACTCGCTGATCCCTAGCGCTTCGAGAATCCAAAGGGGGGAAACGGGCAAGATTCGGCGAAGGGCCTGTGACTCAAACTCATCGTGACGAGCGTAAAACAACTGAGGACGCATCCCATCTCTGACGCTCATCCAAAAGTACTGCTCGTTACTACCGACTTCGAAATTATTCCCCATCATCCGCGAAATCCCACCAGAGATCTTAAATCTCCTTTCCCGTTGCCAAACTAAACTCGCATCGAGATTGCGAATCTGATTGGGATTGATCGTCACAAAATTGGATTGCAGCGACTGAATATTACGAGACCGATTGACCACTTCGGCCATCTGCTCGATCGATGGCGGCGCATTGAAAATCGGCTGAGGCTGAAACTCAGCCAAGGGCCGTTTCGGTATGCAGGTCGCTCCGGTGCTCATGCACAAGACCGCCAAGCAGGCGAGCCATCTTAGGTGCACGATCGTGTTGGTGGCGGAGCGCATTAGGACTCGCTGAAAAGAAGTTGGTTCAGTTCGGATTGCAGGTGCTCGGATTCCTGGAGATCCAGGTGGCAGACCGGGACAATAAAATCGCGGTTTGTAGGCGTATGGGTCAAGTGCAATACCAGCGAATCTTCTGAGGAATCCTCTTCCTCAAGCTTGACCTTGGGTGGTTCGGTCAAGATTCTTCGGCGAACCAGCAGAAGGCAGAGAAGATAGGCAAGCTCGGCTTTGGACGGATCGTCAAGAAGCGCCTCGAGGGTTGCAAGCAAAACATGAGTAGGGGCCAATTTGGGTTTTCCAGGATTTGTCGTTGGGACTTGGCAAGTCCACCAACCGACGGTCTGCTGGGCCGGACCAGCCCAAGCCTCCTTGGAAAAATCCTGGCGAATCAGCGAGCTACCTTGGGCCACCACGGCAGAATAATAGCGCTCGCCGGGTGCAAAAACTCGGTCGGTTTGTTGGCAACGACGATTGCTCCTTTGGATGGTATATTCTTGCATACGATCTTCCATAGGCGATTTGGCTTGGGAAGAAAAGATCAGTCCGCAAACGCACACTAGAAAGAGAATGCAGTGTCTGACGCTGTCTATGAAAACCCGCTCATCACCCGATATGCATCCAAGGAGATGGCAAGACTCCTGAGCACCGAGCACCGGATCGGGCTGTGGCGCCAATTGTGGATCGTGCTTGCCGAAACCCAAAAGGAACTCGGACTTGCGATCAGCGATACGCAGATCTCCCAACTCAAAGCTTTTCAAAACAACCTCAACCTTCAGGCCGCCGCTGGCTACGAACGAAAACTTCGCCATGATGTGATGGCCCAAGTCCACGCCTATGGCGATCAATGCCCCGAAGCCCGAGCGATCATTCACCTAGGAGCCACCAGTTGCTATGTGACGGACAACTCCGATCTGATGATCTTTCGCGACGCACTTCAAATGGTGCGCAAACGGGTGCTCGCATGCTTAGGGGCTATGGCCGAGTTTGCCAAGCAGCATGCGGGACTGCCATGCTTGGCCTACACCCATTTGCAACCGGCTCAACCGACAACGGTTGGCAAACGCATGACCCTCTGGATGTACGATCTGGTATTGGATCTTGCTGAGATCGATCATCGCCTCGATAGCTTATTGGCTCGCAGCGCCAAAGGGACCACAGGGACCCAGGCGAGCTTTCTGCAATTGTTCGACGGTGATCACGAAAAAGTACGCGAGCTCGAGCAGCGAATCGCTCAAAAGATTGGCTTCCCAGGTGCTTACGCAGTCACTGGCCAGACCTACACTCGCAAAGTAGATGCATTCCTGACCGATACCCTATCGGGCATCGCGACATCGATCCATAAGATCGCAACGGACCTGCGGATTCTTGCACACAAAAAGGAGATCGAAGAGCCCTTTGAGACCAATCAAATCGGCTCCTCAGCGATGGCTTACAAGCGTAATCCAATGCGAAGTGAACGGATGTGTTCGTTGGCAAGATTTGTTATGAGTCTCCAATCGAGTCCGGTCATGACAGCCGCCACCCAATGGATGGAGCGAACTCTCGACGATAGCGCCAATCGCCGTTTAGTCATGCCTCAAGCATTCCTTGCGGTCGATGCCTGCTTGATTCTTTTGGAGAATGTCACAAGTGGACTTGTCGTCTATCCAAAGACGATCGAAAGGAATCTAGCGGAGGAATTACCTTTCATGGCAACCGAATCGTTATTGATGGCAGGAGTGGCTGCCGGTGGGGATCGCCAGCACCTCCACGAAGTGATCCGAGTTCACAGCCAAGCTGCAGCCCTGAGGGTCAAGCAAGAGGCGATGCCCAACGATCTACTCGAAAGACTAGCGACCGATCCTGCTTTTGCTAATATCTCGGTCGCAGATGTCATGGCTCCCGAGCAATACACCGGTAGGGCCGAGCGACAGGTTCACGAGTTTTTGAGCGAAGTCATCGAACCGATTTTCTCGCAATCAAACCCAGCGGAGAAACTCAGTGCAGAAGTCCACGTGTAATCGAGCTCAGTTCGGCATGTTGCTGGTGTTCGCTTGGATGGTAATTTCGCTAGAGACGGTTTTTGCAAAGGCTCAGGATCCAGATTCCGGTGGTTCCGAGCAAGCACAGGAGTTGACCGATGTGCAGTGGCAAAAGGCTTGGGAAACGATGATACAAGGAAACGGAAAACGCTGGAACTTAGAGCTACCAACGCTTGGGGGTAAGCAGTTTTGGACTGATCATCGGTGGTGGCATGGGTATCGCTTGCAATACAATCATGCGATGGATCATTGGCGTGTAATCGACCCAAGTTCGTTTCGCAAAGGCTGGGGTACCAAGGATGCGATGCTCGAAGTCCTCGAAGAGATCAAGAGCAAGCCTAATACTGAGACTCACAAAGATCCAAAGGAAGTTTATTTGCTACTGCACGGACTCATGCGAACCGCTTCGAGCATGAAGCCAGTCGAGCAGGAGATCTTAAAACGGCTTGGGGAGTTATCATCTGAACCGGCGGTCAAAGCAGCTAGCGATCTGGAATCCAGCGGTTTTGAAAACGAATCGATTGCAATCATTCGGTTTCAGTACGCAAGCACGCGAGCTTCGATCGCCTCTCATGCCGAGGCGCTTCGAGAGCTCGTCGAGAATTTACCAGGCAAACCTAGGATCAAAATTGCAGGCCATAGTTTGGGAAATATCGTCACGCGGCTTGCCATCGCCCAGTGGAAAGAGCAGGGGGATCCGCGGGGGGTTTTAGGGCGGATCGATCGCGTGGTAATGATGGGCCCACCGAATCAAGGCTCCTCGTTTGCCAAGCGATTGTCTCAGCTCGGTTTGTTTGAGATGATCACAGGCAAGTCCGGGATGCAACTCGGGCCCCACTGGGAGGGCTTGAGCACGAACCTTGGGATCCCCCCATGTCCGTTCATGGTCATCGCCGGGGATCTAACAGGCACATCGATCCAAAATCCGCTTTTGAGTGGCCCAAACGATGCCGTCGTGACCGTACAAGAAGCCAAGCTCGAGGGGATGAGCGAGCTTAAGACCTTTCCGGTCTTGCATTCGTTCTTGATGCAAGACGCACAGTGCGTCGAGGCTGCCGTAGAGTTTTTGCTCAAGGAAGCTCGTGATATTCCAGGGATTCAAAACTAGGGATTTTATCCCTGGTTGCGCAATATACCAAGAATCTCTATCGCGCCGGGCTCCTGCATTTCGAGTCTGGTTGCTCCTGCAGGTGTGGAAAGTATGGCGTGCGTGATCTGACCTGGCTTGATCATGCGGTTTTTTCCATCGATATGCAAGTCATCGATCTTGCAAGTGTATATCCTCATCGTTCTTGGTATAAAACCCTTGGCCACATGGCAGTTGAGGAAGTGAATCAAGCCGTTTTGATGATCGAGGATCAATGCCGCATCGGCTCCTAAATATTTGCGAGGCATAATCGTTACTTGGTCTCCGCACGGAGGTATCACCTGGTCTCGCAGTAGTTCCCTTGGATCGGTGAACGTAAAATGGCTGATTGAAAACAAAAACCATCCCAACCACAGAGCACCACCGACAAAAGGACTTACGAAAATTAGCATGACAAGTAGAGCCAGCACACCTTCCCCGAGTCGATGGATTGGAGCTTCAGCGATTAAAATGTAAATCAACCCAGCCACGATAGAGCAACCGACGAGCATTAGCAAGAATCCATAGCTTTGCAGTCGCAACTTGGTTGAGAATGAGTTAATCCACAAAATCGCGCTCAAGAACCCCGCTGTAAGGATCGCGCAAGTCGACCAAAACGATTCCTCATCAAAGCGATTAGGAATAATGATCCGAGAAAGTTGCGGATCGGCTTTAAGATACTCAATTCGGATATCTTCTTTTTTCTTCGGTTCGAGCCCAGATTTGCTTTCGGGTTTATGCCTCCAGATCTTTACGTAATCTTCTCCAGAGACAGTCTGATCGCTCTCCGTCTTGAATTGGTATTTGATGGTGTGTGTCGGCAGAGCCTTTCGTTTGGAGTAGGTCGTATGTGTTTCCCAGGATTCAATAGTTCCAATCGCATGTGCACCGCCTGCTTTGAATTGCCAGTCTTGGTAAAACAACCAAGCTTTATAACCAATGCCACCCAGTAACAGCACGGCCGCATAGATGAAAAAAGTTCTTGCACGAACTTTTCGTTTTTGCGAATCTATTTGCTCATGATTCTCCGGGATGATCGTTATCGATCGATTCTCTGCCAAATCCGGGACGTCGCTGTTCATAAGTGCACCTTAGGTTTTTGATCTTTCACGATTCTGATGGGTTCTTTGTAATAATTCGTTTTAGCTGCGATCGCATCGACATCGCAAGATCTCTATTTTCGATGATCGCAAGAGCCAAACAAGCTTTGTCATTGGTCCCAAGATGGGGGATCGGCGATTTCTGAGACTTCATCAGCGGCTCGATGACTCCGAAACGACCCACCTGACCAAGCAGACGCTCTAGGATTCATCAGTTCGATCAAGCTTCAGTCGTTTCAACTGCAATCGTATCGAATTGGCCAGATCTCTACTCTCAACGGTTAAAAGCCTAGTTTCAAAGTGCTTGTTCTTGAGTTTGCATTTCAAGTCGTAAACAAAAACGTAGTTGTAGGATGATTTGGAACCGTATGTGGTGTGAGAGTACTCGGCTCGAGGCAAAAGCCATGATGCCTGAACTGTATTGGTTTCCATTCGGATTTCTTCGATCGATTCGACGGGGATGATTCGATTTCGACAGGGCCAAGGGAGCGCCTTATGGTAGAGGATTGAAATACCCTCATCCCGTATAGCCAGTGTTACATGGTTCACATAGTGCGCACGATAGCGATAGATAAGCGTCGCCAAACCAAAGATCGGAAACGCACCGAATAGTCCAAGTCCCAATAGAGGCGAAAGAAAAGATCGAAATGGGACCATCAGCGCGAGCAAGACCAATCCAACCAATGAGCAAACAAGACTATAAAGGATTCCTCCAGTAAATGGATCCATCGGCAGGATTACTTCAAAGTTGCAACCTTGCTTGGTAGCTTTTGCAGCATGGACCACCGATGGTTGCTCTTTGGGGATATCATCTGCGATCTCCTCGAACCTCTCGTCCCAAAAACCCGAGGGAGGAGCAACTTGTGATGATTCTATCGTATCACCGTCAGAAGGTGATTGGACCTGAAATACCTTTCCACACTTGCATTTGAGTTTCCTTGTAAGCAGTGTTTTTTTAACGTTGTATTCACGATGACATTGCGGACAGTGAACTTGAATCTTCATGCTCGGTCTCCTCGCTTGTGATCAGTTGTCGAACGAAATTGTTCATGAGACCAGAAGTGACACATCTCCTTTGCCGCTAGAATACATCTGGCTAAAACTCTTTAGTTTCTAGGCGAAGATCGCTGAAATTTCCCTAAGTTTTGTCGGGAACGCCCCCTCCGATGGGTTGATGCAAACGACTAGCGAAGGATTTTAAGGATTTCGTCCGCCGCACGGATCCCGTGATAAAAAGCCTCTTCCATGAGCGCCAATCCACTCAGATCTGTGTTCGCAAAATGAACCTGTCGATCAGGGTTCACCGATTCGCGACGCGCCTGGCTCCAAACAAAGCCTGTGTACGGTTGCACCATTGCATGCCCCCAACGAAATACATCGACCCTGCTGACCAAATCACGGATCTTGGGATGAGCTCTTTGCAGATCAGTCAGAACCAACTCGACCCAGTCGGACCAGGGGACCGCAAGCAATTGCTCGCGAGAGTATTTCGATGGCTCATCGGCAAAAGGATAATACCATGTCCAAACACAGGGCCCGTGATCCACGCCCGATTGATGTGTGGAAACCACATAACCCAAGGACTTGCTCTCGTAGAACACGTTATCCCAACACAGAGGCACATCCAATTCTTGGGGACGGTCTGAAAGATGCACATTGGCCACCAGCCACCAACCGTAACGAAATGGAATCGAGCTACCGATACTCCCATTTCGAAATCGATCGATCACGCGACTTGCGATAAACTGAGGACCTGCCCAGATGACTCGCTTGGTTCGATATCCTTCCCAATGATTTTTGTCCAAATCCAATCCGATAAGTTCGCAAACGTCATCGCGCTTGGATGGTTCGCTAGGATGGATCTTTGTCACCATGAAGCGTTTACGAATGTGTGAGGTGACTTGCTGACTTAAGTAATCGACCAGCTGGCCATTGCCCGCAGGCCAAGTGATCACATCCTGCATCGCGTGGTCTTTGTTCTTCCATCGGGCCGCAAAATAGAGAATGCCAGCCCATGCACTGGTTCGATCGATCGAAAGCCCGTAATCATCTCGGCATGCATAATCTACATACCACTTCAAGAGCGGCGAATCCCATCCCTGCCGATCAAGCCAATCGAGCATGGATATCTTGTCAAGTTCCTTCGGTTGTGGATCGTCCGAGCAATGAGCGATGGGCAAGTCGAAAAAACGTTTGCCATGAATGTCTTGCGCATTTGACCAGAACTTGATCTGCTGGTTGAAGGCGGCATATTGATCGAGGTCGTCTTGGCTTGCGATCGATTCCGGAAAGAGCCCTTCGGCCCAGCGTCCATCGACAAAGATCCTCTCCTCGGGTTCTCGGCAAAGGTACTGCTCATCGACAACGGGCGTTCCATCGGGTGCAATTTCAAGCACAATGCCCATTTCTATCAACAACTCGATCAAGTCTGTGTTGTTCGGTAACGGGGTAGTGATGTAATGAGCACCCCATGGAAAATGAAAGTTGCCCGTGGTGCCTGAGCGTGACGTTCCTCCAACCTGGGATTCGAGTTCAAGCAATACAAAGTCATGAAACCCCTTGCGTTTGAGTCGCCATGCGGCTGATAACCCAGCAATTCCCCCTCCGACGATTACCACTGGCACCTCCTGCCAGTCCTGAATCGAGCCTGGATGCAAATTCGAATCTCGAAGCCGGTGTCCGCTCTGGCTATCTTGCCCAAAAAGCTCGCCTTGGATATCAGGCCTTTTAGGTTTAGAGCATCCAACAAGGGTCGTTGCCGATACTCCCAGAAGCGTCGCGATCAGGTCTCGTCGATTAATCGAGTCCATGCCATTCCTCATCGTAGTAACGGACCAGCGACTGATTATCCAATCGATTGATTTGCGGAGACAGTGGTTGAATGTCTTGAGGAAGCGTGAAAAGGTCCGGAAGGTTCGTTGGATTTAGAAATCGCAGTTGGCCATCCGATGGGAGCCTCTTTGTATCAAGGGAGATTTCAGTCAGACTTGCAAGTGCATACCCCCATATCCCAAAAGATGGAACGCTCGCATGGAATGGCTTGACGACAAAACCCGCTGCTTCGAGAGTACGGATGATGCACCAATAGGATTGAGGTGCAACCAACGGCGAAGTGCACTGAATACTAACAAGCGAATTGGAGTGGATTCGATTGCGTAATTTCCGAAAAAAATGCGTCGTGTAAAGCTTACCTATCGAAAAACTCCCAGGGTCTGGAAAATCGATGATCACTGCATCGAAGGATTCGCTCGACTGGTTGATCCACAGAAACGCATCTTGGTTTATTACCTCAACGCGCGGATCTAGAAGCGATGATCCATTGAGTTTAAGCAGAGGTGGAAAACCTTTCGACAAATCAGTAACGGCCGGATCCAAATCGACCAGAACCACGCGTTGGATGCTTGGATACCGAAGAATTTCACGCACTGCAAGTCCGTCTCCACCTCCTAAAACCAAGACTTGCTTGGGATGATCACTCCCCAGAAGAGCCGGATGCACTAGCGCCTCGTGGTAGCGATACTCATCGGTCGAATTGAATTGCAAATGCCCATTGAGGTAGAGCTGAAATCCACCTCGTTTGCTGGTAACTGCAATGCGCTGGTAAGTTGAGGAAACGCTATGGATTATTTTTCCACCAAGGCTGCTCTCTTCTCCAAATCGCGTCATCTGGGAAGATTGGAAAAGCCCCCCCGTAAGCATTGCCAGAACGATCGCAGCACGGATTCTCAAGCTCAATACATGGTGCGGTCGCAGCAGAGGTCGAAGCAGAAACGTGCTCCAAAGTCCGACCAAAGCATTGAGGATCCCGAACACCAGTGAGGTCCTTACCAATCCAAGATACGGGACAAAAATCAAAGGAAACAAAATCGAAGCGATCAACGCACCGACATAATCAAAAGCAAGAACCTTGGATACCAAATCGCTGAAATCGAGGTGCTCCTTGAGGATCCTCATAAGCAGAGGTAGTTCAAGTCCGACGAAAACCCCAACAGCAAAGACCAATCCAAGCAGTAGCGGTCGAAACCACTCCACAAATGGAAATACGATGAACAGAAGCGGTGCTGAAAAGCCCCCCAAAAAAGCAAGTGCTAACTCGATCTCCACAAAAGCCTGCGCAAGATGCTGCTGAATGTAACGCGAGAGCCACGCTCCGACTCCCATCGCCGATAGATAAGTACCGATAACCAATGAAAATTGGGTGACCGAATCCCCTAGCATGTAACTGGCAAGCGTACCTGCGAGCAATTCATAGATCAGCCCGCAAACAGCGATCACCAACACGTTTACATACAAGAGAAAAAGTGGAGCACGATTGAGCATCGTTTCGTCAGCCCACGACCGACGCCGAAATGATCATCGCGATGCCAATGACAACCGATGCAACAATGATTGCCAAAGCTGTGTTATGCTCATCGACAATCTCTTTGGTAATCGAAAACTTCGTCAATAACTCCATCAAATAGATCGCGAGAAACAGGACGAAGATCCCTAGTGCGGAGAAGATCGCAGATGCACTCAAGTGATAGACAAGCAATCCCCAGCCAGTCTCGGCAGGAACGGGTTGGAGTTGTCCAAGAATACCGCTGGAAAAACAGTGAACCATATCCAATTTCATCATTACTTTCCTCCACCCCAGAAACCACCAGAGGAACGACCTGATGTCGATCCTCCACCAAAAAAACCACCGCGACTGCTGCTACTGCGATTGCTCGAGCTTGTGCTGCTTGCACTGCGACTACTCGCTCCGCTGAAATTGTTGCTCGGCAAATGCCAACCGCTTAGGGCAGCCGTTCCAAACGCAAGGCACACGATCAGGCCTGTGATCAAATACGCATTGAAGACCGAGTTCATGGCGATTCTCCAAAGAGACTCTGCTTGGTCTGCGTGAAACCCACGTATGGCGAAAAATCGCTGTTTTGCCATCGCTTGAGTTCAAACGACCATTTGTAAAGCAGTGTTGCTATCGGAAATCCAACAACAACCCAGATCGCTATGGTTATCAACCAACTGTCTGGCGGATTTTCTGGATGCATTCGCCGCCCGATTGCGTTGAGGATCATCAATGCCGCTAGAAACGCACCACAGGCGATCAAAAATCGATAGCCCAAAATCGGTGCCGGTTGAATTGCTCCGACGCCTAATGGGCGACGGATTTCTTTCAACGAAAACCCTTTTTCAATTTCATCGGCTGTTAAGTAAGTAGCCTTCGAGACTGTGACTTCTGAATGGATAGCGGCGTTAGGATCCGCCGAATCGGTCTGTGCGATTGACTGTTCGAAGCTGAGCATCAACGGTGGACAGATGTAGTCTTTCACCTTGGTCTGCTCACCGATTTGCACACGCCAAGGAAACTCTCCAATGACGTAACTGACCGTTGAGGTGCCATCGTCATACAACTTGAAAAACTTCGTTTCGAAGTTGAGGACTTGCCCTTGCGTAATTCCAGGATAATCGATCTGCTCGATGTAAGACCAATGGTTATCTTGGGTCGCTACCAACCAGCGGAATTTGATTTCGGGGTTGTAAAGCAAATACTCGCTCCATGGATAGGACTTGCCTGCATGGAATACAAACCGTTTTAGGAATCCGATAACGATGAATTCCTTGCCAAATAGGTTCCCTTTGGAGCCAAGAGGTAAAACAGGGTCGAATTTTTTTGGTCCTAGTGAATCGAGGTAGACCAAGTCTCCCTCGCGAACATCCAACAGCGCATTGCAACTAGGACATGTAATCCGTAGCGACTGATCCGGCAGTTTCATCTGCAAGCTGCCAGCGCAGTTCGGGCAATTGACCTGAATCCCTTGGACCACAATATCTTGCGGAATCCCTAGGTTCGATTCAGCACTAATACCAATCGCATCGAGAGTCACGCGGCTTCCCAAATAAAACCGGACCGCTGAGTCTGAGAAATCCAAGGTCCCTATGGAGCCTTGCTTCGATTTTAAATCCGCATAAGTGTGGTTCAATCCAGGTCGCACGGCCCAGGGGATTTCGCCCTCGGCAGCCGATACCGTTGCGATGGCCTTTTCAGTGACTTCCAGTGACTCTTCTCGTACTTTGAATTCATGACCGAGTTCCAAGGACTCAAATTCTGCGAGCCGCGACCCGGCTTTGGTTTTTTGCTCAAACATCAAATAGAGATTTCCTTGGGCCTCGGCAAGCCAACCCCATCGCTCGCCAGGGAAACTCAAATACCATTCGTTCCAGAGAGCTCCCGAGGGATGTTTGTACTGAACACGTCCCGTCACATGAAAAGCCTTGTTGCGATAACTCCCCGTCATCCCAACTCGGATAGGGGAGTTTAGATCCACAACATCCGCAATTTTCCCACAGTCCTTCGGATGCTTGTCCCCTCGGGCGACAACAGAATTGCAAAAGCCGCATACAGTAACCAACGACGAGCTTACTTGAAACGTCACAGGGCCACCACATGCCGGACAATTCGTTGTACGCGACTTCATATCAGTCGATCTCCTTGCCTAGACTCGTAGGCATCCAAGCGCCCCGCCCGCGTGGTACGCAAACCACATCGCAATGAGAGGCTCGCAGCGCTTTGCCAATCAGATCTGCCCAAGGCTGTTCCTGGATCCAATGACAACAGTAGAGATTCAGTGTTGCCGCATGAACCTCTGGATAGGTGTGACAGGCCAAGTGAGATTCGCTCAGCAAATACAATCCAGTGACCCCTGCATGACCGGGAAACTGATGCCAAACCGGATGTCCTACGACATTCAAGTCGAGTTTATCGATAATGGTTTCACATAAGCGGATCATGGTCGCAGGGTCGCGAAGGCGATCAGGATCGCAACCATAAGCATCGATGATCCATTCACAACCAAGCAACCCAGAGTCATTCGAGTCTACCGGCTGATTATCTTTGATATCTGCCAAGACGAGGACCCCTTTGGCTATGTTTTCGGGGGAGGAGGAGGAGCCTGGAAATAACCCGCAAAAGCAGCAACCTTGCCTGCAGGTAGCCAATCGGTCATGCCTGCTGTCCAAACCATGCTGGATGCTTGAAGCTCCGCTCGCCCGATGGCTTCGACCATTTGCTGCATGCTGTAGGGCCCGAGGGTTTGGCCTTGGTTGGCAACATGCCAAACGGCAACCGGTGGGGGAGGGGGGACTGAGGGCATCACTTGGCCAGGATTACCTAAAGGTGTCATCCGATTGGCCATGGCAAGCCCGATACCTAAGCCCATTCCTTCTGCTGCACCACCTCCCGCAGGACTGTTGGCGGCGGCAACCATCGACTCTCCCATTTGATACTGTTGGAAGCGACCCATGTCCCCAATCACATTCATCTTGGTTCGTAAATCCAGAGCCTTCTCGACCTCATCGGGCAGCGAAATATTCACAATCATCAACTGCTGTAACTCCAGACCGTACTCGTCGTCGATTCGCTCTTGAACTTGTTTCTTCAGTTCATCAGCGAGTTTGCGATAGTTCGATGCCATATCCAACGCTGCGATTTGGGATGTTCCCAACAGATCGGTCAAGGCTTCGACGATGATCGATCGAATCAACTCTGTAACTTCTTCCGTAGAAACCGCAGCGTTGGTTCCGACGATTTCTGTGAGCAATGCTTTGGGATCAGCCGCCTTTAGAACGTAAGATCCAAAAGCCCGAATACGGATCGGCCCGAACTCCGCGTCTCTCAACATGATTGGATTGGGGGTGCCCCACTTGAGATCCAAAACAGGTCGTAAACTAAAGAAATAGACTTCAGCTTTGAACGGACTGTTGAAGCCGTACTTCCAACCTTTGAGCGTCGTTAGAATCGGCAGGTTGGCCGTGGTTAACTCATAGGTTCCCGCTTCGAATACGTCCGCCAGTTTTCCTTCAGAGACAAAGATCGCGACCTGACCCGGACGGACAATCAGCTTGGCCCCGTTTTTGATCTCGTTCTGATAACGGGGAAATCGCCAGACCAAAGTATGCCTAGAGTCATCGATCCACTCGATAATATCGATGAACTCGCCACGAATTTTGTCAAATAATCCCATGCTCGCACTCTACACCTGTCTTTGAATTTACGGACCTCACAAAGATGCCTAGTGTGTCAAAGGCAAAGAATAACAAATGGCAGGGCGCGAAAAAACTAAAAAGAAGCTTTCTTGTCCCAAAGCTAGGATTCTAAGCCCGAAAAACAAAGAAAACCGCCCTCTTAATTCGAACACCCGATTCACTAGAACCAACATCACCCTGTTTAATCCACACTCCAGGATCGCTCCCATGACGCAGGCTCGAACTATCCTTCAAAGAGCAAATCCTTTGATCAAGCTCCTGATTGTGCTTGGAACAGGTCTTTATCTGACCGAGCTTTCGCTCAGAAATGCAGACTATCTCCCTCGCGATCCCCGATTTGTGTTGGCCGAGGGAGTCATCGCCATTTGCTTTACTCTCGAATATCTAATGCGATGGTTGGATGACGCCCAAGATCACTACGGATGGCATTATCCCCAATCTGCAATCGGTTTAGTTGACCTAATTTCTATCGCTCCCTTTTGGCTTGGATTGGTTGCACCACCCGAATGGGGGCATCTGCTTCGGGCGCTGCGCATATTCCAGTTGCTCAAATTCTTTCGGTACAGTCGCTCATTGCAGTTGGTAGCTTTAGGCTTCTATCGCGCTTGGCCAGCTTGGAAACCACTGCTGTTTACCCAGTTGATCGTTGGACTTTTCTGCACAGTTTCCATCTTCGAAGCCGAATGCAAAGCGCAGCCAGATAAGTTTCGGGATTTGTTCGATGCGGCCTATTTTACAATGGTGACAGTTGCCACTGTTGGCTACGGGGACATCACTCCAGTAACTACTATAGGCAGATGCATTACCATGTTTACGTTTGTTACAGCCCTTGCCATTTTCGCCGGGATTCTCGGCGTCTTAGGGGCAAGTTTTTTTAAGGTGATGGAAGAGGAAATCGATCCTACCATCGATCCGATAGCGGAATTCAAAAAAGAGCGACAACGTCAGTTGAATCGGTGGCCCAAGCAAGATTGAATCGATCGTCATTTGGTTTGGCCCAGGGTAAGTAGCTTGAAAGTCTGTCGGGGTTAGCTAAGTCGTTGAACAAACGAATAATCGTGCCTATGCTCTATACCCTTCAACAACGCTTGATCGACCAGAACATGGAAATTCCGTGCGGATCTAAAGAAAGCTGAATTTTTTCTCAGGATGCGCCTACTTGCGTCCTGTTAATTGCCTGTGCTCCAATAGGGTTATTGGTGAGCACCCTGTCGTGCTGGGAAAACGGATGGGTTCCAAACGTGTATTACAATCCTTTGGTAGTTTATAAGCGAGAATCAGATGTCCACTAATTCATTCCCGTTCTGTCGCCGAGGTATCTCGATCGGGTATTGGTCAATCATTTTGATGGCTGCGATTTTATTCTTTGCACAACTTCTACCCCAATTTCTCGCCGCAGGATACAAGGAGGTGATCCCGCTTCTGAGCACCTCTCAGACGCTTATCAAATGGGGGTTTCCAATATTGCAGGTTTCCCTTGCAGCAGGAGTTGCATTGCTCATGTCGGCACCGCAAAAGGTAAAGGTGCTTCCGTGGGGAATTGCCTGTTTAACATTTACCGCATGCGTGTTCCTTTGGCCTTCGGTTGTCTATATGTTGAATCTGTCGAATTCCTGGCTAGCTAGCGGTTTGGGAGGATTTGGCTCCCCATCGATTGTGCCTTGCATTCAGGCATGGTTGTTTTCAGGAATGCTCTTGAAGCTATCTGCATGGGGGCAGGCAGAATCGACACAACATCCTGCTTCCTTACCGCAAGCGGCCAAATTGAAGAATGAGTGGAGCAAGCCTGTATCTGGGCTCCACTTCGTGCTTTGGGCTGGAGGTCTGTTGCTGGCAGTTTGGTTTGTTCTTTATTACCTGCCAATCCTGATTCCTCAATTGTCTCTATACTACGTTCGCTATTTTAGACTCCTGATGTGGTTGCCACAGGTTGGAATGTTCATCCTGATGCTCTTACTTGGTGCATTTGCCGGAAGGGCCTATCCAATCAACCGCTTGCTTAAGAGCCTCTCATGCGCAGACGATTCTAATCTCGCTTCGACTGAATCAACGACGATAGCAAGTCAGAAGGAATCCAACACAGCGCTTGCGTGGGGCATGTTTGGACTGGTCCTGCTCTCGATTGGTAGTTATCTGGCATCACAGCGACTGCTAGCTCCGCAGTATGCTTCAAAACAACTAAATAAGTCAAAGGCGTTTTTCGAGGACTTCAATCGTAGGTTCCAGGAAGCCAACAAGGAACTTGTGTCATCGATTGGAACCGCAGCACCCAATCTGCAAATGGAGTCGCTCCAAGGGGATTCTATTACACTTGAATCTTTGAGGGGAAAGGTTGTCTTATTAAACTTCTGGGAGACAACGAAAATCCCGAGCACTGCGGAGATCCCTTCACTTGAATTGATTTACAATGAGAAATCGGTCGATGGTATCGCCGTGATCGGTATAAGTCCTGAGCCGAAGCCAACTTTAGAAGCGTTCGTTCGATCAAAGAAAGTGACTTATCCGATTGTATCAGGCTCGAACTGGCAACCGCCGTTTCATCAACTTAGCACCAAGCCGATCACGTACGTGATTGACAGACAGGGCATCATTCGTGTCCGTTTGGTCGGGATGCAAGGATACACGAAATTGAAATCGGCGATCGAACAAGCTTTATTGGCCGAGGGTAAACCAGTGGAGGGGGAAACGAAGACAAACAATGACGTCAAAGATCCTCTGGACGTACGAAAGTAATCGACAAATATCGCGGCCATTGGCATGCGAGACGAAACGATCCACTTGCCCATCGCCTCGCGCACTACCGCACAGTCCGAAACGCCTCGGTGCTTAAACGGAACGTAGGCAGGTAGTCTTGCGTCTCGTCTTTGATCTCTTCGACGGTCTCACTGAACCGCTCAAAGTCCTTATCGCTAAACTGAATCTCTGTCGTCGGATCTTTGAACTCGATCCGCGACATGAGTTCAAAAGGACTCTTGGAATTCGTCGGGTGCTGGGCACGCTGGAAGTATTCGATGATAAAGGGAAAGTAAGGCAACTTGGTCGAGCGACTCAATGTCAATCGTGCTTCGGTCGGTAAATTCTTGCTCGGACTGCCTATGTCGCTGTTCATGTTGTCGATCGGTGCGTTGCCGGCAATCCGAGTCGGCTCAGTGCGCAATCGACCGACCAGTTGCCACACATCCGCTCCAGCAATCTTGCCACTGACTGCCTTGTACCAGTTGTATCGGTGATAAAGCCCTCGAAGCAACTCAGCTTGGCCACCGACAGCCAATAGCAGATGAACATCAGGCCTAGTGTCTGGATACTGCAAACTGCTGGGAATGCTTTGCAACACCTGATCCAAGATAATCCGTTTCGGTGGTGCATTAGGACTCGATCGCGTCCACATCATCCGTCCATCGGATACTTGAAGCAAATCAAACGCTGTCTCACCAACAGCCACGCGTGCCGTGTAACGCATTCGTCGCATAGGGGAACTTGATAAGGCCTCGGATCGGAGTTCGCCAATGAGCAACGCACGCTGACCAAAAACATTGGTCGTCTGTTGGACTCGGCAGTAAATCGATGGCCCCCAAACCGCTTGGCGAACGGCTGCAAGCACTAGTTGGTTCGGATCGGTCGTCACCTGCGTTATCGCTGAAGTCGATGATGGCTCTTGGACTGGACTTTCAGATATCTGGGTTGTCTTTGGGGCAGGGGAGGAGACTGTCGTAGCACTCTGACCAAAGGCCATCGATTCATCCGGCTGGTGCCAAAGCATCCAAGTAACCAAAAGCGATGCGGCACTGAGGACTGGTAGCGAGGCGACCGCTTTGAAAATGCTAGCAACTGAAAACCTTGGTTCCATGGTCGAGTCGTACCGATTTTATCAAAGAAAACGAAAGCTCCGTGCCGAACATAGACTCAAGACGCGCCTCGAATTCCGCTTTTGAGGCTCCTGAGGGATCTGCAAGAGGGTGCCAAGTCGCACGGAATTGTAGGTTTGCAGGACGGTTCGCGTCCAGGTGGAAACAATCGGTCGTAACTGCCTAGCGCGAAGCTGGCTTGACCCAAGTCATTCCGAGGGGAATCGCATGAAAAAAGTTAGGTTTTTAGGCGTGATAGCCGCATTGGGTTTGGCTGCACCAAGCTTGGGGGGCGAGCCCGCTATTCGACACAATATGCCTCCTGCAGCACGGCTGGCTGAACCCGGCCCGATGGTAGGTGGTCCTGGTCCTGGTGTTTTGGCACCTGAGACCATCCCTGTCCCAGGTTATGGCGCAGGAGTGCCTACACCAACGACTCAAATCCTATTCAATCAACCGCAGTCGATGAAGATCTCTTACGATGTCGTCGGCGATGGTTCCTTCACCAGCGACTGCTTGATCGTCCCAGGACGATTGGAGTTTGCCCAAGGTGGCATCTACCGCCTGAAGCTTACCGATATCGCTGGTCGCGAGGGAGTCGAGCTCTATCCGACCGTTGAGGTCGGGCACTCGAATCCTCGCACTGCTGCCTACTTGGCTCACAACGCGATCTCAATTCAGTTTACTGAGGAAGATCTCGATCAAGCTTTGTCAGGCAACTTTGTGACCAAAGTGATCTACTTGCCCGATCCTGAATTCCAAGGTGAAGTGATTTCGGGGATCGACACCCTGGTTAGCACTCGTCTCGAACCAGGTTTGGATCCGATCATCGAAGCCGATCGACGTGGTTCTATTCTAGCGATTGTTCGCCTAGGTAACAAAGACATCGAGCTAACCGCTGCTGCTTATGCCAACGGTGGTGTACCCGGCCCGATGGGTCCTGGTGGAATGGGCCCCGGAGGCATGGGTGGTGCAGGTGGATTGTGTGGACCCGATGGTCGCCCCATCGACCCGATGAGCGCACCGCCGAACATGGTCGCTGGAGTGACAGCTCCTCAGTATGGAATGACCTACAGCGGGACTCCGATCGGATTGCCTGGACCTCCTCACATTCCGTTTGGACATCCTGCCGGACTCCAACAGCATGTGATGAAGAACAAGACACACATGCACATTCCTGATCCAGTCGACAAGATGAAGATGACGGTTCGTCAGCAACCTGGATATAGCTATCCAACGCCTCCGAGCCACATCCGTATCCACGAGCAGAACATTCATCCTGGATATCCAGCCGGTCGGCCAGGATTCTACCATGCAAGCCGACCTGTTCCATCGAACCTTTACGGTGGATCTCAAGGTCCTGGACCTGGTGGCGTGGGTGGAGCAGGTGGTGCGGGTGAATACTGCCCACCAGGAACTCCACAAGTCCGTTAATCACCGGATTGGATGTTGATGATTTATAAACAATAGTCCCGGATCGTCTGGGACTATTTTGTTATCCCGCAGTCCGACAGGGTGCAGTATGTTTCGACACATTTCCTTTCCGACGATGGTCCTAGGATGGGTCGCTTTCATCGTGATCTGCATCCTGGCAGTTCTCTTTAGCAATGTCGCCCTAGGCCAATCGGCTTACAATCCCAGCTCCGCGTCTGCCCGATTGCCCAATACAACGCGCAGTCTACTCGACGACGAGATGGTTCCTGGTGCAATCGGTTCGATCCAATTGCAGCGCAAACCGCAACTGCGAGGAGCTTGGCAAGCTGTCGAGGTTCGTGGGCCCAAGGGTGTGAAATTCAATTTTGCTGAGGCGGGGCAATTTGCTCCTGATATGCCTAATCCAGCTCGCGTGGGACTTTTGGTCGGTGCGGTCTATCGACTCCGATTGACGGGAGTCGAAGGCGATCCAGATCTGGAGTTATTCCCCACGATCGAGGTGATCGATAAGACTTGTCCTCCTGCGGAACGAGAGCATCGATTTCCGATTCCCATCGAGATCGATGAGAATGATATCGCCGATGCAGCCCGAGGCGAGCTTGTCATGCGAGTCATTTATTTAGAGGATTCCGAGGTTGCCGAACCGGTCGATACTTCAGGCAAACCACAACGAGTCTTGGATATCAGTGCAAGTCAAAACGCACTGCGCACTGCAGACCAACTCGGACGGCCTGTTGCGATCTTGAGAATGGGCTCGCGAGTCCCGAATGTTACCCAAGGTCAAGATTGGTTGGAGTTCCTCTACCACTGTCCACCTTGGACGACACTCAAGCCGATCCCAACCAAACAGATGCTCATCGACGAAGGTCGCTGGCCCATCATCGAATATCCAGCAGCAAGTCCCAGCGCCGAGCCAGTACAGAGTCGTCCGGTGGTCGGTAAACCGGCAGCATCGGGCTCGATCAGCGATTCCCAATAAAGACAAACCAGCTTTGCAAAACACAAGATTTGCCAACCAAAGGGTCACCCCCATGACGCGCAGTCCAAAAGCATTCCCAAGAGGCTCGATGTTGGCACCGAGTTTTTGCTTGTTGTTCTTCGTATGCTTAGTCGGTTGTGCGACGGATCCAATGCGTGAGCGCGTGCGACTCCCTCGCGACACAAGTCGCGATGTGTTGATAACCGATGAGTCGGAGCAAGCAAGCACACAAGCCGTTGTGCCGGCCTCCCACGCGACAAATCAAACGCGTCGAGTCTCCGAGCAACCTGAAAGCTATGCAGTTGCCAGGACTCCGTCGACCGTTGGTCCCCAGTACGTCAATCCTTCCGCTCCAGTTACCGGATCCCCTTATCAGATGGTAGGTCATCGACGCGTTGTAAGCGGCGCGACGAGTGGTTCGGCGAGTGCATCATTTGAATCCCATGGGGAGGTCGCTGAGTGTCAACCGAGCGGTTCATGTGTTCATGGGCCCTATCGTCCTTTGTTCCCGAACCGACTCGGCGCGGGGTTGCTAGCTTGCAAAGCCGGTTGCAAGGTACCGCATGAGGGACCATGTCCTCAAGGTGCTTGTGAACCTGAGTGCGAAATGCCCTCGCGGTGCATGGATCCCCAGGAATATATTTTTGACGGGGGAGATCGCGATCCTCCTGTGAGACTCAAAAGCGATCTTTCGCAGGTAGGCTTGGATCCAGAGGACACCGTCATTCAGTACACGACCAAGACTGGGATGACTGAAGTTCAAGCTGGTTGTCGCGTTGCGATCTACGCGCCTCGATTTGGCAGTGTTCGCAAGCGAACTGGTGTTCTGGAGTCCGAGCTTGCATTGCGTCCTCAGTCGGCTGATTTGCCAGCAGGGCCAGGGATGATCAAAGAGAAGTTGCCTCCGATTCAGGTCATGGCGCCGGTTAAGGCAAACACCAAAGACACTGTGCGCGTGGTCGAGGCGTTCTTGGATCGTCAGCGTCCGATGCCTGCCGAGTTGGTATTGCCCATGGGTGAGATCAGTGATGCGTTCAAGCCCTACGAGGATCTGGATATCATCCGCAATGGCAATATCCTGATGACCGATCCAGCGAAGCTTGCGATATCCGCGGCTGCCGCTCGCATTTGGTCGAACATCGATGCACTGCAGGTTTTGATCGATGGCCAAGAAGCTGTTGTAATCGTCGATCAAAAGCAGCCTAGGGAGTTCACCTTGTATGAGTACAAGGGAGCCAGGGTTCGTATTTGCAAGGTGGCTTCGGAGCAGATTGCTAATCCAGGAGACATCATTTCCTTTACGATCCGTTACGACAATATCGGTGAGCAGCCGGTCTCAAAGTTGGTCGTCACCGATTCGCTCGCTCCGCGGTTGGAGTATGTTGAGTCTTCGCAGCAATCGAGCTTAGAAGCTCGCTTTTCGACGGCTCCAAACGAAGCAGGTTCGTCGGTTCTACGCTGGGAGATCGACCAGGAGCTTAAGCCTGGCGAGGGTGGATTCGTGAGGTTTGACGCGAAAGTCAGGTAGTTTTTCGGCCTTCACCGTCAGCAACGTCAATTTGGTCAATCCTGTCCGCCGTCAACACAGTCAATCTTGTCAACACCGTCAATGACGTCAAATACACGCCGCCGTCAGGCGGCCAGGCAACGCGCTACCACGGGTGCCTGGCACCCGTGAGTTTGCTACGTCCGCCGATGGCGGACGCGGGTTTTTGACGGCATTGACCTTATTGACGGCATTGACGGGATTGACTGCGGACATGGTTGACGAGGTTGACATCATTGGGTGAGTGACCTCATTGAGTGGTTGACCTCATTGGCGAGCGGCTAATCGGCCTTCGCCGTCAACAACGTCAATCCGGTCAATCCTGTCCGCCGTCAATGCAGTCAATCTTGTCAACACCGTCAATACCGTCCAATACACGCCGCCGTCAGGCGGCGTGGCAACGCACTCACTCCTCGGGTGCCTGGCACCCGTGAGTTTGCTAGCCAGCAGTGTTGTCAATCCTTTTGCGATCATCGATACTCTCAAATATGACACCGCAAAATAACAGCCAAACCAAGCCTCCTCAAGCTTCGCTCCGTATCGATCTGATCACTCTGTTCCCAGAGATCTTCTCGGGATACCTGACCCAAAGCCTGCTAGCTAAAGCCATCGACAAAGGTCTTATCGAAATCTGCGTGCATGACCTTCGCGATTGGTCTGCAGACCCCAAGCACCATAAGATCGACGATCGGCCTTACGGAGGCGGACCAGGAATGCTCATCTGCGTTGAACCTGTTGTCCACTGTGTCGAAGCTATCCGGGCAATGGACGAACGTCCCTCTGAATTGATTCTCTTGACCCCCCAAGGCCAAAGGCTCGATCAACGACTAGTCGAGGACTTTGCCCCCAGAGGTCGACTGATTCTGCTCTGCGGTCGCTACGAAGGATTCGATCATCGAGTCGTCGAGATACTCAAGCCCAAGGAACTGAGCGTCGGCGACTTTGTGCTCAATGGGGGAGAAGTCGCCGCAATGATCATGATCGATGCCTGCATCAGGCTTATCCCCGGTGTTCTTGGGGACCAGCAAAGCAGTTGGGATGACTCTTTTTCCAGGGGAAACAGACTTCTGGAATTCCCCCAATATACCCGACCTCCGGAGTTCCGAGGTGTTCGGGTTCCCGAGGTGCTCCTTAGCGGCGATCATGGCAAAATCGCCGCTTGGCGGGCCGAGCAGTCCAAACAAAGAACTAAAGAAATACGCTCAGATTTGCTCGATCCTTAGGTCGCTGGCTCTGGACGCAAGTAGACTAGGGGAAGTTTACTAGCCCCCCTTTCGAAGCGAGATCCTCGCCATGCAATCCCATCCCGTTCTCTATCAACTCAATACTCGAGTTTACTTAAACGAACTCTCAAAACAAATCGGTCGCCGCGCAAACTTGGCCGATATCCCCGAGCCTTTCTTACAGCAACTATCTCAACGCGGCGTTGAAATTCTATGGTTGCTAAGCGTCTGGACTCTAGGCCCGCGATCTCTGCAGGAATCTCGAAGAAACCCAGAATGGCTGCAGGAATTCTCGCGAGTCCTAGGTGATCTTCAGACGGAAGATATCGGCGGTTCTGGATTTGCAATCGCTGACTATCGAGTATCTGAACAACTCGGTGGACCGAAGTCCTTGGAGAAGCTTCGAAGCAGATTGTCCAAGCTCGGTATCAAGTTGATGCTCGACTTTGTACCCAACCACATGGGGCTTGATCACCCCTGGCTCAACTCACACCCGGAATACTTAGTCGAAGGAACCCAGCAACTGCTCGACGAGCAACCCAAAAATTATTTCCACGACCAAGTCACAGGTCGAATTTTTGCCCACGGCAGGGACCCTTATTTTTCAGGCTGGTCTGACACTGTTCAACTCGATTATTCGAATCCAGGATTGCAGGAACAGATGCAAAAAATTCTTTTGGGTATCGGCGATCAATGCGATGCGGTGCGCTGCGATATGGCGATGCTACTTACTCCAAGAGTTTTTGAACGAACCTGGGGACGTTCGATGCAAAGCTTTTGGCAAACAGCGATCCACCGAGTGAAATCAAAGCATCCTGGTTTCATGTTCATGGCCGAAGTGTACTGGGACATGGAGTGGGAGTTGCAAGAGGAGGGCTTTGACTACTGCTACGACAAACGTCTGTACGATCGCCTCAGGGATCGGGATTACCTTGGTGTGAGAAATCATCTAAGGGCCGATGTTTCTTATCAGTCTAAACTTGCGCGGTTCTTGGAGAACCATGACGAACCGCGTGCTGATGGTACTTTTGCAGACTCACGGCACATTCCATCCGCCATCGCCAGTTATTTAACACCAGGCTTGAGGTTCTTTCATCACGGCCAGTGGACAGGTGCAAAAATCAAAGTATCTCCTCACTTGGTGCGGGGCCCGATCGAGCAAACGGACCTTGAAATCGAAGCCTTGTATTCAAAGATTACAAGCCTGTTGAAGGATCCGATTTTCCATCGAGGCCAGTGGCAACTGCTCGATGTCCAAAGAGCGTGGGACGAAAACTGGAGTTCCGATTGTCTATTGGCTTGGTTGTGGAAAGAACAAAATACCGACGGCAAGCCGAGCCGAGTTGTTATGTGCATCGCCAACTTGGCTGATCATGAAGCACAAGGCAAGATCGAGATTCCAATGTGGCTTGGGCCATCCTCCAATGTCGCATGGAAAAATCTCTGGAACGATGAAATATTCCAGATGCCGACAGATCAGTGGGACAGTGGCTGGTGGACTTTTTACGCACAAGGCTCCCAAGTGCTGGTACTTGAGCCACTGGGCACGTGAGTCGTTGAAGTCGACAAAGTATTTGCCGGGAAGCTAGCAGGCAAAAAATCGGCAGGCAAAAAATCGGCAGGCAAAAAAATGTGAGGGCAAAAAAATGTGAGGGCAAAAAAAGGAGGCAAATAAAGACGGTGTATACCGAGGAGGATAATTAGGATTGGTTGGGTTTATGGGGATTGTTGGGAGCATTCGAGAGCTTAGACTTGTTTCGACGGCAGCGCTCGCTACAGTACCGAACTTGGTCCCAGTCTCTTTCCCACTTCTTTCGCCATGCAAAGAGTTTGCCACATGCTTCGCACTTCTTTTGCGGTAAGTGTGATTTCTGGTGCGACAACTTTCTTAACCTCCGATAAATATGGCTTCTGATCCTCATAGCCCTGCGGGACATTGTTCCGAAACGACAAGGGGCGCATTAAAAGCCATTGGCGATTGGATGAAAAGCAAGGATCAGTCCCCCTTTGCCTGGCAGGAGCAAGCTTGGAAATCGCACTGGGCTGGACACCACGGATTGATTCTGGCTAGTACCGGCATGGGGAAAACCAAAGCCGCTTGGTTGGGGCCCTTGGGGGATTGGTTACAGAACCCACTGGTCAAGGAGCACTGGCCTGATCGCAAAAGACAACTTGCAAGCCCACCATTGCTTGCCCTGTGGATCACTCCCTTGCGAGCACTTGCCAACGATACTTGCCTTGCTCTTGACGAGTGCATTCGAGGATTGGATGTCCCGTGGTCGCTCGAGCAAAGGACCGGAGACACCTCAAGCACGGTGAAACTGCGACAGCGGCAATCGCCACCGACTGCGATGGTCATCACCCCAGAGAGCCTTACACTGATGCTCTCGTATCCTGAATCTTTACACACATTCAAACATCTTCGCACCGTCATCGTCGACGAATGGCATGAACTCCTAGGCTCCAAACGGGGCATACAAACCGAACTTGCACTTGCCCGCCTTTCGCGTATCGCACCGAGTGTCCGTCGCTGGGGTGTTTCGGCAACGATCGGCAACATCGATCATGCGATGGCCTCCTTGATCGGCCAAACGCCCGGTGCACCTTGTTCAATCATCCAAAGCGATCAGCAACGATCGATGGACATTGAGTTGCTGATCCCAAAGTCCATCGATCGGTTTCCATGGGCCGGACACATCGGTCTTACGATGCTCCAGGAGGTGATCGAGCGAATCGATTCGGCAAACTCGACGTTGGTCTTTACCAATACGCGGAACCAGACGGAACTTTGGTATCAAGCGATCTTAAGGGCTAGACCCGATTGGGCAGGACGAATCGCAGTCCATCATGGATCGCTAGCACCAGAACTCAGGACTTGGGTAGAGCAAGCCGTCGCCGACGACAAGCTCATTGCGGTCGTCTGCACAAGTAGTTTGGATCTAGGTGTGGACTTTGCACCTGTCGACCAGGTGATCCAGATCGGATCTCCCAAGGGCACTGCCAGACTCGTTCAAAGGGCGGGTCGAAGCGGGCATTCTCCAGGTCGCGCAAGCAAATTGGCATTCGTCCCTGCGCATGCCTTCGAAATCATCGAGCTTGAAGCCGCCAGAGAGTCGATTCGCAACAAGCAAATCGAACGGCGTCGGCCAATCGATGCACCCTTGGATTGTCTGGTTCAACATGCTGTAACCGTTGCCCTCGCAGAGCCTTACACAAAGGATCAGTTTCTAAGCGAAGTTCGATCGACGTACGCCTATCGAAACCTCGCCGACGAGCATCTCGATTGGGTGCTGGATTTCGTTACCACTGGCGGTTGCTTGCACGCCTACAAAGACTTTCATCGAGTGGCACTCGAGTTTGGTAGGTATATCGTGCGTGATGAAGGAATCGCTCGACGGCATCGGATGGCCATTGGCACGATCACCTCGGACATGATGATCCAGGTTCAGTATCTCAAGGGTGGCAAGATCGGGTTTGTTGAAGAGTCGTTTGCAGCAAAGCTCAAGGAGGGAGACAAATTCCTTTTGGGTGGAAAACTCCTTGAGATGGTCTGGGTTCGCGAGGGGACTGTTTGGGTGCGCAAGGCCAAGGGGAATGCGACGGCCGTGCCGCGTTGGCTCGGGGGGAACATGCCCCTGTCGAGCGAATTGGCCGCAGGTGTTCGCAGATGGATCGATGCGATCGCCAAGAAAGAGCCACTGCCAGAATCGCTCGAGTCGCTATCCGAACTGATGGAACTCCAACGGCGATCAAGTCACATCCCAAGCTCCGACGAGGTTCTTGTCGAACGGTTTCATAGTCGCGAAGGGGATGCTCTGATGCTCTATGCCTTCGAAGGTCGATCGGTCAGTGAGGGGCTCGGGGCACTGCTTGCTTACCGTATTTCCAGGGAACGCCATAATACTATCTCGATCGCAGTCAACGATTACGGATTGATGCTCTATGCTCCCGAATCGATCGGTATCGAAACCGATTCGCTCAGACATTGGCTCAATCGAAAAGATTTGGAGCAAGACATCCTTTCGAGTCTCAACGCCACGGAATTAACGCGCCGACGTTTCCGAGACATCGCAAGAATTGCCGGTTTGATCCATAGCGGGATGCCGGGGAAATCCAAGTCGATGAGACAATTGCAGGCGTCGACAAGCATGGTGTTCGATGCATTAAAGCAGTACGACGAAGCGAACATGCTTTTGTGGCAGGCAAGCGACGAGGTCTTGGCTGATCAACTTCAGATCGAGCGACTCAAAGAAGCCTTGCTGCGAATGGAATCTAACCGCTGGGTACACAAGGAGCTTAAGCAGTGGACACCCTTTTCATTTCCCTTGATGGTTGAGCGAATTCGGGATCGCATCGGCAATGAGTCCCTTGCCGATAGGATCCGAAAACTGCAAAATCAGCTCGAGAAAATGACTGACGATAAACCAAAGAGGACAAGACGTGATCATTGAGCACAAAGCTCACCGACTCGAACTATTTCCAAGTGGTGCGATAGGCTGGGGCAAGACACTGCTAGTAGCCGATTTGCACTTGGGCAAAGAGACCGTTTTTCAGAAATCAGGACTAGCGATTCCGTCTGGGGCAACACGTCGAACTATCAAGCGATTGCTTGAGCACCTTCAGGGCGGCCGATTCGAAAGGCTCGTCGTGTTAGGGGATTTGCTCCATGCTCCTGCGGGTTGGACCGGGGAGTTGGAGCAACTCCTGAGCGAAGCCAAGAGAACATTTCCCGATGTGCGTTGGGAACTCGTCGCAGGCAATCACGATCGGCGATCCCATGAACAACTAAGGGAGATCGGCTGGCTCGTACAAAATCCACCGGTGCTTGATGGCAAGATGCTTTATTTGCACGAACCTCCCCAAGAAATGCCGTTCAGGAATGATGCCCAAGGTGCCGATTTGACCCTCTGTGGGCATTTGCATCCGAGTTACAAAGTCCCCCTTGATGCTCTGCAGAGAGCCAAGGTTCCTTGCTTTTGGATCAGGCCCGACTCGATTGTTTTACCGGCTTACGGTGGTTGGGTTGGAACCCATCCTATCGAGCCTTGTAAGTCCGATCGGATTGTGCTGTGCGTCGAAGGGCAACTCATTGAATGGAAGCTCTGACCGCATCGCTTTCAAAATACGGTTCGATATGTACAAAGGCATCGGCGATTTTAAGACCCGCGTTTCGTAGCGAACCTCGAACCGCACCACCGATGCGGTGTCCTTCGTCGACGGTTGCTACCCCATCGACTTCGATGTGGATCTCAACAAAAAGCATCGTCCCACTTTTGCGAATACGGCATTTTTCGACTGCCTTGACGCCAGGAATCTTCGAAGCAATCGATCGAACCTGTTCCTCGACTTCTTTGGGAGGAGCCGCATCGAGGATATCGCGCGCGGTGATGTAAAGAAGCCTCAGTCCGCTATATGCGATCACCGTGCAGGCGACCAAAGCAGCCCAGTCATCAGCTGGTTCGAAGCCAGGGCCTCCGATCAAGGCGATTGAAATCCCAATGAAGGCGGCAATGCTTGATATCGCATCGGCACGATGATGCCAAGCGTCGGCCTGCAAAGCCACGCTATCGGCTTTTTCTCCCACATGGCTGGTCCATCGGGCCAGTGTTTCTTTTACGCCGACAACCAAGACCAGGATTAAAAGAGTCGACCAGTGAGGCAAGTGATGTGGCGTTAAAATCTCGCGTATTGCTTGGATAGCGATCATGAGGGCCGCGGCGAGAATCCCCAGGGCAGCGACCACACCAGCAAGCGCCTCAGCTTTTCCATAGCCGTAGGGATGTCGTTCGTTGGCCGGGGTGCCGGCGACCCGTAGCCCTCCCCAAACAACAAGACTCGACACGATATCGGCCGTCGACTCGATACCGTCGGCAATCAAAGCATACGAGTTTCCAAAAACTCCCGCGAGGATCTTGACGCAGGCCAGCGAAGCGTTGACCGCCACACCTACAAGCGGCACCGACGAAATGCCGAGCGTCGAATCCTCGTCGGATGATCTTGATTCGCTTGGCTTGGCTTGACTCATCGACCTTTAGGCTTTGCGCCGATCCTCGGACTGATACAAAGCGAGGCTGCTTTCAAACAACTCGCTGGAGATCTGATAATTGGGTGCTTCGCTTCGGAATCGTTTGCAATGTTCGGCAATCAATTGATATAAGTAACGGAATGCATTCCTAGGGGTCTTGAGCGACTGCAAAGCAGCAATTAGGCGGGTTTCAGAAACGTCCGATCCGAAGAAACTTTTCGGAGACGGGGATGTGCCTTGCATGGAACAAGCCTTCATCCGCGAAGCTAGTAGATCGTAAAGGGCTTCGCCTGTCCAATCGAACGAAGCGACCACGTTCTGTTTATCCAAGCGAGCCCTTTCGTGGAACTCGCGAGTCTCGCGATCTGCGTAAGGTTGCAACTCACTGGGTAGTAGCATCTTGATTCCAAAACTCTCATGTTTGAGAAGTTTATTGTCCATCAGAGGCCATACCAGTTGCTTCATCCGTTCGGCTTGACCGTTGACTAAGTCGGGTTCATCGACGCGATCGATGATGACGATTAACCCTGGATATCCGAGTGTTCTTAGGATCAATTGGAGTTTTTCTAGAAGTGCATAACGATCGTCAGATCGCTGGGCCGTTGGCGTTGGTTGCTCATCGATCTCTTTGGGATTGAAGCCTAAGAGCATTGGACGCAGTTGACTGGTTTCCCGTTCGAGCACGCGCACATTCTTGCGAATCTTGGATGCAAGTCGATGGCGAGCAAACCATCGAAGGCCATACCAAGCCCAAGCGGCCAAAAAGACAACCGGAGTCCAGTAGAGAGTGGTTAATAGCGAAAACGTTTCGGTTTTAACTAAGTAGAAAAGTCCTGCTGCGAACAATATTGTCGAGAGAATTCCAAAGATGAATGGGTACCAAGTTGCAAGGGATCGAAATCGCAGCCGACTCGAAAGCCCTGCAAAGCGGTCTTGAACATTGCTGGCCTTGGAGTGGTCATACATAGCCGTAAGGAGCATCAGATCGCGTCGTTGTCCGCGGTCTAGTCGATCGAGTTCCAAAGGGGTATCGACTCCACCTCCGATGGCTGTTGTAGCCGTGGCGGCATGCTGGGGTTGGAGGATTCGATCGACGAGTTGCGTAACAGCTTCGGAAATGATCGCGTCCATGTGATCCCACAGTCTCAAAGATCCGAGAACGCGATCCGGATTGCCTTGGGCTCTGCGCGGAAGGTGTTCTTGGAGCGGCCCGAGATAGGCATTGAAATCGTCGTAGCAGACCAGGAAAACCTTTTGGTCTGGATGATCGACATTGTGCTTTGCAATCTGATTGATCAGTTGCAATCGCATGGCCGTTTTGCCGGAGCCTTTGGCCCCAAAAACGATCGCTGTTGCAGGTTGCTTGGAGTCCCCGACTACTTTGCTCCATGAAGGATGAAAAGTACCGGAAATACAGAAGTCTCGGAAAACCGTGTCGGTCTGAGCGTCTTCATCGACAAAAGGATTACGAACCAGTTGATGGTGGTTTAGGAACTCTTGTTCGGTCATGGAAGTAGGCTTCTCGAAGTTAAAATGGACAATTCTCGATGCTACTTCATCATCCTCAAAGAATTGCCCCTAAGCAATCCTAATGAAGGTCTTGAGTCGGAGAACTTTTGGTGAAACCAAGCAGAATCAAGGTCCCCAGTACAGCGCTGATGGCCGAACCGACGAGCGTACCGATCTTGCCCGCTCCTTCGAGCTCCATGTAATCCTCGACTGGAAAGGACAGGGCGTTTAGAAACAGGGCCATGGTAAAGCCGATGCCGCCAAGGCAGGCGCCGCCTAGAAAAATCGGCCAATTGACGCCGCTGGGGAGTCGAGTCCAGCCGAATCGCACGGCAAGCAAGCAAAACAGGGTGATCCCAAGTGGCTTGCCCAATGCGAGTCCGGTTGCTACGGCGATCGATACTCCGCTGGTGAGTGCAACTGGATCGAGTTCGACTCCAGCATTAGCCAAAGCGAAGATCGGCATGATGGCATAAGCTACCCAAGGGTGCAGTCCCATCTCGAGCCTGTGCAATGGGGAGTGGCTCTCGCGGGCAAGAAACTGGAGTTGTTCTAGATTGACTGGGACTTGTTCGTGATGCAATTCTTGATGGGATTCGGCTTCGTTGGTTTCTGTATCGCGATCTTGGCGAATCGAGTCCCAAAAATCCCCCATGACTTCAAGAAAGGTTTTACGACCGATCCACGCGGTCGCTGGGGTCATAAGTCCCAAAGCGACTCCCGCGATCGTCGGGTGAATGCCGGCTTTATAAAATCCGATCCAAATCGCGATGCCGACGATCACATAAATCGGTACTTCCCGAACTCCGATTCGATTCAGTAGCCAACACAACACAAAGCCTGCCATGGCCATTAGCAGATAGCCCCAAGCGATCGATTCGGTGAAGATAGTGGCGATGACCAAGACAGCCAAAATGTCATCAACGATGGCAAGGGTCAGAAGAAATATCTTCAAGCCAAAAGGGATACGGTTACCTAAAAGGGCAAGGATACCGACAACAAAAGCGATGTCGGTTGCCATTGGAATGGCCCATCCTCGCTGGCCCTCTTGGCCGTACTGCAACACCAAATAGATCAATGCGGGAGTCACCACTCCTCCGATCGCACCGATGATCGGCAAAAGCGCCTTGCGTGGATCTCGCAATTCACCGGCGACCACTTCGCGCTTGACTTCCAAGCCGACGACGAAAAAGAAAATGGTCATCAGAACATCATTGACGATCAGATGTCCAAGATGTCCATCGATTTTGAGTTTCCCGAACTCGAAGGCCACGTGGGTGTGCCAAAACTCTTCAAAGGCATGATCCCAAGGTGAGTTTGCAATGACCAGGGCGATCAGAGTGCAGAGCATCAGAACCACGCCGCTGGTGGCTTCGATATGCAGGAAGCGTTTGACTGGAACGAGCCACTGGGCCACTTTGGGTACAGGGATTTTGTCGGTACTTTCGCGGGGGGGCTTGTGGGCCATGGGTAGCTAATTCTCTGTGGGTTGGCGGCGATTGGAATCGCCAGGAAAAATGACGCCCTGAAACCTGTTCCATCGGACTTTGGCATCCTATCGGATTCGAAAAAAACTGGAAGATTGTAAGGATTAACTAAAGTTTTCGGGGATTGGGCAAAGGTGTCCAATTGGAGTCAATTTTTCTAACTTTCCTGTTTGCTCATGCGGGCATTTCACTTGGCTTAACAAGTCAGTAACGGGCAAAGGAATATTTTTTGATAGATCGACTCGGCGTGCCTATGGTTGACAAACCCACGGAGCGGGCCCTGGAGCTTGGGAGTGCCAAAGAGGTCACTTTTCTTGCAATTCTTCTGCCCGATTGCAACCTCACACACACCCCTGGGAGGGATTCGTTCGATGGCTAAACATAATTCTCGCAAATCTGATTCCTTCTCGACTCCAACACGTCCAGAGAAGCTTCCCACACCACTAGAGATGGTTGGTTTTTTGGATCGATCAGTCAAAGGACAACGGCGTGCCAAATTGAAACTTGCAACCGCCGCCTACAACCATTTCATCAGTCAATCCAACCGAGACTTTACCAAGCGAAAGAGAGCAAGCAAGCAACATATACTTTTGCTTGGCCCGACGGGCTCGGGCAAAACCTACATGGTTGATCTGCTGGGACAGTATCTGCAAGTTCCAGTGAGTCACGCTTGCGCCGCGGCCTTGGTTGAATCGGGGTATCGTGGGCGACCGGTTGATGACATCATCAAGTCCTTGTTGGATCAGGCTAAGGGAAACGTTCAGTTGGCCGAGAAGGGGATTGTTTTCATCGATGAAATTGACAAGATCCGCTGCGAGGATGCTGGTGGGCGAGATGTCAGCGGTGAAGGTGTACAAAATGCATTGCTCACCTTGCTCGAAGGTCGCATTTGTGATTCGGTCGATGGCAAAGCGATTCCAGCGATCGACACGAGTCGAATCCTTTTTATCTGCGCCGGTGCATTTAGCAAATTGCCCGGGATCATCCATAAACGCCTTGGGCTCGATCGCAAATCGATTGGATTTGATCGTGAAAAGTCCCCGAATCCATCGTCGAGCGGAAGGATTTCACAGGACGCTCATCTGCTCAGTCAAGTCGACACTCTCGATCTGGTTGAATATGGAATGATTCCTGAATTCCTAGGCCGCTTTGCTCATATCGCGACGCTCGATCCATTGAGTGTTGAGGACATGCTGGAGATTATTCAGGATCCGGAAAGCAACTCCGAGTTGGCCAAGCGACAGGAGTTGGCCGCAATTCATGGAATCGACCTGCAATTCACCCATTCGGCGCTGAAAGCTATCGCCGAAAAAGCCTATCGTCTCGGAACTGGTGCAAGAGCACTAAACCGTTTGATCGCCGATAGCCTTTTGAGTGTCGAGCATCTTTGGCCAAATCTTGCCGACGAAGGGGTCACTAAGATCGTGATCTCCGAGGAATGTGTGCTGAGAGATGCGCCAGCAAAACGGTCTCGGGTCAAGACCGATCGGCGGCGGATCGACAAACTCCTACGAGCCAAATACTTAGACTCCGTTATTCAAGCATCGAGCAATAACAGGACGGTCTCTGGCAGTCGTAGTGCCTTCGAGACCCTGGAACGACCTGTCGACACGTTGGAGTGGACCGAACCCTACGTATGGGAATCATTTCGATCCATTTGTAGCGGACCGCTTGCCTATCCCAAGGCCTCTAAGGAAGCCAGAGACTTATGGGACACAATCGAAGCTCGTCACAACAAGCAACCGCACGACCTGCATCGGCTTGCTGAAGAACTTAGGATCCGTGAGTGCACAGTCCAGGGCTTTTTTCAAGCCTACAAGGATTCGGGTTTAACGCGGGTAGACTTCAGCGGCATCCTGGCTTACTGCGATTTCCAAAGTGCATCGCAAAGGATCAAGGCATCATCCCAAGGAAGTTCGCAAGATACCGTAGATGACGAGTTTATGCTCGATGACTTGCTAGATGAATGGGACGGCAAAGATCCGTTCTAGCGGTTTTGGTTACCAATCCCACTGAGCAAACAGATCGTCCTTGAGCCAATGCTCAGGGATTCTTTGATGCTTTGCAGATGAACTGCGTTTATCGGGAGATTCGCCCTCGGCGGCTAGGAAGCTCATGCAACCCTGGCATCCACATCGATCCGGGCCTTGCTGGGCTAATCGAAAGGCATTGGAGCGATATAGCACGCGGCTACCTTGAGCTTGATCTCGATCGAAAACGAAAGAGTCAAGTCTCGATGGGCCACTGGGCGTTTGATCTTGATCCTCAAGCATCGGTGTGGCTTCCCCCTCGCCACCCCCTTGTTCACCACCACCGGAGCGGTTGATGAAATTGATGACCATCAGGACATCAAGGGGGCTTACGGATCGATCGCCATTGACATCAAGGTACGGAGCGATGCCTTGCGGGCTACCTTCGAGCGATCGCGAGGAGTTGAGATTGATATCGTTGATGAGTGCTAGGACATCCAAGGGACTTACGGCTTGATCCCCACTGACATCTTCGGGGATCATTTCGTTTTGCCAGGGGCTCGGGGGCAAATACCCACCAAAGTCGATATGGTTGAGAGTTGTCGAGGAACCGTAATTGACTTGGATCACGCCGTCGGTGGTATTGGAGTTGATAAAACCCGGGAGGTTGGAATTGACCAGCAGGCGATAGCTGCCTGAGGGCAAGTTCGATAGGAAGTAACTCCCATCGCTTGCCGTGGTTGCTTGGGTTTTGGGCCCGTATCTAAGGTGATCGAGCATCACGAAGGAATTTTGAAATCCACGCGCGATCACGGTTCTGATCGTGGCCGTTCCGGTAGCAACCTCCATCGTAATACGTTGGTCGCGAAGGAGTCCTTTGCGCTCGAACCGAGCCACGAGATTCCCGTTGGCATCAAAAGCATCGAGCCGGACGTTCGCTCCATCGGACTGCGCGACGGCTTCGACAGAAACATACGACTGGGCTTGGTCGAATCTCGCTCGCAGTTGGAGGTCTTCGTCATAGAACGAATCGACATAACGCCTCGCCCAAAACGAGTAGGGCTTAAAGAACTTCGGACCGTTGAGGTTGTCTTTAGGATAGACGCCGATGAGGGCTTGCGAATCGTTCCCGATCGTATCGATCTGGACTTGGTTGGGTAAAGTGCCGAGTCTTCCCGAGAGATTTCCGGTGGCATAGTTGTCTGGATCGATGAACGTTTGAAGCACCAAAGGCTGATTGCTTGCATTGACGATGGTGACCGTTGCATTGGGGATTCCGTTTTCGGAACTGTCCCATTGGCCATTCTTGTTGGTGTCTCGCCAAACAAAACCTTGGATCCCTTGCCGGTCAGTTACGTCGGGAGCATTGCCGATGATCCCGGTAAAGATATTGCTGATGATTCCGAGCCTAGTTTCAACGGCTCGGATTTCAATCGTCTTGCCAACCTGGAATGGCAAGATCGGAATCTGAAGGTTTAGATCGACCGTGTAAGCATCGGGTGATTGGATCGTAGTCCAATTACCGGCATCGATTCGGTATTCGATGCGCCGAACCTTATTGAGCGTGATGTCGTTCTGAGTACCCGATGAGTTGCGATTCGGGAGGGTTTGAACCGACGCTCGGCCACTGAAGGAGTAGAAACTGAACTGGGGGTTAAACCGACCGGTACCCTCGAGTTTCAAAGGCACATCCAAGACATCGAAGATGCCATCGTTGTCGGAGTCTTGCCAGCCGATTTGAGCTAGTGTGGCATCTGGGGAAATGATTTGATTAAAAGCAGTCGTCAGCGAGGAGCCCGAGGACATGATGCTCGGTTGCTGCTGAAAATTCGGAGTTGGGTTCAGATCGACAGCATTGGTGTTTTGGGCATTGTAGTAACCACGCCTGTCGTAGTAATTGCCACCTCCGCTGTACTCATCGCGGGCCCAGAAGATATGGCCTGTTTCATGGGTATAAGTCGAATTCGGACGGCTCGATGGGATCACCTCGAACAATCCGCCGGCGAACGCAAACGCACGTGAGAACGATCCGCCCGGTGCGAAACTCCCATCGATGTCCTTCATCGCGTTGACAACGAAGATCGTAAAAGACCAATCGGTATCGAGTTTCGTTCGCTGGGCGTTGTTAAAAGAACGGATATTGGCTTCGAAATTGGGACTGTTGTTAAAGCCGACCCCCTGGAGAAATTGAGGCCCCCACTGGAGGTAACCCTCAGAGGTCATGTTGATCGGTTCAAAGGTGATCGGCAGACGGTTGTCGACATAAGTTCGATCGATCACCCATTCGAGCGTGTGCAAGGAACTCTTTTTTGCAAGGAGTTGGTTCCACCACTGGAGTCCCGTTTGAATGTTGCCCATGACGGCTTCGACATAAGCCGGGGTCCAATCCTCAGTGCTAACGGCCCCGGTGCTTTCGAGAAAGACAGGTGTCACAGCGATTCGTCCGAGCATAAACTCGCCGGTGTCCTGCGACGTAGCGCCAAAGGGCAAGGTCGCCATGACGCGACGATCTTCCAAGCATTCCAGGGCGAGTTTGCGTCTTGGGAGGGCTTTCGGGCGTTTAGGCTTTTCGGCTCGAATGCTTCGGATCATGGACGTAGGTTATCGACTCGGGTTGGTAGACTAGCTGGACTTTCCGGAAAATAACGGCTCGGTCAGAGAACTTATCGGGCGGAGCTTTCTGGCTAGTTGCGGTAAAAGGTGATGCTTTTTGGATATCTTTCAGGGCCAGATAATTCCCGGACAAGGGACATTTTTCGATTCAGGGGCCAAATGGCTCAAAATCAGCCAGAAAAGCTAGCAAAGATGATCTGTCTGATCTGTCCGATCTGTCCGATCCCACACCAAAAAATCGGCATTGCCTCAAATCCTCCAATTCCACTAAACTCCCGCTTCGATGCAGTTTTGCTAGTTCCACTAAGGAGGGTGGTCCATGGGGAAAGAATCCATTCGATTTTTGCATGCCGGTGACTTTCACTTAGAAAGACCGATGCAGGATCTGACCGACATACCAGAACATCTCAAAGCTGCCTTGGTCGATGCACCGTGGAAGGCAGCCGAGGCGGTTTTCGAAGCCGCAATCGTCGAGAACGTCGACTTTGTCTTACTGACGGGCGATCTTTTGAACCCGATCACAACGGGAGCCTCCGGCCCGGCTTTTTTGCTGGATCAATTCGAACGACTCGCACATCGCAATATCTCTGTCTACTGGGCTGGCGGCAGTGTCGATGAACCGGATCGCTGGCCCGAAGCCGTATCGCTTCCATCCAACGTTCATTACTTCTCGAAAAAGGAAGTCCAAAGCGTTGTGTTTCGACGCAATGGTTCTGCACTTGCCACGATTCTTGGTCGCTCGAGCGATGGCCGCGAATCGATTCGTTCGGCCGAATACCAATGCGATGCCGATGGGACTTATGTGATCGCGCTGGCTCACGGAAACGCCGATCGCGATTCGCTGTTAAGTGAACGGATCGACTTTTGGGCTCTTGGCAACGATCACAACCGCAAGACGCTCCATGGCGAGGCTCCTCACATGCGAGTCTGCGGATCAACCCAGGGCCGGGGATTTAGCGAAGAGGGTGCCCATGGCTTCTGGACTATCGAAGTCGATGGGACTCACGACGCTCAGATCACCACCACCGATGTGGATTACTTTCGGTACATCACACAAACGCTCGATGTCGAGGATCTTGCGATGGGCCGAGACATGCGTGAGCTCATGAGCAAGCGGATCTCAAGGCTTCAGAGTGAACATGGGACTCGCCATTTGATTATTCGCTGGCGAGTCGAATTGGATCTAGAAAATGCAGCGATGGTCGGCCCTGAGGCGATCGATGAGATTCTCGGTTGGTTGCGACGCGAGTACAGCCACGGTGCTTGCAGTGTATGGTCGACTGAAATTGAAATCCTTTCACCGAAATCCTATCCTGCGAAATGGCAAGAGGAGGACACGATTCTTGGTGATTTCCTGAGGACCTCTCAAGAGCATCGCAAGTCGCTCGGCCAGCACCTGAATCTCAAGCCTCTTTTGGAATCTGAAACGCTAGGCACCAACGCTTGGCAACAGTTGCTTATCGATGACACTCCGAGTGTAACCAGCGGAGCACTGGATCGTGCGACGCTTCTAGGTGTGGACATGCTCAGAGGTCATAAAGTGGATTTGATCGCTCCTACGAGGAGATTCGGAGGGACCCGAGGATGAAAATTCGCGACGTACAAATCGATGGTTTCGGAGTTTGGAGTGGCCTGAGTGTCGATTCGATGCCCGAAGGGATGACGGTCTTTTATGGACCGAACGAAGCGGGCAAAACGACCCTGATGAACTTCCTAAGGACCATGTTCTATGGTTTTACCCCTGAGCGGCGAGCTCGGTATTTGCCCCCTGTTCACGGCGGCAAACCCGGTGGCGCGATGCGAGTAACGGGTCCCGGTGGAGGCTACGAGATTTCACGCCGCGCGACGCTCAATGATTCGAGCGTCTTTGGTCAGTTGACCGTTACAAGCTCCGATGGAATCACCCAAGGCCAACACCGCCTCACGTCGTTGCTTGGGAATGTTGACGAATCGATCTTTACCAACGTCTTTGCGATCGGGCTACGAGAACTTCAAGAACTCAGCACCCTTGATGATACGGCTGCAGCCGACGAACTTTACAAGCTTTCGAGCGGCCTGGATCGCGTTTCCTTAGTCGATGTGATTCGTCAACTGCGCACCGCACGCTCGACGATCGCCTCGGCATCCGACGAGTCGGCACAACTGCAGTCGATGCTCTCCAAGCGGGAAAAACTCAGGGATGAGATCGAGCAACTAACCTTGCGAGGAAGGCGTTGGGGCGAACTGGCATCGGTTCGTCGCAATCAACAAAATGAGATCGAAGAACTCAAGCAACGTATCGAACAATGGGAGTTGGAATCCAAAACGGTCGAAACGGCAATTCAAATCCGTGAGCCTTGGCAACAAAGGGACTCGCTCCGCGATAAACTCGCACAACTTCATGCAAGAACCGATGTGCATGGAGAATCGAAAACAAAGCTGCTTGATTTGCAATCGCAGATCGATCAAAAACGACAAATGATTCAGTCGATTGCCCAAGAGCGTCAAACGCTCCGCAAGCGTGCCTCTGAGCTACCCCTGAATCGCAATATTCTCGGGCTAGCCAGCAAGATCGAATCGGCAAGCGAGCAGGGCCCATGGATCACCCAACTTCAAAAACAGATCCAAAGACTCGACTCTGAGTACAAGCAAACTCAAGAGCAACTCGTCGAAGATGCGAAGCGACTCGGACTTAGCGACTCGGACCAAGAAGCATTGCTTAATGATCGACGATTGTCGAGCTTGCCAGACCTTAGCCGACCGGCGATCAGTCAACTCGCAGGTCCGGCTCGCGACGTGCGGATGCAACAAATCAGGCTTAAACAAGCCAAAGAGCGGGTCGAGAGTGAGAAGAAGGAAATCGAGCGATTGCAAAGCGAGATCTCCGGCTTTCTGGAGACTCGTAATTCGGACGACTTGCAGGCTTCGATTCAGCAAGCCGCCGAACGTATCGCATCGATCCGCAAATTCCAACAAGTCGACGAGCGATTGCAAAAGCTCGGTGTCCATCGAGAGGAACTCGAGGGCGAAACGATCGATCTCGAGAGCGATGACGGGTTTTCCTGGGAGCGAGTGATCATGCTTGCGATCCCATTTTTCATCGGAGCCTTCATGCTCATCTCGGGCCTGAACAACTTCTTTGGCTGGTACAACAATGCCAATATGCCTGCAACGGCAAGAGCTCTTCAGTTGCAGTCGACCGATACGCAAAACACCGGCGTGCTGATGACGGTTCTGGGCCTGATCATCCTCGTTGCGACTTATCTGTGGTGGAAGTCGATGGAAAAGGGGATGGAAGGTGAATTGACCGATGTGGAAACTCAACTCGATACACTGGTTTCCCAGATCCGAAAGACTGAGCATGAAAAGCAAGAGCTGATCGGATCTTTGCCCGAACCCAATGCTTCGACGGAACAACAGTTGCGGCAAGCAGAACACGAACTGAGCGAATGCGAGTCGTATCTACCGATCTACCACAACCAAGCGGCAGCCAAGGCCCGTTACAATGCCGCCCGAAAACAGGCTTCGGATGCGGCGCAGGGGCTCAAGTCGGCCAGGATTGCTTGGAAGAAAACCTTGCATCAGCTAGGACTTGCCGAATCCCTCTCGCCCAAGAGTTTGCGAATATTGGCCGAGGGTTACGAGTCGTTGCTCATTACTCGCAAAAAACTGACCACCCAGTCGGACGAACTTTCGCAACGTCGTATTGAGCTTACAAGCACTCTGCAGAAACTCGATGCGATCCATACTCAGATGCAAGTCGCCTTGGCGTCACCAGCTGGGGAGTCGCAAGTTGCCCGCAAAGAAACCTCGAGCCAGAAAGAGATCGGCAGAGACTCACTGAATTTCAAACCCAGTGATCTTTCGGTAGAAGTCCCACAGCAACGCTTGCAGCAATTAGTAAATACACTCGCACAGCAGAAGCAGTATTTAACCCAACGCAAGGATCTGAAGCTTCAGGATGAAGAGTTGTTCAAAAAGCAAAAAGGCTTTCGGAGATCTGTCGATCGGCTCATCAGCGCTCGTCAGAGCTATCTGGCCGAAATCGGAGTCGAGTCGCTCGAACAACTCGAAACACTCTTGAGCCGCAAAGAGCAACATGAGCAACTAGAAAAACAAATCGCAGGACTCGATGAACGGATCCGTACTACGCTCGGAATCCATGTGTCCTACGATGCCATAGAGCGCATGCTTAAAAACACTCCCGCTCACGAACTAGAAAAACGCTGGGAGACTCTCACTACGCGCGTCGCCGGAGCCCAAGAACGGATCGGCCAGTTGCAACTGCGACAAGGCGAGATCAACCAAGAGATGAAGACTCTGGCAGGCGACCGTCGGTTGGCCGAAGCCAAACTCGAGCTCTCGAGCCTGGAGCGACAAGTCGAGCTCTGTGCCGATCATTGGCGAACCCTCGGATTTACCACCTGCATGCTCGAAAAAGTATGTGAGATTTACGAGAGCGAAAGGCAACCTGAAACGCTGCGTGAGGCTTCTGCATTCCTCAAGCAATTGACCGAGGGTAAGTACATTCGCGTCTGGACTCCGTTGGGCAAGAACGCCTTGAGGATCGACAACGACAAGGGCCAGAGTCTGCCTCTGGAGGTATTAAGCCGTGGGACTCGCGAAGCGGTCTTCATCGCATTGCGATTGTCGCTCGCAGCAGCTTACTCTCGTCGAGGAGCGACGTTGCCACTGGTTTTGGACGATGTGCTTGTGAATTTCGATACGATTCGAGCGACCAGTGCTGCCAAGGTTCTAAGAGATTTTGCGGCGTTGGGTCATCAAGTCGTGATGTTTACATGCCATGAGCATATCATGCGAATGTTTGATTCGATCGGTGTCCAAGTTCGGGTATTGCCCGCACAAGGTCAAGCAGGTGTCGCGGAGGTCTATCGCCCAGATGCATCCGTTGTCCGAGTCACTGAAAAGATTAGCCAGAAGGTCGATGAGAAGCTGATCGAACCACCAGCGCTGGTGATCGATGTACCTGTGGTTACAGCCCAGGAACCCGAACCCATTGTCTTGCCACCAAGAACGCGAGTGTTCACGCCAAAGCCAGAGCCTGAAACAACTGGGGCAATCAAACTCGTCACTGAGGATCCCATCGTTGAATCGTTGCCGTTGTGGTTTGAGCACGAGTGGATCGATTCAGAGGGTTTCTTAGGCAAAGAGCCCACTGCCAACCCGTTTGCATCGGCGGATTCGACCGACATCTCCAACAACATTTGGACTCAGTCGGAGAACCTACCTTTGCCAATGCCTGCAGACACCGTGGGACTCGATGGTTGGTGGGAAGACTACGCGGCACAAAGCTAAAGAACGCTTAAGCGGCTTGCAACGACTGGCCGAACTGCAATAGATAGCCATTGTTGTCGTAGATCGCAAACTCTCTCATTCCGTAATCGAAGTCTTCGAGCGCTTCGGTCTCTCCCAAATGATCGTTAGGGCCAGAGATCATCGCCTCGCGGAATTATCTCGCTTGAGCTGCGCCCATCGAAGCTCATCGTTTCGAGAGACACATTCAAAACCTAATACCGATTGATAGAACGCGATCGATGCTTCGAAATCCCAGGTTCTTAGTACCGGTATGAGTCCCTGTATCATTTTGAGTCCGAGTTTATTTTATGGGTTATTCAGGTATTTTTGTGGGTGGCTCGGAGTGTATTTTATTCAATGAGCCTACCACTGGCTTTATGCCAGTGGAGGCGTAACTTAAAGCTACAGGTGCATGAAATGCGTTATCATGGCCTCCTTGCCCCGGCTCGTCTTCCCGCCAGTTGGCGGGAAGACGAGCCGGGGCAAGGAGGTAGTTAGATTCTCTCCTTTTGTAGCCGCAAGTCATGGCCCCACCGGCGTGAAGCCGGGTGGTGGCCTGTGAAGTTTTACCCACGATAATTCCTGAGGAACCATCAATTACATTCAACAAAAATGCTTAAAATAAACGACGGGCAATCCCTCGATTTGGCTCAATTAGCAACTTGATGAAGATAACCAATAGTAGCCAAGTATCCCTATGAAAGAACTCCTTCTCTTTTTTCTTGCACTCGTCGGATCCTTGCTGATCCTCTTTAGCTTCCTGTCGGTCGAAGTTCGAAATGTGGACTTCAGAATGCTCGGCATCGGGAGCCTGATGATCCTATCGGTCATAGGCTACGGCATCTGGACCGCTCTTGCTCCACCAACCTCAGGCAAAACCGAAGAAGAAACCAGGGATAAACCAACCTCTGTCGCAGCGAGCTTAAAAGAAACACTCGATGAAGCGATCTATGCCTATGATTATCCTAGCTGGCCAATCGCCAAAGAACTTGCTCAATGCTCGAGCGATTCTTACCTCTCGCCCGTTGATGCAGAAGAAACTCTTGCGAAACGCGGTTACAACCGTATCGCCTCCCTCAATAGCTCGACAATGGTCGGGTACATCGCATTCCTAGACGACGTGGCTGTGATCGTCTTTCGTGGTACCAACCCCGCCGAGATCCAAGATTGGTACATCAACCTCAATAACCGATCCCAAAAGACAGATCATGGAAACGTCCATGCGGGCTTTTGGAACGGTTACGACTCGCTCCATGGCCAACTGATCAAGATACTCGAGTCGCGTAAACCCAAGAGGATTTGGATCACAGGTCACAGCCTCGGTGGAGCCTTGGCTGTCGTTTGTAGTTACCGCCTCTCGTCGATGGAAAATCTAGAAATCGCAGGTGTGATGACCTTCGGTCAACCCAAAGTTGGGAACAATGCTTTTTGCAAACACATGGAATCTATCTTAAGCGGACGCATGGTCCATTTTGTCAACGAAAGCGATGTGGTTCCCCGTGTGCCCCCTAGCTTTGAACACTTTGGGTCGCTCGTGTGGTACAAAGCCGGGGGAATCAGACGCTCACAACCACCGATGCTCGCCATGCGGTCGGGAGCCGGATCGACCGAAACGCTCCCCCAAGACGATTTCGTGGAGATACCGGAAATGACCGAGGAAGAATTCGAACAGTCGAAACGGGAGATACTCTCACCGCGATCAACTCCATTCTCGCCCGATGAAAAACCGCTGATGCAAGCCCGACTAGCACTCATCAGCGATCATGATATCCAACTTTATCTTGATCGATTGAAGTAGCAGGGCCCCGTGCCGATCGTTTTTTTAAGTGATTGACAAACCAAGCACATGCAAAACCCACCAGCGAACACAAAACCACCAGCGGTGGCCGATATCAAGATGACCGGTGTCATCAACCAGTGCTGTCGACGAAACCCCTCGGTCAGCAATCCTATGTAAACCACTCCCAGAAACATCGTCCCAAGCGAATACTGTCGAGATTGAATCATGTGTCGTTTGCCACAAGCGTCTTTCGATTACTGGTTCTTCAGGAATTATTGTGGGTAAAAACTAAGTTCGTGCATCGTATCGGATTTCTTCGTACTCGTACTCAGCGAAGCGGTACTCAGTGCAACGGTACTCGTACTCGATGGCTGTTTGAACTGCCGATGCCGATGCCTATGTTGATCGAAGCGGTTCGCTGTAATCCGCAGACGAATGGGCTGAATCGCTGTACCAGGCCTCTTCGAGTACGAGTACCATATCATTGAGTACAAGTACAATAAAAACCGGCAGTTTATACTCCTAGCCACAATAATTCCTGAAGAACCCGATTACTGGCACGGGATCACTTGCCTAAACACCGCATGTTTGAACCACATAATTTTTTTGAGAACCATAATTTGAATCAGGATCAGAAACGATAGATGGCTTCTTTGTTGTTCATGAGCATGTGCGCAAGGGATCGATAAGCATCTTTAGGAGTCGCGAAATCCGGCGAATGCACAAAACGATCCATCAGTTCTATCTCCAAACTGGTTGGCTCCCTCGAAAAAGCGGACAACCACATGATTCGGATCCGATCTGCATCGCTTGTGTGCTCCCGCAAAATCCGATCCGACCAACGGTCGGCCAACTGATGCACCAAAGGATCATTGAGCAAGATAAGCGATTGGGCGGGCACATTCGATACATTCCTTCGCCCCATGCTGCTAAACGGATTGGGTGTATCAAAGGTCGACATCATCGGATTGAGAAAATTACGACGCACCTCCAAGTACAAACTCCGCTTGCCGGCACCATCCAAAGGCCCGTTGCGGCCAGGTCGTCCCCGACCCTCGAGAAACTCCGTCAAATGAACAGGAATGCTCGGTACATCCGCCGTCGTCCCACGATGATCCAACTGCCCACTGACAGCTAGCAACGTATCGCGGATCGATTCGGACTCAAGCCTCCTTACCCTCGCATGCGATAACCACCGATTATCAGGATCCTTCTCACGCGCCATCTGGCTCGGCCGCGAATCCTGCCGATACACACTCGACAAACAAATCGAGCGAATCATCGACTTGAGCGACCAACCACCTTGCACGAACTCCTCGGCCAACGCATCAAGCAACTCTGGATGTGTTGGCCTGATCCCCAACACCCCAAAATCATCGGTCGTCGGAACAATACCTCTTCCGAGTAAATGATGCCACAAACGATTGACCGCCACTCTAGCCACCAATGGATTGCTCGGATCTACCAACTGCTGAGCCAACGCCAATCGACCACTCCCAATCCCATGATACTCATGTTGCTTACCCCCCAAGGCCGTGAGATTTCGTCGAGGAACCTGAGCACCAGGTTTGAGATGATTGCCTCGTATCAATACCCAGTCGTTGATCCCATCGCCATCCCGCATCGCTAACGCTAAGTGGGAATGCCAAGCTACCTTCTTTGCCAACTCTGCATCGAGCGATTGGACATCCATGGCCGTCGACGACAGACCATCGAGCGCCTTACCAAGCTGATCGCTAAGCGTTGCAAAAAGCTGGCCCCCAACTTCCCTTGAATGATCCAAAACCCCTTGTGTCCACAGAGCGACTTGGACTAACTCGCTTGGACTAAGCTCTCGCGCAGGATCTTCAAGTCGCGTTAGTGCAAGCTCACGGCTACGATTCCACATCTGGACAGCAGCCATCGGATCGATCGTAGGCTTGGCTGCAACCGCCGGTGCTGGGCCGTCGATGATCTGCACCAGTGCAAAGGGCTTGTCCTGGATCGGAGAGAGCTCCAAGTGGATCGTCTTTCCCCGATACCGATCGAGCGATTGGGTGACCCATCGATACTCGTTATCAGGGCCTCCGTTTTCGAAAATCGTCTCGCCATGCAATGGGCCCGCGATGAGCCGATGCGAATCAACACTGGCAAAGGCTCGGAACGATCCTCGAACCAAATAGGATACCTTGCCGGTCTTAACCGCAAACTTACGGGTCGGAAGGATTTTGCCTGCCTCATTGATTTGGTTCTGTCGGTTCTGTCGATTGACTCCATGCGAAGTCTGAGTCATCGGATTCCAAAACGGATCGCGTCGAGCCTCGGCTATCGGATTGACCTTCCAAGACGGAGTCTCCGAAGGGATCTGTACAGAGAACGAACCGGGAAGATAAGGCCCCGAGCCATAGATCACACTATCGGACTGCCAAAGTGTTAAATCAGGATCTCTTGCATCAAAAATGACACTTGGATCTTTTGGACTCACAAGCGATGAGGCAAATCGTTGTAGCATAGCGATCTGCTCGGCCGTCTGGGTGACTGCATTAAGCAATCCCGGATTGCTCTCTGTTTGCGATTGCTCAAGTGCAACAGTTCTGGGAATAAGGACATCGGCAAGTTTCCTGGCTTGGCCTTCGAGCAGCCTTCGTTTTTCATCTCTTTGATTTGCGATGCTGCGGTGCTGCAGATCGGTTTCAAAACGAACAAGCCTATAGTCGCTACTCTTTAAGTATCCATACAACGCGTAGTAGTCGTCTTGTGCGATCGCATCGAACTTGTGATCGTGACAGCGTGCACATGCAACGGTCATCCCGAGAAAGGTTTTGCTCAATACGTCGACCATGTTATCGAACCGATCGGTCTCATCCTTGCGTGTGTCGACCGGCGAATGCACCCAATCCCCAAGATGCCAGAAACCGGTTCCCAGTACAGACTCGTTCCAACCGAGCATCGGATGGACTCGCGGGTTTGTGAGCATATCTCCGGCGAGGTGTTCGATCAGGAATTGATCGTAGGGAACATCAGCATTCAGCGCTCGGACGATGTAATCCCGATAGGGCTCTGCCGAAGGGATATCTTCATCGAATTCATGGCCTCGCGATTGGGCAAATCTCGTCAAATCGAGCCAGTGCCTAGCCCACCTGACACCAAAACCAGGATTAGCAAGTAGCGAATCAATCAATTTAGCGTACCACTGCGGATCCTTCGATTCGACAGCCTCTTGCAATTCCTCGGGGGTCGGAGGGATGCCGATTAAGTCCAAGTACACGCGACGCACCAAGGTCGATCGGAGTGCTTGATCGCTCGGCTCAAGCCCCTGCTCTTGGAGTTTCTCTAACACCAACGTGTCGGCAAGTTGCTGTGACCAGGAATCCGAACCCATGGCGGGAACCGCAACCTTCGCACGAGGGCTCCAAGCCCAATGCTTCTGTCTTCTTGCTTCCAAGTCAAAGGCTTCCTGAGGCTCTTTGAATTCAGGCAACGGTTCATCGGGCCAGTAAGCTCCCCGGGCGATCCACTCCTTGATCGTATCGACTTGCTCCTGTGGCAGTCGGCCATCGGGGGGCATCTCATACCCCTTGTAGGAGACCGCTTGATAAATCAAACTCGCGTCCACATCTCGGGCCACGAGTGCCGGCCCGGAATCTCCACCCTTTTGGATCAGCTCGATGTGATCGAGTCGCAAACTGCCCTTGGACTCTCCGGCTTGGCCGCTGTGGCACGACCAGCAACGCTCGGCAAAAATCGGCCGAACCTTCTTCTCGAAAAACTCCTTGTCGTCTTCTTGCGCCTGAATCGACTCAGGTATAGAAACCAACGAGCACAGGACGGTCAGGAATAAAAAAATCGACGATGGTCGCTGCAACATGAAATGGATATCGCAAGGGTATCAGTGGTGGGGCAGATGTTTTAGTATAACATCCGTTGACTGTACCCGCGAAAGCCTCGCGACAATTATCCAACCGAGTCGATCAATCCGAGCCAACACTCAAAGATTGATCGATGGGAAGACCTACGACTTGAGCCTCTGCGTGGCTATCTGCGACGCGATGGGCCGAATCGGCACGGACTGGGCGGGTCGACAAAGGCGTGCGACGCATCACAAGCGTCACCAATGTACCCTCCTGTACTTTTTCCCCTTTTTGATTGATCAGCTGGCGATACCACGAGACTTGACCGTGCCTGCGTCCGTGCGCTTTGAGGCTCACGACCTCGGTCATGGCATAAACGGTGTCCCCAGGAAAAATCGGCTTGCAGAAATTCCAGCTTTGCACATCAATCAAAGCCGCTGTACGAACTATCGGTGAGGTGGAACTCAGGCCTGCTAGGATCGACATGCCCAGCATCCCATGGGCCACGGTTTTTCCGAAAGGCCCTCGACTTGCGAACTCCTCATCTAGGTGCAAAGGGTCATGATCACCGGTCAGTTCAGCAAACTGCTGGATATCCGATTGCAAGATCGTGCGGTGATCGCTTGTCCAACGATCCCCGACTTGCAATTCCTCAAAACTCAGTCCGCTTGCGTCGGTGATCATTGCCTTTGAGCTTTCCATCAACTTCGATCTTCAGTGAATTTCACAACGCAAGATTGTGGTGGAGTTTGAACCGCATTGCAAGTCCCACCGAGACGATTCGATTTTAGACTAACGAGTCTTAATGAATCGAACCACCAGCACCGAACATCGATGAGATCGATTGATTCGAGTGGATGCGTCGAATCGCTTCGGCCAACAGGGGAGCGACCGAAAGCACAAAGATATTATCGAGTTTCTTTTCGGGGGGTAAAGGAATCGTATTGGTGATTACCAAACTCTTGACCGGAGCTTCCTTGATCAACTGCACGGCCCGACCGCATAGCACACCGTGGGTTGCAGCAAGGTGGATTTCTTTGGCCCCGGCCTCATGCACAAGCTTAGCCGCACCGCAGATTGAACCGCCGGTGCTGATCATGTCATCGAACATCAAGCAGATTTTCCCTTCGACGGGTCCGCCAATGATATTCCTTTGCTTAGTTTGCAGCGGGTTGTCTCGGACTTTGTCGATAATGGCGAGTTTACCGCCGATGCGTTTAGAATGCCCGAACGCACGCTTGATACTTCCTTCGTCAGGACTGACGACCACGATATCTTCAGGATCGAGATTCTGATTTTGGAAATAGCGTGTTAAAGCGGGTGCGGCGTAAAGGTGATCGACCGGCACATCGAAAAACCCTTGGATTTGGGGGGCATGCAAGTCCATGGCTAAAACACGGTCGGCACCCGCACGAGTAATAAGATTAGCCACCAATTTGGCGGTGATCGGCGTGCGACCTTCGTCCTTGCGATCTTGTCGCGCGTAGCCGTAATACGGAATCACAGCGGTGATCCTTGCGGCGCTTGCTCGCTTGCAAGAATCGATCATGATCAAGAGTTCCATCAGGTTGTCGTTGACCGGTGGGCAAGTTGGTTGCACAAGATAGACGTCGCGACCTCGAACGTCTTCTTCGATCTTGCAAAAGTTCTCTCCATCGGGGAACTTGCCCAGTTGAATCGCCCCGGTCTTAAGATGCAAGAAATCACAGATCTCTTTGGCCAACTGGGGATTGGCTCGCCCGCTGAAAATCTTTAGCTCTCGCATCGGTATCCCATCTCTTTCATCTTTTCCTCGACCTTCGCAAGCTCGTCGATCGTGTTGATACTCAAGGCCTCGCATGGCTTGAGGGCACTGAGCGCTTCAACGATGCATCGATGCTTCACTAACAACTCAGGGCAATCCGTCAAATAGTATTCCCCTTGAGCATTGTTATTGCTCAGTCGCTCAAGGGCCCACAGGAGACGACTCTGTTTGAATACATACGTGCTCATGTTCACTTCGAGGATTAACTTCTCGTCTTCGGTCGCGTCCTTTTGTTCGACGATCCGCTGGAATTGACCCTCTCGGTTGCGGATGATCCGCCCGAGTCCGAAGGGTTGTTCCTTCAAAAGAGTACCTAGCAAGCAGTCCATTTCGCATCTTCGAAACGTATGCAGCAATTCGATAAGCGAAGTCGATTGCACGAGGGGAGAATCTCCGGCTACGATCAAAACCGGTGAATCCATTCGCTCAGGTCTTTCCAACAAAGCCGGAGCGCACATCTGCACCGCATGCCCAGTCCCTAGCTGCTGATCTTGCAAGACGTATTCGATATTCGAGCGAGAGGCCAACTCACGTCGAACATCCTCATGACGATATCCAACGACCACTAAGATTCGATCGATCCCGGTACGATCCAAGGCATCGAGGACCCAATGGATCATCGGTCGGCCCAAGACCGGGAAGAGAACCTTGGGCAGGTCGCTCTTCATCCGCGTACCTTTACCAGCGGCCATAACGATTGCCGTCGCTCCAGTTCCTTCCAATCGTTCCCTAGGCGTCGATTCGAGGCCTGGGGATGATTCATTTTTGGACTCGGTCAATTGAGAATCTCCTGGGATATCTGGTAACAAGCAAGTTCAACCGTTTAGATCTGGGCAGATGGATATCTTGCCATAAGCACCCCAAGTCGAACAGGTCCAAGATTGACGAAAAAACCAGCTTAGACTATCGTTTCCGGTACTTTTCCAGTCCACATCCTCTATAGAACCCAAGGATCCATCATGCCGATTGAACGAGCAAGCGAATTGCGCCGACGCAGACATCGAAAAGCCAAACTCACGAGGCTCAAGCGAAGACTCGAAAAGGCTAGCAAGTCCGAAAAGGGTGTGATCGCCGCGAAAGTCCGAAGGCTCAGTCCCGGTGCCGAGCAGCTTCTGGCCGATTGGAAGGTCTCTTAATTGCCTTGACCGACCATCATGCACGTGCTGATCACCGGTGGTTGCGGCTTTGTCGGTTCGTGCCTTGCCAAGTTCTTTCTCAGCCAAAATAAGGATCGAACCAGCTCGCTTGGCAAGTCCAAGACGTCCAATTCCTATCGAGTAACTCTTGTCGACAATCTGATGCGATCAGGGAGCCAAACAAATCAAGCTCCCTTGGAATCGCTCGGGGCAGAGGTACTCGTAGGAGATCTTAGAGATAGAGCATGGGTGGAGACTTTGCCCAAGTGCGATTGGGTGATCGACTGCGCAGCGAACCCAAGCGTTCTTGCAGGTCTTGAAGATCTCAGCCCGAACCAGAGCTCTTCCCAGTTGCTTGTGGATCACAACCTCGGTGGAACAGTCCACCTTCTGGAATATTGCAAGAAACATTCCGCTGGAATGGTCCTGGTCAGTTCCTCTCGGGTCTATTCAATCGAGCAACTCTGCAAGATTCCCTTCGATTTGCACGATGCGAAACTTTCGATCGACTGGGACACGGTTGAAGCATCCAAAACGATTGCAGGAGTATCCAGACGTGGCATCAACGAAAATTTTAGTATCGAGCCGCCCCTATCGCTTTACGGAGCAACAAAATTAGCTTCGGAGTGGTTGGCCAAAGAGTACTCCAAGGCTTTTGGGTTTCGGCTTTGGATCAATCGTTGCGGGATTTTGGCTGGGGCAGGGCAGTTTGGAAAAGCAGACCAAGGGATCATCACTTATTGGATGCATCGTTATCTCTACGGGCATCGGTTAGCGTTCATCGGACTCCACGGAACGGGTGCTCAGGTGCGAGATTGCATGCACCCAGAAGACTTAGCTCGATTTATCGAACTGCAGATACATAGCCGGCCAAGCGATAAGCCCACGACCGTGAATGTCTCTGGCGGAATGAACTCGGCATTCTCTCTCATGGAACTCCATCGTTGGTGCGAGGAACGTTGGGGTAAGAAGCCTTCGGGTAAGGGATCTTCGGGGACTGGACCAAATCTAGAACGGGTCGAGCAGCCAAGGCCTTACGATGCTCCCTGGATCGTACTCGATTCGGAGCTTGCTCAAAAAACCTGGGGCTGGATCCCTCAGCGAAATCGGTCATTAATTTGGCAAGAAATTGCCGAGCATGCCGAAGAAAACCCGCAATGGCTACAAATCTCTGGCGGCTTGGGTTAAGCTAAATCCAAATGATTGCTCAACAGCCTTTTCTAAGTCCTTTTTTTCGAGAACCATCCAATGAACCCTTACTCGAGCGACCTATCTGGCCTGAATGATGGTAATCAAGAACGAGTAGATGCCAAGCCGCCTGGTTTATCGGCTGGCACGATCATTGCAACGATATTCATGCTGCTCTTCGGATTTGCCGGGCTCATGGGAGTTATCGGATTAATTGGGAATGCTGTGATGCTCGCTGGTGGCAACAACATGATGCAAGTTCCCGTTCAAACCGCACCCGATGGCTCGACAGATCCGTCCGAAGAGACGTCCGATATGGATGCCGAGGGCCAGGGAGATCCCCAAACAGGAACCGGCACGAAAGTCGTCATGCCAGCGATGATCAGACCGAGCTTCGCAAATACCGTTTCCACATTAGCCCTTGGCATCTTTGACTTCATCGTCGCTATCCCGATGGTTCTATGGAGCATCCAAATACTTCAGCGAAAACAAAGTGCGGCGGTAAAACTTTCCTGGCTCGCCCTGGGAATGGCTCTGATGACAATCGTCCGAGGAATCCTGGGCTATATTTTTCTACCCGAGGCGCTCGAGCAAGCCAAACAAGGGATGCTGGCAGCACAACAACAGCAAAGGCCCGGTGGCGCACCACCCCCGCCTGTAGATGCCGATTTGCTCATCCAAATCATGACTTCCGTTGGCTTTGGTTGTATGGGAATCCTATTTCTGTTCAGCTTCCTGGTTTACCTGTTTACCTTCTTTCAACTCCGCAAGCCTTCGACCTTGGAACGTCTTGATAGATAGTCTCGAAGACAATCTAGTAGACCAATCCAAAGAGATCTTAAGATCACTTGCCATGGCCAAACTATCCTCTCGAAAAGCGGTTTACACCGGTTCGTTTGACCCGGTGACTCTCGGGCATCTGCACATCATCGAACGCTCCAGTGCGCTCTACGAACAACTGATCATTGGAATCGGAGTGAATCAAGAAAAGAAACCGCTCTTTGAAATCGAGGAGCGGTTGCGACTCGTCGAGCAAGTCACCAAGCACTTGCCGAATGTCTCGGTCCAATCATTCGACGGCTTGGCGGTCGATTTTGTCCGAAAACTCGGTGCTAAAGTCATGGTGCGTGGGGTTCGCCCTCTGACCGATATCGCCGGCGAATTCACCATGATGATGGCAAACCGGCAACTCGATGCCGAACTCGAAACGGTCTTCCTCATGGCCGACGAAGAGTTCGTCCACGTCTCGAGCAGCTTGATCAAACAGATTGCAAGCCTTGGACAAGGTCGATCGCTTGAAAAATTCGTACCTGCCGAAATCATTCAACCTCTGATCGAGCGAGTCAAGAACCATCGAGCCATTTGAGTCTCCTGAGGAGTCACGGATGGACTTTCGTCGCCCAATCGGCAACAAACGAAGCTACGATCCACTGAGCCAGTTGGTCTTCAGTCGAAGCCTTGGGCAGTTCGTGTGGGATGACCAAGGACGCAAATACCTGGATCTTGTCTGCGGATATTCGGCCTGCAATCTCGGGCACGCTCACCCAAAAATTATCTCTGCGATCAACCAGCAGATCTCCGAATTGACCTGGGCTCACGGGGGCGAGTCCCTCGAGCGCCGAAAACTCGAAGAGACGCTCGGCGGATTGTGGGATCAGCATTCGGGCTCGAAGGCAAATACCATAACGCCTTCAAAAGTTTGGTTAACAGTTAGCGGTGCTCGCGGCATCGAGATCGCTTGGAAGTTAGCGCATGCAAGATCACCAGGAGCAGTTGTTCGATTCGATCTAGCTTACCACGGTCGCTCGCTGGCCAGTGCGCACCTTAGCGACACCCAGCGGTCGATGGCAATCGATGGCTTTGGATTTGACCAAGCAGTCCGAACCATTCCCTTTCCTCGTCACCTGCAGGGTTCTTGCGGACCCAATTTGGACGATTCTGCAAGCGATCACGTCAACCGACTATGCCAGGAATGCCAGCGGTGTTTAGAACAGGCGGCAATCGCCTTCGATCAGGGGCCTCAGAAAGCCTCGATCCTGTTTCTCGAGCCCGCCATTGGCGCTCGAGGCTATTACTTTGCTCCCGCAGGTTTCTTTAGGAAACTTGTAGAGCTTGCGAAGAAAAAGGGGCTAGCCGTCGTTAGTGACGAAATCCAAATGGGCTTAAGACGCACTGGGCCGATGTTTTTGAGCGCAACCCAGGGCTGGACACCGGATCTTCTTGTGCTTGGCAAATCTCTCGGGGGTGGGATTGCTCCTATCGCTGCGGTGATTGGAAATCCGACTTGGATCGATGCGATCGGACCGGGAATCGAGTCCGAGACCTTTGCCGGCTATCCGCTGGCTTGCCGTATCGCCAACGAAACACTTGCAATTTTGCAGGAACGAAATCTCGGCGCCGAGATTGAACGCAAAGGAGAACTGCTTCGTAACCTCCTACGTCAAGGACTTTCGGGCGATGTGCTGGTCGAAGGGATCGGCTTGGCAAATTGCATCAGCCTGGAAAACTTACCGATCGCAGATTCCGCCCTCGCTTCGAGGATCGTTGGTTGGCTTGCCAAAGAGGGAGTTTTGGTACACCTAACCGGACCGAGTAGAAACCGCATCGCTTTGATTCCATCGTTGCTAATCCCTGAGACTAGCCTCAGTTTTGCGGCTGAAAAAATCATCGCTGGTTTCAGAGCTTTTGGACTCTAAGCCACCCGCTGGCGACTTACACAAACCAAGGACACCCCAAGACATGTTCGGCGAACCGACTCCAAGCCCCTACGATTGGCGATTCTCTCTGATGGGATTCCCGGTAAGAGTCCACTGGCTGTTTTGGGTAATCACCGCAGCCCTGGGGTACAACATGGCCATGGGAGCCAACCAAGACTTCTCGAGAATAGGAACGGCCCCCGGGGTTTTTCCTCTTTTGATCGTTTGGATCCTATGCGTGATGGTCTCAGTTCTGATCCATGAACTTGGACACGCCTTGGCGTTCCGTTACTACGGGATTGAATCGAGTATCGTTCTGTATGCAATGGGAGGTATGGCGATCCCGACTGCTGGATTCTCCTTCAACCGATCCGGGGGACGTCGACGGCTGACCCATGCGAATCATATTGTCATCTCGCTTGCGGGACCTTTACTGCAGTTCGTTTCGGCCATTGTTGTCGCATGTTTGGCTTACGCACTGGGTTTTTTTATACCGACAGCATACGATTGGGTCGAATGGCTCACCCCCCTTGGAATCTCAAACCCATGGGCCAATGAAGGGCTTACGATCCGCGACCCTTGGACCTTCGCGATCTTCGATTTCTATGTCCTGGTAAGCATCTGGTGGCCGCTGTTTAATCTCCTGCCGGTGTATCCACTCGATGGGGGGCACATCGTGCAACATACAGCGGCGATCGTACGCCGAAGCGATGGCTACCAAGAGGCATACATGATCGGAGCTGCATTCGGATTCTTGGTCGCATGGTGGTTCTTCCAACGAGGTAGCGGCATCAACGCGCTGCTGTTTCTTTCCCTCGCGATGAACAATGTTCAGGCCCTACAGCGCTTCGGCGGTCCTCCTCGATGGTGATTTTCGAAAAAAAATTCGAAAATTTTTCCGCCCTTATTTGGGGCTTTATAGCCACGTTTTCACCCCCACATACTACGCCGATCGAGTCTCTAAAAATGGCTTGCGAAAGACGCATCGGTTCGATCCGAAATTCATTGTCACGAAGATAAGCATGCTCGCTTAAGCGCAGTGTTTTGTTCAAACAGCAACGGCAAAACTATCGACTCGACAAACAAGCAAACGAAGCCCAAGAAACGCACACACCCTGCATTTTTATTGACAAAACGAAATCGATGCAGGGTTCGCAAACAACATCAACTTGGGTTCCAATCACCAACAAACCCGATAACTCCATTTAGCGAACTCCATTGCCGACCAACATTCGAAAGCGACCGATACACAGGGCTTTTGACCTGTTTGGATTACACCAAGACCCGACGCTCAAGTGGCTTTCGAAGGCTCCATCAAAGCGACATAAAAAGAACTCAGAGCCAAAAAAAACGTTTCATGTTTGTGGAAAAATTGTCGAAATCATGTTGCATTCAGTTTCGAGTTTTATACAACTACTCGTAACTATGGTGTCCATAGCCCAAACATTCGATCATGTCACGGATCGATAGGCCCAGTGCCAAGAGGCCCAAGGCCAGATCGAAAGTTTGAAGCGAAGGACGTTTTGTTTCGGTTGCCGAGTTCGGCTCCTGAAGTCTGCTGCTTCGGACCAAGGAGACCGCGTCAACCATGTTTTTGGTTTTTTGGAGGATATATCCGTGGCCAAGAAAAAAGCTGGAGCAACGAAGAAGAAGGTAGCAAAGAAGAAGGCTGCAAAGAAGGCAGCTGCTCCTAAGAAGGCTGCTACCAAGAAGAAAGTAGCCAAGAAGAAGGCTGCTGTGAAGAAGACCACGACGAAGACCCCTTCGTAATGCCGTTGCTCTTCTAAGAATGACTTCCGATAGCTCGGAGTCTCTTTCTAAATCCTTGCAACCGCTGAGCGGCAATCGCCTCTCAGCGGTTTTTTCGTTATCTTCCTAGTTCCCCCAAACTACTCATTCCACCTCGTCGTACCGTGCCCCGCGATTCCCAAGCAGCCTTATTCAACGGCCCCAATGCTCCCTGGGAGCTGCGCTCGGTATCGATCGCGCCGATCGGCCATGGGCAAATCCTCACACGTGTCCTAGCTTGCACGATCTGTGGTAGCGATCTGCACACCATCTGCGGACGCCGTCACGCCCATACGCCAGCAATCCTAGGACACGAGATCGTCGCCCAAATCATCGAGCTTGGCCCAGATGCACCTGGATATGATGTCGCTGGCGAGCCTCTGAATCTCAACGACCGAATTGTCTGGACCATCGTTGCCAACTGCGGCCATTGCTTTTTCTGCCAACACGACCTGCCCCAGAAATGCCAGTCGGGTTACAAGTATGGGCATCAACAGGTGACCAACACCACCTCCTGGCACGGTGGTTTCGCGACCCACTGCACCCTCTTGCCCGGCACCCAAATCGTCAAAGTACCCGAAGGTGTCGATGACCTTGAAGCCGCCCCGCTGAGTTGCGCAACGGCAACCATCGCTGCTGCTGTCCGCACAGCAAACACCTCAAGCGATGAATCCATCCTTGTCATCGGTGCAGGCATGCTCGGCCTAACCGCATGCGCTTTTTTTACAACCCTCTCCCCGCGGAAACTCCTGTGCATCGAACCCGATGAACATCGACGAAAACTGGCACTGAAATTCGGTGCATCCCAGTGCGCTGCTCCACACCAACTGCAATCAGCCTCGTCCGATACCCAAACTCCCTTGGACTTCGACACGGTGATCGAATGCTCTGGAACCAACGCCGGAACCCTCGAAGCGATCCGCCTGGTTCGAACCGGCGGGAAGATTATCCTCGTCGGAGCCGTTTTCCCCTCGGATCCAGCCCCAATCGTGATCGAACAACTCGTTCGCAAGCACCTCTCGATTCACGGAGTTCATAACTACCAAGCCAAAGATCTACTACTGGCCACCGAGTTTATGAACAAGAACAATCACAAGTTCCCCTTCAAGGATCTAGTCGAACACACTTTTCCACTCGAGCAAATCCAAGAGGCTATTCTTTGCGCTCAGAAGCCGCGGAATATCCGAGTCGCCATCCTTCCCTAGCAGCCTCGACTCGGCATAGGATCTCTTTGACCCTCAGGCGATCTTCGGGCCGAAAACGATGAAAGGGATCGGCCAAGAAATCATCGCAAATCCCCAGCAAAGACACCCCACACTTGGTTCCCTTGATAAACCTGGACGCATACTTGCCGATATCGTAGATCCCTTGCAGCCCCTCGATTTGCCGGTGCAACGATTCCCAATCCGAGTCCCCTCGTCGATACGACTCATAAAGACTGACGAACAAATTCGGATACAGGTTTGCCCCTCCTGCCACCCCGCCGTCGCCCCCTAACGCCAAAGACTTGGCTAAAAGCGCCTCCGGACCAATCATGATCGACCACTCAGGACGTAGCTTCTTGAGCCCGACAGCACGCTCGAAATAAGCGAGATCGCCGCTGCTGTCCTTCAAACCCACCACCTTGGTATGCTCGGACAACTCCTGGAGTGTCTCGATCTCAAACCAAACCTTGGTGAGCGATGGGATGTTGTAGAGCATCACTGGCAAAGGCAACTGAGGTATCAACTCGTCGACATAGTACTTCAGTTCCGTCTGACCAGCAGGGAAGTAATAAGGGGTCGAAAGCACCAGACCTGCCGCACCCACCTTGTGCGCATGCTCTGCCAGCCGAACCGTTTCAACAAACGAAGTATCGGTTATCCCGACCAAGACCGGGCGACGGCCCGCAACAAATTCAACGGTTCGACTTACCACCTCCTGCTGCAAACGATGACTCAAGCTAGGTGCCTCCCCAGTGGTCCCAAGCACAAACAGGCCATGAACCCCACCTTGGATCAAGTGCTCGACGAGCCTTCCGAGCCCGTCGACATCCAGACGATCGCGGCTACTCATGGGGGTGATCATCGGGGGAATCAATCCTGAAAACATCGGCTGGGTCATCGGCTTGTCTCTCTCGGAGTTCTGCTGAACATCAAATCTTTACTGAACGAAAAGGGGTCGCAATTATAGCCTCCAAACCCCACGCCGAACTCCTTTGGTATTACAATTTCACCATGCGCAGCGGCATCCTCATCCTTTCCAATGCTTTTCTTCTTTTCCTCATCCAGCCGATCCTCGGTAAGGCTCTTTTACCGAAGTGGGGAGCAACCGCCCACGTCTGGACGACTTGCCTACTGTTTTTTCAAACCGCGCTGCTCGTGGGCTACTTTTACGCATCCCAAACCCATAAAAAACTCAATTTACAGTCCCAAGCGACCCTGCATGCGAGCCTCTGGGGACTCTCCGCAATCGCGATACCAGCCCTGGCTTGGTGGCCTTCGCAAACTTTGCCTCTGGCGAATTTTCCTACCCTCGCAATCCTCCTGGAACTGCTCCTACGCATCGGACTTGCCTTCGTACTGATGGCTAGCACCAGTTCACTGATCTCCGCTTGGCACTTCCGAAGCACCCAATCCCACCACCCCTACGCATGGTATGCGCTATCGAATCTAACCTCTCTTGCAAGCTGTCTGCTCTACCCTTTGGCCATCGAACCCTGGTGGTCGTTGCCAACACAACTACTCCTGTGGACGATCCTCTACTGGATACTCGCTCTTGCCATGATCACCTACAGCCTATCGATCCGAAATAAAGCATCCAGCATCGAAACGCTACCCATCAGACCTCAGAATGCAATTGGCCAACTCCGATGGCCATTGCTACTAGGCCTCTCGGCCTGCAGTTCGATTGTTTTATCGACAGCAACGAGCCACGCCAGCCAAGCCGGGTTGATCGTCCCGGGACTTTGGGTTTTACCCCTCGCAGTCTACCTTGCCACATGGTGGCTTGCCTTCTCATCGAAGCTTTTCGAATCCTGGGCTGTCCAAACAAGCTTGTTCTATGTCGGTGCACTTTTAGGCATAGGAATCGTCGCGTTTAAATTATGGCTTCCCTGGATCGCATTGGTTGGCTGTTGCTTGGGTTGCGTAGCAAGCATCGGTCTTGCATGCCATGGGCTGATCTATCGACTTCGTCCGGATCCGGACCTCATGCCAGCTTTCTATTTGCAGATCGCACTCGGTGGTGCGCTCGGCTCACTCTTTGCCACTGTTTTGGCCCCATGGCTCTTTAGCGATTACTATGAACTGCATGCAGCACTGGCATTGGGTGCCATCTGGATCGCTTGGTATCACGCTAGAGCGATGTCCCAAAAGCTTCTTTATGATCCGTTTACTCGACGAATCGCTTGGCCTCTGACAATCCTATGCCCAACAATCCTGCTAGGTGCATTATCCATGCTGCTACTTACTCCAAGCCTAGAAACCCTCATCGATCAAAAACGGGATTTCTACGGAGTTGTCAGTGTAATTGAAAACAGCAAGCAATCGCTTCGAGCGATGCTCCATGGACGCATCCGACATGGGACCCAACCAATCCATGGCCCTTTGGATCCAGACCAGACCACCTATTATCAAACCGACTCGGGGGCCGCTCTAGCCTTTGGCTGGTGCCACAATCAATCCAAACAACCGCTCAGGGTGGCGGTCATCGGCCTGGGGACCGGCTCGCTATCGCTCTATGCGAAAGCTCAAGACTCCCTGCGATACTACGAGATCAGCCCCGCAGTTTGCGAAATGGCCAAAAAACACTTCGGCTATCTCGCCGCCCATACCGGGTCGACCGAGATTCGAGTCGGTGACGGTCGGCGATTACTCGAACAAGAGTCCCTTTCAGACAACGAACTGTCCTACGACCTAATGTTTGTCGATGCATTTGCAAACGATTCGTTACCAATCCATCTGCTGACTCTCGAAGCCCTCGAACTCTACAAAAAGCGCTTGGCACCAAACGGAATCCTCGCGATCAATATCACCAACCGAAACCTTGTTCTTGCCCCGATCCTTTTTGCTACGAGCAAACGGGCTGGTTTTAAGCCGCTACTAGTCGAGTCCAAACTCGCAACCTACGAACCAGTCTCACGCAAAGTCCGTTGGCTTGTGCTGTTTCCTCAAAACAGCGAATTACCCGCTTGGCCCGGTGCCCGGGATAAACTCGCTCCATCCCAAGATCCCTCAAGCGATCCGAGCACCCCCCAGAGCACCCTTTGGACCGATCAATTCGCTAGCCCATTGCACGCGATACGATGGTAATCATCGCACCAATCGCGGCTTGTTGTGCTCAACAACAAACTCCGCTCTCGTTTGCAAAGGAGCGCCGGGGCGATCCACATAAGGCACCGTGCGGTAGTAGGTCTGCCACTGATCCTTGGTCACTCGGCAAGAAACATAACCTCGCTCGGCATTGTGAAATTTGACGAAAGGATTCTCGCGAAACAGTTCTTCCTCTTGCTTGTTCTTGTCAAACCCATTGCCACCTGAGGAAATACTTGTTCCAACAAACTCGACTGCAACCGGATCTTGATCGAGCTTGTCAAAATCCAAATAGAGTTCGTTCGCCCAGTTGCTGTGAATATCTCCAGTCAAAATGACGGTGTTGGCCGATGTGTTCCGCTGGATCTGCCCAAGTAATCGTTTGCGAGGCGCATCGTAACCGGCCCACTGATCCATACTGTAAACCTTGGAGTCTCCACTGCTGCGACCCACGCGACCGACCATCACCTGCTGGCCCAAAATGTTCCATCGAGCCTGAGAGTCTTGCAGGTGGGCGTTGAGCCAAGCTTCCTGCTGCGGACCGAACAACGTCGACTTCGGATGGAAAACAGCCCCTTCGAGTTTCTTGCCTCCATCTCCATTGGGTTGATCCGAACGGTACTGGCGCGTATCGAGCATGGCAAAACTCGCCAAAGGCCCAAAGTCCACATCCCGATAGATCTTCATATCCGCGCCCGCTGGCATCGCAGTTGCGCGCAAGGGTTGATTCTCATAGTAGGCTTGATAGGCACTGGCTCGGCGGACCGCGTAATCGCGCGGATCAACCCACAATTCTTCCGAAATCAGCCCAGCGCAGTTATTGTCGAACTCATGGTCGTCCCAAACGACCAACCAAGGTGCATAAGCGTGTGCGGCTCGCAAATGCTCATCAGACTTATACAAACCATACCGATTGCGATAATCATCGAGACTGACGATCTCCAGACTATTGTGCTTACGAAGTCCACTTCGACCAGGAGGCCCCTCATAGATGTAATCCCCCAAATGCAGGATCATATCGAGCTCTTCGGTGATCATATGCTCATAAGCTGTATACAAACCCGATTCGTAATGCTGGCAGGAAGCGAATGCAAATCGCAATTCATCGACCCACTGCTCACGAGCCGGGGCCGTGCGAGTCCTACCGATGGGACTGATCGCTTCTCCACTTTGGAAGCGGTACCAATACCAGCGATTTGGTTCCAATCCATGCACCTCCACATGCACCGAGTGCCCCAGTGCTTCGGTAGCTATCACCTTTCCGCTCTTTAAAATCGACTTCATCGATGGGTCGTCGGAAAGTTCCCAAACCACCTCGATCGGCTCCTTGGGGTTCGCACCGAACTGGATCGGATCGAGTGCAAGCCGAGTCCAAAGCACCATGCCGTCGCTTCGAGGATCCCCGGAGGCAACTCCGAGCGTAAAAGGATCACTCGACCATGCGATCTTGGATCGGATCGCCCCAGGCGCGATCTGTGCAGCCAAGGGCAATATCGCAAGGCTCGCTCCAGACATCAAAAAATCGCGGCGATTCCTTACAAATCTTTCCGCCAAGTGCCATTGATTTCGGGTCCCATCAATTCCTGTTCGCATGATAAAATCTCGGCTGTAGGGCAGGGGGGTGGGCTGTTGTTAAGCCCCGATTTATACCCTAGCCGACCAAGTTTTTCGAGAATCAGAAAATGAATCTATGGCGAATTATTCCTACCAAGACCTAGCCAAAATGATCGACCACTCGCTCTTGGTCCCAACCATGACGATCCGCGATCTGGAACAAGGAATCGATCTTGCACTAGCCTATGATGTGGCCAGCGTATGCATCATGCCCTACTACCTCAAACGCTGCGCTGTGCGACTCGAAGGCTCGAGCGTCAAAGCATCGACTACCATCGGGTTCCCACACGGTGGACATCGAGCATCGGTCAAACGAGCCGAAACAATCGCAGCCCTCGAAGACGGTTGCCAAGAACTCGATGTGGTTGTCAACATCAGTCAAGTTCTGAGTCTCCAATGGGACTACGTCCGCGACGAGATCGCCATGCTCACCGAACTTGCTCACGACGCAGATCAAAAAATCAAAGTCATCTTCGAAAATTGCTATCTTCAGGAACTGCACAAAATCGAACTCTGCAGGATCTGCAGCGACATAGGTGTCGACTGGGTCAAAACATCCACAGGCTACGGCTCCTCGGGCGCAACGATCGAGGATTTGAAACTCATGCGTGCCAATTCCAAACCGAGCGTCCAAGTCAAAGCCGCCGGGGGCGTGAGGGATCTGCAAACACTCCTAAGCGTCCGCGATCTGGGCGTATCAAGATGCGGCTCGAGCCGCACCAGAGAGCTCCTTGACCCGGCCCGCACCGCGCTGGGCCTTGCCCCCATCACGCTTGACAACAGTAGCCAATCCAGTAGCGGTAGTTATTAAAAAAATCTGGCTTTTGAGGAAAACATGTCCTATGCCACCGCGCGGATTCAACGCCGGCGGCACATGGAATGTGCCTGCTACCGTTTTAGTTCGCCAAGCGACTTTTCAGCTCAATCAAAAATGATCTTGTAGACCGTCTTGGTCTCCTCGATCATGCTCGGCAGGTGCCGAACGAGGATTTGCTCGTCCTCATCACCTCCAACCGTATTGCCATCTGCGATCACTGGTCCGCTATTGATCAGATACAAAGCGATGTTCGAGACAAACTCGAACAACTCGACTGCCTCAAGCTTGCACTGATCGACCTCGATCTCCATCAAATTGAATTGCTGCATACCAAGCGTATACACGCCGATCTCTTGATCCGAGACGCCAACGAATTGGAATCGAAGCCAAATGGGAATCGGAAGATTCTCAGCAGAAAGATTTTCGCAAAAACTCTCAAATGTAGTCCGTGAGTTGCAAACGTTAGCACCTCCCCAGTAAACCCCAAGCCCATCGAACGCTTCTAAAGCCACCAACGCCAATTTCGTCAATTCGATTGCCGATTCAACCGGAGACAATTCTTCGCCACCAAACGTTGTGACGATCACATGGGACTGATGCTTAGCCGCCTCCTGCTTTCCATCAGGCCAAAGAAAATTTCCATCTGCATTATTCTCAGCTTCCTCTCCCGGAACCGGGGCCGGCATATGCGCCAAAAATCCAATCGTGGTGTCTTCTTTCTGCACGACAAAGATATTTGGATCGCTGCAGTCGACCGAATACCCCTTGCCGAACACCTTGCTGACCGCTGCGATTGCGTTCTTTGGATTGCCAACGTCCGTGGATTGACAAAGCACAAAGCAAAATCGAGGAATGTTCTCGTCGACTCGAGATTTCTTCTTGCCTTTGTTTCTTCTGAAACGATCGAAAAAGGACATTATAGGATTCTCCAGGATTGAATCGATTAACTCTTTTTGGTCAAAGCCCGTTGCAGGTCAATCAAGGCATTGCGTTCATCGGTCGATGTCCGATCCCCAAGTCCCAGAATCCCCCCCGAGGCTTGTGCGATCCTTTTGGCTCGATCGATCGTCGCATTGCGAATCTCGGCAAGACTCTCCTCGTCGAGCTCCCTTGAAAGGGCCTCTGCATAAGAAATCCATGCCTGAATCATCTGCTCGCTAGGACGTTCATCAAGCCATCGGCTCAGCAAACGATACGAAGGAGTTCCATAAGCAATTCCCTCGTCTTGGGACGCCTGAAGCAACGCTGCAAATTCGTTTTGAGATATGCGAGTGTCGGCCCAAGCAAGCCGAACCAATGGCAAAAGACTAAAGGCGGTCATGGCAGCAGCATCCACCCCCAATCGTTCAAGCCTCTCTAACACACGCGGATCCTCCACCTTGGCCGCCCGACGCAGCGCCTCTCGTGTATCCTCCTGCTGGGATTGCTCCTGCTCCCGGAGAAAATCCAACAACTCTTGATCCGGATCCATGAAGAAAGCGTCGTGCATCGCCTGACGCTGCTTGTCGATCGATTCATCCATCGGTTTTGGTCTCTTTCTGTGATTCAATCCCAAGGCTGGAGCTTGGACGCGGAAGGTACCGAATGCAAAGGCCAAGCAAGATCATCAGGCCACCAACCCAAGTCCACCAACTCGGGGGACGATAGTCTACCTGACCACTACGCGCTAGGTGAACCCACAAGGGCAAAAGCACCGGCTCCAATAGTGTTATCAAACTCGCAATATGACTCGGGGTACTGCGAAGCCCCTGCGCAAAAAGCCAGTAGGGGGTGCCCATTTGCAACGCACCCACGCCAACCAATAGCAACCACATCCTTCCACTTGGAAAATCAACTCCCGAACTCCATACCAAAGGGAGCATTACCAAGGCCGTTACCATGTGGTTAAGTGCGATCAACCAAGCGGAATCAAATCGCCGTAAGGCCCGAAGCGAAAGAATCACTCCTGCATAAAAAACACCACTTGCAAGTGCCAACCAAGGTGACCACCATCGGTCCGTAGGACTCCCCGACGCATGCGTCAACTCCATACCAAGAATAAACAACACCCCTGCGATACACCATCCCAACATCCACCAATCTCGGCTCGTCGTGGGCTCCTTGAACCAAACAACCACCGCGAGCATCACCCAAGCAGGTGCGAGGTTCTGCATCCAAATCGCATTCGCCGGTGGACCTCCGACCAAGGCGGTCAAATAGGTCCAATTCATTAAAGCAAAACAAAGACTCATCGGTAGCAACATCCAAGACCATTCGATCCTGCGAATCAGTGGGACAAGGATCGTTAGGGCAAAGACCGCTCGCCAAAAAGCGATCGCCGCTCCGCGATGCTCCAAGGGCCATCGATCAAACTCGGGTGCCCTCGCGAAAAACGCACTCGTGCTCCATAAGACCGCCGCCATGATGCACAGAATTGGCCCCCAACCCAACTTCAAAAAGAACTCTCTGAGCTTGCTTTCGGATTTTGTGTCCAAGTTGTCGCCTTTCAAGAACCAGTACCAATTCACTGAGTACCAGTAGCCGTCCGCTCAGCGATCCTCAATTTAGCAGATCGACTCCGAGGATTTGCGGCGATTTCCGCATCAGTGGCCACTAGCGGTTTTTTTGTAAGGCTTTTTAATCTCGGATCTTCACGCATCGCATTCTTGACAAGCCGATCCTCAAGCGAGTGAAAGGATATGACCGCCAAACGGCCCGCACTCTGGATCAACTGCCCATCAGCATCGGTCTGTGGCAATGCCAATGTTTCGGGCAACCGCTCCAATCCAGCTTGCACATGCTCGAGCTCTCGATTGACCACGATCCTCAAGGCTTGAAACGTCCGAGTCGCCGAGTCGACCCGACCATGAACGCGACCCGGTACCACACGATGGATTAAATCCGCAAGCTCCTTGGAAGTCTCCACTGGCCTGACCCGATTCTGCTCAACAATCGCCCTTGCTATCCTTCGAGAAAAACGCTCCTCGCCAAACTGATAAATCGCATCGGCAATCTGAACCTCACTGTGCCGCTGCAGCCACATCGATGCACTGATTCCAACACTCGTGTCGAATCGCAAATCCAAAGGTGCATCAACACGAAAAGAAAAACCCCGCTGCGAATCCGAAAGCTGATCACTCGAAAGTCCTAAATCGAGCAAGATCCCATGGACACAACGGATCGCAAGCCCTTCGAGCAATCCCGGTAGATTGCAGTAAGACCCACAAGCCAACAATAGCCGACAGCCCGAAGGCAAAACAAGAGATCGACTCGACCAGCCAGCTGGCTCTCGATGATACTCTTGGTTGCTCGCAGCATGAAACTCCGGATGATCGGAAATGAATCGCTCAATCGCCTGTGGATCTCGATCAATTCCAATGATCCAGTCGCCCGATCGCAATCGCTTGGCGATCTCTAAAGTGTGCCCACCCCCTCCAAACGTGCCATCGACAATCACCAAAGAACTTCGGTCAAGCGACTGGGGGTTTAAGCCTTCGAGCCAATGAGTGAGGATCGGCTCAAGGAGAACTGGTATATGGATCGAAGGCATTGAAAAGAAAAGGCCGGTCGGGGAAGACACCTAAAACATCGCCGCATGCACTCTGAGTTTCCATTCAACGCGCCGCACTTGCGTGAGTTCCATCAACCTGGGCAACCTCCTCTGCTTAGGAAGTTGACGCCCTGAGCCCGTGGCCGCGAGACTCAGTTGCTACCCAAGTAGACCTCTCACATCGCTTCGATGATCCAGGCGTCCCACCTCCCGACCGGCTGTATGGTTCGAGCTTGGGATTCATCCCTCTACAATAACCGAAACAGAGGTAGATTGAATCCCTATTTTTCCCGAATTCACCGAGTCGACCCACCAAAAAAACCAGCGATTTGCTAGCATTTTTAATAATAACCCAACTCAGGGGCAACCCGCAACTGCCCGACCAACTCCCTAACCGTCTATCGGCCATGGACTTAAGCCTCCTAGCCTGGAAAATTCGATCATGGCCCAAGCAGCATTAACTTTTCTGTTGTTACTGGCCGCCCTCGGTGCGGCCTTCGCGATCTGGCTCCTGCTCAAGCCTGGCAAATACACCCCTTGGGAACGCCTCCAATACGCACCGGTCTACCTGATGGCTCGCTACCTGTGGAGAGTCGAGATCCTGCAGCAGGATCCCGAGACCCGTCAGTGGACAACCGCTTCAAGACTCATCGCCGACATCCCCGAACTGATCCACAACGCTAAACAACCTGAATCGAAAACCAAACCTCCAAGACGTGGCACTTGTAGCCATCAAGGTGCTGTGCTTGTGGCCAACCATAGAGCATCGGTCGATCCTTGCTTTATCCAACTAGCCGCCGGTGATCGAGTGCATTGGATGGTTGCAGGTGAGTATTTCAAAGTCCCGATCGTTGGAGCATTGCTCAGAAGTTTTCAGTGCATCCCAACGAATCGTGGTGGCGTCGACACAGCTTCGACCAAACAAGCCATCGAGTTGGCCAAGAAAGGGAGGTTCGTAGGTATGTTCCCAGAGGGACGTATCAATCGCACCGATCAAGCTTGGATCGCCGTGCGACCCGGAGCCGCATTGGTAGCACTTCGGGCGCGCGTGCCCCTGGTTCCGATGTGGATCGAAGGGGCTCGGATGGGGACATCGGTTTTAAGCCCCTTGTTGATGCCAGCCAAAGTCCGCGTGTACCTGGGCAGTGCCGATTACTGGGGCATCGAACAACTCGAGCTCAACGACGGACGCTCCGATAGGCAGATTGCCAACGATTGGATTTGTCGCGTTCTGGGAGACTGCGTGAATCATGCATCAGGCCGCTGCGAAACGATCCAACTTGCAGGCGCCAACTGGCTCGGCAATAGCCAAAACGCAACAGCCTCATCGACCGATCCGGCAATCGACGAAACCTAGGATCTACTCATCAAGGATCAAACGTCCAGTCTTCCTGGCCGTTTCGGGTAATCATGGCCGCAAGCGTATCGAGCTTGCAACTGTTCGATACAAACCAAGTTCGACCACAGGCAAATAAAATCATGGCACCATTTCGATGATGGGATCGAATCTCATTGTCCATCACCCAAGCCTTCGGGTCATTGATCCCCCCCGACTGCTCAAAGATATTGCTGCCGTTGATCCACTCACCATCGGGCCCACCTGTATCCTCAGCGACCGCTGCGGTGTTGGTCAGCCCGTCTCGAATGTCCCGAAATTTAAAGGGCTGATTGTAGACAAAGACCCCATTGTCGGTGTTGATGCGCGTCGTAATACGTTGCCCATAAAGCCCACCATAGTCGGTCTTGCCCGATTTGCCCTCGACCATCGGAACCGTTGGACAAAGATACGTCGGCACGTTGGTCTTGCGCGCTAGGGCATTGACCGGGTGATCAAACGGCTGATCAAAACTGACCAAGCTATGCACGTTCTTCTCCTCCATGTAGGGGAGGATCAGGGCCGACCAAGCAAAATTCTTGAGGAACCTTGGCCCATTGAACGGACGCCACTGCATGCAACCCGGTGGGAGTGTCCGAAGAACCGAATGGTAGTTGTGCAAAGCCAAACCGACTTGCCGAAGATTATTCTGACACTGCGCCTGCCTTGCCATCTCGCGGGCCGCTTGCACGGCAGGCAACAGCAAGGCCGCCAAAATACCGATGATCGATATGACAACCAGCAATTCAACGACAGTAACCCCAAGTCGAATCGGACTCAGGGCTCGTAGTTTTCTTTTGATTGCAACACCTAGTACCTAAACGAACCAGCAATCCCCCCGGAGACATCCTCCGGATCAAGGCAATCGATGACCCGTTAGCGTATCGCAATCCGACAATTTGTCAAAAGTGCGTGTTAGATCACGCCACCATGAGTACGGTAAGGACTCATGTGATCGGGTTGATCCATGAACCAAAATCGCTCCCACTCCTGAATCATCGCTCGAAGATTCTCCGAAGTGAAAATCAGCTGCTCAGCACGTCGTCCGGGCAAAGCCGAATAAATCGGAAGGGCACAGCCAACCATCGGCACGGTGGCCATCATCAACAGCAAGCACATCAACATTCGACGTCGCATCGGTTCTACTCCGTGAACAATTTATCCTTGGGTTTTGCCCCCCGAACTCGACGTTGTTGGATCGTCATGGGGTTCCTCGTCATCCTCCGATGCAGATTCCAGTTGTCCAGAAGCAACCGCATCTCGGATGGCTTGGGCAAGCGGGGTGTCGCTAATCGCATTGACCCGCTCCTCCATAATCTTTCCAGGCTTGAAGCTGACCACGAATTTCTCGGGTACTTCTACCTGTCTCCCAGTCCGCGGATTTCGCGCCTTCCTTGCCGCCCTCGGGCGAACTTGGAACACTCCGAAATTCCGCAACTCGATCCGACCCTCCTCCACCAGCGTCTGAACAATCGAGTCGAACGTCTTCTGAACGACTTGCTTGATCTGCTGTTGGTTGAGTCCCGTCTCATCGGAAATCGTTTTCACGATCTCTTTCTTTGTCACGACAGAAATCCCCGCACTTCTAGGCACCCTAAGTCTTTTACTAGTTAGACTTTAATGCCGAAAAGTCTAGGTCGCTCCCGCTTGGCCGTCAAGGTATTCCCAGCCGGGAAGATCCCTGCCGACAGGACAATCCAGATGATCGATATGGGTGGTTTCGGATGCATAACCGGTAAATCTTCACTCCGAAACAAGAACTCGACGTTTTTTTCGACCGCAAAAAACCCGATTAGTTTTTTTGATTCCCTCTGGGCCATCGCATCTGGACTGGAGTCGGTACCCCATTTTTTGCTAAGACCTTCCCGACGGTCGAGTCTTTCATTGCCTTTAACTTGCCCCCCCATCGTATGTCCCATCGCAAGCACCGGTTCGCTCCCTGGGGGCTTTTACTGCTTCCTTGCATCCAGTCTGGATGCATCGATGGACCCTTTTTCCATCTAAAGAAATTCAATCCCTATATCCAACAACAGTGGCAAGCCGATCGCGAAAAAGTCATCGTCTTCTCCGAACGCATCGACGAACTCCGCTTGCTGCGAACTCAAATCGCCTCGATGAGCCCGCAAGAACAAACCGAATGGATCTCCAAACTCGACGAGATTCTCAAATCGGAAACCAGCCCAGAAATCCGTCGAGAAACCGTATTAACTCTCGAAAAAGTCCAGCATCGCCCCGAAGCCCTTGCAGCACTAACCCCGCTCTCCAAAGACAAAAACGACAAAGTACGCATGGCCCTGGTCGCTGCCCTCCGGCAAAGCAAAGACCAACTGGCTACCAACACCCTCATCGCCATGTCCAGCGCTGATCCAAGCAACAACGTCAAGCTCAGCGCCACGCGGGCTCTGGGAAGCCACTCATCCGAAGAGGTCAAACTGTTTCTGGGCAGTAAACTCGACGATCGAAACATCGCCATGCGATTCCAAGCCTCCCAAGCTCTCGGTGAACTCACAGGGAAACGCTACGGAGGCGACATCGACGCTTGGAGACAATACATCGCTGGACAAGATGTTCCGGAACCAAAAACCTCCTTGGCTAAATCTCTCGAATCGATGTTCATGATCCGATAAAGCCACACGGCAACTTGGCTCAGCCCCCCGCCTAGGATAAAATTCCGTACAGGGGATCCCGTCATGAAAAATTATTCGCCCTGGCGCTGCGAGTCCGACTCGCTTCAATGGCTCACTCGCTTCAATTCACTCTCCGAGCAATCGAGTATCCCCGTTGCAAGATTGCTCGATGTCGCCCGATGGACTCTTCTTTGGGATCGACAAATCTGCTTGGAACTCGTCGGCGATGCTCAGCCCGATTGCCACCTATCGCTCTTGCAATCCCGACTGCTAGGAACGCAAGAGCCGGGCAAAACGCCCTTCTGGGAACATCGCAAACTGGTCGATCTTTCCCTATTCCGGTTAGGCGAATATTCGCCAAAAAATACAGGTCAGCTCTATCAAGCAACCTACGATTGCTTCCTAGAACTACTACGAGCCGAGACCGATGCATGCATCGAGGATCTCCACAAACTTGGCCGATCTGAATTCCTTCAGGCAACATCCCAACTCGCCAACCCTGAGCCCCTTTTCTTCGATCCCCACGGACATCGAATCGACTCGGATACAAACACCAAATACTGGGGACATTGGTACCCAGGCTTGGCCAATGACCAAATCCCACTCGATGTGCTGATCGCTTCGCTGCCTGGAGCAAGTGACGTGGATATTCCTGAGATCGTTCGACAACTCGAAAACCCCAGCAGCCCCGTCGCACTCCCAGGTGCCGTAACTCTTCGGCGACACGACGTCATCCACATCCTGCTTGGACGAGGCCTGTTGGATCAAGACGAAGCATTCGTACTAGGCTTTACCATGGGCAATGATTCGAAATACCGCGATGCCGATGGAGTCCTCATGCGTAAGGCTCTTGAACATTGGTACCCGGAACCTTTTCGAATCCTTGGAAACAAACTCCAGATCTTCGACCTCGGAGTTCAAACCGGACAAAGGATGGGAATTCCCGATATCGCTCATATCCCCATCGAAGAACTCCGATCCCAGAGCGTCGGTCAAGCCCGCCAGGAGTTGAAAATCTCAGTCGAGCAACTCCGACAGATCTATGCACAAGAAAAAATGCTCAACCCCAAGTCGCTCGAAAGTGGCCGACTGCCTCGTTGAAATCAGCTACGAACGACATCACCATCCGATCCAGTAATCCAAGTACCCTCATCGAGATTGCAAGTGATGATCTCCACCTCTCCGATCCGTCGACCAGGAGCAATCGCTAAATAGCCGACCTCTGGCCTACTTGCACAAAACTCCAAGGCCTGCTCGATTCCCATTACATAAAGTCCTGTTGCCAAAGCGTCCGCCCAAGCCGCCGAAGGGTGAAGGATCGTAACACTCAATGCACCACGAGCCGGCCATCCGGTCCTCGGGTCAATGATGTGACCATAGCGCTCACCCTTGAAATAAAAAAACTGGTTCGCCGGCCCACTGGTACCCAACGATCGATTCTTCAACACCAACGTCCCCAAAATCCGCTCCGACTGCTCCGGATGACGCACCGCGATCTTCCAACCCGGCTCTGATTGAACCAACAACTGCTTGCCATAGGCACTGACGCTGCTTTTGCCACCATGGATCGCAAAATCCTCTACCCCTTGGTCTCGCAAGACACCAACGGCCTGATCGATCGCATACCCCTTGCCAATCCCACCCGGATTGACCGCCACCGATCCTACGAACCGAACTCTTTTGGCCGTCTGGTCGATTTCAACATGCTCCGAGCCGACCTGCGTGAGCGACTGAGCTATCTGCTCGGTCGTTGGCATCCGCCCCTGACGGCTCGAAAAACCCCATACCTCCGAAAGCCTAGCGGCTGTCATGTCAAAACAACCTCGGGTCTGCTCGTGAATCTCACAACCGAGTTTGAGCATGTCCAATGTTGGTCGAGAGACATCCACCCAAGCCTCATTTCCCCTGGCGTTCAAACGACTCAAGTCGCTCGTTGGAATGTAGATGCTCAGCAGTTGCTCAAGCCACTCGATCAACTCGAGGGCCTCGACCGCCGCCTGGGGGCCTTGCTCAGGTCGCCCCGGATGAAGCAACACATCGAACTGACAAGCCATCGCTCGCCGGGAAAACTCCAACCAAATCGGATCTGCTCGCTGCATTGTCTGCACTCCTTAGCGAACAGGGCGGTTTTGGTTCCCATTTCGTCGACTGCGTTCCCGCAAAAGCCTCCGAAAGTCTTTTGGATCGGCCAAGTCGATTTCGTCGCGAACTTCACGCCGCAGACGCTCGTAAGCATCGAGCGTACGAGCATTGTTGTTGACCCCTTCAGGGATCATCCAACTGGAAATCACAAACAACTGATCTGTCACATCGACCGATTCAAGAAGTTTTTTGGGAAACTCGGACAATCGATTTGCCAAATCCGCAATCAGAGAATCTTGGTTATCCAAGCGGAACCCTTCTTCGATTGGCCGTATGGAATACAACGCCATCAGCGCTGATTTCGCATCGGTCTCCCGACGCAAGAAAGGCATGTTCGTGGCGATCGACGGCAAGAGCATGGTGTTACTCCAATCTTCCAATGCCTCCGAATCGGATCCCTGCAAATCCGCCGAGTAGAATATCGCCGCTCGGAAAGCCAACTGCGCTCGCATCATGCCAATCTTGGTCGTGGTACTAAACTCAGGTAACAACTGACGCCTGCTGGTAGGTAAGGAATCGAAAACCATTCCAACCATCTTCGCTACAAGATTCAATTCCTGGGGATTCGGTTGCGCATTGATTTGACTTTGAATGGATTGCATCCGTTGCCGAACTTCCGGTGGATACTTGGTCAATAATTCCCTAGCACTCCCTAGTTTGGCAATCTGAACCGCATTGAGACCCCGTACCCAAGTCAACCTTTCAGAATAAGAATTCGGCAATGGCGGAACAATCGCATCGCGATAATGCTCTTGCAGATACCCAATGAGCCTCTGATCCTCGGCCAGTTCCTGCAAGATTTGTATCTCACCAACATCATGCAAGCCCGGAAGATTCGAGGCCAAGTCTAAAACCGCAAGCTCACGCTGGGTTCGAAATGCCGATACGGCAAGCCCAAGGAACGCACCAATCAGAAGCGCTGTCGTCAACGGAACAAGCACATAGGGAAACGAAAACCAACGCCGCCTCCAATGGACAGCCGATTTAACCAACGCTGAGCCCTTCGGATCCGGATCCACCGCATCCCCTGCACCCGAACGCTTCAGATCAGCGATGACCATCTCGATGGTCGTCTGCGTGAAACCTTTACTGTGCGGTGTCTCGGGAAGCTCGTCGAGCAAGTCGTAAGCTTTCCGCAACTCCGCCAGTCGTGTGCGCAACGACTCGTTGCTCACCAGACGCTGTTCCAGCGCAGCAGATTCTCTAGACGTCAACTCACCGTCTAGATAAGCCGTCAACTCTTCGTCGATCGCGTCATTATCGCGGTCGCCCATGTTCTTTTGCCGATACCTTCCAAATCGAGTTAGGCGTTTTCTCCTTCACATTCACTTTCATCTGAGGATTCGCTTCCAGGAACTAGCCCCTCTTGCAAATAAGGCTCAAGAAGATTCTTTAGATTCACGCGTGCTCGCATCAATAACGACTTGACTGCCTGCACCGTCAAACCCATCGTCTCCCCAATCTCCTGATAACTCATCCCCTCAAACTTGCTCAGCAAGATTGCCGTCCGTTGACGTTCCCCCAAAGCCTCCAAGGCAACCATTATAACGCGGGATCGCTCCTGGTGATCCATATTTCGCGTTGGTTGGTACCCGCTTGGCGAAACAGCGATATTTTCTAGCAATAAACCAGAAGTCGAGCTATTTTGGGCCTTGGACAATTGGTACTCTCGGCGAACCGAAACGTCTCGAACATGATTCGATGCCACATTGTGGGCTATTCGGTAAAGCCAAGTTGAGAATTTTGCTGTCGGAAGGTAAGTCTTCCTGGATTTGTAGATCCGCAAGAACACCTCCTGGGCTAAATCCTCTGCCAAGTCCGCACTCCTTGTCCAACCACACATGAACCGAATGATCTTGCGCTGAAATCGATCCACCAAAAACTCAAACGCCACCGCATCATCCTCTTTGACTCGCAACATCAAGGCAACATCTGGATCTTTGACCGGATCACTCGCTGATTCGCTGTTGTGCCCTGTCGATTCAGGGGGGGTTGTATTGGACACACTCGTACCGTTGCCTTGCTGATACCTGAAACTGCAAACCCAACTCGATTCAAAGAGTTTCGAGCTAGCTCAATCTCCTTCAACCGCTTTATCTTATCACCCCAGCTAACACCGTGGGTGAGTCGTAAAACAGAATCAAGGATCGATCCAAGCTTAATTGAAGATCCCCTCGAAGCGAAAGGGAAAGAACGCTCCATTAAGCATTTGGTATCCATCACAAACATAAGCAAAAATCACTTACCAGATACCCTTACGGCCTTTTCATGAAGGCTCGATAAACAACGGTAAAAATCTACGCAATATCGAAAAATCGGCTAACTGAGTTGTTAAAGCCTCAAACAAACAACCAGCATTCGAGGAATCATTCCTGCGATCGGCCGGCATGTGTTCTACGGCCGTTGTGATTACCAAACTTAGGGCTCCATTGCGAAGAACCCACTGTGGACAAGTCGCCTGCGGACTTTGCGGTGTATGCCACTCTTGCTCGACCCTGCGACTCTCTATGCCGACTTGAATCGTTCGACCAAATGCAGCAGCATCGGGATTGTAAAGGGAAATGATCAGACTCTTTCCATCGAGCGTCACCGTCATCCCATCGGGAAACCCAACTTGATCCGATAAATCCAAAGCCACCCTTCCAGAATCGATTCGGCCCCCTTCGATATCCAATCGATAAGCCACAACCTTGCGAGTCGGTGTGTCGATATCTAATAGATCCACAGCACCATCCTCACGTGGCAAGACAACTTTGCCATTGCTGCAGATCTGATCGTCCCGAAGCTGAATCAAGTTCCGATCGCTTCGACGCCATAAATACAAACCAGCCTTCTTGGTCTTGAACTCCAAGTCCTTGGTACCGAATAGGAGATTCCCCTCCCAGACCAACCCATCGTTGATGATCGTGCCCGAAACGTTCGAATCCACCCCTTGGATAAATGGCTCCCAAGTACCCTTCGAGGGACTAAAGATTCCAACGCTTCGCTCGCATCCAACAACGAAATTGCCTCGATCCGTCGGAAAAGCAAACCCAGGTCTACCTGGTAAATCAAAGGACTGATTGCTCGCCGTCCTAAAGTCGTAGATATTCAGCGACCCATGGGTTGCCCCAGCGCCATGCTGGATCGCTACCCATGAAAACCTATCGGAGTCGACCGGATAAGGCCCTTCGGGAAGAAACCGAAGGGCTTCGCTGCCGGGATCCAACAGCAAATTGGCTTGCCGGACGCTCACGCTTGCTCCTTGTCAAACGCAGAATCAAAAGCCCGATTGCTCGGCGAAAAATCCATCTTCTTGACAAATGCCGCAGCCTCACGTGCCCCAAACTCGCGATCCATCCCACTGTCTTCCCACTCGACACTCAACGGGCCGTTATAACCAACACGATTGAGCTCTCGAATGATCTCTTCAAAGTTCACTCCTCCTCGCCCAGGACTTCGGAAATCCCAACCTCGACGAGCATCACCAAAATTGATGTGACTGCACAAAATCCCCGACTTGCCATTGAGCGTTACCTTCGCATCCTTAATGTGGACGTGATAGATACGATCAGGAAACTCCCTAATGAACTCGACAGGATCAACGCCTTGCCAAATCAAGTGGCTCGGATCGAAATTGAAACCAAACTCAGGCCGATGCTTGAGGGCCTCCAAAGCCATCTTCGCCGAATAGATGTCGAATGCAATCTCCGTCGGATGCACCTCCAAAGCGAATCGAACCCCACAAGCCTTGAACTCATCGAGAATCGGATTGAACCGATCCGCAAAAAGCTTGAACCCATCGTCGATCATCGATTGAGGTACAGGAGGAAACGAATAATTCAAGTGCCAAATACTCGATCCCGTAAAGCCGTTGACTACCTTGACGCCAAACTTCTTCGCCGCGTGCGCTGTCTTCTTGAGCTCGTCCGAAGCCCGCTGATTGACCCCCGACGGATTGCCATCGCCCCAAACATAAGGTGGCAAAATCGCCTTGTGGCGACCATCGATCGGATCGCACACGGCTTGGCCCACCAAGTGAGCGCTGATCGCATGGCACTGCAATCCAATCTTATCGAGCAGATCTCGCTTGGCTTTGCAATACCCTGCATCCGAGTGCGCCTTGTCCACCTCGAAATGATCCCCCCAACATGCAAGCTCAATCCCATCGTATCCCGCATCCTTGGTAAACTGTGCCATCTTGGTCAACGGTAAATCAGCCCACTGGCCAGTAAACAAAGTCACAGGTCGAGTCATCTTTCAAGTTCTCCAAATTTTTTGAGGGATCCATGAGCTAAAAACAGAGGATTCAGAGCAATAACATACCACGCACGTACACGATGCAACAGACTTTTGGATAGAATTGATGTTGTTAATTTCCCGAGCCAATTGCCCTCAAATCCTCTTCCCACAGCGATGAATCCGACACACCCGAAAACCCGACGAATGCCACCGAATTTCGCGCTAGAACTCTTGTGTGCGCTGTCGCTATTGTCACTTGCTCCGATCCACCTAGCCCGAGCTCAGACGCCCTCAAGCCCCGAAAGCAATCCTTACGCATCCGAAATCCAACCCATCTTCACGAAATACTGCGTGGCTTGCCATAATCAATCCGAACACGAGTCGAATCTCAAGCTGCAAACGCTCGGTAATATGCTCTCAGGTGGCGATGCAGGCCCATCTCTGATCCCCGGAAAACCCGAAAGCTCCCTGATCCTGCGCCGAATCGAAGGACTCGATGAGCCCAAGATGCCCCCTGAGGAATCTCCTCAACCTCCCCCCCAAGACATCGCCAAAATCAGGGATTGGATCCAAAAAGGTGCCCCAGGTTCCGACATCGAACCGAGCCTTATTGAACGATGGAAACGGATCGCCTCGTCCCCCCAAGAAAATCGAAACAGTGGCAACCCATCGCAAAAGACCAAGGCCATCACCGCCACAGCATTCCTCTCACCGACACAAATCCTCTTAGGTCGATTCGCTCGCTATGAGTGGACTGAAAATCCCGAAGACCTAACGCCAAAAACAACGAAGCCCTTTGTCGGCAAGATCTCCCAAATCCGTCTCGATCGCGATGCCAAACGAGCCGCGATCTGTGGAGGTCTACCTGGTCTTGGCGGCTTGGTCCACATCGTCGACTTGCAATCAATGCACAACGGGGCCGAAGAAACCTCCTATCTCAAAGCCATCGAGTCCCACAAAGATATCCTCTACTGCGCAGTCCTTCATCCAACCGAGCCCTGGGTAGCCACTGCAGGCTACGACCGAACCATTCGATTATGGAACTACCAAACAGGAGAACTACTGCGAAGTTTTGATGGCCATAACGGTGCCGTGTACGACCTGGACTTTGACCCCAGCGGGAACGTCTTAGCCAGTGCAAGCGCCGACGAAACGGTCAAAGTTTGGCGAGTCGACTCAGGACAACGTCTCGATACCCTAGGCCAAGGAGAAGCCGAACAACTTCGCGTTCGATTCCTCGCAACACAAATCCCAAATAGCATCGACATCATCGCAACCGGAGCCGATCGACGTATCCGCCAGTGGCGACTCCCCTCGCTCGATCAACCCTCAGTGAGCCCCTTGCTCCAATCGATCTTCGCCCACGAGTCAACCATCCATCAACTAGCCCTCTCGAACGATCAACACCAAGCGTGTACGGGAGCCCATGACGGAACGATCAAGATCTGGGATACCCGAACATGGGAACTCATCGCCGACATGCCAACTTCGAAAAGCCTCTTGACCTCGATGGGATGGAATGCCGATGGCTCTGCAGTCTACTGGTCTACCCTTGATGGTGAGCTCCAAACACATCGCCTCACCGAAGCGATCGCTCGCAAAAAACAACAAACGATGGCAGACCTCGACAAATCCACTGCCAACTCCCTCCCCGCAACTGCCCCCACTCAAACCGAAATACCAACAGTTGCCGAATCCGATCAGGGCCCCAGGTCGGTTGCCACCCCACAGATTCTGACTCCTCCGGTTAAACTCACAGGCACCCTTAAGACACAAGATCTCGCCCAAGGCGGTGACTGGTATGCTATCGATGCAAAACAAGGACAACGCTGGCAATTCGAAATATTCGCAGAACGAGACAAAAGCCCTTTGGATAGCCTCCTTGAGATCACGGATCAAAACGCAAGACCGATCCTCCGCACGAGGCTCCAAGCTCTTCGTGAATCGTATTTCACATTTCGCGGAAAGGACTCCTCGACGATCGATGATTTTCGACTCCACCGATGGGAAGACATGCAACTCAATGAATGGCTCTATGCCGGTGGAGAAGTCGTCCGACTGTGGCTCTACCCAAGAGGTCCCGACTCAGGATATAAGGTCTATCCAGGGTTCGGAAACCGATACACCTACTTCGGTACCTCTCCGATCGCCCATGCACTAAACGAACCGGCTTGGGTTGTGCGTGAACTGCAGCCAGAACAAGCTCCCCTGTCAAATGGATTGCCTGTTTTTCCGATCTACTACAGCAACGATGATGACCCAAACCGCCGAGGCGGTAAGGACTCGCTCATCGAGTTTTCCGCACCGGTGGATGGTCGCTACTTCATTCGAATCCGAGATACCCGGGGACTATCGGGCGATGACTTTAAATACACGTTGTCGATTAGCCAACCCAACCCCCGATTCGTCTTTCGTGCCGAGACAAACGAAGTCACCTTGCGCCCCGATGTTGGCACCGAGTTTGTCGTTTCGGCCGATAGATTCGACGGCCTCGACGGAGATATACAAATCGGATTCGAACAAGTCCCCGAAGGGGTCAAGGTCGTCGAACCCCTGACGATCGAAAAAGGCCAACTCAAGGCCATCGGCCAGATTCGCCCAATCGCAAGCGAATTGGCACAAATCCCAACAGAATTTGAAATCACTTTGGTCGCCAAGAGTCTAATAGCAGGCCGAGAAGTTGTTGCCACCGAACAGCCAAAGATCAAAGTCAAAGTCAACCAAACCCCGACGATGAAGCTCAAACTCGTCGGCAAAGATGATCCCGACGATGCCCCAGCACTGTCGAGCCTGAATATTCGCCCAGGGCAAACCATCTCCGCAAAACTGGTCATCGAAAGAGGACAACTCGCAGGAGATATCGCATTTGGTGGTGACGATAGCGGTCGAAACCTTCCGCACGGGTGCTTTGTCGACAACATCGGACTCAATGGACTGCTGATACCGTCCGGACAATCAACCCGCGAAGTCTTCATCACCGCAGCCCCAATCGTTCAACCTCAGCGTCGAGTCTTCCACCTTCGAGGGAATGTCGATGGCAACCCAACCTCTCTACCGATCGAATTGATCGTCCAATAATATGCCTAGAAAATCGCTCGCATCGTATCTGCTATGCCTGCTTCTGATCTCAGCAAAACTCTTCACCGGTTTGGCTTTCGCTGGCACTTCGGCTAGCCAATGGGTTGTTGTAGTCAATGGAAAATCCAAGAACTCGTTGACCCTTGCTAACCATTATTGCCAACTCCGTGATATACCAGCCCGAAATGTCATCCTATTAAAGGACATTCCCGATTCGAACACCATCACGATCGATGACTTCCGCAAATTGATCCTCGGACCGGTGCTTCAGCAAATCGAATCCAGGCAACTCAACTTGCACGTTCAAGGCGTTGCGTATTCTTGCGACATTCCAACGGCAATCGATCTGCGAGAAGATTTAAAGTCAGTCAAGGATCTCCCGAAGATACTCACTCCCACCGGTTCGCTAAATGGGATGACTTATCTTTTTCGATGGGTTCAGCAAAGCGACCCGTCCTATATTGGCCCGGACTCGAATTGGTACGCGACACACGACGCTTCGGTACTCCTGAAAATCTACCAAGGTAGCGCCGAATCGATCGAAGAACTTCGCAAATGGATCAACGAAGATGGCCAACATGAAAAAGCAGCAGAGAGATTTGACCAACTTCGAAAGGAATCCGCGAACAGCTTTCCACTCGATTTTCTAGCCGCACAGCAGTGGGCACTTGCTGGCGACAACAAGAAAGCCATCGCTCGTCTTAGCGATGCAGTACGAAAAGGATGGAAATACCGAGGTGAGATTCTCAATGACCCAAGCTTCGACGCATTGAGGGAAGACAAAGAGTTCCAAAAAATCGTTTCGCGTTGCCCCAACGAGGAATTCAAAGTCCTGCCTGCCAAAGCCTTTGACGCTCGGAACTTCTTCGCTCCCAATTGCACCGAATCGCAAAACCCTAAACACGGTGTATCGTACCTTTTGTCGATGGTACTAAGCCATACGGCAAACAATCGCTTGACGATCGATGAAGCCATCGCGCACCTAGAGAGAAGTAGTCTTGCCGACTTCACGAACCCCAAAGGTACGTTCTACTTCTCGAAAACCAGCGATGTGCGAACTACCACACGCGAACCAAACTTCTCAATCGCAATCGATGAACTCAGCAAGCTCAAGAAAGACGCTCAGATCATCGAGTCGGTGCTTCCTCCTGCCGGAAGCTCCGTGGCTGGCATCACCTTCGGCGTTTCGGATTTTGATTGGAATCGATCGGGTGCCAAACTCATACCCGGAAGCCTCGCAGATAACCTGACAAGCCTCGGCGGTGTCATGACCCCCAGCAGCCAGACCAAGGCTACGGAACTGCTTCGATTCGGCGCGGCTGCGGCCAGTGGAACCGTCACCGAACCCTATGCCCTCCAATTCAAATTTCCACTACCTTCATTGCACGCTTACTATGCCAAAGGGATGACAGCTGCCGAAGCCTTTTACGCCACAGTCCAAAGCCCCTATCAATTGCTGATTCTTGGTGATCCAATGTGCCAACCGTTCGCAGTACCACCAAAGTTCAATCTCACCGGTTGCACCGATCGACAAATGGTATCAGGTAAAATCGCGATTGGATTCCAACCCATTGAAGAAGAAAACGCCAGCGATCCGATCCAACTGACTTGGCTCATCGATGGCAAACCGCAGACACAAACGAACTTCATATCCAATCTGAATATCCAGGTTGCTGATGATGATCGTGGGGCGTACGAATGGCGATTTGTGACCAAAGGACCTAAGCCATCCGAAACCCGTTGGGAGAAATCCTTATGGGTTCTATCCGGGGCTCCGGAAAGCCACTTGGAGCTCAAGGCACCCGAGCGATGGTCTGCGAAGCAAAACCAACCACTCCAAGTCCAGGTTACAAATATTCCCAAAGACACCCAAGTGAGACTTCGATTCCACTGGGATCTACTCGATACGAAACACGACGATCAAGGAATTTTTAAGATCGATACCGAGCGACTTGGTCGAGGGCCGGTTCGATTGCAACCTGTTGCATGCGACGACCAAGGCAATGTCCTTTATGCAGGACTTCCAGTGAAAATCTATATCGAGAACTAAAACGCTTTCAGGTTCTTCAGTTATTTTTGGGGGCGATTTGGATTGCATTTTAATCAAAAAGCCTACCACTGGCTTTATGCCGAATGGCCTTGAATTAAAAGCGGTACGGCGCAGGGCAATCGCATGTTAGACGCTGGAAAAATGTGCGATAAGTCGTTCGATCTGGGAGTTATCCCAGGCACATCGCTTACGCTTACCACGAATGTTGCATCTTCGGAAAAAGTTACATCGAGGATGTAGTGTTGCTGGTTCTCAATCTCACAGTGTTCCCGTATGCGTTTCGAGAGATCTCTAACTTTGGGCTCCAGACTGCTAATAAACGTTTCGGAAGATTCCTCGATTTTGCCGTTAATCTCGCGAGATCGATAAATCACCCCAATAGTTTTGACACCTGCCCACTGGGCTAATATCGGGCAATCCGTCGGTGCAGGCATGACCACCACCTCCCGCAACTCGTTTCGACCACGCTTGCTGTCCCTGGATTGGCATCGACGCATCTTTGGTTGGTGGCTGTCCATAGCCTTACCGTAGCGTTCTACATCCACCCATCCCTGAGCGTCGGAGATACAAGCACACAAGGTCAGAAAGATCATCTCGGTCAGCGGATAGTTCGTGCCACGATCTACTCGTGGATCGGTAATATTTTCAAAGTGATTGTAAGTTTTACAAACCAGCGTAGATGCCATGGCCCAACTCCGTCGCAAAAGTCCAGTGAAACTCCATTTCCCCAGAATTGGGGCTTGATTGAGCTTCAGACAATGCAACACTTAGACCAATTCCAACCGACATGCGATTGCCCTGACCGGATTCCGCAGAAGGTCTTCGGATGGTTTTGTAGGATCTTCAAGCCAACGAACCTGACGTGCAGTCCGATTGGCCAACGGCCATTCTCACATTAAACTGATGAGATTTCCTCGCGGTAATCACAACACCTTCTTTCAAGCGAACATGAACCAGTATCTGACTGCTGTGAAAGAGTTCATCGATTGACTTGATCGTTGAGTTTTCAGAGCGGGAACCAAGAGATGGGCGATTTCATGCACGAGATCTACTTCAAAGAGTTGTCGACACCCGTCGGACGGATGCTGGCACTGGCTACAGGCCAAGGTCTATGCGGTCTCGAGTACTGCCAAAGTGCAAGGCAAGAACTATGGAAGAATCGTCAGAGCCGTTGGTTTCCCGATACCAAGCTTGTGTCGGGGGATCATCCGTATCTGACACAGTGCCAGCGGTGGCTCGATGCCTATTTTCATTCTCACTGGGATCAGTTGCCCAAGGTGCAGTTGGATCAAAGGGGCAGCGCATTCGAGTTGCAGGTATGGCAATCGATGCTCAAAATCCCCAGGGGCCAGACTCAGACTTACAAGGAACTTGCGATCGTGCTGGGCAATCCGAACGCTTCGAGAGCCGTCGGCAACGCATCGAGGCGCAACCCGATCTCGCTGATCGTTCCTTGCCATCGCGTGATTGGAACAAACGCAAGTCTAACAGGTTACGGCGGTGGCTTGGCAAATAAAAACTACTTGCTGGTTCATGAAAACGCAGTAGGAGACGAACTTGCCCACAAAAATAGAAGCATTGGAATTCAGCCGATATCCCGGCAAAACACTCGATAAGGCTATCGTCTTGGCAATCTTTTGTAGACACTTACGATAGTCGCTCGATACAATCGAGTTCCTACCCTCTGATAGTTCGAAACGGAGATCGTACCGATGAAAGCACATCCTTTTTCTTTGAAAAACCTAACTGCCACGGCCTTCCTGTGCGGTCTTTTGCAGCTCCAGTCGAGTCATGCTCAAGATTCTTGGAGCGGATTTCAAAACGGTGGTCGATTCACCGTATCGAATCTTCCGGAAACGTGGGATGCTCAATCGAAAAATGTAACGTGGAAAATCGACATCCAAGGATACGGACAATCGACACCTGTCGTTCTTGGAGACCAAGTCTTTGTGACCTCGACCAGTGGCAAGAACAAAGACGAATACCACTTGATCGCTTATGCTCTGGCCGACGGGTCCAAACGCTGGCAACATGATTTCAAAAATCCTTCGCCTGAGGAAAACAACAACTATGTCAGTCGGGCGGCACCAAGCCCCGCTGTGGATGCTCAGGGGGTAGTTGCGAGCTTCGAAGGTGGCGTTGTCGCTTCGTTTTCCCACGATGGAAAACTTCGCTGGTCAAAGAACCTTGTCGAGCAGTACGGTCCGGTCAAAGCCCGACACGGTTTGGCCTCTTCGCTCGAGCAAGACAAGGAAAACGTCTATGTTTGGGTCGAGCGCGAGCAGGATCCTTATCTTCTGGCTCTGAGAAAAAGCACTGGCGATGTCGTATGGAAATCGCCTGGTGTTGGAGCAACGAGTTGGAGCAGTCCTCGCCTACTAGATGTTGCAGGAAAACCTCAATTGGTATGTAGCTCCAGTGGAAAAATCGCAGGATACGATGCTGCCACTGGCAATAAACTCTGGGAGTTTAGCAACTTGGCTAACAATACAACTTGCACTCCCATACCGGTCTCCGAAGGCAGATTCCTTATCGGGGCTTCCGATGGCCGAGGAGAGCAGTCAGGAACTCAGACGGCAGCTTCGAGCGGACTGATCGAAGTCAAGGCTTTAAGCGATGGTAAGTACTCGGTGGATTTTCTTTGGCGGGCTGAGAAGGCCACGTGCAGTTTCGGGAGCCCGATTGCAGCGGGCGATCGGGTGTGGATGGTGAATCGAGCCGGGGTGCTCTATCAACTCGATCTGCAAACGGGTAAACAACTATCCGCTGAACGTGTTAGCTGTGGGAGTGTTTGGGCAACTCCGCTGGCGACTTCCGACAAACTTTATCTGTTTGGCCAAAAGGGAACCACATCGATTGTCGATTTGATGACCGCAAAGGAACTCTCAACCTGTTCCACTTGGGAAGAATCATCGACAGCACCACCCGCAGCGATGGGAGGTTCAGTACTCTATGCTGCCGCTTGGGCGAATAACACCTTGCTGATTCGCCGAGGCGATGCGTTGTACGCGATACGCAAGTAATTTTCACTGAAGACATTTTTCAAACAACTTCACTTTCATTCGATCGATCATGAACCAAAGCAATACCGACAACACCCCCAATTCCAGGCGTTCCTTTTTCCGAAACACAAGCCTCTGGGCTGGCGGTTTTGCTGTCGCCTCAGGAGTGCTGCAACTCCACTGCCGAGATGTTTTAGCGCAGGAGGCATCCCCTCCTAGCGGACCTGTCGAGAGTCCTTTCGAGAGAGACTATGATGCACCGAGTTTCAAGCCATCTTGGAAGAAACCTCAGGTCAATCGTCAGCTTGCACAAGACTTCATCATTTTCGCGCATTCGGATTTGGAGATGACCAAGAAGTTGCTTGAGCGTGAACCGGGATTGATCAACGCATCGATCGATTGGGGGGCTGGTGATTGGGAGACGGCACTCGGGGGTGCTTCTCACATGGGTCGCCACGAGATCGTCGAGTTTCTTTTGAGCCGTGGAGCGAGGATCGATCTGTTTTGTGCAGCAATGCAGGGCCAAACCGACGCAGTGCGAAGTTTTCTTGCTCTGCAACCAACTCTGATCGATGCAAAGGGCCCACATGGATTCGGGCTCCATTTTCATGCTCAAGTCGGCGGAGAGAAGTCCAAGGGGACGCTCGACTATTTGCAATCGGTCAAAGAAATCGAGCTTAAACCAATCCCATTTCTGAAAAAGCCACCCTCAAACCCGTAGTGGATCCACTACGGTTCCAATTGCCCTATGAGAATGGTGTAACCGTCGGGATCTTGGACTCGAAGTTCTCCGTGGGACATGTAGGGCGGATTGCAAACAGCATAGACTGCCCGCCGCTCGGGCATATGTCCTTCTTGGCCTCGTTTACGAAGCCCGGGCGGGATTCCGCCGTCCTCGAGGCCATGGTTGATTAGATGGTTTCGCAACGCGATAACATCGCATGTGTACATGTAGAAGAGTACTGCTTGTTGACTCGGGATTATCGGACCACTTGCAAGCGCCAAGAAGAGTTCTGCTTGGCGTGACTTGAGACCCACGAAGTTAGTCACACCATCGTCGCGAACATAGCGACTCTCGATCTTAAATCCGAGCAGTTGATAAAACTCGGCCGCGGCATCGACATCTTCGACATGCACCATCGCAACACAACGATTCACAGTAGGAGTCGGATCGCTGCGGTATGTCATGGGTTAGATCCTTTGGTGAATGATTCCTCGATTCCAAGCAGTGGATTCTACCATGCTTGCATAAGACAGTCCTGGATAGACGCGAGAAATATCGGTGTGAGAATTCCTAAGGACTAGTGACAAAGCAATTCGCAAAGGGTGCAGGGACTACGATGGCGTTAAGAATACTTGGGTATGAACAACTCGAATCTCGTTTGGCTCTGACCGTCTCAGTTGTCGAGTCGGAGAATCTTGGCTACTTTTTCAATTCAGAAAGCAACGTCGTTCAGCGATTCGATATCGATCGTGAAATGTGGGTCGATGCGATCGCGCTCGAAAACACCCTAGCTGGTCCGCAGGTCGTTTGTGTCGATTCCGATGGCATTTACGCCGTCTTCGGTAAAACCGTATACCGCTATGGTTTGAATGGGTCATCCAAGACCCATTTGATCAATTCGCAGTATGCGGTCATCAGCATTCATTCCGATGAGAATTTGCTGTTTGTCAATTCCAGTTTTTCGGGTCAATCCAGGTTGGTGAGTATCAGCAAGACAAACAATCTAATCGTCGATTCGATCGTCAAAAGTAACTACTATTACAACGATCCACCCGCTTTTGCGATTGCACCTGGCTCCAACAAGCTTTTTGGGGTTGCTTCTTGGTATTCCTCCCTGCAGTTGAACTCGTTTACCTACGGTCAAGATGGGAAGTTTAGTCAAAGCTATCAGTCGATGTCCTATTACGGTGATTATTCCCCTGGCGTACGATCGTGGGTTTTTCCTGATGAGTCGAAACTGATCCACACCTCCGGTGCGATCATCGCCACCTCAGACCTGCGACTGGTTAACCGAATAACAGCGATCGATGATGTCGACTATTTGCAAAATGAGATTCCTTTCGTCATGCAAGGCACTCGGATTACAGCTTATTCGAAGGCATTTTTGCCATCCGGCCAGGTGGATCTAGGAGCAAAAGCAATTAAGATTTTCGTCAACACGACCGACGTGATTGTTTTCTTCTCGGATACACTAGCGCCTCGCGGTTATAGCATTCAATTCTTTCCGATAACTCAATTTCAGCCAGCCGACCCGAACCTTCCCATCGATCCGACAGGGTTGGCCTATACTCCCGATTGGGTCGCAGTGTCGAACCAGGCAAGAGTCTTGCTCCTGAGCAAATCGCAGCAAAACATTTTTGTTTGGAATCCGATGTCCTTGTCCTATCAACGCAGTATCGGATTGCTCAGTAGCCCCAGTGCAATCGCCTACGATCCGGTCACGGATTTGATATACGTCGCTTATGACTCTGGTTTGATTTATAAAATCGATCTCAAGACGCCAGAACCGAAAGAAGTTCCATTCGTGAATCTTCCTGGTCGACCGGTTACTTTAACCATCGCTGGTGATTTCATTTTCGCAGTCGATCAATCCGCTTACCGCTACAACCATCGGGTTTTCTCTCGAGACGCGGAATTGTTGAGTTCGAAAGAGCATTACCAACAATACCAAGACTACGCGTTTAACCCGGTAAATCAATCGATGTATTATCTCAGGGGTGGCGGTTATTCGAGTGTTCTAATCTATGAGCCTATCGATACGATGGGTAGGTTGCTAGCCACAGTTTCCTCGTCCGTCAATGATTATTTTGATACCGCTCGCCCCATTCGATTCACACCCGATGGGAAATCGGTTCTGATCGGTTCTGGTTCGATCTTTGATGCACAGACGCTTAAGCAAAGCCCTTACTCGCTTGCCAATAGCGTTAGCGATGCGGTTTGGTTTTCTGGTCGATGGGTGACGATTCGAGATGTTGCTGGAGTACCCCAGTTGCAACAGTGGCCGGGGCAAACGCTCGAACCTGTCTACGTCATGCAGTGGCCTAACGGAACAGGTTACTCTGCGAAAGTTCTAACAAGCAAACGGATTGTCGTCACGGTCATCTCAAGCCAAGGCATCCCAACCTTTACGATCTTAGACGAAAACCTACAACCGGCAACTGTCAACAATACTTGGCATAATCAAAATGCACCTTTGGATGTCGACGACGACGAGTTTGTGTCTCCACTCGACATACTGATTATGATCGATCAGCTCAATCTTTACGGTTCCCGTCAGATCATCAATGTCGGTGAGCATTACTGCGATGCTGATAACGATGGCGTGGTAACTCCCTTGGATATTCTTCTTGTCATCGATTGGATTAACCTACAGGAAAGCAATGAGTCGAAACCGAATGGGGAGTCCTCATGCAACCTTGATTCGTTATTCACCGGCTTGGACGATTGGTTTGAAGCATTCAACAAGAGAAGATTTTTATCCGCAATGAGTCGCTGACGGTCGACTACTAACCGCCAGTTTTCGATTTGGATACGGCGATGGCCAAGGGGCAACTAGCAACGCTGGGTTCCCCTCGGCGGTAGCGACCGAGTAATTCTTTCGATCGTTGGGCCAACATACGACGCACCTCGCGCCGCTGGCCCTTGATCCTTGGAATCACCATCGAATCGTAACCGGTCGTCTGGTGACGCATCCATGCGATGACGGCCGCTTCGGCTCGCTCCTCGACCGGTATCCGCTTGGTCCTAGCTACCGTTCCACTCCCGACCGGAGTGGCATGGTCCGAAATAAGCTTGGCCATACGCGCAGCCAACTCCTCATGCCGTTGATGGAACGCGAGGAAATCAACGACCGCTTGAGTGAAGTCTTCCACGTACTCGTTTTGTACTTTCTCTCGGCGCAGCGCGTCGGCTTGTTTTCTTTTGGCAAAGCTCTCGGTCGATCGCTCCGCTTCAAGATCCTTTTGAATCCTTGCAATCGTGGCTGCCGGAGCCCACACCCCTTTCGAAAAAACTTTGCGCCCTTTCTTCTCCTGCACAATCCAGTGATCGCCGGCAGCCTTGACGCGTCGAGTCAAAGCCGCATCCCCCGGAGTTAATAGCTCCCAGCCTTTGGGAACCGTGTGGATCTTGCCATCAGCAGACCGAACACTGGTCGCATTTGGGCCAGGGGAAAAAACTCCTTGGTTGAAATTTTCGCTCGATCGCATCGTAATGGCTTCGTCAGTTTTCATTCGGTTTGTTTGCTACATCGACTTGTATCTGTCGCACGCCGATGGGATACCAAGTATCGATCAAGCAATCAAGACTGCATCAGGTCTATCGTGGGGACTCTCGGGTCTTATCCTTGAAGAATTCCCAAACCCTCTCTGCACCAGAGAAGGAACTGATAGGTCCGTTTCCTTCCCTGCGACTTCTCGAACCGGGCCATCCGTGAGCCCCCATCGAGTCGACGACCAATTCGGTTGCAGCGCCCCCATCTGTCGCAGCATGCACGGTGGAAGTGACTGTACCTCGCGTGATCGTTTCTCCTTTCTTTTGGGACTGGTTGACTTGCACCCAAAAATCAAGCACCTCTTGGATCGGCTTGTAAGGAGCCTCCTGAGCGCGACTGACCAAGGGGTTTTTGCTCATCCCGCCTTCGATCGGAACCTCTTGGTCCTTAGCCCCATTGATCATGAGAATGGGCAACGCCACCGATGGTTTTTTGTCGAAAGTGAACATCGAAGCAACCACGGGTGCGATCGCCGCCAACTTGCCCGGACGCTCAACACCATACACATAAGTCATCATCCCTCCGTTGGATCCACCGGTCATGTAGATTCTCTTCGGATCCGCACCATGCTCGGCGATGAGTCGATCGATCAGGGTGTCTAGATAAGCGATATCGTCAGCATCTCGCACTTGTCGACGCAATAGGAATCCAGTGTTCCACGCGTGACGTTGGTTACCGAAGTCAGTACCCTCCGGATACACGACCATAAACCCGTTGGATCGAGCCACTGCATCAAAGCCTGAGTTGGCACGCATGACCTGTGCGCTTCCTTGACCGCCGTGCAGGGCCAGCACGACAGGCCTTTTCTTGTCATCAGTTGGTGCATTGACGACCAGCGCGCGACGGTCCTGCTGTTTGATCTGGAATCTGAGTTCCAAGTCCGCTTGGCGTTTCACGGTAGGACTACTCGCTGGTGTTTCGAAAACCTTGCGATAGAAACTCCAGTTGTTATCACCCAAGGCTTCGATCGTCTTGAGCGGATTGTGATCGACACCTATGAGGACAGTCCATGTATGGGGAATTTGAAGTTTTTCTAAGTGCTCGTGAAATGCACGATTGTTGGCAAATGTTTCGTCTTGATCCCCACAAACATGCCGAATGATGCAGTTGTTTCGGATCGCTTCTGCATTCTCCTGAGCCAATTGACGTGGGCTAACCTTCTGAAAGTATCCCTGATCCCCGCCATAGACTTTCTGCAAAACTTCCGCTGCTCGTTGTCGACCTGCCCGAGGTGTTTGAACAAGTTCGGGTTGTAATGGTCCACCACCCATGATCGAGATCCCCTTGAACATTTCGGTGTATTTGAACCCGAGCCTTGCTGCACCGTAACCGCCCATACTGTATCCGTCCAAGAGCCGACCCTCACGGGTTGCTAGAGTTCGATAGTTCGAGTCGATATGAGGGATGAGCTCCTTGATGATGATCGTTTCAATAGGAGCCGATCCATCCTTCCAATCGACGTACATCCCTTCGGCAAGTCCATTGACAAAGACGACCAAACAAGATGGCGTTTTCCCTGCCTCGATAGCTGCATCAAAAAGAGATGCCACGCGCGGTATTCCAGGCAGTCCACCGCCAGATCCATGCAACCAATACACGACCGGAAAGCGAGCGGTCGCATCGCGATCATAGGTCTTGGGTTTGTAGATGTGGTAACTAACCTTGGTCTTGGCCGAGGCGCTATCGAAGGTCTGAAATGAAACACCTGTGCCTTGGACCTGTGGGGTAATCCAAGCGAGTTTCGATTCGGAGCTGATTTGCTCGGCTGGATCTTGGGCTCTTGCGATTCCTGACGATTCAAGAATCATCAGAACTAGACTAAGAAGGATTGTTGAATGGGACATAACACGTTTTGGAAAGGGATTCAAGTTTGTAACACAAAGACGCTGTGATCTCTATGCGGAGGTGTTTTATGAATGGGTTTCTTCTTTTCTATGAAGTATCGCTTTACTGCATCTTAACCGAATTCATCTGGCCGCGATTCCTTGGTTGCCAAAAATCATAGCGTTGGATCCCGTTGGAAAAATTCCCACATTGAATCTTTCGCAGAGATGTCCTTGGAGGACATTTTCCCAAACGAGGCTAGCTTGGCGACAGCCATGGCTAAGTGTGAGACTCAAAAACGGCAAAAAAATGGGTGGGCAAAAAAATGGGTGGCAGAAAAATGGGTGGCAGAAAAATGGGTGGCAGAAAAATGGGTGGCAGAAAAATGGGTGGCAGAAAAATGGGTGGCAGAAAAATGGGTGGCAGAAAAATGGGTGGCAGAAAAATGGGTGGCAGAAAAATGGATTGGAAAAAAATTGAACCAAAAAAGGGTAAGAAATTGCTTCGGTGATAAATTGTAGTTTTCCAATCCCAATTCACGGACTGGTTCGAGGAAAATGCCAATTACTACTCCGTTTGAGCTTCGGAATTACACTCAGCACGAGTTTGGAAAGGTGGCCTATGAAGTTGTCCATCATTCATTCAAAGTGCATGCAAAACTTGGACGGATCTTCAAGGAATCGGTTTTTAGATCCACTTTGAAACAAATCCTTGGTAGCCGATCTGTTGAAGAATTCGAGATTCGTTTGACTCACAAAGGATTCGAGAAGCGTCTCTATATCGACTTACTTGTGGATCAAGGATGTCCATTTGAATTGAAGGCGACTGAATCTCTGGCTGAATCTCACCAATGCCAACTGATCCAGTACTTGATGCTGACAGGCCTGTCGCATGGAAAGCTGATTAATTTCGGTATGGATTGCGTTGACCACCGGTTTGTCAACAGCCACGAACCCTTGAACCAACGGCAGAGATTTAGATTGGATCGCGTCGATTGGGTTGATTCCGCAGCCACGGATCGTATCGAGCAAACAGCCGTAGATCTTGTTCAGGATTGGGGAACCGGACTTTCAAGATCCTTGTACAAGGAAACCGTTATAGCTTTGCTCGGTGGTGAAGATCAATGCTGCGGATTCACCCATACCAAATGGAAAGGCTCGCAAACAGGGAGGCAATCGGTGAATCTTATTGCGCCTTTTCTCGCCTTCGAAATTACATGTATCAAGCAAGATCTAGATCACTACTTATCACACCTGCGACGATTCCTGCAAAACACAGACCTCGAAGCCATCCTGTGGGTCAATATCGTTTCAGGTTGTTTGCGACTACAAAGAATCACCAAAGAGTAGGCCAAAAAAAGATTGCGACTTCAACGCCCAACCATTTTTTTGCCTACCCATTTTTTTGCCTACCCATTTTTTTGCCCACCCATTTTTTTGCCCAAGTTCCGGGGAAGATGAGTTTTCCAAGGACGACTTGTTGGTTGAAACATCCTAAACTATCTAGAGCAGTCCCATGTCTTTTTGACTCGTACCAAAGCTCCCTACATCGATATCGTGTTTATGGAGAAGCTCTAGGTACAGATTGCACAGCGGTGTCTGAGGATCTAGCAAGCGGAGGCCCTGGTGGCGGGTTCCTCCCCCGGCTACCAGTATCGGCAATCGATCGCAGGTATGATCCGACGAGTTCCCAAAGTTGCTTCCGAAAACGATCGTCGTGTGATCGAGCAAGCTCCCCTGCCCATCGGCAATTTGGTCCATATCCCATAAGAACTGATCGAAGTGCTTTAAAATATCCCGCTCAACACAACTCAGATTCGCTAACACTTCGGGATTGCCACCATGGTGGGATAACGTGTGCCAACCACCCGACGCTCCAGGCACCTTGATCGCTCCATAGATCCAATCCATCGAGATCGTGATCACCCGCGTCGAATCGGTTCGAAATGCCAACTTCGTGAGCTCAAACAAATTTTGGATTTTGGTCGAAAACTCGAACTCCTTATCTCGGCTGAGCGAATTGGTCACCTTAGGTTTTTCTGTAAGCAGCCAGAATTTCTCCCGATCAAGCTGCGTTTCAAGCTCGCGAATCACTTGGGAATAAGTCTCAAGTTTACTGGCCTCACTGGGCCGGGCCTTGAGAGCATCCATATCCCGCTTGAGAGCCTCTAGAATCAAAGTGTCGTTTGTTAACTGCTCCTGCTTGGCTTGCAAATCCTCGGCCCCAAAGAGCATATCAAAGATCTGCTCTTCATCGTGCATCGGTGGAATCGCTACCCCGCGATCGTTCCAACTGCACCCCCATCCCCGATTATAAATGCTAAAACTCAAAAATCCGAATCGCGTTTCATTGCCCATCGATTTCGCTAGGACTTGATCGAGGGATATTCCATTGACGAAGTTCGACGCTTCAGGATTAGGCTTGCCCGTCAAGAACGATTTTTCAGAGTCGTGATTGCTCGTTTGCATCCCAGGATGAAACAGATTCCCGAAGACGGTTAACTTATCGACAAGCCGCATGCGCCCTAGATATTCCGAGGTCTTCAGGTCCTCAGGGTTTCGGGGAAAAAAACTGGGGCCATAGAAGCCTAGCGAATTGCAAATAAACAAAACGCGTCGGGGTTGGCTCTTGGCTCGGCTTTGCGAACCGAACAACTCATGGCGTGCCGACAATGACTCGATCGCAAGTGGCAGTGCAACTCCGAATCGCAAGAGTCGGCGTCGATCGATACGTTGGTTCATGGATGATCCCCTAGGCTTAAGTAGATCAGGATACCGGTGACGAGATCCTTGAGTCGACAATTCTCTGGGCGATCATCGATCAAATCGTAAAGTGCAATTCGCTGGCTTAACGTCGGCTCATAACCACTGGCGTACTCGAAGAATTTCCTGGAAAAATTGTAAGCGATCTTCTTGTGGTTGGACTCGAGCGACTTTTTCAATCCTGCGATATCTTCAAATGCGACGCCTGATATTTCGCCCGATGCATCCACGGCAGTCGTTTCTCGAAACTGACCTTCGAGCCTGTACGAAAACGTCCCCTGATGAGGGATCTCACTGCGATACATCGTCCGCCAGTGTCCCGTGGCATCAAAATTTTCTAAAGCAAAGCCATACGGATCGATGCTCTTGTGACACGCATAACAAGCGTCGCTACTTTTATGCTCTTGGATTTGTTCCTTCAAGGTCGTGGCTTTATGTGGACTCGGTTCGATGGCTTTGATATTCGGAGGTGGAGGCGAAAGTGTGTTGCCGGCGATGTTTTTCGAGATCCAAGCGCCTCGCAAGATCGGGGATGTCTGAAAGCCATCGGAAGTTACCTTGAGGATACTTCCCATCGTCAGCAACCCACCTCGGGGGCTATCTGCTGGCAATGCGACTCGGCGAAGATCTTGGCCGACGATTCCGTCGATGCCATAGTGTTCGGCTAAACGTTGATTCAGGTAAGAAAAATCCGAATCGATCAGCGACGTAACCGCCAGATTCTCGCGAATCGCATGGTAAAGATACTCCTGAGTCTCCATTGGTAGATAATGGTTTAGCAAGTCGTTGTATTCGGGATAAAGTTTCAGCGAGGGAGATACTTTATTGAAACCTCTCAGGTTCAGCCATTGGTCACAGAGCGAATGGATCATCCGCTTCGATCGTGGATCTTCGAGCATACGATCGATCTGGGTTCGAATCGTCGCAGCATCCAATCGGTCTTGTTTACCAATCTGTTGAAGCTGCTCATCGGGAACCGAAAGCCACAGGATGCGTGAAAGATTCGCGGCGATCTCGTAGGAGCGATTACTATGAATGCCTGGCGCTAGAAGGAACCGATGCGAGCAAAGAATCGACTTGAATGCACTTCGGGCAGCAAGCAGGAAATCCGAATGCGATTGCCAAGCATCCAGGCCCACGCGGAAGTAGGGTTCAAGCTCTTCTTCGGAGAGTTTCGAAGCGAAAGCCCGCTGAGCAAAATCGCGGATCACACCTTGGAGGTCGTCGACTGAATCCGATTGAACCGCCAACCTAAGAGGAGCCTCTAAAGGGTTCGTCTCAGGGGGATCACTTGGGATTACATCCAAGCCGCCGATGGATGCCAGCGATTTGCCATCGAGCATGACCGAATCGGTGACCAGAAAACGGATAAAGCGCTTTTGAGTGTGCGTGTCAAAACGGACTTCTTGTTCCGCCGCATGCATGACTTCGAGCGTTCCGCTTGCGATCGGCAAACTCCAGACCTTGGCATCGTCCGATTCGGAGACTTCATAAGCTTTGACTTGCCCGTTTCCGTTCCCGCCGGTCCAAGTCGAATAGGACAAGCCAGCGATCGAGTGATGGTTTGGGTTTTCGATGATTACAAAATGAGGTGGCTCGGCTACATCGGGTGTGAATCGTGTGTGCCAGAACGTTTTGCTGGAGCGATCAAGCATCCTTTCCATTTCCATGCCTACTTGAAAACTACTCACGGAAACGCTTCCACCGATGCGTTCGATTTGAGTGGGTTCCAACTGGATTGGATGGGTCGTGCGAGGTGGTGTGTCGAGTGCGAGTCCTTTGAAGTTTCGATGGATCGATTCGGGGGGCCAGCGATTGAGGATCGGCCCACGAATTTTCAGCTGCTCGATATAAGCACCTTGATTTGCACCTTGTTGTCTCCATGTATGCCGAGAGTAGCAATGCACCGAGACGTTTTCTCCAGGGTACAAGAATGCTTCGAGGGTAAAGGGTTTCACTTCGGCGTTGCCAACCGAGAGAACGCCTAGAAGACGCTGGGGTTGAGGCCGATCGTCGGCGTAGTAGTATTTGCCTGCGTAGACCAAAATGCTGACATCGCCTGGGAAGTCGCCGACTATGGAGGCATCGAAGGTCAGTTCGTACATTCCTTGGGAGGGGGGCTCAAAGTGGTCGTAGAAATACGAGTAGCTGTTGCCATTGTTGGCTCGGGTCCAAGAGTACAGGAGTCCTTGTTGGTAGTCGCGGACGTAGATATTGTAGGTTTCGTGGCTGTCTTTGATCGAGTTGGTCGTCCAAAGTCGTTCTTGTGGAAAACCATTTCGAGGTAGAGCGAATTCGAGCATCTGATCGGCGGTCAGGAAGTACGCGCTGAGTTGTTCGCTAGAGATCATAATTCGCCGATCGGTGTCGAAGCCGTAAGTGCCACGGTCTTCTGGGATCTGGCCGGCGATGTCCAATTCGGTTCCAAGCAGATCGTTGATGCTATGGACAAACTCGTATCGACTTAGACGCCGATATTCTGCGATGTCGCGTTTCTTGGATTGCTGAGCCAGCCACGATAAGAGCGTTCGCCGCTCATCGGCGGTGGGTTGGTCGCCATCGGCTGGTGGCATGCGATGAGTGATGACATTTTCAAACACGAGCGTTGCATCGAACGATTCGCCAGAGAGAAAAGCTTCCAGATCCAGCCCCCCTTCTTTGCTCCTAGCATCGTGGCAATCCAAGCAGTATTTTTGGACTAGCGACGGGGCTTGCGCAAGGCTTATGTCTTGAGCGACAAAGATCACCGCGAGCAGAGCAATGGAGGCAAAAAGTGGTTTGTGGTTTAACATCGATAACATTATAGCCGAAAGAGGACAGGGGGGAGCGTTGCGCGATAGGCCGTTCAAAAACGGCGAAAGATGGTAAGGCAAAAGCAAGTGCAACGGGTGTGGAGATCCAAAGTCCCTAAACCAGCAACTACCACTTGCCTTTATCCACAATGCGATAAATTCCGGGGGGTTGGGTGCAGAGCACCCAAGAACGCCCAGCATTTGTCTGCTGGTTCATTTACTGAGCTAACCCTAACCTACGCTTACGCGACATATGCCTCGCCAAAACATTTATCTAAAATTGCTCACAGAGCTCCGACTTTCTGGGAACTCTTTGCCCCCCTTTTCGATCTGATCCATACGGCTTTTTGGGCTCATCATGTCCATGACATGATGATTAGGGATTCAAGTTTGACTCATGTAGGAAAGTGGGTAGGAATGAAATCTGCAGGATTAAAAAACAGACAGCACCGAGTTCTACAACTCCAGCAACTCGAAAACCGGGAATTGTTTGCTGCAGACTCGGGGCTCGGGGGTAGCTTCTCCGGAGGTGCAAATGGATCCTTACCTGGATTGTACTCATCTGATCCCGCTTCGAGCGTGCCGGCTCCATTTTGGCGCAAGTCGGCTGATGTTCCCTCTGTCGCCCCAGCTTGGTACCAAAACGTTGGTCCCGTTACCCGTGAGGTGTTTTACAATCCGAGTCTTACGCCAGCCCAAAATGGTGCCGCACTTAAGACGGTGCTGACAACATTGCCTGCTGGATCTAGGATAATGATCCACGAGGGAACCTACTCGATCGATTCGTATTTTGTGATCACTGCCCAAGGAACAGAAAGTCAACCAGTGGTGATCGAAGGTGCGCCTGGAGAAAAGGTGTCGATCACTCGCATCGATGGTCTTCAAAACGTGGTTAACATCGACAATTCTCGTTTCCTGCTGATGAGGAACCTGGATATCTACGGAGGTTCAACGGGAGTCAAAATCCAATCAGTATCCGATTTCATGCTTTATGATTCCAAAATCCATCATCTTGCAAACAATGGTATAGCAGCAAATTCAAAAAACACATCCCGACTCTACTTCGTAGACAATGAAATCTCCTATACGGGAGGAAACGGGGAAGGTTTTTATCTTGGGTCCAACGACGGTGTTTTTAAAACTAACAACTCATTTGTCGTTGGCAACTATCTTCACCATCTAGCTAACGGCGCCTCTGCTCAAGGGGATGGTATTGAGATCAAGGATGGTTCTTACGCGAATGTAGTTAAATACAATTTCGTCGATGGAACCAAGTATCCTGGAATCACCGTTTACCGTACAGGTCGAGGTGCAGTTGACCGGAACGTGATCGAGGAGAATGTCGTTATCAACACCATTGATGCAGGGATCCAAGTTACTGCCGATGCAATTGTTCGAAATAACCTGGTCATCGGCAAGTCGACAGCTTTTGTATCTAAGCCATTTACAACGAATCCTGGAAACATGGTCGTTTCGAACAACACCTTTCTTGGTGGCGGAACCACGGTCAGACTAACCAATTGGCTCACAACCGATTTAGCGTTTGCCAACAACGCAATCCATTCGCCGGTCGGTCAGTTTTACTCAAGCAGTCGAACCGGGCGTGCGATTGCAAGTGGTAATGTCAATGTTTCGAACCTCACTACAACGTTTGTCAATCTCAAGCTCGATGGTTCGGCATTGAACGCTCGACCCGTCTCAGGCTCAAGCGTTATAGGTAAAGCTACGGCTAGCTATCTTCCATCTGGCGACCTCAATGGTGCCATTCGTATTACGCGAATGGATTCCGGAGCCGTGGACTTCACCGGTGACTCCACGACCGTTACGCAGTTACGAAGCAGTCAGGATAAAGTCAAACCTTTTGGCATCATCACTGCAAGTCCCACTGCCTTAACTGTCGCAGGAGTCTCCGAAGTGGGGGCACAACGAAACGAGCAGGTCTTGAAGTCTTCGGTGTCAAACTCACTATTATCTCCGAGTCGCTTTACGATAGCTTCGGTCAGCAAATCGGATACCGGTTCTATACTCAAAGTGGCCAAACCGACTGTTGGACAAACTCCAAGCAGCCAACAAATGGAAATTTCGCGAGCAAGTTTGCTGACGGAATTAGTCGACGAACTTAACACTCCAGCTTGGTAATGACCAAGCGTTCAGTTCGACCGAAGCAGTTCGAGTAGTTTGCCAAACGGTTGTTCTAAATCGTTTGGCAAACTGTCTTGGCGGTGCCTAAGGTAACTTGGCCTGAATTGAACGTTTCACGGAAGGCTGTAGTAGACCGCAGGTGGTAAGGCGAACTTGGCTGGAAGTGGCAGATTCGTATCGGCTTGATCCAACTCAGAAAAACTCTTGAACTGCAAGCCTCCCTGAAGCGTTACCGCACCGGACTTGGACATCACAACGGGTGTCGAATCATTCGCAAGAATCTGCGGATTCTGTGACGCTTGGCTTGCGTCGATTTCTATAACCAAAACATTCGCATCATCGTTACCAAAGGTTTGTGAGGCGACGATCTCAAAATCGCTCAGCGAACTGGTCCCTTTACTTAGTTCGAGTTGATGGCCGTTTAGCCACACTTTTTTGATCCTCGGGTGCTTGAGCGTTACTGTCTCGGAAAATGACTCCGGTGGAATCCTGAGCGAACATCGAACCAGTATCTTCGATGCTCCTTTCAAAGCAGACTGCTCGATCAACTTCTTCCAAGTAGTCAGCTCCCACTCAGGCCGCTTTTGACTCATTTTCTCGACTTCCAGAGCAAACGGATACTTGGCTGTCCTTTTATCATTAACAAACACGACAGGCTTTCCACCGATGATCTGATCGCTGGTGACCGTAGGGCAGATGTGCTCTTCGACATACCCGATCATCAACTCGTTGCCTGTGTAGTGGTCCACAAATGGCCAACGTTTAGGGTTGTACATGCAATCGGTCAGATCTCGAACCAAAACGACATCCACTTGTTGACTCACTAATTGCCGAAGCCCAAATGGGCGGCCGAGAACGCACATGTTGGTATGCACGCCGAGCATGATCACATGCTCGATCTTGTTCTCTTTGAGGATCGCCCAAACTTCGTCGCCCCGATCACTGACATAGTCGACGGCAGGAACGATCGTCAGTGCTGGGTTCTGGGTTTTCCACGGGAGTCCAGGGTCGCGCCCCAGAGCCTTGAGCTTCTGTGCCCACTGCTGATGCTCGATCGGGTCATCATCCTCACCGCCATCGGATTGATCGAGCGGATAAACTCCCGCTTCCTCCTGGGTTATTTTGCAATTCCAAGAAGCGATGTTGGGAGGCAGATTATTTTTGGGTACCTGCTGGGCCCGGATCCTAGCCGGGTTACCGTCATAATGTGGCATGCAATCGCTCGGTGAATGGATCACGATCGATCCGGAATCGCGAGCCACCTTGAGCAGTTTCTCCATACTTGGCAGCATTTCTTCCAGCCGTCTAACTGCATTGATGGAGTGGTGATAGTCCCATACGTCACAAACGATCACCGCTGTGGTTTTTGGATCCCACCGGGAAGATGTCTGAGTCCGAACCTTGCCATTTACAATCTGAGTGATCGCTCTTTTATTTAACTGATACATGTCTGCGGATTGTGCGATCGCCTTCGAGTTTTTCGACACCTCGATCGAGATGGCGATAAACCCCAGCGCGACGAACGCAATTCGTAAACCGTTCAAACGTGGATGATTCATGGTACAGGTCCAAATGCAGGGTGAATTATTGTTACGAGTTATCGAATCCGATGCAAAGAGCGGATCCAAAGGAGACTTGAAAGAGCTCCAAGAAGTGCAAGGGCCACGGCAAGTCCAGCTTCGCGATTCTTGGTTCCGTAATGAAGAAGATCGAACATCCGCATCGCGATGGTCGTCACGCCCGGAGGCTGAACGAGTAGGTAGCTGGCTAGATCCCCAAAAGCGATGCAGAAACCGATCCAAAAGGTAGTGATCCACCCCCACTGCGAGTAACGCACCCAAGAGTAGAGTCTCGACTTGGCGTGTAGTTGACTTTCAAGTTGCAACAGTTCACCCTGTCGATCGAGGTATTGCTGCCGGGTGATCCATAGCAAGCCAAACACGACTGGCAGGATTCGAAACTGCAACGCCAGGATCGGTCCTATCAAGGTTCGATCCGACAGAAAACTCAATGAATCAGGTAGGTGTCGATTCAGCAGTTGCCCAATCGCTAAATTGATCAGCGGACCAGGAGTTGCCAACATGCATCCCAAAAGTCCAATCGCCAGAACATGTCCGACTCGATTGCGAGTCGTCCATAAGAGCATCGAAGCCAATACAAGGCTTATCGCAGTGGCCCAGAGGCTCAGTTGTAAACTCCAACTGAACTCATCCGCGAAGTCTTGGACGTGCCACAACGCAGTCGAGCATTCGGCTAGACTCCAAGTTCTAACTCCCTGGCCATCAACGATCGAGGATCGAACCCCCAATCGAGATATCAAGTTCAGCCATGGAATAACAAAGCAAACTAGCAGAGCCAACCAAGTCACAAGACTGATCAAGTTCCTCTGGTACTTGCTCAAAACCAGATTCGCCGTGTTGTCTTTGGCCATCTGCGATCGGACGGTGTTTCGTAATCGCAGGAAAATCGATCCTAGGGATAATGATAAGCCTACGGCTATCGAAATACCCCAAGCGATCAGTATCGGTAAACTCCTTAACTTACCGAATTGCACTTGTTGGTAAACACTTTCGCAAAGAGTCGGGGTTTGAAACAAGTTCGTGACGACCATATCGTAATGGACTGATGCAAATGCCCATAGAAAAGAAGCTATGAGCCAAGGTTTGAGTTTCGGCAGAAGCTGACTTCGAAGGGTGAAAACGGGACCGGATTCGAGCATCGACTGGTCGACGAGAGGATTGTAGGTTCGTCGCAATCCGAGTGCGAGGATCCAAAAGCAATACGGCGTCGCCGCGCAAGTGTGTATCCAAACGACGCTCGCCAAACCCATCAATGGATGCTTCGAAGCGTCAACTTGGCTCAATCGCAGCCAACCGTTGGATCCAAAGCCAGCGCTCCAAGCCGTAGCTTGGACATACAAAGGGATCAGCAGAAAACTCGAAATAAGGGCGATAGCAATTTTCGAGCCGGTGATTCGAAACCAGCATGTTGCAAGACTCAGCCATAGGGCAAGGAGCGTCGTGAGCAGTCCGACGCAAAGACCAATACCTAAGGTCAGCAGGGTGGCGTGGCTAACAGAAACATCCCACTGCACCGAAGCGACCCTTTGCTGAAGATTAGAGATGAATCCTGAGGTCAGACACAGCAGACATTGATACTGGATTACTGAATTACTGGATTGGCGGGGGAGCCATTTGGATGGCATTTGGATCGACCCCAGCATATTTGGGGATCGCCGGTTCCTTGATATCCTTCAAGAGTCGTTGAATGATCTTGTCGGTGGTCATCCCTTCGGCTTGTGCTTGGAAGTTCGTGCTAAGTCGGTGTCGCAGAACTGGGACAGCGATTCGCTTGATGTCTTCGATGGCGATGTTGAATCGTCCGTCCATGGCCGCCATGGCCTTGCCCGCTTGGATAAGGAATTGACCTGCGCGGGGACCTGCTCCAAAGTCCAAGAGTTCTTTGACGACTTCTGGGGAATCGGATTCTCCGGGTCGCGTGGCTCGTACCAGTGCAACGACATACTTGATCACAAACGGGCTTACAGCCACAGAGTTGACGAGTTTTTGGATATTGAGAATGGCGCGAGCCGAGAGGACTTTGGCGATCTCAGGTTTTTCGCCACGCGTGGTTGTCGTCAGGATTTTTTCCTCTTCGTCGGCGCTTGGGTAACCGACTTTGATATTGAACATGAAGCGGTCGAGTTGGGCTTCGGGAAGAGGATAAGTTCCTTCCTGCTCGATTGGGTTTTGAGTTGCGATGGTAAAGAACGGATCGGGAAGTGAATAGGTTTGTCTTCCGATGGAGATTTCGCGCTCTTGCATCGCTTGCAACAGGGCTGCTTGGGTTTTTGGTGGTGTTCGGTTGATTTCGTCGGCCAGAAGAATATTGGTGAAAATGGGACCTTCGACGAATCGAAATTCACGTCGGCCTTGGGCATCCTCTTCGAGCACATTGGTGCCTGTGATGTCCGAGGGCATCAGGTCGGGTGTGAACTGGATTCGCTTGAAGTTCACATCGAGGATTTTTGCGAGGGAAGAGACCATGAGGGTTTTTGCCAACCCGGGAACCCCTTCGAGCAAGCAATGACCGCGGGTAAAGACGGCGGCAAAGAGTTGTTCGACGACATCCTCTTGGCCGACGATCGCTTTACCGAGCTCGATTTTCATTTGCTCGTGGTGTTCGCGAAATTCGCGAAGCAAATCGCCGATGCTACGTGGGGTTTTGCCGCTAGGACCGCTGGCGTTGCTCACAATGGCTTCCGTATGAAAGTGCTTAGGTAGATTGAACCGCGTCAAGCCGCTATGATACCATCTTTTTCCGTGTGTTGTTCTTGGGAGATCTGGAACTATGACCCATCAAAAAGTGGATGTTATCGCTCACTTGCACGCCAAAGCTGGCAAGGAATCGGAGCTTCGAAAGGTGCTAGAATCCTTCGTTGCTCCGACGCGGCTTGAAGAAGGCTGCATTCGGTACGATCTTTTTGTCGACTTGGATCATCCCAACAAGTTTACTTTCATCGAGGAGTGGGCAAGTCGCGAGGCGTTGAACAAGCATGGACAGTCGGCGCATATCCAAGAGGGGCGTAAGCATTTCCCCGAGCTTCTAGGCGATCCAGCCTGGGTTCAAGTTTCCGTTCGCATTCTTTAAATTCAGGCTCGCTCGGACGAGGCTTGAGGATCTAGTGGAGTACTCGAATGACCAGCATGCAGACTCTCAGGCCATTGCTTTCTCCGAGATCAATTGCAATCGTTGGTGCCAGCGATACGCCAGGCAAGGTAGGCACGAGCATCGTGCGAAATTTGTTTGAACATCGTTTCACCGGGACTGTGTATCCGGTAAACGTCAAGCATAAGATGGTCGCGGGCCAGAGAGCTTATGCATCGCTTGAGGATTTGCCTGAGCCTGTCGAACTTGCGGTATTGTGCACACCGGCGGCAACGATTCCGTTGCTGATCGAGCAGTGCGGCTCGCTCAAGATACCCGCGGCATTGATCATCACGGCGGGGTTTCGCGAAGCCGGTATCGAAGGTATCGAGCTGCAGCGACAGCTCGACGAAGCACGCAGCAAGTACCCGAGCTTGCGGATTCTTGGACCTAACTGCTTAGGCTTGATTCATCCTGAGTCGCGGATGAGTGCGAGTTTTGCTCGAGGGCTACCGCAAACAGGGAGTCTGGCATTCCTTTCGCAATCTGGTGCCTTGTGTACAGCGTTTCTCGATTGGTCGATTCGAGAGGGAGTTGGGTTTTCGAACTTTGTGTCCCTGGGAAACCAGCTCGACGTGGGCTTTGCTGACTTGCTTGATTATTTAGCTGAAGATGAAGCGACCAGTGCTGCGATTCTTTATATCGAGTCGATCACCAAGCCGCAGGAGTTCATCGCGGCGGCGCGCAAGTTCACGGCTGTAAAGCCTCTCATCGCTTACAAAGCAGGTCGGTTTGCAGCTTCCGCTCAGGCGGCCGCATCTCACACCGGTTCGCTTGCTGGAGTTGACGAAGTCTATCAAGCGGTCATGGAGCGTTGCGGTATCGTTCGGGTCTATGACATGGAGTCGATGGTCCAGTGTGCAGAGTTGCTCTCGCAGCAGACCAGTTCGAATCCCCCTCCGATAGGGGAACGGATTGCGATCGTTACCAATGCTGGTGGGCCAGGGGTAATGGCCAGCGATATGCTGATCCAGGAGGGAGGTCGTTTGACGGAGCTTTCCAAGAACTCGCTCGAGGCGCTCGATGCTTGTCTGCCTTCGAATTGGTCGGGCGGGAACCCGGTCGATGTGATTGGCGATGCGAGTCCTGAGCGATTAGCGCAGGCCATGCGAATCGTGATTGCCGATCCTAAAGTGGATACGATTTTAGCGATTCTCTCACCTCAAGCGATGACCAGTCCGACCGAGACAGCCGAGCGGATTTTACAGATTCCAATCCCGGCCAATAAGCGTGTGGTATCATCTTGGATGGGTGGACTATCGATGCAAGCCGGGATCGAGAAGTTACAATCCGGCGGGATACGAAACTTTGATAGTCCCGAACAAGCGATTCGTGGTTTGATGCGATTGATCGACTACAAAAAGATGAATTTGCGCGTTGGGGAGCTAGAACGGCTCGATGCGGAACATGCTGCTGAGGTTTTGGCCAAGAAGTCGGTAAATGAAAATAGATCCACTCCGGTCTTAGATCGCACACGGTTTTCCTCATTTACTCGGTTGCAAGAGTCTCCGTCCGGGGAGACAAAATACATCACCGAGATGGATTCAAAGCTGCTGCTGAGTCTCTATCAGATCCCTACACCGAGTATTCAAGTCGCCACGAATGCTTACCAGGCCATCGGACTTGCCGATTCGTTTGGGTATCCGGTTGTATTGAAAGTTCATTCCGAGAAGATCACTCACAAGACCGATGTTGGAGGGGTGCTCTTGTCGCTCAAGAGTGCCGACGAGGTGGTCGAGGGATTCGACAGGATTATGGAAAATGTCGGCAAGGCTCGGCCAGACGTTCGGGTCGATGGGATTTCAGTACAACCGATGGTCCGTTTGGAAAATTCGGTCGAATTGATCTTTGGGTCCAAGACAGATCCGGTCTTTGGTCCGGTGATCATGGTTGGTTTTGGAGGGGTGACGGCCGAGCTCTACAGAGATCGAGCGTTGGAGTTGCCACCGGTAAGTCCCGCACGGCTGGTGCGGATGCTCAAGTCTCTGCACTGCTGGCCATTATTGGACGGGTATCGAGGCCGTCCGAAGGTCAAGATCGAGGCCTTGGTAGACATCATCGAGAAGTATTCAGAATTGATTCTTGAGCAGGATTGGATTAAGGAGTCGGATTTGAATCCGGTATTGGTTAACGACCGCGAAGCGATTGTGTTAGACGCGAGATTCATCGGTTGAAATGAAACGCCTTGAGGGCACTCAATCCTTGTTCGTATTCGGCAAAGAGATCGTAAACGTGGTGCCTTCGTCGACCACGCTATTGACAGTGATCTCACCGCCGTGCTCTTTGACGATTTTTTGGCTCACAGGTAATCCCAGACCTGTTCCTCGGTTCCCTTTGGTCGATTCGAACAAAGAGAAGATTGCGGTGAGTTGCGATTTGGGTATACCCACCCCGTTGTCTTGGACCATGATCTGCGTGGCCGTCGGAGTTTCCGAGACCTTTACTTGCACCTTTGCGTCGGGGCGTCCACCCGTGGCATCGATCGCATTGAGAACAAGGTTCAGTACGGCATGGTGTATTCCTTCTGGGTCAACAAAGACTTTCTCGATAGCTTCGGAGGGTACCCAAATTAGATCAACTTTTGCATCGTTTGCGGAGACCTTAGCGATCGCTAGTACATCTTGGATCAGTTCCACAAGATCGATCGACTGGAGTTGAGGTTTGCGTTCTTTGCTCAAGGTGAGCATGTCTAGGACCAGGGATTCGATTCGCCCATGTATTTTGTCGCAGATTTCCCAGCCTGAGCGTACCGTACTGAGACTTTGAGATTGGAGACCTTCATTGACCATATAGCCCCCACCGCGAAGGCCCTGGAGAATGTTCTTCACATGGTGGGACAGGTTGGCAATCGTTTGTCCAACGGCGGCGAGTTTTTCCGATTGCAGTGTGCTTTGGTAAAACTTGGTGTCTTCGATGGCCAAGGCGGCTTGGTGACCGATGGTAACCATCATCTTGAGGTGTTCTTCGTTGAAGACATTAAGGTCAGAAGATTTGGACTGCTCGGCGGCTCTGACGATCGTATCGATGTAGAGGACTCCTACGACGCCGTATCGACCTCGCATCGGAACACAGATGGCTTCGCAAACCCCGCTTGCTTCGATGCTCGCGCTGGAACTCCAACGCTGATCATCCTTGGCGTTGCTGGTAAGGACTCCTTCTTCTTTTTTCAACACGTAATCGAGGATCGTTTTGCTGATGGTGATTTGGTGGTTGGATTGTACTTTGCGATTCTTTCGGTAAACGGGGGTGAGGGCTCCCGTGGATTCATCTTGGAGCATCACGCAAGCGTGATCGCACTGCACCCATTGGAAAATCAGATCGACGATTTGTTCGATCAGTTGGTTGATGTCGAGAGTTCGACTCACGGTCAAGCTTGTTCGGTACATAATTTCCCAATGGGATTTGCTTACCGACAGGGGGTTGGCTACCTCGGGGTCGAAGAATTCGGTCTCCCCGACCGGATCGCTCAGATCGGCTCGACCGCGAATCTGAGAGCTTTCCGATGCATCGTCGGCAACGATGGCGATACTGCGATTGAGATAATCTTTATCGGTCGCACTGGGGTTGGCTTCGTGGAGTCGAAACACGAAGACGAACTTGCCAATTTGAATCCGATCGCCATCTCGAAGTACTTTCGAATCGATCGGTTTCCCATTGACGATTGTGCCATTGCTGCTTTGAAGATCAGTCAGCAAATATTCGCCACCGAAGAACTCTATTTCGGCGTGTTTGCGAGACGTTTCGGTATCGTCAAGATGGATATCGCAACGAGAGTCCCGTCCGATTCTTTGTTTGGATTCCGAGAGTAGGTGACGCGTACCTACCCCTGGTCCAGAGACTACGACAAAAGCCGCCATCGCGGTTTATCCTTATTGATACTTGCAACAAACCTAAATCGACACCCGGGCCGTATCCCGACAGGTGATTGCTACAGGTCTTTAGGATAATACCAAAGGCCCTTCGTTGCAGTAGTTTTCGTTTCCAAATTTGGAGATTTGATGGCCGAAACCGTGAGCCAGACTCATGAGCAAGCGGTTATGCGGTGTGCTCTTAAACTTGAGTGATCTACCCGTACTGAACCCCAATCCACCGCCGATGAGCACGAAGGGAATGTTTTCAAGGGTGTGTGAATTCCCTTTACCCAGTTCGTTGGTCCAGAGGATGGTCGTGTTATCCAACAGCGAGCCGTTGCCGCCTGGCTCGGGTGTTTCGGCCAGTTTTTGGGCTAGGTAGGCGATTTGCTCGCAGTACCAAATGTTGATCTTGGTGAGTTTTTCGACAGCTTGTTCGTTCGAGTCGGGTTCGTGGGAGAGGCCATGATGATCTTCTTCGATTCCCAACCATCGCATCTTGGCTTGCCCCACCGAGTTGGTGAACTGGAAGGTAAAGACCCTTGCAAAGTCAGCTTGGATTGCATGGAGCATCAGATCCATTTGCGTGCGAGTCAGGGCTGGGATATTGTCGTTGCTGTCCTCGAGCTTCGCATCGATCGTGGGGACAATATGGTTTTCCGCAGCGACTGGAGTCAATTGTTTTTCAAACTCGCGCACGAGAGTTTCGTGCTCGTCGAGCAACTTGCGATCCTCTTGACTGACCTTGGTACGGAGTTTGGCCAAGTCTGCTTGGAGGTCGTCCAAGACGCTCCGAACGGTGTCTTGATCCTTTCGCTGCCCATAAAGTTTATTGAACATCGCAGAGGGTTCATCGATCGGTGCGATCGGACGATTCGGACCGGCATAGACCATGCGAGTCCAAGTATCGGCTCGGCTTGGAACACCAACACCGAATTCTAAGGAACCAAAGCGGGTTTGGGTCTCCGGTTTGGACTGCAGGTAGTTCTTGATCTCCTGATCGATCGAGATACCGCTTGCCCATCCGGCAGGCGTGTCCGAACCACCTTGGATGTTTCCTGGGTAAAGTTCGATGCCTGTGAGCAAGCACCCCATGCCTCGCATGTGGCTATCGCCATCACCTCGAATCTTATCGCTCACACCATTGAGCGTCAGCAAGCGATTTTTGAACGGCTCCAGAGGTGCCATGATTCGTTTGAGTGAGAACTCCTGGCCTTCTTCATCCGGCCAAAAGTTCGGAGGGATTACGCCGTTGGGACTGAAGACGACAATCAGTCGCTGTTTGTTCGCTTGGGAGTTTGCTCGGACGAGGCTACCTAGATTTAGAAGGAAAGGGAGTGCTGCCGAGGTAATCCCCAGGGACTTGGCAAACTCACGGCGGGATAGGTAGTTGCTCATGATTGGTTTTTGAGTTGGGGTTAGCAATTTCGTGCAAGTGCTCGTGTTGGATTTCGCTTTTTGGGTCTCTATCGGACGTGTCGAGCACGCGAGCAGATGGACGATTATAGTTTAACTTTGAGCATAAGTTTTGTCGAAGTCCCGATACGATCGAAAATTACGGGTTACCGCTTTGTGCGAGTCCTTGATGCGTCTGTGGCTGACAAATCAACTTTCCGAATTCGATCATCAGTGGGCCGACTTGATAAGCGTTTTCTTGAAGGGTTTTGGTGAGGCTTTCGGTTTGATCCAGTCCGTAGGCAGCTAGCGGTTGTTTGGTCATGAATTGGAACATCTGCTTGACGATCGCTTGATGGACTTCCGCCGAGTTGCTTATAAAGTCTCTGAATTGGATGATGCTTTGGAAATCGACCCGGTCCCCCATGCTCGTGACATAGGAACCTGCTGTATCGATCGGCTTGCCGGATTCATCGGCTCGGAACCTCCCGATGGCATCGTAGTTTTCAAAGACGAATCCTAGGGGGTTGATCACCTTGTGACAGGATTGGCACATCGCTCCACTGGTTTGTTTAGCGACCCGTTCTCTGGTGGACAAACCAGGAGTGGTTTCTTCGGAGATCGGCACGATCGCATCGATGGGAGGACGTAGGCTTCGACCTAAAATACGTCGAGCTAGAAACACACCGCGATGGATCGGCGAGCTACTATCGTGGTAAGCGTAGTAAGCTTGGACATAAGGATGTGTTAGGGCTCCGGCGGCGCGCTGGTCGGGCATTGCGATTCTCTGGAATGGAGCATCTGCAGCGAGATCACCACCAAAGACACTTGCTAGAGGACCGTTAAGGTAGATTGTATCGGCATTGAGCAACCCTCGAAGATCGATATCGCTTTTCGAGTAATCTTCAAGCGATAACTCTAGGCTCGTTCGAAGATCCGATGCGATGGTTGGATTGAACATTCCGAAGCGATCGTTGGACTTCGATAGTTCTTTGCTGCCGCTAACACCGAGCCACTCAAGGTAGAATCGAAGCAGTTTGTGTTCGAAGCGTGGGTCTTTGATCATCCGATCGATCATGGGGCGGAGTTGATCGGGCGTGTGGGCTTCTTGTTTGGCAGCTCTTTCAAGCATCCATGGATCCGGGAGCGAATCCCAAAAAGCCAAAGCCAAGCGTGTGATGTTTTTTTCGTCTTGGGTACCTGTGCTTGCCGGATATTGGAACTCAGGCGAGGTTAGTGTCAGGATACAAACCCTCTTGATACCGTTTTCGATCGATGTTTCGCCCTCGAAGTGCACATCGATGAATCGTTTGGTATCTTCGTCACTGAGACTTCTTCGCAATGCTGAGGAAACCCAGAGGGAGCACCATTTCTTGACATGCTCTCGATTGCTTGGGTCATTGGCCTCTTTGGGCATCCACCGTTTCGGGTCGCTGGCGAGTTGGTTACCGACTTCGATAGCCGATGCGACAAGTGCTTCGAACCACTCCCTTGATATGCTCGTTCCACGTTCGTATCCGACACTGGCATCATCGGGAGGGAATTGCGTCGAGATCGTTAAGACTTGTGGGGCCCACGTCGGAGAGAGGTATCTTCCGGGGATCGGCTGAGCAATTCCCATCGGAGGCTTCCAAGTCAGACTGAGCCTTGGACTCGGTTCCTTGTGTTTCGAAGCATCCAATACGAATCGATAGATTTGACCGCCGACTAGAAAGATGCTGGCCGAGTTGGTGGTTTTTTCGTAGGAGACGACACCGGCGTCGATCAGCGGGTTGCGCTCATCGTTGAGAAAGAACTTGGTGTTGACCGTCGAATCGAGAATGAATTCATACACGCCCGTGGTTGGTGCTTTGAGTGTTCCTGTCCAGCGAACTTGCCAGCGTTGGTGATCGACCTCGGGAACTGGTTTTCCATCGGGCCAATCGCAGACGAGCTTTCCATCGACTTTCTTTTCGATCTCTTTTCGATCCTTGTTCCATTCCCCTTGGGCGATGACCCTTTCAAGTCCTCGTTCTTGAGTCCAAGCTTGTGCTCTGCCTCGGCAGATTGACATCAAGTCGCTGATGCTGCGGCGGTATTGATCTGCGGTCAGACGGCTAAAGGCTGTTTTGGGTGGTGAGTTTCGAAGCTGTGCGTAGGGCGAGTAGAACTCGTGATGGATGAACTGAGCTACTGCGGTCGCTTGTTCGGGAGCAAGACTCTTTGGAGCGTCCTCTGGCATCGTCTCATGGATGACATTAGCAAGCTCTTTGATAGAAAGATCACCGACGAGCGGTTGTTGGTAATGCTCCGTGCCACCCTGTCCAACTTTTCCGTGGCAAGAAGCGCACTTGGATTCATAGATTGATCTTCCAAGTTCATGGTCTTGGGCTGATCCGATCGAAGGGGAAACACACACCAGTGGCAATAGTGTCCAGCAACAGAAAGCAATAAAGCGTCGGATCGCTCTCAAGGAGTCCAGGGGCATGGGATGCCAGGTGGGGTTGGGGTCGACAATTGGCCGATTGCAGGTGTTTAACCCAACAACGGTTTTCGATTTGACCTGTGCTGCCGAGGGAGCAGCCGGTGGGAATTTTGGTGGGGATCCTGATGAATTGCTCGATCGGGACACCCCAATCCTAAGTGCTGGGTTGGGCATCTGTCAAGCAACTGCCTTGGGGTTGTTTCGGCACAGGGAGTGGTTTGGGGGTAGCTTTTCGGGGTTTGATAGCAAAACTAGCGAGTAGAAAAGTTTGCGTGGGAGTCAATCTTTGGCTGTCCGGTAAAGTCAGCTCAAGTTCTCCAGATGCTGGGCCGATGGTACGCGATATGGGAAGATCTTCGTATCCAAGTCGAGATTCGCTTTTAGGGCGTTTGAGTGTTGGCTTTGAGAAAGTCGCAAACGCTTGGGGTAGCGTTGTGATCCAGGGCATCAACACCTTGGGTGATATTTCGCTCTTTGCATGGCGGATGTTGTTGTGGATGTTTTCGGCGAGGCCTCGGAGCGAGACACTCATGCCGAACTTTTATTCGGTGGGTGTTTTGAGTTTGCCGGTGGTTGCATTGACCGGAACTTTTATTGGGATGGTGCTTGCGATCCAGAGTTACCATCAATTTAAGACGATGGGATTGGAGTCCAAGCTCGGTGCGGTCATCACGATGTCACTTGTACGCGAGCTTGGTCCTGTGCTTGCTGCGACAATGCTGGCTGGTCGAGTCGGGAGTGCGATGGCGGCGGTGATTGGGACGATGCGCGTGACCGAGCAAATCGATGCTTTGGTGGCGATGGGAGCCAATCCGATTCACTACTTGGTGGTGCCACGTTTTTTGGCGTGTGTCTTACTTATCCCTGCGCTAACGATCATGGCGGATTTTATGGGGATCGTTGGCGGATACTTTTTTAGTGTCATTGTCTTTGGGATCGACCACGCACAGTACTTGAAGAACAGTCGCGATTTTGTGGGCGGGTTTGATTTCTTTACAGGTATTTTCAAAAGTGTTTTCTTTGGGGCGATCATTGCGATTGTCAGTTGTTATCGTGGGTTTCATTGCCAAGCGGGTGCAGAGGGAGTTGGTCGAGCCGCGACGGCAGCGTTCGTTCAGAGTTTCGTGATGATCCTTGCTGTGGATATCGTTTTGAATATGTTCCTCGATGGCATTTACTTTACCTTCTGGCCCACCAGTGGCTCGAAACTTTTGTGAGTACGATTTTAGCAAGCCAGTCTTCAGAGGTAGTGTCGTGGTAACCACAGTGATATCCCAGAGCGATCAGAGCAGTGCTCCGATTATTGAAACCCAGGGGCTGTGCATCCGATTTGGGCGACAGGTGGTGCTCAATGAGATTAATTTGTCGATTCCACGAGGCCAGACCGTAGCGATCATTGGCGAGAGTGGATGTGGCAAGACGATGTTGCTCAAGTCCTTGGTGGGGCTCTTGCCAGCATCACAAGGGACAGTTCGTTTCGATGGGTGTGATTTACAGTCTTTGTCCGAGCGGGAGTTGACCAAATTGCGCAGACGCTTCGGTTTCGTTTTTCAGAACGCAGCGTTGTTCGATTCGATGAGTATCGAGCAGAATATCGCTTTTCCGCTGAGCCAGCATGGGGTTCCTTCGGGTTCGAAGGCTCAGGATTTGATCGAGCAGAGGCTTTTGGAAGTAGGATTACCAACGAACGTCTTGGTCAAGAGGCCATCGCAGCTTTCGGGAGGGATGCGCAAGAGGGTTGGTTTGGCACGAGCTCTTATCTTGCAACCGGAATTGCTACTCTATGACGAGCCTACGACAGGACTCGATCCGATCATGAGCGATGTGATCAACGAGTTGATTTTGCGAACTCAGCGTCGTTATTCGGTCACGAGCATCGTCGTGACGCATGATATGCATTCGGCGCGTAAGATCGCAGACCGCGTGATCATGCTCTATCCTTATAGCAGACTCTTGCCCGGGGAGTCTCAAGTCCTCTACGATGGCCCACCCGAGAACCTGGACGAATCGAAGGATCGTCGTGTGCGTCAGTTTGTTCGCGGGGAGGCTGGCGAGCGGCTCATGGAGTTGCTCTCGACGACCGGTAGCAGTTCGCACGTAGATGAAACACCTCACCTGCATGATACGATCGCAAGACGGGAGGCAGAGTAAAAGCCATGGATGACAATGGATACCGTTTTGGAGTAGGGGTATTGGTCTTGGCATCGGCGATCATTGGCGTTTTGCTGATTGCATTCTTTGGAGCAGTGCCCAAGTTTTGGGTCGAGCGATATCGATTCACTGTCAATTTTCCAAGTGCACCGAACGTAGGCATCGACACGCCAGTCCGAAAAAATGGAGTGCTTATAGGCAGGGTCGCTAAGGTGGAGCTTCGCCAACAGCGTGGCGGAGGTGTAGACTTGATGCTTGAGATCGACAGCAGTTACAAATTATCCGTCGGTGAAGTACCTCGAATCAAGACCGGATCGCTCATTAGCGGTGATTCGATCATTGAATTTGTCGAACCGGATCCCAAAGAACTGCTGACGAGATTCGATGGTTTTCCAGGCTCTCCCCGAGATGGTGTTTTAGATGAACGGGAGCTACAAGCCTCCCAGCAAGAGATTGGAAAACAAGACTTCATTGCCAAGGGTGAGGTGGTTCCTGATCCGTTAGAAGCTTTTGGCGACATGGCTGGTCTTGCGAACTCCCTGCAAAGGGTTGCAGAGAAACTCGATAATATCCTTTCGGTGGCTCAAGACACTTTCGGGGGAGACAACACTCCGATACGAGATGTTACAAGTCGTATGCAAACGACGCTGGACAACATCAACGTCACCGTTGGAACGATCAATCGAATTGGAACGCAGGTCGAGAGAGCGAACATTCCGGATTTGGTGGCCGAGGCATTGAACACCTTACCCGGTTTAATCAAGAAAGCCGAAGGCACGCTTACTCAATTGCAAAGCACACTCAAGGGGTTCGAGGAGTTCAGTGACAGTCTTGAGAGCATCGGTGGAGAGTTCGAAGGGATTGGCGACACGGTTCGATCGGCACTGACCAACGCGGACCAAGCGATTGGCAATTTGGCGGAGATCACCGAGCCGATCTCGCAAAGGAGTGACCAGATCGCCGAGAATCTCGGGAACGCTTTAGAAAACATTGAGGGTTTGGCGACAGACTTAAGAATCTTCACTAGGAAGTTAAACAGTTCCCAGGGAACTTTAGCTCGGTTGATTGACGATCCAAGCATGTATGGCAAATTGAATGATACGCTCGACAACATCCGTTTGGTTTCTGGGAATGTGGAGCTTATTACACGTAGGCTTCAACCAGTGATTGAGGATGTGCGAGTCACGGCAGACAAGTTGGCTCGAGATCCAGCACAGATGGGAGTCCGTGGGATTTTGAGTCCGCGTCCTAATGGACTTGGGATCAAATAACACCAGCGAGATCGGTTGGATTGATCTTGCGGATTATTGGGGCAAGAAGGTCGGAGAAATATTCTCCGAAATTCCCAATGTTGGTCTGCATTGTTTGGAAACCGAGGGACAATTTCTGAGTATGCTAGTCGTATAGCGAATCAAATCGGTTTATCGAGTGGATCTTCAATCATGAAACTTCATTGCCTGGGAACGGCGGGCTATCACCCGAACGACAACAGGCATACGGCTTGCTTTTTTCTGCCTGAACAGGGAATCGCGTTGGATGCCGGGACATCGGTTTACCGTTTGCATCCTTTGATCAAGACCAACTCGCTTTCGATACTTTTGTCACATACACATCTCGATCATGTGATGGGACTTACCTTTTTTTGGGATTTGCTCGGTGGCAGCACTCCGCTAGAGCGGATCCATATCTATGCCAAGCAAGAGAAGATCGATGCGATTCGGGAGCATTTGTTCCATCCGTCGTTGTTTCCGGTGATACCTCCTTTTGAGTGGCATTCTTTAGAGTCGCTTGGGGAGTCGTTTATGCTGGGCAGGGCCAAGTGCACTTGGTTCGATTTAGAGCATCCGGGTGGAGCGGTTGGTTACCGTTTGAATTTTCCAGAGGTTTCTCTAGCTTACGTAACTGACACAACTTGTGAGGCCGATTCAGATTATTGGAGGCATCTCCAAGGTGTCGATTGGTTGGTGCACGAGTGCAACTTCACAGACGATGAGAAGAAGATGGCTCGTCATACCGGTCACAGTTGGCCTTCGGAGGTCCTCTCGGTGGCCTCCGCCAACGGGATCGAACGCTTGATTTTGACGCATTTTAACCCCATGATGGCCGGAACAGATCCTGTTGGACTTCGTCGGGTTTTGGACAACCCTAGCGTAAAATCACCGCGGTTAGTCGAGCTTGCTCAAGACAACGCGATTTATGATCTTCGCTAGCCTTTGATGATCTGAGGCAGGGCATCTATAATCCTAGCGGTCTAGGCACACGGCTCAGACGACCGTGACTCGCTAGCAGGATTCCTTCGAAAGAGACAGCACGACATGACTTCCTACGGCACGCTGTGTGACGATTTTTACTCGAATGTGACGTTGCAAACGGAGATGGATTTGCCGACGGGCCGTGAAGCGGTGTTGCATTTCTTTGAGCAGCTTCAAAGGCGTTTTCCCAAGCTTTCTCATTTTTATCAACGCGAGCGTGGTGAGTTTATTCTCGAGGAGGAGAAGCAAGAGGGATCGTACCGTTGGGTGGCAGCCGAATTGCGTCGCGTCAGTAGCGGTTATGTCAATCCGGGTTCGGTTCATGATGCCCTCGAGCAGCACTGCCAGGTGCTTGAACTGGCCCCTTACATGCTCTCAGTCAGTCGGCTCGATTGCGAAGCGATCAGTTTGATGTATGGTTTTGATTTTACCTATCGAGGGAACCACAACCAACTCCTATGCGATGCTTTGGGGCTACCTGTTGCGTTTGAGTCCATTACGCAGCGGCCCGGATCTCAAGTGATGTGTTATGAGCCGGTCATCCAAATCTCGTTGGACGATACGTTTAGCACCCATGCAAGGATCAATTTTGAGCCTCGCAACGGATCGCTTCAGACCAAGGGACCGGAGTTTTCAGAAGAGTTGCTGAGTGTTTATGTAACGATCCGTAGGTTTGATTCGTTGACACCTGAAGAGACCTTTGTCGGTGAGATGCATCGCCTTGAAAAACTCATGCAGGAGTTGATGGAAACGCACGTCGTCGAGAATATTCTCAAGCCGCTTCAAAGTTGCATCGCGATCCGCTAGGAACCTTGAGTGCCGATGCTCAGTGCCTAGCATTTTGGGACACTTCGTTATATCTTGCGTACGTCACATAGAATGTGACTACGAGTTTGGGCAAACGCGCTGGATCTTAAGTTTTTTTTCGACAGCTTCGAATGCCGATAGCTTTCGATGGAGTACATCGACTTTTTCGATGTCTTCGATTCGCTCTGCAATCTTGAGCATCCTCAAGATCATCGCTCGAAATGTCGCTCGATCCTTAGAAGTCGCCTCGGGTTGTGTCGCGAAATACTCTAATCCAGAAAAGGCCTGCTCGAATTGCTCTAAAGCTTCGACGAAACGATCATCCTTGAAGTACAAGTTTCCTAAATGCTCCGAAAGCTCTGCACGATGACGCAACCAAATCGGATCATTTGGAATGGATCGCTGAATCTCCACCGCAAGTGGCAATGCCTCTTCAAAGATTGAAATCATCGCCTTATTGTCTCCAAATCCTTCTTCGAAATGCCCGAGCTGATGAAGCGACGAAGCAAGTTCCATTTTCTGAGGTAGATGATCCGGTTGTTTTGCATACAGCCGACGATTGACTTCAACCCATTTTCGGTAGGATGCAACACCCGACTGAAATTCATTGCGACGCATCAGAAGATCAGAGATTGTAGTCAACTCGATCTTATGTTCGATCAGGAGCACTTCGAACATTGGGTCTAAATCCTTGCTTGTTGAAATCGAACTTGAGATCTCCTCAAAAGATTTATCGAACTTGCTCGAAGCCTCAGGATCACCTCGATTCGCATGGATCCTTGCGAGAGTTTTCATTGTTAGTGCACGGCGGTAAAGCCAACTGTCGTCAATTATTGGTAAGGTTGTGATAAATCGATCGGTATCCTGCAAAACCTGTTCGAGGTTGCTTAGCGCGGAATTCCAATCTCCACCATCAAATTGCTTCTCCGTAATCCAAACGAGTACATCTGCAGCGATCCTTCGCGGTAATGCCGTCCCTTACAGAGAAAGTCAATTCTCAAGTGCCCCACTGCGCTCTGAGCGAGCAGAAATTCGGAATTTTTAGCCAGTTTTCGTTTTACGGAGTGATTAGGGGAGCTTATTAGGTGGTGTGTTCTGATGCCTAATGGAATTGCCCAAGCAACGAACCCAAAGATAGGGGTAGGGAAGTCCGGTTGAGCCGGACTCCCCTCCCTCCGAACCGTACGGGCGGTTTTCCCGCATACGGCTCTCCAGTTAGTAGGTTCCTATGGACTGATCGAACCGAACATGGGCT
>Ga0315900_10000052_pt1 | contig 195136 bp, 145 predicted proteins | sample LakEriMetagenome_FD_203521 | JGI IMG/M metagenome (GOLD analysis project Ga0315900, IMG submission 203521) | Freshwater fungal communities from buoy surface, Lake Erie, Ohio, United States - Buoy 12 MA114 | ecosystem: Environmental > Aquatic > Freshwater > Lake > Lake biofilm | place: USA... | reverse complement strand
GCAGGAAAACTCGCGTGGGAAAATGTGCAGCATTGGAAAAGAGACAGCTCGTCGTTTCGTTGGCGAAATACCTTGGATGCGGAATGGTTATCTACTTCTTTTGCTCCAATCGAACAATTTCGCTCGGTAGAATTCGACCGTGATTGGAATGTCCGGGGAAGAAATTACAGAGGAAATCAATACCTGGCGCAATACAAGTCGAGTGTGGAAAGTGCTAAAAATGGGAAAATGAGTGTAGTTGGCCAATATTACCAAATTGGGGAGGAATTTAATGGAAAGCGTTTGTTTTCAGAAGGTAATTGGCGTCAAAAAGGATGGAACGCGAGTTGGAATGCCAGTTATTTAAAGGCAACCACGACCGAAGAAAATCAATTTATTCGACATCGTGCATCGCTCGCAAAAACTATTGGAAAGTTCACCGTTGGATATATCGACGACCAAGAGTTAAATACTTTTTCCTCGCTTCAACAACTCAGCAATAGAAGTTATGCTTTCTATGATTACCAGTTCTTTATTGCAGCAGGAGATACCGCACTTCAGCAGGTTAAACTCTTTTACCGAGAGCGGTACGACTGGCGTCCAGATAATTTGGCTCTCCTAAAGAATGCTGCAAAAGCGATTTCATCAGGGCTCGATTACAAAGTTAAGGGCTTAAGTCGATTTCAGTTAAATGCCCTTCTCGGATGGCGAAGGCTTGAAATAATAGACAGTTCACTTCTTCAACAAGATCCAGAAAATACGGCTATTGGACGTTTAGATCTCCAATATAAAACGAAAAAGGGCGACATTACCGTGAATACCTTTTATGAAATCGGCGCGGGATTAGAACAGAAAAGAGATTTTGTTTATATCAAAGTAAATGATGGGCAAGGAGTTTACACGTGGATTGATTACGACAGTGATGGTATTGAGGATTTAAACGAATTTGAAATTGCTCAGTTTATTGATCAGGCGAGTTACATTCGTGTGTTTACGCCAAGTAGTGATTACGCTAAAACCTATAACAATGAGTTTAATGCCGGGTTTTTTTGGCGTCCGGAAAGACGGTGGGATAAGGAAGAGGGTGTTTTGAAGGTAATTAGTTTGTTTTCGGATCAAGCGCGATTCCGAGTAAACAAAAAAGTGGGTTCTTCGGATTGGTCAAGTTTGTTAAATCCTTTCGATGCAGCCATAAATTCACAAGACTTGATTAGCACCAATTCAAGCATACGCAACAGCATATTTTTTAACAGGACATCAGCGCTATTTTCCGGCGAATATGTAGTAAGTCAAAATCAAACGAAGACTTTGTTGGCAACGGGTTACGATGCGAAGTCTACGCAAAGTCAAGAATTCAATGTGCGATGGAATTTTCTGAGAAAATTTACTTCAGAGTACAAAGGAACACTCGGGACAAAGGTCTCCGCAGTTGATTACACGCAAAATAGAAATTATGCAGTAAAATTTTGGAATATTCAAGCAGAATTTGCTTTGCAACCTTCGACCAATTTACGATACGGAATTGCCTTAAGGCGCGGAAGAAAAGTGAATACTCAAGGAAGTGAAATACTTCAACTGCAAGAATTTTCGGGAAATGTGAAATGGAACCAAACACAGAAGGGGAGTTTGCAGGGTGAGGTTAAATATGTTTTGATGAATTTTTCTGGTGTTGCGAATTCTGCAGTTGGTTTTGACATGTTGGAAGCTTTACAACCAGGAAATAACGTGGTTTGGAATCTTAGTTATCAACGTTTTGTTTCAAAAAATCTCCAACTCACTTTTCAATACCTGGGGCGTAAAAACGAAAACACCCGTACCATCCACACGGGAGGCATGGAGTTACGGGCGTTTTTTTAAAAATAGGTTTTTACTCTGCTGTATACGTATTTACCGTTGTGTCTCCTGCATCAATTTGACGCAATTTCATTTCCTTATTCGTTAAGCGAATAATTTCATTTGTAGAGGTTTCGGAATTAGCCGTTAGGATTAAATCTGCTTTGTCTGAACTGAAGGCCCAAGTTCCGGTTGCACTGTATGGAAACCCTAAAACCGTATAGGAAGCCGACAATGTTTCATCATCTTTTAAAGTCATTATCAAGGAATAACTTGATTCAGAAGGTGTTTGATCTTGCCCATTTACCTCTACTTTCGTTAGTTTCCAAGTGTTTGTTACTCGAGCTTTTTTGCTCATTAAACTAAACCCCGGACCCTCCTCGTATTTTCCACATGAAGATATTCCCGCCGCTGTTAAGGTAAGCGCAAACACATAAATTGCTAATTTTTTCATAAAATAATTTTTAGTTAGTCAAAAGTACAGACAAAGCGCAATTTGAATATTAATTTTTTGCTAATTTTTTCAAAAATAGGCGGGTAATTACAATGATACTTGAAATTTTATTTTACATTAGAAAAAGTATTTTTATGAAGTTTCAAGCCATCTTTTTCTTCACGCTACTTTTCTGTTTTAACGGAAGCACGCAACATGTTGTGGAAATTGATTGTGACACCATGCGCTATGAATATGCTGCTTATGCTGACTCTACAGGATACTACGAAGATTTGTTTGCCGGCACTCACGAAGCAAAAGTCTCTGACAATCGACTACGCTTGGCTTATTTCGTGGCATTACGACATTATCCGGAGTTAAAACAGGCTAAAGTAAAACTTAAATTGAAGCCTATTTCGAGTACTATGCAAGCTCAACCGAGATGGGATTTCATCTTTCAAAAACGAAACGCGCGAAGCTATACTGTATTCGTCAATTCAAATGCCTCTATCACCGGAATTAGTTACCAAGACTTGAGTTTTAATTCTTTGGTGGGATGGATTGGGCATGAAATGGCGCACGTATTGGATTATTCCAAGAAAAACAATGGACAACTTTTTGCGTTTATTTCTTCCTATGTTTTTGACAAGAACGAGTTGCGCCGAACCGAACGTAAAGCGGATAAAGTTACCATCAAACATGGCCTTGGCATGCAATTGTTAGAGGGGGTAAACTTTTTTCACAGAAGCAAAAAGGTAAAAAAAGCCTACCGAGAGAAAAAGAAGAAGTACTACTTAACCCCCGAAGAAATTATCGCGGATATAGAAGATCAATGCCATGACAAAAAACATTGATTACCTTGCGCTCAACAAAAGAGCTTGGGACAATAAAGTTCCCTATCATATTGCTTCCTCTTTTTACGGTAATGAAGAATTTATTCAGGGTAAAAGTAGTCTTAAGCATGTGGAAATTGATTTACTGAATCGCTTGCAGGTAAGGGAAAAAAAAGTACTTCACCTCCAATGTCATTTTGGACAAGACAGCATTTCTTTGGCGCGCATGGGAGGGGAGGTAACAGCGGTGGATTTTTCGAAAATGGCCATTGAAAAAGGACGTGAGTTAGCGGAAGAATGTGCGGTTAAGGTAAACTTCATTGAAGAAAATGTGTTAACCTTCAACCCTTCTGGAGATGCTTTGTTTGATGTCGTTTTTACCTCCTATGGAACTATCGGTTGGTTTCCAGATTTGAAATCTTGGGCTGCTGTAGTTTCTCGCTCCATGAAAAGCGGCGGTACCTTCGTAATGGTCGATTTCCATCCTTTTGTTTGGACTTTTGACGATGAAATTAAATCGCTAGCTTATGATTATTTTCAGGCCGATCCGATAGTTGAGGTTACCAATGGCACTTACGCGGATCGAACAGCTCCTTTGAACGATACAATTGCCACATGGAACCACGGGATGGCAGAAATCATTACAGCACTCGTGGATACTGGACTTATAGTCAAAGAATTTAAGGAATACGACTATTCTCCCTACGATTGTTTTTCAAATTTAAGGGAAGACGAAGAAGAACGGTTTCGTTTCGCCCACCTGCAGGTAAGAATCCCTATGCTGTATAGCCTAGTTCTCGAAAAACCAAATTTATAAATCGAATTTAATTCCTTGCGCCAACGGTAAACTGTCGGAATAATTAATGGTATTGGTTTGTCTTCTCATGTAGATTTTCCAGGAATCTGATCCAGATTCTCGTCCGCCACCTGTTTCTTTTTCCCCACCGAAGGCTCCCCCAATTTCAGCTCCAGATGTTCCAATGTTAACATTCGCAATTCCGCAATCGGATCCGGCATTAGATAAAAACGCTTCTGATTCTTTTAGGTTATTGGTCATAATAGCTGATGACAATCCTTGTGGCACACCGTTTTGTAGGGCAATAGCATCGTGAACGTCTCCTGAGTACTTCATCAAATAGAGGATCGGAGCAAAAGTTTCGTGCTGCACAATGGAATAGTGATTTTCAGCTTCAATGATGCAAGGTTTAACGTAACAGCCAGATTCATAACCTTCACCGCTCAGCACTCCGCCTTCCACTACGATTTTTCCTCCTTCTTTTTTGGCTTGCTCAATGGCATTCAAATAGTTGTTTACGGCATCTTTATCGATAAGTGGCCCAACATGGTTGTTTTGATCCAATGGATTTCCAATCTTTAATTGGTTGTAAGCCTTTGCTAAGGCCTCTTTCACCGTGTTGTAAATGGATTCATGGATAATCAGTCTTCTCGTGGAAGTACATCGTTGTCCGGCGGTTCCTACAGCACCAAAAACGGCACCCGGTACTACCATTTTTAAGTCTGCACTTGGCGCAATAATAATAGCGTTGTTTCCTCCAAGTTCGAGTAATGATCTTCCCAAACGTTGTCCTACTGCAGCACCCACGGATTTCCCCATGCGCGTTGATCCCGTGGCAGAAACCAATGGAATTCTAGGGTCGTTTGCCATTAATTTGCCTATTTCTGCACCACCAATTACTAATCCTGATACTCCTTCTGGAACGTTGTTAGCGTCGAAAACTTCTTTGGTAATTTGCTGACAAGCCAAGGCAGTTATGGGTGTTTTTTCGGACGGCTTCCAAACGCAAACATCTCCACAAACCCAGGCGAGTGCTGTGTTCCAGTTCCAAACCGCTACAGGGAAATTAAAAGCAGAAATTATTCCCACAATTCCCAGGGGATGGTATTGTTCGTACATGCGGTGACCTGGACGCTCGGAATGCATGGTAAGACCGTAAAGTTGTCGCGATAAGCCCACCGCAAAATCACAGATATCGATCATTTCTTGAACTTCTCCAAGTCCTTCTTGCAAGGATTTCCCCATTTCATAAGAAACTAATTTTCCAAGTGGTTCTTTGTATTCTCTTATTTTTTCAGCGAGTTGACGAATGACTTCGCCCCGTTTTGGAGCTGGCCAGGTCCGCCAAGTTTGAAACGCTTCTTGAGCTTTTAAAACAACGGCTTCATAATCTACTTCTGAAGCGGCATGTACGGAAGCAATTTTGTTTCCATCTACTGGCGAATACGAGTGTATTTCTTCACCTCTTGTCTTAAACCATTTCCCTCCGGTGGAGGCACCGTTATTCACGTTGTCAATACCCAATTGGGATAGAATGTCTTGGATTTCAGTAGTTGCAAGTTCCATAATGTCAGAAGTTTTTTGCAAAGGTAGGAGAATTCACCAATCGCACATGTCAAAGGTCTTACATTGTTAGATTTTTTTAGCATTTAAATTAACGAATTAACCAGCTCAAACAAATTTAATTCCGCATGTGTTAAATTTACACTAAGAACTTGTTTATTTGTTTGAAAATTAGTAAATATGCACTTAAACTTTGCTTAATTTTTCTTTCAAAATCACTTACTATGAAGAATTTTACTTTTTCAGCACTCTTTTACAATTATATCGGTAATATATTGAATTTAAGGCTTCTGGCGCTCTGTTTGTTGTTACTTGTGAATGAGAGTGTGTTGGGGCAGGGTGTATTTGGTGGTAAAGTTGCAGTTATGGATGCAGGAAGTACTACCATCTGGTATAATATGAATAGTGAGAGTTGTGATGGGGCTGGTACAGGTAATTTATCTGCAGCCTCTGGAATTACAACCCTAAATGCCTATTTAGGAGATAAGTATTTTATGGGTGGGAATGTACTTACATGGGGTTTTGGAAGTAGTGGTAACGGTGCTTTTTTACAATGGCGTGTTTATACAGTTGGAGGCAGTGCTCCAGCTTGGGGTTCTGCTTTAGATATTCCTTATAATAGTGCGGGGGTTTGTAGCAATGGTTCAAACAAAAAATTTGAAAAAGTTCCAGTACTTAATGAGAATAGTTTCCAATGTACATCCACAGGTAGTCTAAGGTTAGATGTTTTGCTAAAAGGTTATCAGAGTGGAACAAATTATGATGTTTACACATCAGGCAACTACATCCCCATCACCGTAACCGCATTAACCGCACCTACGGTTGGGACTGTGGCTCCTACCGCAAGTTCTGCAACAAGTATAGATTTAAACTGGACAAGATGGAACAGTAAGAATGTAATCATATTAAGAAAAACATCGGCCATCACAACTGCTCCTACTAATGGAACTGCTTATTCCGTTGGTGCAACAATTGACGGTGCAACTGTTATTTATAATGGAAGCGGAACATCTACAGCTGATGCCAGCTTAACAGCCGGCACACGTTATTATTATGCATTTTATTCTGTAAACAACGACTATTATTCTGCAGCAGCTACGGCATCTGCAACAGCGGGTAGATATTTTTCAAAGAGTGCTCAGACAGATCCGAATAGTACTTCAAACTGGACGGCGAATGCTGATGGAACTGGGGCTAATCCTTCAGGCTTTACAGGAGATAATATCACATTCGTCATCCAATCAGGACATTCTTATACAACAACAGCGGCATGGAACATTACTGGAGCATCGACACTTCAAGTGGATGGTACATTAACGTTGAGTCATGCATTAGCTCTCGGACAGGGTGTCGGTGTCGGTGATAAAATTGGTAATTTAACTGTTAATGGCATATTAAATGCTAATGCACAGCATAGTATAGCCAATACTGGTGGAACATTCACCATAAATAGCGGCGGTTTATATAAACTAAATCATTCAACGGGTAGTAATAGTACTACCACCTTTAATGGAAATGAGACGTTTAATTCGGGAAGTACTTTCGAATATGCTAATTATAGTGGAGCTACAATTAGCAATATAAATTATCATCACTTAGTATTCAGTGGTGCCTCTTTTACTTTTCCTACTAATATTACAATTGGAGGAAATATGAGTGTTTCTGCCGGATCTGTGACGGTAAATCAAACCCGAACAATTTCAGGAAATTTGACTTTAAGTGGGGGAACTCTAACAATTTCTTCGAACAACCCCTATACCTTAACAGTGAATGGAAATCTAACAATATCTGGCGGTACTTTAGATATGAGTAGTAGCGGTTACTCATCAGATCATGGTACCTTGAGTATCAAGGGTAATTTTACGCACACTGCCGGAACCATTACCGAAACTGGTTCTTCAACTGCTTCAACTATCGCAATCAATGGCACAACCGCTCAAACAATAGAAAGTACGGGCCGTTCAAATACGGTTTTATTTTCTGTTGCTCAGACAACTGCCACAGGAACTTGTTCAGTAGCAGCTGGAAAAACTTTTGTGAATTCAGGAAGTACATTTACAGTTACAGACAACGCTTCTACTTCTTCTGATTTTACGATAAATGGAACATTCAAGAGAGCTGGCGCGGGAACAACCACAGTTACTTTCGCAGGCACAACGGTTGCAAATGGTGGAACCTATGAACATGCTACAACGGGAGGTTCAGTAATTCCAACTGCGACATGGGCAGATGGCTCACTTTTACTTGTTAGTAATGCACCTGATTTATCAGGTATGACACAGAGTTTCTGGAATTTAACCTATGACAATGCAAATGCTGCAATAGAATCTATTAATGACAATACTTTCGCTGTTCGAAATATTTTATCAATGCCTTCAACAAATACAGGTACTATTGTATTGACTGATATCTCCAACAGAACGAATAGTATTGCCACCCTTAATTTAGCTGGTGGAACTTTTACAATGACTGCTGCTAATGCTACGCATGGTTTGACAGGCAACGTAAATGTAAGCGGGGGAACGTTTAATATGATTGCTCGTACCTTAGAAGGCACAGCCGGCGCGGCAACAATAACGGGTAATGTCACGGTTAGTGGTGGAGCATTTTATGCGGTTGCTTCAACTACTAATAACGATGTTACCTCAACAATTGCAGGCAATCTTAGTGTGTCTGGTGGGACATTCTATGTAACTGGAAACAACAATGGTGATGTCCATATTTTGGATCTGAATGGGACACTTGATTTAAGTAGTACGGGTGTAATTGAATTTAATCCCGTTTCTGCAGGAACTGCTGCAAGCAGATTATATGTTTCCGGTAATGTAACTGTATCCGGTGGGACTATGCAAAGAACACAAACATCTTCTACAGGGTCAACAGGCATATATTTTGATGGAACTACTCAAATTTTCACCTGGTCAGGCGGTACAATTTCCACTGCGGCCAATGCTATTGGCAGAAGATTTTATGTTAATGGAGTTACGACACTAAATGAAGTGTATAGTCATGGTTCTGCTGCTCAAACCACAGTTAATGGATCAGAAGGAACTCCGGGTGTTGGTTCGGCTTGGCCAACAACAATTAACAACTTAACCATAAACAATACCAATGGCGTAACATTAAGCGCAGCTAAAACGGTTGGAGGCACATTGACCTTTACAAACGGGATATTAACTCCAAATGGAAATACTTTAATTATTTCTAATACTTCAACAAGTGCAATCAGTGGAGCAGGAGCTGGTAAATATGTTAGCGGTCCCTTGAAATGGAATCTAAGCAATTCAAACGGAACTTATTTATTCCCTGTGGGTAAAGGCGGAAATTTCTATCCTTTTTCATTAACTACTACAGCTGCTTCCAGTCCGGTAATAACCGTTGAATCTTTCAACTCAGATGCAGGGGGTACTAATGGAGCTACAATTACAAGCCCAAGTACATCTGAATACTGGTCTGCAACACTAAACTCAGGCACATTTACAGGATCCTTATCGCTCACTCGACCAACTTCATTAACTTCAGATGTTATTGCTCAAAGTTCTTCACAAACGGGCACCTATTCTTCTATCGGTGGAACCTTAAGCTCACCTTCAGTTAATAATTCAAATAGTATAAGCTCACTTGGTTTCTTCAAATTTGCAACAAGCGCCGCGTGCACAGATCCTACTACCCAGGCATCTGGTCTTTCATTCACAAGTGTGGGCGCTACCAGCATGAATGTTAATTGGAGCGGTTCTGGAAATGGAGACGGTGTAATTGTAGTAATGAAAGCCGGTTCTGCACCTACAGACCCTTCAGATAATATTGCTTACACTGCCAATACTGCTTTTAGTTCAGGTACAGATGTTGGATCCAGCAGTTTTGTGGTTTTTAACGGCTCAGGTTCAAGCGTTACAGTTACAGGCTTATCTGCTTCAACGACTTACCATGTAAGAGTTTATTCTAGAAGCTGTACAGGCTCATCAATCAAAATAAATACAACATCACCGCTTTCTGGAAGCCAAATTACTTTAGCTCCTGAGTTGGCAGCACATCCTGGATCATTTACTTCAAGTGCTTCGTTAGGCGGACAAATTGATTTAACTTATTCAGCTGCAAATACGATTACCAATGCGGCAGGTTATATTATTCTACAGAAAACAGGAGCAAGTGCACCTGCAAGTGCGCCAACGGATGCGACTGCATATGCTATCGGAAGTACAATTGGAGATGGAACAGTTGCTGATATCGTAACTGATGTTGCCGAAACTACCTCTGCAATTACAGGATTGTCATCTTCAACCCAATATAGTTACTCCATCATTCCATTTAGTTTTGATGGAAGCAATAGCGGAACATACAATTATTATACAGCAGCAACTATTAAAACAACAACTGTAACAACAATTGCAGCAGTTACTCGCTATGCGGTAGCAAATGGCAACTGGAATTCAATTTCTACTTGGTCTACCACTTCAGGAGGTTCATCCGGCGCTTCAGTTCCCACGGGAAGCGATGTGGTATATTTACAGGGAAATTATACCGTTACAGTAACAGCTAATGCCTCATGTGGAACCATCAATTTTGACGATGTGGGAACATTGACGGTTAACTCAGGTGTTACTCTCTCTGGTGGAGCCATCAATCTCGTACATGGTGATAAAACTGTATCCGGAACAATTGCAGGGGCTGGAACACTTACTTGTACAACGGTAAATGTTGGTACAACAAGTCCTTTTTCTTCTTCAACGAGAACTACAACCTTAACTTCCTCGATCTCAACTTTAACAGCCAGTGGGGCTACAACGTTAACTGTAAAAGATTATGCTGGCGCTAAAAATAACTCAACATTCAATATTCAGAGTGGGACTTTTACTACCACAAGCATAACTACAATTATTCCTAGTGCAGGGGGAACGGCTACCTTAAATTTGGCAAGCGGAGTTCAAACGGGAACGGTTATATTAACAGGTTTAACTCCATTCACAATTGATATAGATGGTACAAGTACAATAACATTAAATGGATCAGGTGCCACAGTAAACTATGCTGCATCAGGAGCCCAAACTGTTAGAAATACTTCTTACACTAACTTGGCTCTTTCAGGGAGTGGTAACAAAACCCTTGCAGCATTTAGTATTAACGGAACACTTTCTATTGAAGGAAGTGCTGTCGGTATTACTACTGCACCAAACTTTGGTGCTAGCAGTACGCTACAATATAAAAATGTCGGAACTAGAACAACCAATGCTATAGAATGGCCCTCCAGCAATGGCCCTGCTAATTTGATTATTGATAACAGTGGAAGTACTGTGACCATGGTTTCATCAGCAAATCGAACATTAAGCGGTAACCTTACCCTAACCGCAGGAACTTTGGCTGATAATGGAAATACGCTTACTCTTCAAGGTAACATAGTTGGTACTGCTACTCATAGCGGGGCAGGTAGTATCACCATGACTGGAGCTAGCAAAACGATTTCAGGTGCAACCTTGGGTAACTTAATCTTGAATAATGCTAGTGGATTTAGTTTAACTGGATCTCCAACTATCAATGGAGCACTCACTTTCACATCAGGTAAATTAGGAATCGGTGCTAATACATTAAATTTAGCAGGTACCGTAGCCTCTATGACTTCCACGAATAATCTTACGGGATCATCTAGCTCTACTATTTCAATTACAGGAACAGGTACATTGGGAACTTTGATGTTTGATCAAACTACGAATGGAACAACTAACTTACTTTCTACGTTAACAATCAACAGATCTTCAACAGGAGTTGTTAATCTAGGAAGTGCTTTGAATTTGGCAGGAAACTTAACTGTCACAAATGGTTCATTGAGAAGTAGTGGTGAAAATACCCTTACAATGGCGGGATCAACCCAAACCATTACAATTAGTAATTCGTCAGGGGGATCAATCACAGGTACCGATGTTGGCAGTGGCAACAATTTGACATTAGCCATAGCCAATGGCTCAACAACTACATTTACAGGTGATGCAACATCTTCGGGGGATGAAGATAAAAAATTGTTCAATGTATCGGTAAATAGTGGAGGAACTTTAATTCTTCAGCTAGGAATACTATGTAAGTACGGAACATTTACAGTTAATGGGACTTTACAAATAAATTCAGGAGGTTATATTCAAAGCACAAATGGAATAGCTCCAACCTATGGGGCTTCCTCAAGCTTAATCTATAATTCTGGAGGAACTTATGGCAGAGGCCTCGAATGGAGCTCAACAAGTAATCCGGGTTATCCCACGAATGTTACAATTAATTCTGGATCTGGATTAGATTTAGGAAATGGAGGAACTGGAACAATGAGACAAATCTCAGGAAATCTCGTCATTAACGGAGGTCTTTACATGGACTTTGGAAGTAACGACATGACACAATCTCTTCGTGTTTTAGGTGATTTAACAATTGCATCAACTGGTCAGCTTTCTCTTTCGGAGTCTGGTGGTGGGGATATTTATGTTTCAGGAAACTGGACCAGAGCTTCCGGGGGAATTTTTAATACTAACGGAAGAGCAGTTTTTTTCACTGGAAGTGGAAATTCAACAATCACTGGTAGCGGTGGTGAAACATTTGCATACCTAATTCATCAAAAATCTGGAGGAACTTTACAACTGGCTAGTTCAATTAGTATAACAGCACCTGATGAAAACAGCAATGCACTCACTCACAACTCATCTGTTGATTTTAACTTAAATGGCAATAATATTACATTATCTAGTGCCTCAGCATGCAGAATTTTAGCCGATGGAGGTACACGTAACTTTTCAGGATCCGGCACTATAAACATAAGTGGCGGTTTAAAAACAATTACTACCGCAAATTCAGGAACATTATCTTTTGGTTCAACTATTACAGTAGCTCTAACAGGTGGAGTGAATTTCGGTTCTTCTTTGACTACTATAAATGGAACGTTAAAAATTGATGCAAATGGGTTTGTTTCTACAAATCCTCCTTCCTATGGAAGCGGCTCTACTTTACATTACAATACTGGAAATACATATGGTCGTTCTTCAGAATGGTCCAATAATTCAAACAGTGGAAGTGGAGTGCCACATCATGTTCTCATTGGGGCTGGATCTTCATTGATCTATGGTGCTAATTCAAATACAGCATCAAATATAACAAGCTATATAAATGGTAATTTAACCAATAATGGAACTTTTTTCCATTCAAATGGAACAACTGACGCACAAGGTGTTTTAAATATTGCTGGAGATGTTACCTCAACAGGAACAATACAAATCGGGTCGGGGACATTCGATTGCAATGGCAATTTTAATGCAACAGGAGGTAATGTAACCTTTAGCGGAAATGGAATTCTTGAGCTTTCTGGATCGGCAACCAGTTTTGGAACTTTTAACAGAGGTTCAGGCACGCCTACAATTCGCTACAATGGTGGTAACCAAACAGTTTTAGCACTAGACGCAAGTTCAAGCGCTTCTTATCCTAATTTGGAAATCGCAGGTACAGGAACTAAAACTTTAGCCGGCACAAGTAGTGTTTATGGTAACTTGGTTTTAACATCAGGAAGTTTTGATCTTAATGCAAAAACAATTTATCCTAAAGTTCACATTACAAGAACATCCGGTGATATTGTAGCCTCGAGTTTTTCAGATATTACGATAGATAATTCCGGTAGTCACAATCTTTGCGGAGTAAATAGCACAAACATTACGATTAATACAACAAGTACTGGAGGCACCGTAACTACTACAGGAGATATAACTTGTAGATCAATTGATTTAACCTCAGGTTCAAAAACATTTACAATTGATGGTGAAACAGTAAATGTTGGAACTAATATCGTCGTGACATCAGGTACTTTAAATATTACTTCAGGTATTGTTAACATAAATAGTAATTCTAATACCTCATGTATAGTTAATGGAGGAACGCTTGATATAGATGGCGGGTCATTAACGGTTGGTAATAACACGCTCGCAGATTTAAGTTTTTCTTCCGGAACAATTGACATATCAGGAGGTACTCTTAATATTGTAGATCAATTTGAAATAACAGGTGGAACTCTCAATCAATCTGGTGGTACGTTGAACATCAAATCATACGTTGGCAATTCTGATGGTAGTTCTACTGAAAATAAATTTGACATTACCTCTGGAACAGTAAATTTAACAGGAGGCACATTAAATCTAAATGGTCAAGTAAACAATTCCTCGTATTACGCAATGTCTGTTGCAGCAGGAGTTACGTTAAATGCAACTACTGGACATACGACAGTTATTCAATCGAATAATTCAACCTCTAATGATGAGGATATTTATTTAAATTTAAACGGTAAAAGTTTGGGTAACGTCACCGTAAATCTTGTTAATCATGATTTATTTTTGAATTCAGATCTTTCAGTAAAAGGAACATTAACATTAACAGACGGATTAGTTAGATTAGGTAGTAACAATTTAACAATAGGCGTTAATGGAAGTTCTGATGGAGTAATAACAGGTAGTTCAGCAAGTTATGTTGTTGCTACGGTTAGTGGCGAAACATCAGGTAAGCTCATTAGAGCTATTACAAATGTAAATGGACTTTACGAATTTCCAATTGGAGACCTTTCAACCTATGCCCCAGTTCGCGTTGATTTAAATGGTGGAACAACCTCGTTAACAAATGCCTCTATTTATGCCTACACCAAACCCTCCAAAGTAACCGGAATGGCCTCTACAGTACAAACCGTTCTTAACAGATCATGGGTTGTAGAACCAACAGGAATTACGACTCCAAATTACGATATTCGATACACCTACGGTGCAGGTGAAGTTTCCGGCGATCTTGGTCAGGAATTAGTGCCAGTTAAATTTAGTGTTGATACTTGGTACAAACCGGTAAATAGCGTCATTCCTAATGGAGAGTCGCTTGGAACTGCCACGGATGTGAATGATTTACCGGCAAATACGCTTGAGTGGACAGGATTAACCTCTTTTAGTGAATTTGGTGGTGCAGGGGGAAGCTCACCCCTCCCAGTCGAACTCACTTCCTTTTCTGCTTCTTGCGAGGAAGATATAGTAACACTTTCTTGGTCAACCGCCTCCGAGCAAAATAGCTCTCATTTTGATATTGAAAAATCTACTGACGGAGAAAACTGGCGTGTAATTGGATCTGTTTTGGCCTCAGGAAATTCAACGCAAGACATTGATTATACATTTGTTGATGATGAGAAGTCAAACGGACAAAACTATTACCGTTTGAACCAAGTGGATATCGACGGGAAAAATGAATATTTCGGTCCGATACAAACAAACTGTGTTGAGAAGTTCCAATTCACTACTTTCCCGAATCCTTCCGATGCTTCTTTCCAAGTTACTTTAACAAGTAAAGAATTGGTTGGAATGTGTAGTTTAGTTATCTCCGATGCCACCGGTAAAGTAATCGAACAACGCACCATCGACGTGAAAGAAGGTATCAACTTGTTTGTGATCAACCAAGAGTTCACGCCAGGAATTTACTTCTTGCATATCACCAATGGCGCGAAGTCAACACAAATACTCAGACACGCTGTGAAATAAATCCTAATCTACTGCACAGCAAAACGGCTAGGGAAACCTAGCCGTTTTTTTGTTTTGGTTCTGCTGCTGTTTCGCAGGTCCTGCGAAACAGCCAAGGAGAAATTCTGCGCAACAGCCAAGGAGAGTCAGTACACCCCGGCGGATAATATCTTCGATTCTCATCCCAAAAGCTATCGGGACAACCCTTCATGCTAGCCTGCCGAAGTATCAAAATCCTCAATCAACCGCACAAAATCGCGTTGAACGCTTTGGATAATAGTTGCAGGTAGATTCAATTCATTCGCTTGGTCGTTCCAATAGACAATGGCATCTTGAATTTCCTGAATAACTTTTTTTGGATTTTTAATCGTGAATGTTTCAGCAATGGTAAGGACATCTTCCAAGGTAATATCAACCCGTTTACCATTTATCGATAAAGCCCTGCTGGTTCTTGTGTAGTTCATTAACGGATTCAAGGAATATGTGATGTCATACGCCGGAGAAATATTCCATTTGTCTTGTTCTTCGTCATAGATGAACGAGTGGTTTTTCAAATGATCGTCCGAATTAAAAAAGACAACATTAAAAACCATGCGTTTAAAGAGTTCTTCAATATCCCGATACGGTACTTTAAGAAACAATGCCAGTTCAAAGAGGTTTTCATAACTGGAATCCTTCGGACTTTGATAATCCCATCCAGTTAAACCGGTCGCTGTCAAAACATGTTTCTTCTTTCCTTCTTGACGATCGAAACGAAGCGTAGCAAAGTGTTTTTGCTCAATCAGTTTAGAAGGCATCATCGAGATTCCAAGACGAATAGCCGTTAAGTAATAACAGTATTCAATGACTTCTCGACTATATCCCAATTCATCATCCAAATGCAGCTTGATTAAATAGTGATTGTATTCGGAAGAATGATTCAAATCACCTGGAATAATTTCTCCATAAGTTTTATGTTCTGAAATGAGAATTTTAGGTCTGGCTCCACCTGCTGATGAACCAATTTTGAAAATATTCAACAAGGCCTCATGATTGAGTGTTGACTCATGCTGTTCATCTTTTGCTTGTAAAACTTCTTTCAATACAGCAATAATTTCGGTAAGGTCAATCGATGCTGATGGAGGAAGTTCCTTGCTTGGGCAATATTCCAGAGCACCCATTCCTCGGTCTGCCACATAAGCCAATTGCTCAATTACAGAAATTTTATTGAACTCTTTGTTCCCTGATTCCATCCACTTCTTGAAAATGATATTTCCAAATACATCGGGTAATGAATCAGCAATCATCGGAGGAAGCCCTCGGAATGTTTCAGAATTATATTGACTGAATACTTGAACTTGTGGTGTTCGTTTTAAGATGCCCGTAGCCGGAAACAAGTTGTGAAAACGATCACTTTGAAGAAAATCGGGATTGTACTGAAAAGAAGATTTCTGTTGATTTTCATCAAATCCCAGTCTCCCAATTTCTTGACCGAAGCAAAATACCGTTATGATGTCATTTTTCGCCATAATACTAATATAAAGAAGTGAATTGTTCGGTTTCATTTCTTTTATCCATCAAAAATTGATTAAACCCAACCAATGCATCAAAGTGATTAAACACCTTGAGTAAAGTATCAATAGTAAAGTTCTTACCTGATTCTAAATTCTGAATCGTAATTCTAGAGAGCTCAAGTTGGTCTGCTAGCTCTTGTTGTGAAAGCTTTTGCTGTTTGCGATAAGACTTCACCAACTGTGCGATTTCCGTTTTAACGTCTTTTATTTTGAGATTGCCAGTAAACATATTGCATATTATATTATTCAAATGTATGACATTTTAATCAATATGCATAATTAAATATGTTTTTATAGCGATTATAAATTGACGTTTTTCGGTCAACCTATTTCAGGGACATACAGCTTTCAGTTCTACATTATAAATTATAAATTCTACATACATGACGCTCCATTTCATTCCGGTCAGCATCTTCGATTCTACATTATAAATTATAAATTCTACATTCTACATTCTATTCCCGATAGCTATCGGGACAAACCTCTAAATTCTCCCTTCTCCCTTCTCCCTTCAAAAAATTCTAAGTAAAAACATGTATTCCGTATTAAATCGAACTACTTAAATATCAATTAATAGCATGGAAATGTGTAGAATTATTTTTAATTGTATTAACTTTAACGAACAATAAAAAAGTTGCTAAAAATATCTCACACTTCCAATTAAGGCAACTTTAAAAAGAAAGATAATTTGGCTTTCATATTTGCAATGAGTGGTCAGGTGTAAATTCTTATTTTCAATTTTCAGTGAAACATCGGGAATTTTCACAGAATCATGAATTTTATTCACCAGGCTGCGTGGATTCTTTTATATTAAATAATTTTATATTTCTAATAATTTTAGATTAATGATGAAAAAACTATTCTCAAAAACAACAGGTTTCGATACCATTCAATGTAATTTGTCAGCACTAAACTTTTTAAATTCTTCTTTTTCAAAATCTTTTGGAATCTTAGGAGTTATCTTCTTTTTTGGAATGATGGGGAATGTTTGGGGGCAGTGTTCAAACAGTGGAAATGATTATAGTTATATAACGACTTCGGGTTGGACTGTTGGTCAATCAGCTAGCCAAGGTTCTGTTTGGGCTGGAGAACGAGTTCCGATAGATAATTTGGTGTCTGGAGGGGTTTATCAAATTTCAACCTGTGGTTCTTCCTATGACAGTCAATTAACTATTTTCAATTCAAGCGGTACAACAGTAGGTTATAATGATGATAATGGTCCTGCGTGCTCAGGTTCAAGTGCCTCACTAAACTTAACTGCTTCAGGAGGTATTGTTTATGCTCAGGTTAACGAATATAACTGCTTGACAAATTCAACAAATACAACTATTTCTGTTACGTTGATTTCTCTGCCTTGTTCTGTCGGAGCAGCATCTAGTAGTCAAAGTTTGTGTGCAAATACTGCTATGACAAGCATTACACACGTTACAACTGGAGTCACAGGGATAACATCATCCACAGGGTTGCCAACTGGTGTCACGGCGTCATATAGTTCTAATACGATAACAATTAGCGGCACACCTTCTCAAACAGGCACATTCAATTATACAATAACTCCAACAGGATGTTCAAGCACTGCTACTGGAACGATAGTTGTTTATGCTAAACCGACAATGGGAACACTTACTGTGAACGGGAATTCGAACGTTGGAGATGTTGTAAGTGTATGCCCCGGGCAGACAATTGGAGTGAGTCAAAGTGGATTCAATAATCAAGGAGGTACAACTTATTTTTATTCAGATAATACAACTGGCGTTGGAGGTTGGTGCGTTGCTCCCGATTGGGAAATAATGGCGTATGGAAGCATTACAGCAGCCAATCAAGTTGGAGGGCAAAACAACGTTAATAACTTAGGTAGTTTCAATTATAAAATCAACTCGCCAGGAACCTATATTCTTCATGCGAATGCCGTAAATGGTTCATGTTACGGAGATGGGATAAATAGATATATTACAATTAATACAGCACCTTCGGCTGTTACTTTAACTAATAGTACTATTTGTAGTGGTGGAACAATTTCTGCGTCTGGAGGTTCGGGAGGAACTATTTATTGGCAAGGAACAACTTCAAACGGTACCAGTACATCTGGAGGTTCGGGTACAACTTCACCCGCAATTACTACAGCAGGAACCTATTTTGCGAGAGCATTAGCTTCTAATGGTTGTTGGGGTGATCAAGGCTCTGCTGCAATTACTGTAAATGCTGCACCTTCAAGTCCTAATGCAGGAAGTGACGTTACAATATGTGCAGGAAGTTCTACGACCCTAAATGGCAGTGCAACTGCACCTATTACTTGCACAGGTTCTCAAACTTCATCAAATGATACGGATCAAGCTATTCCAGATAATAATTCAACTGGAATTAGTTCCATTATAAATGTTCCAACAAGTTGTCAAAATGCATCTGGTATTTCATCTGTTGTTCTTAATATAACGCATACTTGGAATGCAGATTTAGACATATTTTTAAAAGCTCCTGATGGAACTCAGATTCCACTAGCTGAAGATAAGGGTGGTCAAGGAGATAATTATTCTTGTACATTTATTTCCGGAGGTAGTACATTACCAACTAGTGATGTTTCAATTACAGGAAATGTTTCTCCACAAACTAGTTTTTCTTCATTAGGTTCGGGAACAGCAGCTGGTAATTGGACACTAATTGTTAAAGATGATGCAGGTTCTGATGTAGGGACATTAACGTTTTGGAGTATAACAGTTCCAATAAATCAAACTCAATCAGTAACCTATTCTTGGTCTAATGGCGCTTCTACTCAATCAACAACGGTTTCACCTAGTTCAACAACAACCTATACAATGACTGCCACAGGAAACGGGTGTTCCACTACAGATCAAGTGATCGTTACTATTACTAATCCGACCGTTACAGCAACACTCGCAGCAAATGATTTTGTATGGACTGGTGCTACAAGTACTGCTTGGAATGTAACATCTAACTGGTTACAGTGGAATGGATCTGTTTATAATGCTCCAGCAGCTTTTCCAAATGCGAATACGGCAAATGTTATTTTGCCTGCAGATGCCGCAGGGACTTGTGTTCCTCGAGAGGCAAGAATAGGGAATTACACAATTAATGTCAACAATATAACAGGTGAAACAGGTCACAGTTTTGTACTGAACAATGCTAATGCAAGACTAAATATTCATGGCAGTTATACTGGTGGCTCCTGGGGCAACCAAACGGCAGGTTCAACTGTAAATTATGCAAGAAATGATGGTCAGAATCAGAATATTAGAAATGTAACATATTCAAAACTAGAGACTTCTGGTTCAGGAACGAAAACTTTAGCTGGTGCAGTTACAGTTTCTTCTGTTTTAACAGTTGGGTCAGGAACAACCTTAGATCTAGGGGTAGCAAATACGCTAACACTTTCAGGTGCTGGTACACCTTTTGTAATAACTGGAACATTTACTCCAAACACTGGAACTGTTTCGTATAGTTCAGGTGCACAAAATATAACACCAACATCTTATTATAGTATATCGACCGGTGGAGACCCATCAACGAAAACATTAGTGGGTAATATTAATGTTTCAAATCTTTTAACACTAGGAACTGGTGTTACTTTTAATGCGGGTTCTAATACAATAAATTTAACAGGAGCTACAACTCCTTTTTCAGGTGCAGGAATTTTTAATGCTGAGTCTAGTACTGTTAATTATTCAAGAAGTGGTGCACAAAATGTTGCTGCTTATACATATAACAACTTAACAATCAGTGGTTCAAATACAAAAACTCTTTCTGCCGGTACAACAACTGTGAATGGTACTTTAAACTTAGTTGCAGGCACATTTGCTGTCTCTACAAGAACTTTAATCTTAAACGGCCCATATATTTCGGGAACGGTGAGTAATATGACCACAACCTCTGGATCTGATTTACAATTCAATTGTTCCGGAACAGGTCCTTTTACATTACACAATTCAACCGCTTTAGGTAATTTGAAAATCAATTCAAGTGGTCAAGTTTATAATTTGAATAGTAATATGACCATCTCAGGTAATTTAATTTTAGAAGCGGGAACTTTAGGTTTGAATACTAGATCTTTCACCTTCAGTGGCTCTAATATTTCAAAAAATTCCGGATTGATTGATGCAACGAATACTGCTGGAACAATGACTTTTGGGCCAAATGCAGCACCTTTAACATTGCCTGCTGATTTATTTTCAAGCAATAGTGTTGGTAAACTTACCGTAAATCGTGCAGGTGGTATAACACTCGGCTCAAATACTACAGTTTCAAATACCTTAACATTAACAGATGGTGTTTTAACGACTGGACCAAACACCTTCACGATGAATGGTTCTACATTGACTCGTACAGCAGGTTCAATCGATGCAAGCAATTTAAGTTCTAATTTGAATTTCGGGAATACTAATGCGTTGACTTTACCGGCATCATCTATACAACAAAATGTCAATAATTTAACCTTAAATGGAGTAAGTGGATCACTTTCGTTGAGCCAAGATTTAACGATACTTGGAGTGCTTACGATTGGATCTGGAAAAACATTCGTCGCTGGAAATGATACATTGAATTTTACAGGAACTGGAAATGTTCTAAATGTAAACGGTACATTTACTCCAGCTACAAGTACAGTAAATTTTGCCAACGCAACGGGAATACAAAATATCCCTGCGCTTACTTATAATAAGATTTTATCGTCAAATTTTGGAACAAGGGTTTTGACTGGTAATGTAATTGCAAATGACGATGTAACAAATATAGATGGGTCATTGAATTTAAATGATTTTAATTTAACTATAGGTGGAAACTATTCAAATTCCGTGGGAGCAGATGGTTTCGGAAACTTTGGTTTAGTTCCAGGAATTGGATCCGTAATATTCAATAAAGCCTCAGGTTCACAAACACTTTTCATGGAGGCAGGATCAGATTTTTCTAATATACAACATACCGGAGCTGGTACTCTTTATTTAGCAAGCGACTTGACAATGACCGGAAATTTAACGAATACTGCAGGAACTATTAGTGCTCTTTCAGCAGATGGTCAACAATCTTTTGGTATTACCATTCAAGGTGATTGGAGTAATTCAGCAATATTTGATCCGGGTACAGGATATGTCTTATTTGAGAAATCAAATGGAACTCAAACTGTAGATAATGGCACTTCAACGTTTTATCAAATGAAACAATTTGGAGGAGCGTCTCTTACCTTTTCTAACACCCCAGAGATAAAACATGACATTGTGGTAAATGGCCCAATTGCTACAACATCTCATTTCAAATTAACAGGTTCAAATAATCAAACGATTAGTGGTTCTATTTCTGAAATTGCTATTCAAGATATGACAGTAAATAAAACATCAGGAATTGTTACATTAAGTAGACCAGTAAAAGTAAATGGTACACTCACTATGACGGCTGGAGATCTAATTACTGATGCAACAAACATTCTTGAAATAGGAACAAGTGCTTCAAGCGTGGGCTCAGTATCATGGACTGCAGGAACAGTACGTGGACCAATGAAACGTTGGTTTGCGGCTGGAGCTGATGCAACACAAGCAGGCGGTATATTTCCAGTTGGAGCTACCATACCAGGTAAAGGAGTAATTAACCGTTATGCGCAGGTAAACTTTACTCAAGCAACTCCAGGTGGATATATAATCGCTGAGTACAAAACAGGATCTCCAAGTATCGGTTATGCTGGTCTACCATTAAATTACAGCAGTGGAAGTTACCCGCAAGCCATTCAGAATTATGAAGAAGAGGGTTATTGGGATATTACGCCATACAGCGCTGCGGGAGCATCATACGCTGCCTTGGATGATAAGCCTTACACTCTAAAACTTCGTTTGAATAATCCATCAACGCTAACTACAGGTTGGACGCCTTCAAATGATGGAAATGATTTGTATAACGCGTCAACAATTCGATTAATTCGTTCTAAAGGTTCTTCCTCTGGAACTCATGGAAATTGGGAATTAGCAGGAACTCATGTATCGGCAACAGAGTCTGGAAATGGCGATTACTATCTTACATCAAGTAATATTACTGGGTTTAGCTGGTTCAATGGTGGAGGAAATAACCAAAACCCACTCCCTGTAGAACTTGTTTCTTTCTCAGGAGCATGTGATGAAGGCATTATCAACCTTACTTGGCAAACGGCCTCTGAGTTTAACAGTTCGCATTTCGACGTGGAGAAATCGAGAGATGGTGAAAACTGGCAGTTATTGACTACTTTACCATCTGCTGGTACGTCAAATGAGTTGATCACCTACCAATCTACCGATCAAAACGGAACAGAAGGAAACAACTACTTCCGTTTACGTCAAGTGGACATCGATGGAACAGAGAAACTATACGATCCAATTAACGTTTCGTGTTCGGAAGTAACAACAGGATATTTCTCAAGCTTCCCGAATCCTTCCGGAACATCATTCCAAGTGGTAGTGAACAACAAAGAACTAATTGGCGCTTGTACCTTAAATATGGTAGATGCATCAGGTAAAGTAATCGAGCAACGCACCATCGACGTGAAAGAAGGTATCAACTTGTTTGTGATCAACCAAGAGTTGAATCCCGGAATCTATTTCTTGAACATCACTAATGGCGCGAAGTCAACACAAATACTCAGACACGCTGTGAAATAAATCCTAACCTACTACACAGCAAAACGGCTAGGGAAACCTAGCCGTTTTTTGTTTTGGTTATGCTGCTGTTGCGCAGGATTTCAAATCCTGCGCAACAGTCAAGCAGAATTAATAGTTACAATATTAACATCGCGTCACCGTAAGAGTAAAAGCGGTATTTTTCCCTAATAGCCTCGTGGTAGGCCTGCATCATCAACTCATGTCCGCAGAATGATGAAATCATCATCAACAAGGTAGAAAGCGGTGTGTGAAAATTTGTAACTAAACAATCAGCCACGCTAAAATCATACGGTGGAAAAATGAACTTATTCGTCCACCCATCGAATGGTTTTAAATACCCCTCGGTAGAAACTGAAGTTTCAATCGCACGCATAGTGGTGGTTCCAATTGCGCAAACACGACGGTTGTTACGTTTCGCATGATTGACAATCTCAGCAGCATGTTCTGGTATAATGACTTGTTCTGAATCCATCTTATGCTTGGTTAAATCTTCCACCTCTACCGAACGAAAAGATCCAAGTCCTACATGTAAAGTGAGTTCAGCGAAATTGATTCCTTTTAACTCAAGGCGCTTCAACAGTTCCCTTGAAAAATGCAATCCTGCTGTAGGGGCAGCCACTGCACCTTCCACCTTTGCGTAGATAGTTTGGTATCTGAATTCATCCTCTGGTTCTACTTCTCTTTCAATATACTTAGGAATAGGTGTTTCTCCCAACTCGGTAATCTTTGCTTTGAAATCTTCGTATGGACCGTCAAAAAGAAACCGAAGCGTCCGACCACGTGACGTGGTATTGTCAATGACTTCCGCAACTAGTGAGTCATCCTCTCCAAAATACAACTTATTTCCGATTCTGATTTTACGCGCTGGATCCACAAGAACGTCCCATAATAGGCTTTCACGGTTTAATTCACGAAGCAAAAACACCTCTATTTTAGCACCTGTTTTTTCCTTGTTGCCATACATTCTAGCCGGAAATACTTGCGAATTATTTAAAATCATTACATCTCCGTCATCGAAATAGTTAATAATATCCTTGAATAATTTATGCTCAATTTTTCCAGAGTCACGATGAATAACCATTAAGCGAGATTCGTCGCGATTGTCAGTAGGATATTTGGCAATTAATTCAGGTGGAAGATCGAAGCTAAACTCCGATAATTTCATTTTGCTCATAAGTGTTTTTAAAAGTAAGAGGGCAAAGATACAACATCACCCTAGGGCTTGTCAAGTATTTGGCCGTATTTATTTTGATTTGAAAACTTTTGTAGTCGTAAATCGATTTTTTCGCTGAACTATTAATTAAATCAAGCTCATTTTGGAATTTTCAATACTTGACCAGGTCGAATTGTATTATTGCGCAAACCATTTGCTTTTTTAATCTTTGAAACTGTAGTTCTATGTCGATCGGCAATTTCAGAAAGTGTATCACCAGAACGAACTTTGTAATATTTATAACGAAGCTTAGGCGTGGTTTTTTTAGGCTTTGGTATAACAGGATCAATCACATGCTTTTGTGTTGAATCTAACACCACCACTTGGGAGGTATCGAGGTAGTTTTTACCAATGAGAATCTTCGGCATTGATGGAAAGTTCTTAGCATACGCTAATGTTTGTTGTATACTCAAAGCTAAAAGCTCTCCTTTTTTCTCGTAACCCTTGTTGGTTAAATGAATACCATCGGTTAAGGCATAACCCTCTCGCGCCCAATCGCGAATGGTATTTTTTCCTCCTGAAACATCATAGAAATTCCAAAACATACAATCGTTTTTTCGTGCAATTGTATCCATCAGGTCACGAAATGTAGTACAAGCGTCTATGACTCGTTTTTTAAAGTACAAATCTTGTGTACTAGTCAAGACAATCAAAATTTCGGGATTTTGTTTCCTTAGTTTTTCAATTACCTTTACCACTTGACTTTCCAATTTGGGATCAATCGTATTGTAATAGACAATGTCGTTTGTGCCAAAATCTAAGACAGCTACATCGGGTTTAAGCACTTCTGCCTGCATTTCGTACTTGTCGAAAACAAGAAAAGAACGATACGCTGCAGAACCTACTCCTGCGGGGTGATAGACTAAACCTTTGTTCGCTGATTTCTCAATGGATAAACCATAAAAACGAAAGCGTGAGCCTCCGGTTGATTTTACTTTTAAAACGATATCGCGAATGGAATCAGTATAGTTAAATTCCAAACCAAAAGGAGTGTAGGTCAAGCCATGATTATCATTGATTTGATTAGTATCAATTTGAATTAGTACATCTCTTGTAATAGAATCGTTTTCAAAAAACACGTAAATTTTATGATCGCTTGCTTGAATTGATTTCTTGAGTTCAAACTTCAAACTTGCCATAGGATCAATTGATTCTACTGTCATTCCACAAAATCCTACAGGCAAAGCGCTCGATCGTCCTTGGTAGCTTTTTCTTGAGGTCCATTTTCCTGTGTAGGAAGTATTATATACGATGGACCCATAGGTATTTGCTGCTTTGTAATTAAATAAATAACCCAACCCGCCATCACCAAATTCTGCTTGTAAAATGTTTCTTGCAACTGCGATTGGCTTTCCTGCTTGAATGTGACTTCCTCCAAAATGTACAAACACCACTTTATCCTCTTGTATTTTATCGAAATGCGCCGAGAATTTAGCCCCCAATTGCGGGTTATGAAATTGAAAATAGGCGAAAGAGGTATCTATTTTGAGGACAGCCGGCATTGGTTCTGATTGGCAATAAACCAGTGAAATGCAATATAAAAAACATATAAAAAGCACTAATCTCATGGAATAGTATCAGTTATCACGGCTGTGGAATCAACCACAGGTTTAGGTTTAGGTGGAATGTAAACGCCACTTTGTGTTCCTAAACGGCGCATCATATTCACCGTGTTAGGATTCATAACATGATTCATGCCAGGAGCAAAAATGAGGTCATTAATTTTATTTGTTCGGATTATTTCAATTAAATTCTGTTTCGAATACCTTAAGTCGACAATCCATAATTCTTCGTAATGACTGATAAGGAAGACAGAAAATGCATTCCCCATGGAATTTTTGATTACAACAGCTTTTCGGCCATTTTTCACGTTGGTTGTAATCTTCATGAGTGGTCGATCTCCTCCTAGGAAGGTTGAGTAGGTAGCTCCTCCTGAACAGCCATGTTCAAATACTTTTGCTGCACTACCTTTAAATCCAAACTCACCATAGCGAATGGCAGTTGTTTGAACCTTAGGGATGTAATAATCCATTACATCTGGGTTTTCTTTAACTGATGGATCTTGCGTCAATTGATACATGGTCCCTAGGAAATTTGTTTTGGTTCGTTTTTCCATTTGTTCAAGTGGAACGGGTGAAAATCCAGCTCCTTTGCAGAAGGCAACATACGCATAATAGGCACCGATTGGCTTCCAGTGATGATCAGTACCGAAATACAATTGTTCGCCCGCATGATTATTTAATTCAGTAAAGACATCGCAAAAAATAGCGCCATTGGTTAAGTTGTTGCGAATGGCTTCTAAGGACCGTTGGTTTTGTCCGTTGTATTGACTATATTCGGCTGCGGGAATGAATGCTGATGATAAGGGAGGCACTGCTGTAAGAACACGTACTTCACCTGCCAGTTGAGCGGCATAATCAGAAACCATGCGCGCAAAGTTTGCCGCTAGTTTTGGACTGCCTCCACTTCTTGGGTATACACGACCATTTAATATGAGCAATCCATTGGAGTAACTTTCGTCGTATTCATCCAGGTATTCAATGGGATTTCCTTTTTCGTCAAATTTGGGTTGATTACCTTTTCTTGGTTTTAAATAAACAATTTTTTCTTGATTTTCTATTTCAATACCACGGAGTTTTCTAAGTTCAACGGACCAATCCATGAATGATTGTCGGTAAGGGAAATGATCGTTTACAAAAAGATCAAATGTCTTTGCCCATTCACCATTAAGGTAATTTTCGAAAGTCAGTGCTGGTATTTCTGCCAATTCTCTTTTTTCTTCTGTTAAATAGGCTTTTCCATCATGGTATTCAATATCGGTGCGCTCATCTCCAATCACAAAATAGAGGATGGCCATCGAGGAAATCGACGCAAAAAACACAAGGCTATTGATTAAATTCATCATCAGAATCGGAAATAGATAAATGGATTGTGCGTGGCGTTCACCAACAAGGTGGTCGCAATGGCGAGTAGACCAAAATTTATTACGGGTTGGGCATAATAGTAAATCCCTTCCACTTTAATTCTGAAGCGATGATCTTCTGAGAATATCTCATCCCAAGGGATGCACAACAGAATAACCAAGACAAAGAAATAAAGGTGCATCATCAAGTCTCCGAAGAATGCCGGATTCACCGCATGAGGAGAACTAAATAGATTCCCGATAAACCCAAATAGTGGACTCCAATCGCTTTCGTATTTAAAGTCAGAATTCTCAAAATGCGGATTGCTGAGGTAGAGCGTATCAAAATAGAACAGGGCTCGAGAAAAAACAATGAGAATAAGTGTGTAGGCATGTCTGATGATTCGAGGAGTTTTCTTAAGGACATCTTCCAACATTTTTTCGATGACCATGAAACACCCAAAATATAAACCCCAGAGCACAAAGTTCCATGAGGCACCGTGCCAGAAACCAGTCAGTAACCAAACAATAATTACATTTCTAAAACGATTTTTTCGTCCACCGCCCAATGGAAAATATACATAGTCACGAAGGAAGGTTCCTAATGAAATATGCCACCTACGGTAAAAGTCTCCAACAGATTGTGCAGCATAGGGATGCTTAAAGTTTTCGTCGTACTGAAAACCAAACATTCTACCCATTCCAATCGCCATATCAGAATATCCGGAGAAGTCAAAATAAATTTGCACCGAAAACATGACAATACCAAACCATGCTTCGTAACTAGAAAGGTCAAAGTTTCCATCACCGTGGTAGGTGTAAATCATGTATTTATCCACCAATTCAGAGGCAATATTCGCGACCACTACTTTTTTAAATAAACCAAAGCAAAAGCGACCTACGCCACTACTGATAAGTGCCCAATTCACCTTTCTATTTTCTATCTGTTCGGCAATTGTCACATAGCGCACTATAGGTCCTGCCACCAATTGATGAAATAAACTCACAAACATGAGGAAATTAAGTGGATTACGTTGGGCTTTAACCTCGCCACGGTAAACATCCACTACGTATGAAATGGTTTGAAAGGTATAAAATGAAATACCAATTGGTAAGGTGTTCGTTGGTTTGTCAAAAGGTGTTTCCATTGAAGTATTGAACCATTCATTGAAATTTTTCAGCATCCAATCGATATTTTCCCAAATAAATCCTCCGTATTTGTAGGCAAAGAGAATTCCTAAATTACCAACAACGGAAAGGATTAAAAATAATTTTGCTTTCCACGTACCGTGAAATCGCTCCACTAAGATTCCGTTGAAATAATCGTAAAACGAACTTATCAAGAGAAGAATTATCCACATAGGCTCCCCCCAAGCATAAAAAATCAAGGAAAAAATAGTGAGCGCGATGTTTCTGTACAAAGTATTCCTACTGAGGTAATGAAACAACAAACTCAGTGGAAGAAACACATAAATAAAGGTCAAACTTGAAAAAACCATTTTTACACTTGTGTGTTTTCGATTTACAATCGAGCGAATTTAAGCAGTAATTTTAACTATTCATACAAACACACTAAAATGTATCAAAACGCACTTGTTAATGAAACCTCCCTTTACCTAAGGCAACATGCATATAACCCTGTTAACTGGTTAGCATGGTCGCCTCAAGTTTTCGAAGAGGCCAAACGTCAAAACAAGTTAGTTTTGGTGAGTGTTGGTTATTCGGCTTGCCATTGGTGTCACGTCATGGAAAAGGAATGCTTCGAAGATGAGGAAGTAGCAGCATTAATGAATGATTACTTTATGTGTATCAAGGTAGACCGTGAAGAACGCCCTGATATAGACATGGTCTACATGACAGCATTACAATTGATGACGCAGCGCGGAGGGTGGCCTTTGAATTGCTTTACTTTACCTGATGGCAAACCCATATATGGAGGCACTTATTTTCCAAAAGAACAGTGGATGCATATTTTGCGCTCATTGGAACATACGTTTCAAAGTGAACCAGAACGTGTGCAGGAGTATGCAGAAAAATTGACAGAAGGAATTATACAAAGTGAATTAATCGCACGCCCAAACAAAATAGTAGCACAAGAAGAAGAAAAGTTACATGAGTTGGTAGTTCGGTGGTCGAGAAGTTGGGACCTGATGGAAGGTGGTACCACAAAAGCACCTAAATTTCCTTTACCATCAAACTATTTGTTTTTATTGCGTTACGGGGTGTATTTTAATCACCTTAAAACAACAAATTATATACAGCTGACTTTGCTAAAAATTGCTCGCGGTGGGATATATGACCAAGTGGGAGGAGGCTTTTCAAGGTATTCTGTAGATATGTTATGGAAAATTCCACATTTTGAAAAAATGCTGTACGACAATGCCCAACTCTTAGAATTATATGCAGAAGCCTACGCCTCAACTAAAAACGAAGAATACGCAAGGGTCTTAAAACAAACAGTATCATGGTTGTCACGAGAAATGTTGGGAGAGCACGGTGCGTTTTATAGTGCGATAGATGCCGATTCAGAAGGAGAAGAGGGCAAATTTTACTGCTGGTCCAAAGAGGAACTTGGTTTTCTCAGTAAATCGCAACACGCCTTGGTTTATGATTATTTCTCTGTTAATTCCGCTGGATACTGGGAGGATGAAAAATATGTTTTACTAAGAAGAGAATCTGATGAAGCCATAGCAAGAAAGCATGATTTCAAGCTTCCTGAATTTTACGTGCAACTCGATGAGATAATCGATTTATTATTTCAGAAAAGAAAAGAGCGCGTCGCGCCCGGTGTTGATAAAAAGTCACTCACTTCTTGGAATGCCATGGCCCTTAAAGGATTGCTAGCTACTTACCGTGCAATTGAAAACGAGGCTTGTTTACTCATCGCACGCAAAATTGGCAACTGGATTCGATATAACCAATATCAACAGGGTTGTTTGTACCGAAATTTTGCAGATGAGAAAACTACTATTCCAGGATTTTTAGAAGATTATGCTTTTACAATCGATGCGTTTATTGAGTTATATCAGGCGACAGCTGAATTGGACTGGTTGCTTTTAGCCAAAGAATTTTGTGAGATTGTGGAGGTGAATTTTCAGCATAAAGACAGTAAAATGTGTTATTTTACCTCAGAGGATGATGCATTAATCGCGCGTAAAATGGAAATTCACGACAATGTAATCCCATCTACGAATGCGGTCATGGCAATGAACTTTTTCAAGCTAGGCACATATTTTAAACATCAAGAATGGTTGTATAATAGTCAGCAAATGGTAGCAAATATTTACGATGGAATGGAACAATATGGTTCAGGCTATTCTCATTGGGCAAATGTATTGTTACTTCAACTCAAGGGCATCAAAGAAGTACATGTAAACGATGCGACTTTATCTAGGGAAAAAATCGTTTCTGCGTGTACTTGGGGAGAATTAATTGCCTACCACCGAGAAATTCCGATGTCGGAGCTTTATACGTCAAAAGGTTTGTATGTCTGCGGAAACGGGGCTTGCTCGCCAAACATCGAATCAATTTCCGATCTTAAAAGGGCACTTTTCTAAGATTTTACCTTACACGTTTTAATACCAAAAGGTACATACAACGGACAGAAACTTACTGTTGAAGTTAGTACAAATACACCGGCTAAAATTAAGCTTACTATCCCTAGTGTTCCTGAAATAACGCTCCCAAGGTTAGACCGATTAGGATATTTGCCAATAATATGCGTAAAAGTTTATCTAAATTACCCTTATTTTTTCATAGCGCAATTTAAGGTAAAGGAATGAGAAAATGTAAACGTAGCTTTAGTTACAAGGAATTGCACACGATAACTTTTAAAGAAAATGGTTGTTCATTTTTAATGCCCTGTAGGAAATACACGCCATCCGGAACTAAGTTTAGTTGGAAAGAATCTGTCGTTTTCGTAAAGTTAACGGTTTGTCCATCAACTGATATTACTTTAGTTAGTTGCATGCTTTCTACCCAATAAATCCATTGATTTGCTTGAATAGGGTTTTGTGGTAATGAAATATTCAAGGGTTCAATACCAGATATACATGTGGGAGCATCACCTGGTTCAATGGTCAAGGTTCCGTTTTCCACCCACCAATGTTCCCAACTTCCTCCTGTTCCAAGTTGCCAATTCGAAAGGTCGAAAGTAGAGGTTCCCTGCATGGTTCCATTTGCCTTAAAAACCTTCAAGGCTTGATTTCCTTGGTTCCAAGTTAATGGCAATCCATTTTCACACGTTTCTGGATAGTTCATGGAAATTTCACAGTTGACTTGAATAAAATAGGCTTGCTCGTCGTATTGAGGATATTCTCCATAGATTTTCGCAAAGCCGCTCGTATCAATGCAAACTGCCACGTATTCTTCACAGGCAATACCATAAATAGGCTGTTGACTAAGATGAGTTTGCTTTGCTATGAATGCGCTGTGTCTTCCCCTTCGATCTGGGTTGTCATAATGAGTATCTGTTATCACATTAGATAAAAATGGCAAGTTTAAAAACGGTTCATTTGAAACTGTAACCAACGAATTAAAGGGATTGTTGAGTGCCACATTACTTGAAACCGTTCCATTTTCAGCCGTAAAATAATGTCCACCAAGAATTGCCATTCCAGCGCTAGTTCCTCCAATAACACATCCACGATTTATTGCGTCATTTAGAGCAACATTTACAGCTGTGTTTCTCCAATAACTTATGTAGTCCCACTGATCACCCCCTGCAAACCAAACCGCTTCTGCTTTATTTATTTTATCAATGATAACAGGATCATTTCCGGAAGCTAAATTTAAGCAAACAACGGTTTCAACAGAGTTAATAGTTACACCCAGTTGAGAATAGAAATATGCATTATACCCATCTGAACCGCTTGCTCTTAGCACCAAAACATCTCCTCCATTCGCTTGACCTAAAAACCACCTCATTGCATTGTCGTGCTCTGATGCTCCTCCCATTAGACAAATACCACCTTTAGGTGTTACAAGAGCATCTTGGGAATTCCCCGTGAAATAAGATGTAAAGTTTTGACTATAACCTGAAGTTAGAACAATAGTCAAGACGAGAAGAAATAAGACGTGCTTCATGTTAGTAAACTTTTTCCATTCATTTGAACTGGTTGTTGAATTCCCAAACGGTCCAAAATTGTAGGCGCAACATCAGCTAATTTTCCGGAATTCAGCGTAATAGAGGTATCATTGGTTACCAAAACCGCTGGCACGGGATTCATGCTGTGGGCAGTGTTTGGACTTCCGTCCGCATTTAGAGCGTAATCCGCATTTCCATGATCAGCAATGACAAGAAATTCATACCCCAGTTCTTGTCCCGTTTCAACGACTTCTTTTAGACAATCGTCTACAGTTTCCACGGCTTTCACAATGGCATCATAAACACCGGTATGCCCCACCATGTCGGGATTTGCAAAATTTAGGCAGATAAAATCAGGAGTCTTTTCCCGCATGTAAACACAGATCTTATCTCTGACTTCAAGTGCGCTCATTTCGGGTTGAAGGTCATAGGTGGCAACTTTCGGGGAGTTTACTAAAATGCGTTCTTCATTAGCAAAAGGGATTTCTCTTCCCCCGCTGAAGAAAAAAGTGACGTGTGGATATTTTTCAGTCTCTGCAATTCGCACTTGTGTTTTGTGATGATTCGCTAGTACTTCTCCTAAGGTTAAGTTGAGGTTGTCTTTTTCAAAGATCACCTGTATATCGTTAAAACTTGCATCGTAGTTGGTCATACTACAATAATGCAGTTTCAATTTCTTCATTTCGTGCTCTGGGAAATCTTTCTGGGTTAAGGCAGTAGTTATCTCCCTTGGGCGATCGGTTCTAAAATTGAAGCAAATGACCACGTCACCTTCAGAAATCACACCCTTTTTTGTCAGCAAACAAGGCTCAATAAACTCATCCGTGATTCCTCTATCGTAATGGGCTTTAATTGCGTTTTCTGCATTGGAGAAGGAAAACCCTTTTCCATTTACTAATAAATGGTATGCTTTGGCAATGCGTTCCCATCGGTTATCTCGGTCCATTGCATAATACCTTCCAATTACCGAAGCAATTCTTCCACCGGTAACAAGAAGTTGTTTCTCTAATTTCTGAATAAAACCAAGTCCACTTTTTGGATCACAGTCTCGCCCGTCAGTAAAGGCATGAACATAGACATTGTCCATGTTTACTCCTTGTTTTTTTGCGAGCTCACACAAGGCATTTAAATGTTCTTGAGAACTGTGAACTCCCCCGTTTGAAACAAGTCCGATGAAGTGTAAATTGGCACCAGATTCGGTTACTTTTTTCATGGCGTTCAATAAGACGGGGTTCTCATCGAAATATCCTTCTCGTATGTCTTTATTTATTCGAGTAAGTTCCTGGTAAACAATTCTACCTGCTCCAATATTCAAATGCCCAACTTCAGAATTTCCCATTTGACCTTCCGGTAGTCCAACTGCTTCACCGAATGTTGTCAATGTAGTTGTGGGATATGCCTGCATTAAATAATCCATGAAAGGCTTATCAGCATTAGCAATAGCGTCTGATGCAGATCCGTCACCAAGCCCCCAACCGTCCAAAATGATTAAGCCGAATTTTCGATTCATAAAGGTAAAGTTACCTCAAAAATACTACCTTTCGGTTGATTTTTACGGTAAACAATTTGTCCATTTTGCAGAGTTACAAATTCTTTAACAATGAATAGACCTAAGCCACTACCAGAGGTTTTTCGCGTTTCCTCTTTTCCCACACGGTAGAACTTTTTAAAGATATGCTCATTTTCCCCAACGGAAATACCAGGGCCTTCATCAGAGACGCCGAAAACAAAGTAATTCCCTTTTTTCTGACAATAAATACAAATTTTTGCCTTTTTTCCTGCGTATTTTATTGCATTTTCTAGGAGGTTGCTGATGATTGCTTCCAACATAAATCGATCGCCATGAATCAAAACATTTACGTCACAGTTAAGTGTGATGAATTTTTCTCCGTGTCGCTTATGTAATAGATCACAAATATTCTTCGCTAAGTCAAGAAAATTAATTTCGCTTTTTATGGCTTGAATAGCTTTACTTTCAAGTCTTGATGCATTTAAAATATTGTCTATTAAATTCTCTAATCGAATATTTTCATCCAATGCTTTTGAGATGAGTTCGTTTTTTTTTTGTTCTTCTAACTGGTGTTTTTGAATCGTTTGCAAGGTCAACTTATTTGCCGCTAAAGGAGTTTTTAATTCATGTGTTACAGATAGTAGAAAATTATTTTGCCGCGTGGATAGCTCAAGTTCTCGTCGAATAGCACGGTTTATTTGCCACAAACCAAGTCCAAAAATCAATAGAAAAACACTTCCCTCACCAACAATCATCCATACTCTACGGTTAACATTTACCGTCTGGGGATCTAATTCATAGCTTAACTGAATTAAATGATAACCCCACCACAAAAATTGAAGAAATACATAAGCACTTAGCACATAGAAAAGGAGATGTGTTTGCTTTTTCATTACTCTATTTCCTTCTTCTTTTTTTTGTGGTTTTCCCAACAAGAATACTTCCCACTTCTCTACCAATTTTTTGAATAGTTTCAACTCCAGCAGCAATTGGAGTCGCAGAAATATCATCGTAATTTGCATACAGTGGATCGATTTCTAACGCCGGATAGATAAATACAACGTCATGAGTCGGACATGCTTTTTCGAGTTTAGCTGTATAACCATCTATTTCAAAACTATGAGAAACGGCTCCTTTTCTCGCTAAACAGGTAATTATTAAATCATTTTTATTTTTGTCATATTTTAATAACGCGTCTTCAAAATGTTCAATCTCATTGAACTTAATAGCTGCGTCGATTTTATTAGCGGGTCCAATTTTTTCGAAACGCTCTTTTGTTGCATTTGTACTGAACAATTCTATTTTTAAATTAAGTTCTTTTGCCAGTCGGAAAATACGTTCTACCCAAATTGCAAATGAGTTTTCCAATTCACATAAAGGTGGTGCCATAACAACAACTCGTGTATATGAAACCATAGATTTATCAAAATGACAAAAGAAAATTGTTTTATCGCAGACATCCATCAAATGATCACGTTCATCACCAACCATTCGTTGAATGAAGTTGAAATTACGGTTGTCGTTCATCACAACGATATCTGCAACCAATTCTTTTGAAACGCGTGCAATTCCGGAGGATAAGTTGTAATCGATTGTCGCAATGGTATTTAATTTCGATTCGTGTCCTGAAAAGTGTTTTACAATGTCTTCTAGCGATTTTCGAGATTTTCGAATCATCATTTCTGCCTTTTCGTTGTTGGGATAAACACTCACTACAGATATTGGATTGATCACCTTTGGATCAGAAATAATTAGCGAAAAGTCAATTAGGCTTTCATTTCCTTTTAATTCATTCATCGAAACCATGATGTGTTGATTTCTCAATTTCGTCTCATTTAACTCTCCTTCACCAGATTCATTCAATTCTATCAATAACTTTTTACCTGCACTTTCTGTCACAAAAGAGGCTGTCATACAAGTAAACAAGATCAGCAATACTGTGCCGTTCACAATGTTAATGTCTAGAATACCATTTCCCTCGTTATAGCCTACCATAATTATGGCGAGTGTAGCTGCAGCATGGCTTGTACTTAGTCCAAAAATCACTTGCCTTTCCGTATTAGACATATTGAATATCAACTGTGTAACAAATGCGGCCAACCACTTACTAAAAATCGCAAAAGTTGTCAGTACCCCTGCAATAACAAGAGGCCATGTTCCTTGTAAAAATGCTCGGTAATCTACCACCATTCCAACATAAATTAAAAAAAATGGAATGAATAGTGAATTTCCAATGAAATCTATTCGATTCATTAGAATGGAATTATGTGGAATAAGTCTGTTCAACACCAATCCCGCCACGAAGGCACCAATGATGTGTTCAACACCTGCCACTTCTGCAAGGAAAGCAGCAAAGAACACCACGGAAAGCACAAAAATATATTGAGACGATTTCTCACTATCTAATTTGCTAAAGAACCAGCGTGCAACTTTTGGAATTCCATAAAACATAATTATGGAGAATATTGTCAAGGAAGTAATCAACCTTAACCAAAAAGCTCCATCAAGGCTTCCTTGAGTAGAACTCGAAATAATGGCTAAAATGATTAAAACCGCAGTGTCTGTTAATATAGTTCCTCCTACTGTAATCGCAACGGAACTGTGTTTGGATAGACCGTATTTGCTTATAATAGGATAAGCTACCAACGTGTGGGTTGAGAACATACTGGCAACTAGTAAACTTGCAGTTGCATCTAGGTTTAGCGCATAATAGCAAATTGGATAACCTAAAATCAAAGGTAAAATAAACGTTAGGAAACCAAAGGTTAAGCTTTTGTTCAGGTATTTTTTAAATTGATTCAAGTCAAGCTCAAGGCCAGCCATGAACATGATATACAACAAACCAATCGTTGAGAAAAGCTTGATAGAACCTTCAGATTGCAATGCGTTGTATCCGATCAATCCAAGGGCATGAGGTCCAATAATTAATCCTGAAATAATGAGTCCAATAATTCCTGGTATTCTCAACCTACGTAGTACTATTGGAGAAAGTAAAATGATGAAAAGCAACAAGGAAAACACCAGTACCGGATTTGTCAATGGAAGACCGAATTCAGAGATGAGATGTTTTATAAAATGATTCATTAGCTAATAGTACTGAACTTCAGGCCTTTTTGTTTCAATTCAACAATAATTTTTTCCAATACTCCCTCTAGGTTGAATTTAGCTTTTTCGCTGTCATGGAAAACCAATATATCCCCACCTTTAATGCGTTTTGCCTGCTTTAAAATCTCTTCCTGAGAACAATTTTGATCGAAATCGTAACTAATCCATGACCAAAACACCACTTTAAATCCAAGTGTTTTCAGTTTTTTAAATTGACGGAAGTTCAGTGAACCATATGGAGGCCTGAAGAGTGATGAAGGGTTGTTTTTTTTTGCTTGAATTACGGATTCAATATATTGCGACGTAGTGGAATGCCAACCTCTTTCGTGAAACATGGTGTGATTACCAACGGCATGTCCAGCGCTTTGAATACGTTTAAATAAATCTAAATTTGAATCTACGTTCTTTCCAATACAAAAAAAAGTTGCCAACACGCCGTGCTTTTCTAATAGGTCCAACACCCATGGTGTGATAATTGGATGTGGACCGTCATCGAAGGTCAGGTAAACCTCAGATTTTCTTCCTTGCCAAATTCCTTTTCGGTAATTCCAAAGAAATAATTTTGGCACCCTGAAGAAGCGCATCTATTTTCCTATTTTCAGGTTTTGTTTGTCTTCAACCCAATAGTGACTGCGCATCATTTGCAAACGTCGATTCAAGGCACTACCTTCATCTGAACCTGAAAGCGCATCAACGATTGATGGAGTAATATTTTTATATACATACTCTATTTTGCTCTCTGCTTCTTTTGCTAGTTTGGTGTGGCCAGCATTCTGAGCCGTTGTTTGAATTTTAAAACATGCATCCAGTGCAGCGTGAAGATCCTCGGCATTTTCTGGATTTGCGGCTAGGCTTGGGTCGCTATTTTGGAAGAATCCAAAAATAGTTTCATAACTTCCTAAAATCTTAGTGGCCAGTGCGGATGCTTTATCGAATTTGTTGATCAACGTATACAACTGAACATATTCGTGTAAATGACCACTTGCATAAGCCTGTACTTTGCGCTCTGGGTCATAGTGGCTGTGCTCGCTGTTCAAACTCAAAGATCCGAGCGGGTCGATGGCTCCTACCTCACCAAAATCTAACACAGTTTCAAAAGGTAAAATTTCCATTGCCATGTCGAGAAGCTTTTCTGTCTTGGCAAAATTATCAGCTACTTGTTTTCTCCAAGCTTGTTTTTGGGACTCCGTTGCAGGTTTAATACTTGCTGAAACTTTAGTAACGGCATTTAGTGAATCCTCAGCTCTTTTACCTCTGAAATAGAATTCTTCTGCTAATTGCAGAAAACACTGTCTATACTGAGTAGTGTGTCGTCTTGCATAATAATCTGTTAATACATCTGGATTTTTCAAGTCGCCATATGAATAAACTTCCGTCATGTTTTTGTACATTTTATCGGCGTCAATTAACGAAGGCATGCGCGTATATTTATTGAATTCCCCACGAATAGGACTAAGCTCATAAGCCACACCGACCTGCTTGATGTACCCAGATTGAAGCAGTGCAATCGACAGGGTAGATCCTCGATTACTAGAAAAATAAATTCCTCTTTTCCATTCATTATTTGCGAGTACGTCTAACATCATAATTTCGCTTTTCGTCAAATAGCGGTCTCTATCGTAGGCAAAAGTAATTTGGTCTGGACAGCTTGCTAATTGCTCTTTGGTTATAGTACCCGATGTTAAAGCATTTTGCTTGTTAACGCGCAGCGAGAATTTTTTTGAAGGGAAAAATGCAAGAGGTTTGGAACCGTTTTCAACGGCATTTGAGTCGTTTCTTACAAAGGCCATGGCATCAGTTAAATCAACTGAAGACCAATCTCGTAATTTTTCTGGTGGCGCGGCATATCCATATTCTTCTACGAAATCCATATACTCTGGGTATTCAAAGTCTTGAATTAATGCCCCGAGAGATTGCATTATCTGCCCGTTCATCCCTGATTTATCGATTGAGGCATCTAGGTAACTGTACCCTTTAAATTTATTGATAATAGTTTGTTTGATATTTGCTGTATCTGTTGTCAGTAACATGCCTTTGGCTTTATTTACCTCTTGATCTGCGCTATTTATTTGAGCAATAAATCTTGAGGCTTCTGAATCAAAATAGCTGATTGCCATTTTTGCTTTATTTAGGTTGTTCTTCAAGCGCAAATCCAGCACACCATTGATTAATTTATCATTGTTAGAATTTACCAATTCACGCATACTTAAGAAGTAAATTTGATCGGTATTCCCAGCAAGCATAAGAATTTGGTCTTCTCGAAACTTTATCGGTAAAGGATCGGACTCGTATGCTTTCATTTTCATTTGATTTGTATACCAATCAGTGCCCATTAGTGAAAGGTTACAAACTCGTACATCTGTTCTTTTGCCTTCAACTTCTTGCATGTACCACAAGGGGAACGTATCATTGTCTCCGTTGGTAAAAAGTATGGCATTCTTAGAACAAGATTCCAAATAATTTAACGCTAGATCACGAGCAGAGGTTTTTCCGCTTCGGTCATGATCGTCCCATCCTTGAGTTACCATAAGAATGGGAGCAGCCACACCAAGAACGCCAGAAAGTCCAGCTGAAACAATTCCGTTTGAGATCCATTTTTTACTTGTGAGTATATCATAAATAGCATAAACCCCAATACCAATCCACATGGCAAAAAAGTAGAATGATCCCGCGTAGGCATAATCTCGTTCCCTTGGTTCAAAAGGCTTTTGATTTAAGTATATGACGATGGCCAATCCCGTAAAAAGGAAAGCAAGCATGAGTACAAAAGCATCTTTAGGTGATTTATAGAAGTGAAAGAATAATCCTACCAGTGCCAAAATAAGCGGGATAAAATAGAATTTATTATTGGAAGGATTTTCTTTGGTATAATAGGGAGCTTCGTCTTGATTACCTAATCGCGCATTGTCAATAAAACCTATTCCAGAAATCCAATTACCACGCATTTGATCACCATGTCCTTGAATGTCGTTTTGTCTTCCAGCAAAATTCCACATGAAATAACGGGTATACATCCAATTGATCTGGTATCGGAAGAAATAACGAAGGTTCTCTCCAAATGTCGGCAATCTATTTCCGTCTTTACCACTTGCCGATGAACTACCCTTGTTCGGGTCATACCCTGACCAATTTTTATAACCGCGAATATGCCGTTCTTCATCGGAATACATTCGAGGGAAAATCGTGGTTTGATCAGATGGATAGGTGGCTTTCATGGGTTGATAAACCACTTTGTTTTCACCAACCAACATGCGATTCGAGGCGAAATATTTTTCTTCTACTAAACCGCTTACCTCTTCGGCATATGCAGTCGCTTCGTCTTCTTTCGTGAATGCTTTGATTTCTGCGTTATCTTTTATAACAACGAATCGTCTCAAATAGCTTGGCGATGCATTTTCCCATTCGTTTTGATCATTTTCTTGTGAATTCCAATAAGGACCGGAAAACAATGGCGTGTATCCATATTGCTCCCTTTTTAAATAGGAGTGTAAGGTCACCAAATTTTCTGGATCGTTTTCATCCAACGGCGTATTTGCATTAGAGCGAATAACAATAACGGCAAATGATCCATAACCTATCAATAGAAAAATAAGTCCCATTAAACTGTTGTAAAGTATAGTCTTTCCTTTTCTTCGGGCATATTTTACACCCCAAAATATGCCATATACAAGTAATCCAAAAAAGAAAATAGTACCAGAATAAAATGGCATACCCATGGAATTCACAAAGAATACCTCAAATGAACTAGCAAGTGAAATAGATCCTGGGATAATACCTTCTTGAATAAATCCAAGTGCGAAAATAGATACCAAACCAGTTATGAAAATACCTTTCCAAGTGGTGTCTTTTACAACACGGAAATAAATGATATAGCCAATCGCAGGAACCACAAGTATACCCAACAAATGCACCCCAATTGCAAGACCTAATAAGAACATAATCAGAAGTAGCCAACGGTTAGGTGTTCTATCCAATTCTTCACCCGCTTGATGCCTTGCCATTTCTTCGTCCCACTTCAAAATAGCCCAGAAAATGACGGCAGTAAACAAAGAGGCCATGGCATACACTTCACCTTCTACTGCTGAAAACCAAAAGGAATCTGAAAACGTATACGCTAAAGAACCAATTGCAGAGCCTATTAAAGTAACTAATTCATCTCCGTTGTCTAGGGTCGGTTTTTTAATGCGAATCATTTTTCGAATCAGCAAACTCAGAGACCAAAACATAAAAAGAATGGTAAACGAACTTGAAAGTGCTGAGACAGAATTAATCCACACAGCTACATTTTCGGGCGCTGCGAAAAAGGAAAACAAACGACCTAATATCATAAAAAATGGAGCTCCCGGTGGGTGACCAACTTCTAATTTATAGGCTGCAGTGATATATTCACCACAGTCCCATAAACTTGCGGTGTCCTCTATAGTTATAAGGTAAACTGCGGTTGCTACTGCAAATACACCCCAACCAACTAATTTATTCCATTTTTCAAACGTCCAATTCATAAGATATTACTTTTTCAAGTTCTGCGAATTTAGCAAATTTGAAGCACTAAGGCATATTATTGAACATTAAGCGTTGTTTTTTTGAAGATTTTTTAGTTCTGATTTTAGTATATTAAAATTTTGTCTGTAAATTTGTCCCCTCATTCGAAGAACTAATTGAATGAAAATTGACCCATGGTGTAACTGGCAACACGTCTGATTTTGGTTCAGAAGAGTCTAGGTTCGAGCCCTAGTGGGTCAACAAAAAGGAGCTAAAAGCTCCTTTTTTTATTTGTTGCGCAATGCTTCTACAGCCATGAAAACCATTTCCGAAATTTGTTCTTGTGAAAGAGCATTTCGGTTGGTCATGTTTATTCCTGCGATACCAATTTGAAATCGTGTGATTTTATCGAAGTTTCTTAACCTTACTCGGTTTCTATACACTCTATTCTTTTCTTGATCAAAAACTTTAACCTTTAAAACGATGAATGGTCTAAGACGGGTAACGTTTGTTCCATTTATATCGCCAATGGTTGGCCCTTTGGTTGTTCCAATTCTAATGAGCACGTCAGCGTAGTAATCTCTTTCAAATGCTAATAGAGCTTTTTTTCTTGTACTTGAGGGAAGGTCTCCCACTGTTTGCACCGTATTTCTCGTGGCAATTTGCCTTCCATTTTTATTAATTCTATATACGCACTTAGCTGTAGAAGGCACCTTGTCTCCAACAAGATTTTCTACACCACGAATTACGGAATCAACTATATTTTGAGAGATTAAAACTCGATTAAATCCATTTCCTATGTTTCCGTCATTTGGTATGTCAAACGTCGTTCTGTTCACTAATTCGGGATCAATAAACCAGTCGAAGTCGTAAATTGCCGTTGTAGCGGTAATGTTGGATTGATTTATTTTACTTGTGTCTTGTGCATGAGAAGAGGTAATTACCAAAATTAACATGCAGATTATGAATAGTTTTAAAATCATAGTTATTCTATAGTTGTTAGAGCAAATTTACAAGATACATGCCATGCAAATAACGTTAAGGCTTATTTAGAATAATTCTAAAATACCATTTTTTTGGTATTGCACTAATTGGTAGAACCTGCCAATTTTGCATAATGAAATTAATCATTACTATACTATTTGTGGCAGTATCTCCTTTCTTTATTGGATTTGCCCAACCTATAATTGATGACTCGACTAAGTCAAAAGAAACCATTGAAATTTTATTGCGAAAAGATGCAAGAGATCTGTTAAGAATGCAGTCGATTGAAGGCCTGCGCATCATGGCGGGAAAAAAGAATGAAGTGATTCAATTTTCGGCCTTAAATGCCGACCTTTCTACAAATAATTACCGTCAAATTATGGGAAAAGTACCAGGTATTTCAATCTGGGAAAACGATGGTTCAGGCATTCAAACCTCTGTTGCCGCGCGTGGATTGAGTCCTAATAGATCTTGGGAATTTAACGTTCGAATGAATGGATGCGATATTTCTTCTGAAGCTTTCGGATATCCGGAGGCATATTTTACACCACCGGCAGAGGCCTTAGAAAAACTTGAAATCGTTAGGGGCGCAGCATCCTTGCAATATGGAACCCAGTTTGGCGGACTAATGAATTATGTGACAAAAAAGTCAGTAGGAAACAAAGCATTTTCTTTTGAAACCCAACAGACTGTGGGAAGCTTTGGACTATTCAATGCATACAATGCTATTGGAGGAAAGATTAAGAAGTTTTCTTACTACGGATATTTACACCATCGAAGCGCAGACGGATGGAGAGAAAATAGCCGTTATAGAACCACTACAGGACACGCCTCCGTGTCTTATGCATTCAGCTCAAAATTTTCCGTCAATTTAGAATACACGCACATGGATTATTTGAGTCAGCAACCAGGAGGGTTGACCGATTCTATGTTCAACGTAGAACATCGGCAATCGGTGCGCGCAAGAAATTGGTTCTCTACGCCTTGGAATTCAACAGCATTACACGTTGACTATCAAATCAATAAAACTGACAAACTCAAGATGAGCATTTTCCATACGTATGCACAGCGTAATAGCGTTGGATTTATGAAAGATATTAATTTGCCCGATTCGTTGAATGGAAGTTATTTCAACCCCCGTCAAATTGATCGCGATTGGTATAATAATATTGGTGCCGAGGTACGATACTTGAAGCTGTATAAATTATTTGGTCAAGAATCTGCACTCTCCGTTGGCGGCAGATTGTATCAAGGCAGCACGATTAGAAGACAAGGTGGAATTGGATCTGTGGACAGTGATTTCGACTTGTCTATTTCACAACAATTGACTTCTGTAAATGGGAATTTTGATTACAAAAAAGATCAGCAATATGGCACACAAAATGCCGCTTTTTTTGTGGAGAATATGTTTCAGCTAACGAAAAAGCTGTCTTTGACGCCGGGAGTGCGAATGGAATATATTCTATCCTCAGCAACAGGATTAATTGATAAACCTGCAATTGGCGATTCCTTAAGGGTACCTAATCAAGTAAGAAATGTAGTTCTTGGAGGAGTTGGTGCTGAATATGACCTAACGAAAAACACCTCATTTTACGGGAATTTCAGTCAAGCATTTAGACCGGTAACATTTTCGGAATTAACTCCCGGGGCGACAACAGATTCCATAAATCAAAATCTCCGAGATGCTAATGGATATAACATAGATTTTGGATTTAAAGGTTTTGTTTTAGGCGCATTGAATTTTGACCTCGGTGCTTTTTATTTATTTTACGATAATCGAATAGGCACGATCAATGTAAATGGTAAAAATTTAAAAACAAATATTGGAGCATCTGTGAGTAAAGGAATTGAGTCTTTGGTGGAACTTGATGTTTTATCCTTGATGAAAATTTCAGAGTTTGGTAGTCTTAAAGTGTTTGCAAACGTTGCATGGATTGATGCACGATATACCCGATGGGATGATCCGGATGCACTTACTGATTCTACAAAAGAATTTAAAGGCAATTTTGTTGAGAACGCACCAAGAAATATTAACCGTTTTGGAGTTAGTTATAAGTACAAGCGTTTTTCTGCCACTTTTCAATTAAACCAAGTTGGTAAAGTCTATACCGATGCCTTAAATACGGAAAACCCCAACGCTAAAGCAACAATAGGCAAAATTGACGGCTATCAAGTGATGGATTTTTCATGCACTTACTTAGTTAATGGAAAATATAATGTAAAACTGGGAGCGAACAATCTTATGAACGAGAAATATGCGACAAGACGGTCCGGTGGTTATCCTGGGCCAGGCTTACTGCCTGGAAACGGAAGAACCGTTTACTTCTCAATTGGAGCGAAGTTTTAAACAGTACTTAAAATGCTACCTTCTTTTCTTTTACCCTTGCATACGGAAATCGTTCAATTAATTCAGTTTTCGCATATCCGTCTAAGCCATTAATGGTAACAATGTTTCCTTTGTCAAGTTGAATCCAGTAATCATCGTTGAGCATCGATTCGTTTACATATATCTTTTCAATAGAAGCTATCACATGAATAGTTCCGTTTTCCTGAATAGTGTATTCGTTAAGGTATTTACATAACAATTGAACCGGGCTTCGGTCAACAAAGGGAACGGTAACGCCATGTTTCCATTCAATAGTGATTCCTGTTTCTTCAAATTCACTCACATCTTTTGGATAACTAGCCGAAGTTTGATGCGCAGCTGAAATGATATTTTCTGTAATCGCATTCACTGAAAAATACCCAATTTCTTTAAGGTTAGTATAAGTATGTCGGGGTACTGTTGTGGGTCTTATAATAAAACCTAATAGTGCAGGGTCGCTACCTAAATGGGTGATGCTTGAAAAAACAGCAAGGTTAGATTGACCTTCTTTAGAGATAGTCCCAATCAAATTACCAGATTTGTATCCCATACACGAATTAATGAGGTTCAATCGCGGCACCTTGCCTAGCGTTTCGAAATAAGATTTATCTAAACAAATCATCTTTTTGAAATTTTATTGTTAGAAATACTGCGTTGTCGAGAGCATTTAAATCGATTTATTTCTGAAGGCCTTCCTTGTATGTGCTTAGTTTTGCATGCTTCAACTCTCCCTCTCCATCTCTTGTATGAACTTGCTTTCAATTCTTTTCTCATTAAATTTCGAACTGCTTGTTCGTTCAATCCAAATTGTAATTTAATGGCGTCAAACGGTGTCCGGTCTTCCCATGCCATTTCAATGATGCGGTCGATATCAGCTTCAGAAAGCTCGCTTTTTTCTTCCTTCTTTGGCAACATGTAAGCCAGCGGCGAAGGTAAATCACTGTATTGACAGATTAATTCCTGTTCCATAATGTTTGATAACATTTGTCCTTATCGTATTGTTCTTCTTGTTTTTCTGTATTAAATTTTCTGCCTGCTCTTGGGTCATTTCCAACACCAGCAATGTAGGCCCAATTGCCCCAATTGGAGGAAACATCATAGTCAATCAATTGCGATTCAAAATAAGCCGCTCCCACTCGCCAATCTTGTTCTAAATCATAAATGAAATAACTTGCCACAATTTGCCGCATGCGATTGGAGGTCCAGCCTGTTGCTTTTAATTCCTTCATCGCTGCATTCACGAATGAACTTGAGGTTTCCCCATTGACCCAAGAGTCAATTACTTCTTTATTTCTCGTTGGTTTCAGAACAGATTTGCCTAAAATACCATGTAACTGAAAATACTCCACCGGATGTTTCTTGAACGAAAAACGGAAGAAATCGCGCCACAACAATTCGAAGATCAACCAATAGGTGGAATCATTTGCTTTTACCTCTTGCTCAAACCGCTTAACCTCATAGTAAATGAATTTCGGAGAAAGACAGCCCAACGCCAACCAATGCGATAGTTTTGACGAGAAATTTATGCCAATAAGTTCATTACGAGTTTCCTTGTAATGCAAAACGTGTTTCTGTTCAAAAATATAGGAATGCACATGTTTCAAAGCTGAGGTTTCTCCTCCCAAATCGGGAAGCGATGAACGATTGTCCAAACTCAGTATATGATTCATCGAATTTAATTCTTGTAAATCATTTGGCTGGACAGGACAGGAAATTGCAGGTGGTGACGGTGTCGTCTGGCGAACAGTAGCCTCCTTCTCCACGATTTTTCTAAATTTTGTAAAAACTTCAGGTATCGAAGTCATCGAAAAAGGTAAATCAGAAGGGTGATACATGGTGCTTGTACTGTATTCTTCATAATCAACCCCTTTGGATAAAAGAATTTTTTTCAATCGTTCATTTCCTCGCTTTTCTTCGATTCCAACTTGCTTTTTTGTGTAAACTTTAAAAACGGAATAGTGCGTTAATAATTCTTCTATTACTTCTACTTGATTGCCTTTTCGGACTAACAAATAGCCACCAATGGATTTTAAATTTTGGTGTAAATCCGCTAATGCCTTGTAAAGAAAACCGCGCCGAAAATTTCCCATTCGTTTAAATCCAAATTGTTCACTTTTCATGTAATCTTCATCCCAACAAAATAAAGGAATAACCTCGTCATTTTCTTTAATCGCTTGGACCAAAGTTGTGTTATCGTGAAGTCTTAAATCGCTTGTAAACAACACAATTCCTATTTTCTTCATAGCGTTTCGATGTTTTCGAGGTAAAAGTTTGCTTGCTCAATTATGGCTGCTTTGTCATTTGCGGGCATTTTATTCCACACGTTCAGCATCATTCCTAATCTCGGATTTGAACGAAGTTTATCGGTATGTTCATCGAAGAAATTCCAATAAAGGGAATTGAAAGGACAAGCATTTTCTCCGACTTTTTTGTCGAAGGAATACTGACAATTTCCACAGTAATCGCTCATTTTATTGATGTATGCCGCCGAACTTACGTATGGTTTTGAACCTACGATTCCACCATCTGCAAATTGACTCATTCCTCGTGTATTGGTAATTTCTACCCATTCAAATGCGTCAATGTAAATCCCCAAATACCAATTATCCACCTCATCCGGATCAATTCCAGCCAGAAGCGCAAAGTTTCCGGTGACCATTAAGCGTTGAATGTGATGGGCATAAGCGTGATTCAGCGATTGTGAAATGGCATGTTTCAAGCAATACATTTTTGTATTTCCTGTCCAAAACCAGGAGGGAAGCGCTCGTTTGTTTTCGAAGAAATTGAGTTCTGAGTAAGCCGGCATTTGCGACCAATAAATTCCACGCATGTATTCTCTCCAACCTAAAATCTGACGGATGAAACCTTCAATTTGATTGAGTTCGTGCATCTCAGGATTTTCGAAATAGGCTCTTTCCACACGTTTGATAACCTCAAAAGGGTTAATCAATTTTACATTTAATGCAAAAGACAGCCGAGAATGATACAAATACCAGTGATTCTCTGTCATGGCATCTTGAAGTGTTCCAAACAAGGGTAGTGAAGTGGTAACAAATTGTTCCAATAAATCCAGTGCCTCACTGCGCGTTGTGGTCCATGAAAATTTGGTGGGAGAAATTTCCCCAATCGTATTTATTTCTGCTAGGTAAATATCAGATACTATTTTGGAAACATTTTTTGACGCAAGAGGCACAGTCTGAATGACATGATTTTTCGGAACTTTTTTTCTATTTTCTTGATCAAAATTCCATTTTCCTCCGATCGGTTTATTAGAATTATCAACAAGTATTTGGTGTTTCACCCTCATGTTACGATAGAAGTTCTCCATTAAAAAGGTTTTCTTTCCTTTGAAGAATTCGCCAAATTCCTCTCTCGTGGTTAAAAAATGATGCGTATCTGAGTGATAAACAGTAATACCTAGTTTCCTATCCAGTTGCTTTAATTCTTGATCTACGCGATATTCGTCCGGTAATTGACAATGTAGTTCTTTCGCATTGTATTTAGAACAAACCGAACATAGATTTTCAGTGATTGTTGGTTTATTTTCAGGGTCATTAATAAAGATGTAATGGATGTGATGACCTTTGGATTTTAATTCATCCGCAAAATTGCGCATGGAATCAAAGATGGCTACTACTTTTTGAATGTGATGTTTTACGTAATCGGTTTCACTTCGAACCTCCATCATTATGAAAAGGACATCATCATTGGCTTTTTCAAACCATGGATGATTCAAATTAAGTTGGTCCCCTAGTATTAATTTGACAGATGTAAATGTTCTATGCATCTTTATTTTTTCGGCATCGGTCGCTGCAATATTTTATCTCATCCCAGTTTTTCTCCCACTTTTTACGCCAAGTGAAGTCTTTTTTACAAGTAGCGCAAGATTTAGTGGGTAGATAACTCTTATTTCCTTTGTAACTCATACTTTTAACGTTGACATTCCGCCGTCAACGTGAAAAATTTGCCCTGTCATCCATTTTGAAGTATCGTTAAGTAAAAAAGCAACAGCATGCGCTAAATCTTCTTTTTGCCCGACCTTTTTTAGTGGATGGCGTTGTCCGGCAGCCTCTTCTTTTTCAGGTGTGCTCAAAAATTTTTCCGCCATTTTGGTATTCGTTAGGGAGGGAGCGATGCAATTTACTCGGATTTTTGGAGCAAATTCTGCAGCTAACGCTCGAGTAAGTCCCTCAACGGCCCCTTTTGCTACGGAAACAGCACTATGAAATGGCATTCCTACTTGAACAGCGACAGTACTGAATAAAACAATACTAGAACCTTCTGTTAGTTTTGGACTGTATTTTTGAATAGCATTAATTGCGCCAAGTACATTGATTTCGATTTCATTTTGAAAATCAACCTGCTTCAAAGACCTGAAAGATTTCAGCGTAATGCTTCCCGGAAAGTAAACCAATCCATCAATTCTTTGGTCGATTTCTGGCAACTCGTTAGTAACTGGATTTCCAATGAGGATATCAGGAAAAGAATCAATTGGCTGTCGCGACACACCAACTACAGAATTTCCTTGAGCTTCAAGTTGTTTTTTTGTTTCGATAGCCACATCGGAGTTAGCACCTATAAATAAGAATGTTTTCATACATTCTAAACACAACTTCTTACCTTCTTGTTCGCGTCAGCAACACAAGATCGCAAAGTAGAGCGGCATTCCAAGTGTAATGTTTAGTGGAAATGTCACTCCTAAAGCCATGGGAATATAAATTCCAGGGTCTGCTTTTGGTGCAGCTAATCTCATAGCAGCAGGAACTGCAATATAAGAGGCACTTGCTGCGAGAATTGTGAGTATGAATTGATTTCCAATATCGTCAAGTAAATATTTTGAAAGTAAAGCCACCACGCAACCATTGAAAATAGGAACCAACAAGGCAAAGAGCAGTAAAAATGGTCCGTTTTTCATAAAACCAGAAAATCGTCTTGCTGTAGTGATTCCCATTTCCAATAAAAACAAGGCCAGAAATCCTTTAAAAATGTCAGTGGTGAAGGGTTTTATATCTTCCGCTTGTTTTGAATCGGCAATTATGCCAATGAACAGACTACCCATTAAAAGCAAAACACTACCATTGGAAAAGGCATGGTGAACTAACTTCTTAATGCTTCCATTTACCTCTTGATGATCAAATTTCCGAATTAGTAAAACACCAACAATAATAGCTGGGAACTCCATAAATGCCATCACCGCAACCATGTAGCCGTCGTAATTCATGCCTTGTACTTCTAAAAAAGAAACAGCAGCCACAAAAGTTACGGCGCTTACCGAGCCATACGAAGCAGCAATTGCTCCTGCGTCACTAATGGCTAATTTTCTCTTTAAAATGAAAAAAGTATACAAGGGAATCATTGCCGATATAAATATCCCCATAAACAGCGCACCCATCATTTGTCCGTCTATTTCGCTGTGTTGTAACTCTTGTCCGCCTTTAAATCCAATTGAGAAAAGCAAGTATAGAGAAATAAATTTGAACGAATTCTCAGGAATTTCCAAATCACTTTTGATAACGTGCGCAATTATCCCCAAAATGAAAAAAAGGAGCGTTGGATTCGTAAAGTCGGTGATAAGCACTTCTGTATTCATCTGTTATCTATTGACCTTGACCTAAGGAATAAGCGGCCACTCCATCAAATAAATAAAGGTTTTCAGTTTTAATTACGTCAACATTATGGTGTATGGCGTTTTGTAATAATTGTATGATATCTCCTTTTGAAAGAGATTTAGAACTTTTTCCCTTAAAACGACAACGCCAATGATCTGTACAAAAAGTTTCTTTAAAACCATTTGGCCATACTTTTATCCCTCTATTCGTAATCATGGTTAGTGAAGCGCTTTCAATTTCTAAAGGAGCAATTAATTGTGCCAATTCATTAGCATCTTCGCCGGACCAATGAACGAAAATATCAACGCCCTCTAGTTGCTTGTTCATTGGCTTTTTGCGCGCATATTTTGGTAAATTCAATTGATAATCTCTTTCGTATTTCACCGGTGCCAAATTGGTTGGAAGCTTTCCTAAATTCGCAATAACTGCGTCTGCAAATTCATTAGTGCCAACTTTTTGTGTGCTTTTACCTTCGGTATAAATGTCGTAAGTGTGAACACCATCTTCCAAAGTTTTAAGCCAAGCATTTTGAATTTTTTCTGCCGTCTCACTTTGACCTAAATGATTAAGCATCATGATGGCACCTTGCAATAATCCGGAAGGATTAGCAAGGTTTTGACCGGCTCTTCTTGGCGCAGAGCCATGGATAGCCTCGAACATTGCACATTCTTCTCCTATATTTGCAGAACCAGCAAGACCCACAGAACCAGTTATTTGAGCAGCTACGTCGCTCAAAACATCACCGTACAAATTTGGCATCACAATGACATCAAATGCCTCTGGAGTATCCGCAAGTTTAGCAGCTCCAATGTCTATGATCCAATGCTCATTCTCAATTTCAGGGTATTCGGCTGCAATTTCATCAAATACTTTGTGGAATAATCCATCCGTTTGTTTCATGATGTTGTCCTTGGTAAAGCAAGTGACTTTTTTCCTTTTTTGTTGTTTGGCGTATTCAAATGCATAACGTACTATTTTCTCGCATCCTGGGCGACTGATTAGTTTTAAACATTGAATTACTTCATCAGTTTGTTGATGTTCAATTCCGGCATACAAATCTTCTTCATTTTCCCTAATAATAACCACGTCCATTATAGGATGTTTTGTTTGAATAAATGGATGTAAGCTTTTACATGGCCGTACATTTGAATATAAACCAAGAAATTTGCGAGTGGTAACATTCAAACTTTTATAACCACCGCCTTGAGGTGTTGTAATTGGCGCTTTTAAAAAGACCTTATTTTTTCTAATAATATCCCAACTCTCCTCTGAAATTCCCGATGAATTGCCAGAGAGGTATATTTTTTCTCCTACTTCTATTTCTTCTGTTTTGATAGTTGCTCCTGCAGCAAATAAAATTTTTAGAGTGGCGTCCATAATCTCTGGACCGATTCCGTCTCCTTTTGCGATAGTAATTGTTTTCATTTTTTATTTTAAGGGTTACAGTTATTACAATACATAGCGTCCTCTGTTTTTTTACCTTGAGGAAAATGAATTTCTTCTATATGTTTACAAAATTCACAGGAATGAATCTGTGTTTTTATACTTGCAGTGGGAAGTCCACATTGATCACATGCAAGTCCGGAGGTGCTTTTCGTTAGTGTAAATCCAGGCATTTCACAACTTGGACAAAGCGAAGTAATTTTTTTTATTAATTGTGTAGTGGCCTGCTTTATCACGTTCATTCGCTTTGGATTGTACATCGCACGCATGTCCGTTTCTAAAAAGCAAGAACCGTATTTTTTTAAAGTAAACGCCGTATATTTCTCCAAGCTATCGTGGTCCCCTATTCCTTTTCGAAGAAATTCCACACCACTTTGGCGATTTCGCAAAATCAACCGATGGCTAGGAAAATCAATACCTTCTGCAAAGGCAAATGCCTCATCTATAGAATGTATTATCTTGGAATCAAAATTAGTTTCAGTTGAAACAACGCGAGACCAAAATTCCAATTTATTTTCCTTGTCAATGAACAACATAAATTCATCGTCACTAGGGGCAAAGAACAGCGTGGGATGTGGCCCAAAAGATCCTTCACTGGCAATTGCCATGTTACATCCTGTAAGTTCCATGGCATACTCGCATTTCAACCGAGCAGTTTGCAGGATATCTAGTGTTCGCTCAACCTCTCCACTGAATGTGCCGAATTTGTCACTATTGAATTTTTTGGGAACAATCGTTCTAACACCTAAGTTTTCAGCTAGTTCTGGCCCTATAACTTTCTCCTTTCCGTGCATCGTGGCAACCACAACTCTTCGGCCTTCGAATAGCGCAGTTATTTTTGACATGTTTAGTGTATACTAACAAACGAGGTTATACAAATAGGCTCTTTTTTTTCAGCCAAGTAGTTGAGCATTCGGTCACGCTCAAGTCTTAATTCTTTGATTCTATTTTCATGAAATTGGCTCTTCGAACCATTGAATTCTTCATGTTTAAGCGCGCTAATTGAGTGGTACTTAATTTTGCTTCCGTACAAATCAGTTAGTAATGCTTTGGCCTCCTCAATAGAAAACGTTCCATCGATCAGATTAAAAACTTTTTTCGTCGTCATGAGTTGTAATTTTTTTTGATTTTTTGAAATAAATAAGACATGCAATTATCGCAACTGCGGTAATTAGTTCATTGAATAAGGCATTACTGGCTAAAAAGCTTAACAACAAAGCACTAATTAATACAAACCAAGAAACAAGCAGATTCATCACGACACAAATTTGCATGTTTTTAAACATTAATTATTATTTATTGTTAATATTGTATACATAAATATATATTATGAACTTTACGTTGAACCAACTTAGAATTTTTGTTAAAGTGGTGGAACATCAAAGCATAACACGAGCTGCTGACCAGTTGTATTTGACACAACCCGCTGTTTCCATCCAATTAAAAAACTTTCAAGACCAGTTTGATATTCCTTTGACTGAAGTAATTAATAAACGGTTATACATAACAGATTTTGGTCATGAAATTGCAAAAGCTGCAAAATCAATATTGGAAGAGGCCAATTCAATTACTTATAAACGGGCTATTTACCAGGGGAAATTATCGGGAAAAATAAAAATTTCGGTAGTTTCAACCGGAAAATACGTTATACCCTACTTAATAACAGATTTTTTAAAGGAAAATCCGGAAATTGATCTTGAGTTGGATGTATCGAATAGAGACCAAGTGATTAGGCAGTTGGAAAATAATGAGGTAGATTATGCCTTGATGACTAGGGTGCCTGAAACAATTTCGCTTAATACCATTGAATTGATGGAAAACAAATTGGTTCTTGTTGGTGGAAAATCAAGCGCTGATGAATTTAATAGGAACAAAGAAACGTATTTTTCAAAGTATCCATTGATATATCGAGAAAAAGGCTCTGCAACACGAAAGGCTATGCAAGAGTATGTGCAACAGCAAGGTTATCATGCATTAAAAAATTTAACGTTAACATCAAATGAAGCAGTTAAACAGGCGGTGATTAGTGGAATGGGATGTTCTATTGTTCCATTAATTGGTATTAGAAATGAATTGCAGAATGGACAACTTGAAATTTTAAAGGCTCCAGATTTACCTTTGAGATCAAATTGGTACCTCGTTCACCTCAAAGAGAAAAAGCATGCACCAACGGCAAAGGCCTTGCAAGCCTATCTCTTGGAAAATAGAAATTTAATTTTGTCGAAACATTTCGATTGGGTAAAAGATTTCGCATTTTGACACTAAACATGTGTAACTTTGCTTTATGGAACAACAAGAACCATTGAGAAATATTTCTGAAATTGGAGAATTTACCTTGATTGAAGAATTAACCCGAGATTTTATTTCAAGTAAAGACGAATTATTGGTCGGCATTGGCGACGACGCAGCAGGTATATTATTGGAAAATGAAAAGGTACAGGTAATTTCGACGGATTTATTGGTTGAAGGTGTTCATTTTGACCCAATGTATATGCCTTTTAAACATTTGGGATACAAAGCAGTATCAGTCAATGTTTCGGATATATGTGCCATGAATGCCTACGCGCAATTTATTACTGTTTCTATTGCTGTTTCGAGTAAATATACCGTGGAGGCACTTGAGGAATTGTATTTAGGTATAAAAACGGCTTGTAATCATTACAATGTAACCTTAATAGGTGGTGATACAACAGCCTCACCTTACGGTTTAACAATTTCTATCACTGTATTTGGAACTGTTGAAAAACAAAATCTTGTTACCCGCTCCTGCGCAAAGAATTATGATCTTTTGGTTGTTAGTGGAGATTTGGGTGGTGCCTACATGGGGCTTCAAGTGCTTGAAAGAGAGAAAGAAGTTTTTAAAGCGAATCCAAATATACAACCTGATTTAGATGGTTTTGACTACATTATTCAACGCCAACTAAAACCAGAAGCTCGTAAAGACGTTGTTGAAATTTTGCACGAGTTGCAGGTAAGACCAACATCCATGATAGACATCTCAGACGGACTTGCATCGGAGATTTTACACTTATGCAAAAGTTCCAAAGTTGGTTGCCATGTTTATGGGGAAAAAATCCCAATGGATCCTCAAACTATTCAAACAGCAATAGATTTTAATCTCGATCCTGTTACGGCCGCATTAAATGGAGGAGAAGATTATGAGTTACTCTTTACTATTGAACAAAAAGATTTGAATCGGGTACAAAGTAATCCAAATTTTACCATTATTGGTCATATGACGGATGAAAAAGATGGTATATATCATATCGATAAACAGGGAGCAGCTGTAGCGCTGAAAGCACAAGGTTGGCGACACTTTAATTAATGCTCGGAAGATTTATTTTTTCCTTGAGAATGTTATTCAAAGGGTACATTAAAACCATTTTTTCCTTAACTAATTCAGCCTCAATTTGTGTTCGAAAATTACCCGCTTTGAGGTTAAAATTTGGCGCTTCGAAAGTTATATACGTTTCAAGGTGAGGAAATTGTGTAAGAAAACTTTGACGAACCAAATCTACTTTTTGTTTATCCGAATCAAAGGCAAGTTGAATTCTATAACCAAATAAATCTCTGTTGAGTCGTTTTAATACGGCATCTTCTATTCGTTCATCAGAAGTAATCAATACTTGAGCGTAGGTTTCGTTAAAAAATAGGAGAAAGAAAAACCCTAAAATCAGCAACTTAGTTTTCATGTATGTAAATATAACGGTTAAACTTCAAAAATATGCTTATTTAGAATCAATTTAAATTAAGCAACTTAATCGGAAAATTGTCATCTAATTGTCATAAAATATAACGAATCTTCTAATTTTGCATGCGTTAAAATGCGTTAAAAACGCTTTAAATTAAAATGAATTTACTATCCACATACATGAAAATAGCTAATTATCAACTAATTAAGCGCTCTTTTGTTGCAATTATTTGTGCAGCAGTATTGGGCCTTAGCGCGTCTTCCTCGGTGTTTGCTCAATCGGGAGAAGAGCTTTTCAATCAACGTTGTGCCCAGTGTCACCAAATTCATGCCGATGGAACGGGACCTAAATTATACGAAGCCCAAAAGCGTTGGGCAGCAGATGGAGAAGCTGAATTGATTATTGAATGGGTTCAAAACAACCCTTCATTGAGAGCAAGCGGAAAATCAAAGCGCGCCAATAAAATTTTTGCAGAGTGGAAAGGTTCCGTAATGAATACGTTTACCGATCTTAGTAAAGAGCAAGTTAAATCTATTTTAGATTGGGTAGATACGCAAAAACCAGGGGGTGATGCCAAAGGTAAAGACGGCGCAGCTGGAGATGGCGCAGCAGGGGATGGTGCAAAAAAAGAAGGAGGATCAGGTTGGTTGTGGTATATTCTTGGGGCTATTTTTATTACCATTATATTGTCAGTTAGTGGGGTGCGTCGACAGTTGAAAATTGTTACAAGCGAAGACCCTCACACAGAAAGTTTAACTTATTGGGAGGAATTTCGAGCTTGGTCTTGGAAGAATAAAAAATATGTGGGTATCGTTTCGTTTATTCTAGTTCTTTCTTTACTCGTTACATTTATTCAAACGTTGGGTAACATCAACGTAATGGAAGGTTACCAACCTTCTCAGCCAATTGCTTTCCCGCACAGTGTGCATGCTGGAGTAAATGGGATCGATTGTAAGTATTGCCATAATTCTGTGACAAAATCAAAATCAGCAGGTATTCCTTCCGTTAATGTATGTATGAATTGCCACAAACATATAAGCGGAGCTGGGAAACCATACGAAGCAGAGGTTAAGAAAATTTATGCCGCCGCAGGTTGGGATCCGACTGCCAAAGCATACACAAATAAAACCTCGCCAATTGTTTGGAATAAAGTTCACGTGCTGCCTGATCATGTGTATTTCAATCACTCACAACACGTAGTTGCAGGCGGCCTTGATTGTAAGCAATGTCATGGTGACATGACCAAGATGCAGGCAACAGCGAAAGTACATTCCGTTGGTGAGTTAAATGAAATTGAAGGAAATGTGAAATTAACGAAACCTGTACTTACCATGGGGTGGTGTATTGAGTGTCACGGGAAATATCAAATAAATCTTGGAGACGGTAAAAATCAATATTACCAAGAAATCCATGAACGATTGAAAAAAGAGAAAGGCCAGAAAACTTATAAACGATACCTCAATGACAACAAAGGTGTTTCGGTTGCTGAGCTTGGAGGTTGGGAATGTGCTAAATGTCACTATTAATTTTAATCTTATCGAAGTAAGATCATGAGTATGACGAAAAAATATTGGAAAGGAATTGACGAGTTAAAAGAAACGCCGGCTTTTCTTAAAAGTAAAGAACAAGAGTTTTCAAATCAAAACACTATCGAGGAGTTTCTAGCGGATGAAAAACTAGGAGAATCCTCTACAGAACGTAGGGATTTTCTAAAATTTCTAGGGTTTTCAGTCGCGGCTGCAACACTAGCGGCTTGTGAAGCTCCCGTCATAAAAGCTGTTCCTTACGTTTTCAAACCTGAGAATGTAACACCTGGTATGCCTACATGGTATGCTTCCACTTACTACGACGGGATTTCGTATGCAAGTATTCTTGTCAAAACTAGAGAAGGTAGACCAATTTTCATTAAAGGAAATAAAGAACATGGTTTTACAAAAGGTGGAGTTAATCCTCAAATCATTGCTTCGGTTTTAGGTCTTTATGATGGAGAACGTTTGTCAGGTCCAAAAGCTAATGGGATTGATTCAGATTGGAATACAGTAGATGCTAAAATTAAAGCAAGTTTGGCAAGCGCAGGTTCAATTGCGTTTTTAACCAATTCCATTATCAGTCCATCAGTTCTGCGAGCAATTGAAGAGTATAAAGTGGCATATGCTGGAAAATTTGAACATATTCAATACGATGCAATCTCCTACAGCGCAATTAGAAAGGCCAATTTGCAAAATTTTGGGGCGAGTATTATTCCAAGTTATGATTTTTCGAAAGCCAAAGTAATTATAAGTTTGGATGCAGATTTCTTGAGTACGTGGTTGTTATCAAATGAATACGCTATTCAGTACGGTCAGCGAAGGAATCCGGATGGAGAATGGATGTCTAAGCATTTCCAATTTGAGTCTGTTATGTCTGTATCAGGTTCAAATGCTGATCAACGCGCAATGACTCGCCCGTCTGAATTAGCGAATGTACTAAGTTACTTGATTTCGAAAAAAGGTGGAAATGCAGGTGTTGCTAATAATTTATCTAATGACATCAAGGCTGTTGCCGATGCAGCAGTTGCAGCATTAGCTGCAGCAGGAGATCAAGCGTTAGTTGTTTGTGGTGCTAATAATGTTGGATTACAAGTGTTAACAAACAAATTGAATCAATTGATAGGTGCGTATAGCAAAACAATCGATATAAACAATACTGTAAACCTCTACAATGGCGATGACGAGAAAGTAAATCAGCTCGTTTCAAATGTAATTGCAGGTAAAGGCCCGGATGTGTTACTAATGTCAGGTGTTAACCCAGTGTATTCATTACCTAATGGTCAAGATTTTGCAGCTGGATTGAAAAAGATAAAGACGTCCATAGCTATATCGGCATATATGGATGAAACGGCTTCTCAGGCTACATACGTTTGTCCACCTCACCATGGATTAGAGGATTGGGCAGATTTCAGAGCAAAAAATAACGAATACGCCGTTGCTCAACCAACAATTCGACCGCTTCATAAAACATCGTCTACACTAGAGTCACTATTAGTATGGCTTGGTAAAACAGGTAGAGGAGGAAAAGATTCTAAAGTTGCTTATGATTACATAATGGCTACATATGCCGATATGGGATTAGTTGATTTTAACTTTACGGTACATAATAGTTGTACGCCAGTGTTGTCAATAGTGACAACGCCACTTACCTTTAAAGATGCGCCTGTGTCTGGATTGCCTAAGGCATCAGATTTAGAAGTTGTTTTGTATCAAAAAGCAGCGATTCGTTCCGGAGAGTATGCTAATAATCCTTGGTTGCAAGAAATGCCAGACCCAATAACTAAAGTTACTTGGGATAACTACATTACTATGAATCCAAAAGAAATGGAGGATGCTGGTTATGCAACAACTTACGATCAAGAGAATGGTTTAAGTTTGGCTACCTTAACAGTAAATGGTAAATCTGTAACCTTGCCAGTTTATCCTATGCCAGGTCAAGCACTTAAAACTGTAGGTGTGGCTTTAGGTTATGGACGTGGAGCAAATGGTGAGAAAATTGGTAAATCTGCTTTTCAAACTAAAGAGTACGGAGGCCATGTTACCGATGATAATGGCAATCCAAAACCAATTGGTGCAAATGTATTCTCACTGTCAAAATTTGAGAACGGCTCGTATAATTATACAAACGCTGGATCTGTAGCATCAGCTGATGGTGAATATAAGATCGCAGCTACACAAATACATCATACCGTCATGGCTCGCCACTCGATTATAAGAGAGACGACATTAGGAATCTATAAGCACAATGGTAAGGAAGCTTACAACCCAGCACATACTTTACAGAAATTAGACGAGCACGGAAATCACGTAAATGTACCGGTAAGTGAATTTGATTTGTGGGAAGAGCACCCGGTAGAAGTTGTAGGACACAGATGGGCAATGACGATTGATTTATCCTCTTGTATTGGATGTGGATCATGTTTGATAGCTTGTCAATCAGAAAATAACGTTCCGGTAGTTGGAAAAGACGAAGTAAGAAGAGGTCGTGAAATGCACTGGCTTCGCATTGACAGGTATTTTTCTTCAGATGAAGAAGCTACTATCGGCACAAGAAAATCTGATGATATTAATTATGGAAATGCTGAACACCCTTCACTAAATCCTAAAGTGGTGCATATGCCAATGATGTGTCATCATTGTAATCATGCTCCTTGTGAAACCGTTTGTCCTGTTGCGGCAACTACGCACAGTAATGAAGGGTTGAATCAAATGGCTTATAACCGTTGTATTGGTACAAGATATTGCGCGAATAACTGTCCATATAAGGTGAGAAGATTCAACTGGTTTAATTATCCTTCATATAAGAAATTTACGGAAGTAAATCCTGCTCAAGATGACCTAGGTCGTATGGTATTGAACCCAGATGTTACGGTTAGAACGCGAGGTGTAATGGAGAAATGTACGTTCTGTGTTCAACGAATTCAATCTGCAAAATTGACTGCGAAAATTGAATCTCGCAAAGTGGAAGATGCTGATTTTGCAACAGCGTGTTCAGACGCATGTCCTACAAATGCAATTATTGTTGGGGATTGGAATAATGAATCTTCAATTGTTCGCAAGAGTTCAAAAGAAAACCGTGCCTATCAAGCACTTGAAGAGGTTGGAATTAAGCCAAACATGTGGTACAAGGTAAAAGTAAGAAACGAAGAGAATAAGGAACTTGCAGCTTTGCAACATATTACTTCTCATCATTAATAATTTAAATAAGTAAAGCATGCAAAAAGAAGCGGCAATTAGAGAACCCCTCATATTAGGTCATAAAACATACCATGACGTAACGGAAGATGTATGTAGACCAATTGAGGACAAAGCGCCAAAGATGTGGTATATTTTATTTGGTATCGCATTGATTATTGGATTGTATGGTGTAGGAAGTATCATGTACCTTTTAGGAACAGGTGTTGGTGTTTGGGGTCTTAATAAAACAATTGGTTGGGCTTGGGATATTACAAACTTCGTTTGGTGGGTAGGTATCGGTCACGCAGGAACCCTTATTTCTGCGGTGTTATTATTATTCCGTCAAAAATGGAGAATGGCAATTAACCGTTCGGCTGAGGCTATGACAATTTTTGCTGTATTCATGGCTGGGCTATTTCCGCTTATACACATGGGTAGATTGTGGGTTGGGTATTGGACCTTACCTTTACCAAACCAGTTTGGATCCTTGTGGGTAAACTTTAACTCACCATTATTATGGGACGTGTTCGCAATCTCTACATATCTTTCTGTATCTCTTGTTTTCTGGTATATTGGATTAATTCCGGACTTTGCTACAATCCGAGATAGAGCCAAGAAACCTGTTGCAAAGAAAATGTATTCAATTTTGTCATTTGGTTGGTCGGGAAGAGCAAAACATTGGAACAGATTTGAATTAGTGTCTCTTGTGTTAGCAGGCTTAGCAACGCCCTTAGTATTCTCGGTACACTCGATTGTATCGTTTGACTTTGCAACCTCTGTAATTCCAGGATGGCACACGACTATTTTCCCTCCATATTTCGTTGCTGGGGCGGTGTTTTCTGGATTTGCGATGGTACAAACGTTGTTATTAATCATGCGTAAGGCAATGTCTTTGGAGGCTTATATCCACACAAAACATGTGGAGTATATGAATATTGTAATTATGGTAACTGGTTCAATAGTAGGAACTGCATACATAACGGAATTATTTATTTCTTGGTATTCTGGAGTTGAATATGAGGCGTATGCATTTATTAACAGAGCAACTGGTCCATATTGGTGGGCTTATTGGGCAATGATGACTTGTAACGTAATTTCTCCTCAGTTAATGTGGTTTAGAAAATTGAGAAGAAGTTTAATGTTCACATTTTTCATCTCAATAGTTGTGAATATAGGAATGTGGTTTGAACGTTATGTAATTATTGTGACTTCATTGCACCGAGATTATATTCCAGCAGCGTGGAGTATGCATTATCCAAGCCATATCGACATTGGAGTATATGTTGGAACTATCGGTTTATTCTTTGTATTCTTCTTATTATTTGCACGCTACTTCCCAGTACTTGCTTTGAACGAAGTTAAAACAATATTAAAAGGTTCAGGCCAATCCTATAAAGAATCGCCTGATTATCATAAACATCATTAATTTACTGAACTATGTCAGATAAAGTAATATACGTCATGTTCGATGACGACGAAGTATTAAAAGATGGAGCGAAAAAATTGGTATCCAAAGGAGTGAAAATTAACGAAGTTTTTTCTCCGTTTCCAATTCACGGAATTGATCCAATTATTGGTGTTAAACAGACACGCTTGGGAATTATGGCATTTTTGTATGGTTTAACCGGTTTAACCCTTGCAACAATTGGAATGCGCTATTTTATGGTCGTAGATTGGCCGATGAATATTGGGGGTAAACCAAATTTCTCTTATTTACAAAATATTTTGGCTTTCATTCCTATTAGTTTTGAGTTCACGGTTTTGTGTGCAGCCCATGGAATGGCAATAACATATTTGTTATTGAACAAAACGTTACCTGGAATGCCTGCTCAAAACCCAGATCCAAGAACAACAGATGACAAGTTTGTAATGGAAATTCGTTTGAGTGAAAATTCATCATTAACAGAAGGAGACCTAGACTCTTTAATAAAAGAAACCGGGTTTATAGAAATCGATAAAAAAGATATAAAGTAGAAATAAAATCGCCATGAATAAATTGTGGAATAAAATAAACTTACTGTTTGCCATAGGGCTTGTTGCAACCCTCGGTTCTTGCGGTAAATCTGATCCGGACAGTCCAGGATTTGAGTACATGCCGGACATGTATAGATCCCCAGCTATCGAACCATATGTAGATTATGGCGAAGTAAGAGGTAGAGAAAAAAAAGAACTAAAAAGCTTGCTTTCTGCGATGGTGCCACCAAAGAATACGATCCCATACGTAAAGGGAGATTCTGCAAAAGTGCGATTAATGATGCCATTTTTGAAGCCAAATGCAGGAATGCGCGAAACACATGGTTTATATGATTGGGATGTAACGTCAGAAGATAATTACCTTGCTGCTAAGTCGATTTCAAATCCAATTAGGATGAACGAAAAAAACAAGAAGCAATTATTGGAGAAAGGTAAAACACTTTATACTTCAATGTGTCAACATTGTCATGGTGAAGCAGGCGATGGCAATGGATCAATGGTTACAAGTGGCGCCTACAAAAGTGGAGGGAACTTAGATTATAAAGATCAAGCGAAAATGTCCCTGTCAGATGGTCAGATGTTTTATTCTATATCATATGGTAAAAACAATATGGGAGCCCACGCATCTTTACTATCTAAAGAAGAAATTTGGGTATTGGTGCATTATGTAAGGTCTTTGCAATATGGAGATGCCTACAATGGAACCGCCGTCGCAAGTACTGCACCGGCAGCAACAGTAGAGAATACTCCTGCTGGTAAAAAGGACGTGAAAAAGAAAGGTAAAAAATAATCGATAGAGCGATGGAATTTCAAATTACAAAAAATGCAAAGAATTTAACTTATGGCTTAATAGGCGCAGGGTTAATTCTTACGGGAATAGGGTTAGCTACCGGAATGGGTGAAGACCACTTTTCAACACGTTTGCTTGCAAATGGAATCATTAATGGATTCTTTTTCTTTTCACTAGGACTCGGTGCGTTGTTTTTCTTGGCACTACAATACGCAACTGAAACGGGGTGGTATGCATCAGTTAAAAGAGTCATAGAGGCAGTAGCTGGTTTCTTGCCTTATGGAATGGCAATATTTGGATTGGTGTTGCTTACAATAACTTTCATGCACGGTGCACATATTTACATTTGGATGGACCCGGAAATGACAGATCCTGCGTCTCATCACTACGATGAAATTATCGACGGGAAATCAGCATATTTGAATCCGGTGTTTTTTTGGATAAGAACCTTAGTATATTTTGCAGTTTACTACATCTTCTTAACTGGATTTAAAAAGAGATCCTTAGAGGAGGATAGAATTGGTGGAACAGAACTCCATTTTAAAAATTACCGTAAAGGAGCAACATTTTTAGTCTTTTTTGCAGTATTTAGTTCAACTTCATCGTGGGATTGGTTAATGTCAATTGATGTCCATTGGTTTTCTACATTATTTGGATGGTACACCTTTGCCGGTATGTGGTGCTCAACAATGGTTGTTTTGGTGCTAACAACCTTGTATCTAAAAAATCTTGGACATCTTGAAAAAGTAAATGACTCACATATTCACGACCTAGGAAAATGGACATTTGCCACGTCATTCTTGTGGTCTTACTTGTTTTTCTCTCAATTCATGTTGATTTGGTATGCGAATATTGGAGAAGAAGTTACCTATTACCAAATGCGAATTGAGCATTTTAAAATACTTTATTTTTCAATGTTCTTGATCAATTTTGCTTTTCCGATGTTAATATTGATGTCAAGAGATGCTAAAAGAAATACTGCCGTGTTAACATTTGTAGGATTGGTAATTTTATGTGGACATTGGTTAGATGTCTACATAATGGTTTCTGCAGGTTCACTTGGTGCTAATGCACACATTGGAGCGTTGGAAATTGGAATGGCTGTCTTGATGGCAGGTGTTTTTATATATGCAGTATTGAATAATTTGACAAAAGCACCACTTACGCCTGTGAACCATCCGTTCCTAGACGAAAGTGTTCATCATGAAATTTAATGTTATAACAATAGAATTAAAATAAAATGGGAAAATTAGGAATTCTTTTGGTGGTTGTGTTGGGTGCAATAGCTGTTGCCCAACTTGTAAGAGTCTATGAACATTCGTTAAAGCTAAAGAAGACAGGCGAGAATGATATCAATGATAGAGATAACAACTTAAATGGATGGTTAATGTTACTCTTTATGATTTTCCAGTTTGGAGGATTCATCTACTTAATGTTGGCATATGGGTGGACAGGGAGAGGCCCTTCGGCTTCCATTGAAGGTGAGGAGACTGATTGGTTATTAAACTTAAACCTTGTTATTATTATTGCAGTTTTCTTTTTAACAAACTTTCTGTTGTTCTATTTTACATATAAGTATGTTAGAAAACCAGGAGTTAGAGCAACTTATTTCCCACACAACAATAAATTAGAAATGATTTGGACAGTTGTACCAGCATGTGTATTAGCTGTTATAATTATCCTAGGTTTACGTTCGTGGAATAAATTAACGTCTGAGGCTGGTGAAGGAGCTGTGGTTATCGAGCTATACTCAAAACAATTTGATTGGACAGCTCGTTATGCGGGTGAGGATAATGTTCTAGGTAAATACGATTACAAATTAACGACTGGCACAAACGAATTAGGAATCTTGACTACACAAACTATTGATGATGCAATTGTAGAACGTGAGAAAAAAGTTAATACAATTAATAAATTATTATCAAATGCAGATACCGTGTTAAGTGATTCGTTAATTGAAGTACAAGAATTCACGCTTTCACACAACGAAAGAATTCTTAGGTCTTTATATCAGTTGAAGCAAAATCATAAAAAGGAATTGGACAAACAGGCAGAGGATGATATTATAGTTAAAGGGACTTTGGTATTATGTGAAGGACAAGAATACGAGTTTAATTTCCGTTCAATGGATGTTATACATTCGGCGTACTTTCCTCATTTCCGTGCACAAATCAATACAGTTCCAGGGATGACTACGCGAACTAAATTTACACCTACCATTACCACTGCAGAAATGAGGGAAATAAAAAACGATCCTAAATTTAAGTATGTATTGATGTGTAATAAGATTTGTGGAAAGGCTCATTATAAAATGAAAATGGACATCGAAGTACTGTCAAAAGCAGAATATGCAGCATGGCTGGCCGCAAAAAAGAAAGAAACGTTTAAGTTGAAATATGGCACGGCACCAGCTGAAGGAGGTGATGATATGGCAAAAGAGGATGGCTCAAAAGAAGGCGAAGATATGCCAGCTGATGACGCATCGAGCGAGGCAACTCCAATGAAAAAAGAAGACGAAATTTAATAACGAAATAAAGCAAAAATAAAATGGGATCTCACACACACGATTCACACGATCATGGACATGCGCATCACGATGAGCACCACCACGAAGAAAATTTTGTTTCTAAGTATATCTTCAGTCATGATCATAAAATGATTGGAAAGCAGTTCTTGATGACTGCAGTATTTATGGGATTGGTGGCAATGATGTTATCTATCTTGTTTAGAATTCAGTTGGCATGGCCTGGTGAAAGTTCAGATTTCTTGAATTTATTTTTGGGAGATAGATGGGCACCTAAAGGAATCCTTGATCAAAACATGTACCTAGGTTTAGTGACAATTCATGGAACTATAATGGTGTTTTTCCTTTTAACTGGTGGACTGTCAGGAACCTTTTCAAACATACTCATTCCGTTGCAGTTGGGAGCAAGAGATATGGCCTCAGGCTTTCTTAATATGCTATCTTACTGGTTCTTTTTTATTTCGTCAGTATTAATGCTAGTTTCTTTATTTGTTGAAACAGGACCGGCAATGGCTGGCTGGACAGTTTATCCACCTTTGTCGGCACTACCCAAAGCTGTACCTGGATCGGGATTAGGAATGACCTTGTGGTTATTTTCAATGGCGATATTTATTGCGGGTTCATTGATCGGGTCGCTAAATTATATAGTGACAGTATTGAATTTACGTACCAAGGGTATGACTATGACGCGAATGCCATTAACTATATGGGCATTTTTTGTTACGGCCATACTAGGGGTGCTCTCATTCCCTGTTTTATTATCAGCCGCTCTCCTTTTAATTATGGATCGTTTGGCAGGAACAAGTTTCTATCTATCGGATATCATAGTTGGAGATGAAATGTTATCCAATCACGGAGGATCACCAATCTTATTTCAACACTTATTTTGGTTTCTAGGACACCCTGAAGTTTACATTGTATTATTACCCGCGCTTGGTTTATCATCAGAAATTATTGCGACTAATGCGCGCAAACCAATTTTTGGTTATAAAGCCATGATTGGTTCAATTCTAGCCATAGGATTTCTTTCCTTTATCGTGTGGGGACACCATATGTTTATAACAGGAATGAATCCATTTTTGGGTAGCGTCTTTGTTTTTACCACATTGTTAATCGCAATACCCTCAGCGGTAAAAGTGTTTAACTATATAACTACCTTATGGAAAGGTTCCCTTGTGTTAACACCAGCGATGTTATTTGCTATTGGATTAGTTTCAACATTCATTACAGGTGGTGTTACCGGAATTATTTTGGCTGACTCTGCGTTGGATATTGCAATTCATGACACTTATTTCGTTGTTGCCCATTTCCATATTGTTATGGGGATGTCGGCAGTATTCGGAATGTTTGCCGGCGTTTACCATTGGTTTCCAAAAATGTATGGGCGTATGATGAACACTCGTCTGGGGTATGTCCATTTTTGGATAACAATTATTGGTGCTTATGGAGTATTTTTTCCAATGCACTTTGTGGGTCTAGCAGGCGCACCAAGAAGGTATTATGATTATTCAGTTTACAAAGATTTTGATAATTCAACCTTTGAATTAATGATGGATTTAAATGTTATAATTACCATGTTTGCTATTTTTGCGGCACTTGGGCAAGCAATATTTTTATTCAATTTCTTCTACAGTATTTATAGAGGTCCGAAAGCACCGCAAAACCCATGGAATTCAAATACGCTAGAATGGACAACCCCGGTTGAACATATTCATGGAAATTGGCCTGGTGAGTTACCGACTGTACATCGATGGCCTTATGATTATTCCAAGCCTGGTTATGAGGAAGATTTTGTCCCTCAAACAGTACCATTAAAAGAAGGTGAAGAAGAACATTAATAATTGTTAAAGGGTTCCACTAGGAGCCCTTTTCTATTTCGGTAAGGATTTCATTTTTTAACGACATGAGCTCCTTGTAAAATTCCTCGCCGTAAGCTCGAATTAATGGCTCCCTTAAAAATTCAACCACGAGAACTTGATGTTTTTCTCCTAAGATACAGGCTGCTTGGCAAATGGACCACTCCTCGTAGTTAAGGGCTTCCATCTCTCCAAATTTTTTTACGCGAACAGGGTAAAGGTGGCAGGAGATAGGCTTATGCTGAATACTCTTGCCTTCTCGATATGATTGTTCGATAGCACATGACGTAAAACCACTTTCATTTTTGTTTACGAAAACACACGCGCCATTAGGCATGAGTCGTGTAGCTTTCTGCCCATCTAATTCTTCGGTGTAGAATCCTTTTTCTAAAATTACATCGCTCGATTCTTCGCTTAGATAAGGTAAAATATCATATAAATTATCTTGTATTCCATCAATTTCTTCTTGTTCAATTGGAGCCCCACCATCTCCTTCTACACAACAAGCACCTTTACACGATGTTAAGTCACAGATAAACTTCCTACGGAACAGTTCACTAGAGATAATTTTATTTTCAATTTCGAAAAGCATAGATGCAAATTTAAAGTAATCTTTCACTGTTATTTGCTAATTTCAAATAAAGTCGTATATTTGCAACAGATTTGAATTAACGAGAGGGGACGAAAGTCCCCTCTTTTAGTAATATGCTAGACAAAAACATAATAAAATCTTTGGCGGAAGAGCGCATGAATGAACTAAATAATGGTTTATACATTGTTGAGTTAACTATCTCTTCATCAAATGTGATTAGTCTAGAGATTGATAAATTGAAAGGGGGCGTTTCAGTAGAGGATTGCATCTCTGTCTCTCGTAATATTGAGCACAATTTGGATAGAGAGCAAGAAGACTTTGAATTGCACGTTTCCTCTGCGGGTCTAGACAAACCATTACGACACCACAATCAATACGCTAAGAATATAGGAAGAACATTGGCCATCACAACCATCGATGGTAATAAACAAGAAGGGGAATTAGTTAAAGTAACAGATCAGGGATTGGTATTGCGTGGATTGACCAAGCAACTAGATGAAAAAAAGAAAAAGAAAGTCCTGGTGGAGCAGATTATTGAGTATCCATTCAGTCAAATTAAAGAAGCAAAAATTGTGATATCGTTTAAATAAAAGTGTATGAATAGTCTTGAATTAGTTGACTCATTTTCGGAGTTCAAAGAGTTAAAAAATATCGACAAACAAACCATGCAACATGTCTTGGAAGATGTTTTTCGAGCAATGTTGAAGAAGAAATTTAATACAGACGAGCACATTGATATTATCGTTAATATTGATAAAGGGGATGTGCAAATATTTTTAAATAAGGAAATTGTAGACGATGGCGAAGTGGAAGATCCTAATACCGAAATAGCCTATTCTGACGCAATCAAAATTGAACCTGATTTTGAAATCGGTGAGGAAGTAACAGAAGAATTTAAATTTGCTGATTTTGGACGAAGGAACATTCTTTCACTTCGTCAGAATTTAATTTCACGAATCTTGGAGCTTGAAAAAGATCACCTTTACAAAAAATACAAAGAGAGAATTGGAGAAATTGTTACCGGAGAAGTATACCAAGTTTGGAAAAAAGAAATCCTTGTCATGGATGACGACAACAACGAGCTTATTTTACCAAAATCTGAACAAATACCTGCAGATTTTTTCAAAAAAGGAGAATCAGTTCGTGCCGTTGTAGCGAAAGTAGATATGCGTAATAGCACGCCAGTTATTATTCTTTCGAGAACAGCTCCTGAATTTTTAGAAAGGTTATTTGAGCTAGAAGTTCCTGAGGTGTTTGATGGCTTAATAACTATTAAGAAAATTGTACGCGAACCAGGGGAAAGAGCAAAAGTTGCTGTTGAGTCCTATGACGATCGAATTGATCCTGTAGGTGCATGTGTCGGAATGAAGGGTTCTAGAATTCATGGGATCGTTCGTGAGCTTAGAAATGAGAATATCGATGTGATAAACTTTACAACCAACAATCAATTATTAATTCAACGGTCACTATCCCCTGCAAAGGTGTCTTCAATGGAAATTTTGGAAGACGAAGGCAGAGTCAAGGTATTTTTAAAGCCTGATCAAGTCTCTTTAGCAATAGGAAAAGGTGGGCATAACATTAAGTTAGCTGGTAAACTATGCGGTTACGAAATTGATGTGTATCGCGACGGAGAAGTCGATATCGATGATGTAGATTTAGAAGAATTTGCAGATGAAATCGATAGCTGGATTATCGACGAACTCAAATCAATTGGTTGTGACACTGCGAAATCAGTACTAGAAATAAGCATAGAAGAATTAGTTTCTAGAACGGATTTAGAAAAAGAAACAATAGAAGAAGTCTTCAAAATTTTGAAGGCAGAATTTGAATAAATTTAAAGAAAAGAAAACGATATGGGAAAACCAATCCGTTTAGGAAAGGCCGCCGGCGAACTCAATGTAGGAATACAAACATTAGTAGATTTTCTTCAATCGAAAGGAATTAAGATTGATATAAATCCAAACACGAAGTTAGAAGCCGACCATTTTGATTTATTGTGTCAGGAATTCGCTGCTGATCAAAATCTCAAAGAGCAAGCAAAAGTTTCAACCAGACGAGAGAAACGCGAAACACTTTCTCTTGAGGATATTCAGTCTACTGAGCAACCAGAAGAGGTTGAAGAAGAAGAGGACACGGAAATCAATGTGGAGGAAATCAAACGTCAAATTTTATCTTCTGGAGAACAAAAGCCTTCCGGAGAATCTAAAATTCAAGTAGTTGGAAAAATAGATCTATCGGCGTTAAATCAGAAAACTCGTCCGGATAAAAAGAAAGACGAACCTATAGTTCAAGAACAAAAGGAAGAACAATCTATTGAAGAACCAATTATTACTGCTCCATTAGAAGTTGAAAAATCTGTAGAGGAAAAAGCACCAGAGATAGAAACAATTCGTTTTGAACGCCAAGTATTGTCAGGCCCTACCGTATTAGGCAAAATTGACCTACCTGTAGAAAAACCTAAAACACCTATAGCTTCTACATCAGAGGATGCTAATTCGAAGAAAAAAAGAAAAAGGATTAAAAAAGTTGAAGTAAATCCAACAGCAAATCAACAAACTGCGAATAAATTTGCCAAAGGTCCAAAAGTTGAGAAACAAGAAATTTCAGAGCAGGACATTCAAAAGGAAATCAAGGAGACTTTGGCTAGACTTTCTAATCAGGGTTCCAAATCAAAAGCATCAAAAAATAGAAGGTCAAAAAGAGACTTGGTCGCACAGCGTCGTCAAGAGGAAATGGAGCTTGCGGAATTAGAAGATAAAATTTTAAAACTTACAGAGTTTGTAACTGTTTCGGAATTGGCTTCAATGATGAGCGTTGCTCCTACACAAGTCATCTCGGTTTGTATGTCTCTAGGAATATTTGCCTCAATTAATCAACGCCTTGATGCAGAAACCATACAGATTGTTGCCGATGAATTTGGCTATGAAACTCAGTTTGTCAGTGCAGAAGTGCAAGAATCGATTCAACTCATAGAGGATAAAGAAGAAGATCTCATAGCTCGACCACCGATTATTACGGTAATGGGTCACGTTGATCACGGAAAAACATCCCTTCTTGATAAAATACGTAATGCAAATGTAACTGCCGGGGAAGCCGGAGGTATCACTCAGCACATTGGAGCATATTCTGTGACATTGAAAGATGGTAGAAAAATGACTTTCCTAGATACTCCTGGTCACGAAGCGTTTACCGCGATGCGTGCAAGGGGGGCTCAAGTGACCGATGTCGCCATCATTATTGTTGCGGCAGATGACGACGTCATGCCTCAGACAAAAGAAGCTATTTCTCACGCACAAGCAGCAAATGTGCCTATGATTTTTGCTATCAATAAAATTGATAAGCCAGGCGCTAATGCAGACAGAATACGTGAACAGCTTTCGGCTATGAATATTTTAGTTGAAGATTGGGGAGGTAAATACCAAAGTCAAGAAATCTCTGCAAAACAAAACTTGAATATTGACTTGTTGTTAGATAAAGTTTTGCTTGAAGCAGAAATATTAGATTTAAAAGCAAATCCAAATAAAAATGCATTAGGCACGGTGATTGAATCTTCCCTCGACAAAGGGAAAGGTTATGTTACCAATATGCTCGTTGAAGCAGGAACTATGCGTGTAGGTGATGTCATCTTGGTTGGTAGACATTATGGTAGAGTGCGTGCTATGCACGATGAACATGGTGTGGCATTGAAAGAAGCCGGACCAGCACAACCAGTATCCGTATTAGGTATTAATGGCGCACCAAATGCCGGTGATAAGTTCAATGTACTAAACGACGAAAAAGAAGCCAAATCTATTGCACAGAAAAGAGAACAGTTGTATAGAGAGCAAGGTTTACGCACCACAAAACACATAACCCTCGACGAAATCGGAAGACGATTGGCTATTGGAGATTTCAAAGAACTCAATGTGATTGTGAAAGGTGACGTGGATGGATCAATTGAAGCATTATCAGATGCTTTACTGAACTTGTCGACAGAGGAAATTCAAGTAAATATCATTCACAAGGGAGTAGGAGCAATTACTGAAGCGGATGTCAACCTCGCTTCAGCTTCAGATGCCATCATTATTGGTTTCCAAGTAAGGCCATCGTTAAGCGCCCGAAAACTAGCTGAGAATGAACAAATTGACATCAGACTATATAGCGTTATTTACAAAGCAATTGAGGAATTAAAAGCGGCTATGGAGGGAATGTTATCTCCTGATATTGAAGAGCAAATTACCGGTTCTGCGGAAATAAGAGAAACATTCGATATTACAAAAGTCGGTACAATTGCTGGATGTTATGTACTGGATGGTACGATTAAGCGATCTTCAAAAGTTCGTGTAATTCGCGATGGAATAGTTGTGCATACAGGAACATTAGGCTCTCTGAAACGATTTAAGGACGATGTAAAAGAGGTGAAGAACAATTACGAGTGTGGTTTAAATATCGACAAATACAATGATATTCAAATTGGTGATATCGTAGAAGCCTTTGAGGAAGTGGAAGTGGCAAGAAAATTATAACATCCTTTGGGAAATCCAATTGGAGATTAATTGTTAGCTTTGTTTTAACTAAATACAAGGATATGTACATTTTAGGAGTAGTAGGACCAGGTCAAGTGATGATCATTGCCTTAGTGATTGTGTTATTGTTTTTTGGAGGAAAGAAGATTCCCGAATTAATGAAGGGATTAGGAAGGGGAGTAAAAGAGTTTAAAGATGCTTCGAAAGGGAATGATAGTAGCTCCTCCTCAACGGAAGTTTCTAAAACAGACGCAGAAGAAAAATAATGGCATACGGTTCGATAAGTGAGATAAAGGAAGCTTTGCGATCCGGTAAATCTGCTTTGTCAATTACAGAAAACTATCTTGAGCGAATTAGAGCTCATCAACACTTAAATGCGTTCATCGAAACCTATGAAAAAGAGGCCCTTCAACGTGCTAAAGAAATAGATGAAAAATTACGGTTAGGCACCGCAGGTTTACTTGCAGGTTGCGTAGTTGCCATTAAGGACAATATTTGTTTTAAAGATCATAAAGTTTCGGCGTCCTCAAAAATATTAGGAGGATTTGAATCGCTTTATACCGCAACCGCTTTGCAACGATTAATCGATGAGGATGTCATTGTCATTGGTCGCTTGAACTGTGATGAATTTGCGATGGGTAGTTCCAATGAGACATCATATTACGGGCCTGTTAAAAATAATTTAGACGAAGATAAAGTCCCAGGAGGATCCTCAGGAGGATCTGCAGTGGCAGTATCTGCAAGATTGTGTACCTTTTCCTTAGGAAGTGATACAGGTGGTTCTATTCGCCAACCGGCTTCATGGACCAGAACCTATGGATTTAAGCCTTCTTATGGCCGTGTGAGTCGTTATGGTTTGATTGCTTATGCTTCGTCATTCGATCAAATTGGCCCTTTTGCAAATTCGTTAGAAGACATTGAACTTGTGACCCAATTAATGTCAGGAAAAGATCCGTTAGATAGTACCTCTTCTTCTAAAAATTGGGACCATTACACAACTGAAAAAGGTAGACTTGCCATTATTTCAGAATATATGCATCACCCTGGGTTAGATCCTGAGGTAAAAAACGCCTTGCTTTTAACCATAGAAAAGTTAAAAAGCACAGGTTACATCATTGAAGAATTTAGTTTTCCATTAATGGAACAATTGGTGCCGACATATTATGTGTTATCAACAGCGGAGGCTTCTTCCAATTTATCAAGATTTGATGGGGTGCATTTTGGATATCGAAGCAACGAGGCAAAAGGTGTAGAAGAGACTTATACGAAATCAAGATCCGAAGGCTTTGGAAAAGAGGTCAAACGGCGGATTATGGCGGGTACATTTGTGCTTTCTCATGGCTATTACGATGCCTATTATGCTAAGGCACAACAAGTACGGAGGCTTATTCAATTGAAAACGAAAGAAATATTGGCCACATGTGATGCCATCATAATGCCAACAACTCCTGGTACGGCTTTTGCTTTGCATGCGATTTCTGATCCAATACAAATGTATTTACAAGATATTTTTACGGTACACGCCAATCTAGCAGGAAATCCTGCTCTGAGCTTACCATGGAAAACTCACACAAATGGCCTTCCCTATGGATTACAATTAATGGCTGAAAATTTTAATGATGCCTTCCTTTTGAATTTTGCTAAAAAACTTGAGAAAGAACTATGAAATGGAGCATTTTACTCGTTTTAATAGCTAGCACTTTCCTTGGAGTTGCCCAAAAACCAGCACATCTACGCAAACCTTCAGATTCGCTAAAAGGAGAGGCTTTTTTAAATACAGTAGAGCAATCGTTAAAGTTGTTTTATGCCGATTATACAAACGATCTTCGGTATGATTCCATTATCAGTGCCCTAAAATATGAACCGGGCGAAATCCCGAGTTTTTCAGATGAACAAATTTGCGAGCGATTGCAAAAAATGAACGAAATGACACCTTTTCATTTGGAGTGCAATCAAGCTACCATTTCAACCATTCGGTTTTTTGCGCGAGAAAGAAGGAGTTTTATTCGAATAGCCATGGGGCGCTCAGCCCTTTATTTCGATATGTATCGCGAAAAACTAGCTGAATATGGATTACCGATTGAGTTACGTTTTTTAAGTGTAATCGAAAGTGGCCTTCGTCCGCAAATTAAATCAAAAGCTGGTGCATTGGGTTTGTGGCAATTTATGTATAAAACGGGCTTATATTTTGGCTTGGAAGAAAATTCTTATATCGATGAACGCATGGACCCTGAAAAGTCAACAGATGCGGCATGTCGGTACCTTCGTCAGTTGTACGGCATATACGGCGATTGGAATTTGGCTCTAGCAGCCTATAATGCAGGTCCAGGTACCGTAAATAAAGCCATTCGAAAATCAGGAAATAAATCAACCTATTGGGCGGTAAGACCTTTTCTACCTACAGAAACTCAAGGGTATGTGCCAAATTTCATAGCGGCAGCCTATTTAATGACCTATCATGCGGAACATAATATAATTCCACTAGAGGCCAAGGTTCATAACGCAGAATTAGATACGATGTGCCTTAAACAGGCAATCCATATGAATACTGTTGCTAAACTGATTGGTTGGGATTTGGAAGAGATAAAGTCGTTAAATCCAGTGTATAAAACCACTTATATACCTAAAGCAAAACCTGCAAAGTGTTTAACTGGTCCATTTGCACAAATTACCTTATTGGTTGGCATGGAGGATTCACTTTATGCGTTGGAGAAAAGTATCTACAATCCAGAACCTCTAGTAACACCTGTTCAGAAAGACACCAATTCATTTGTGCCGAGTGATACGACACAACTTATTATTGAACCGGGAAGTATTGATTCAACCAAAATCCCTTCTAAAAATTTGCAATATTACAAGGTTAAACCTGGAGATAACCTGAAAACTATTTCATTGAAATTCAATGTAACTATACAGCAAATTATGGAATGGAATGCACTACGAACGACAAATTTATATGTCGGACAAAAATTAAAAGTTTTCAGTGATGAAGTTGTTGCACAGAATCAAACCACCCAAACCCAACAAAATTCAACGCCTGTAAAACCTCCTCCTCCAAAGAAGAAATATTACTCGGTAAGATCCGGTGATAATTTCAGTAGGATAGCTCAAAAACATAATTTAACAATTAGTCAACTACAGAAATTAAATCCTGGTGTCAAGGTCAATAGAATTCAAGTGGGACAAAAATTAAGAGTAAAATGAGAATATTAACCGTTCTATCCTCGATATTTCTTTTACTTTCATGTGGTCGATATAAAGATGACGGGCTTCAAGTTACAGGAAAAATTGGGGAATTGTTAATCGTTGCCGATGACGAAATTTGGGAATCTCCCGAAATAAAAAAAGCATTAGATTCCTCGATGACGCGCTTCATTATGCCGTATTTTCCTGATGTTTCCACCTTTGAATTGGTGCATAGAAATCATACCACCTTTGATGGTGGAATTAAAAGACACCGAAATGTTCTTGTCATAAACATCGTCCCTGGCTACGGAAAAAAAACGGCTGAATTGAATGTGATTAAGGATGCTTGGGCATACGATCAAGCGATCATGGAGATCAATGCAAAAGATAAAAAACAGCTCATTGATTTACTAAAGAGTAAAACAATGGATAAAGCACACGATTACTTTGATCAAAGCGAATGGAAGCGGTTGATTGCGCGATTTTCAGAAGAGGAAAACTCTCACGTTCAGCAAAATGTAAAGCAAACCTTTGGTATAGATGTGCAACTTCCCGATGGATCAGGTATTGTATCATCAAATAAGAATTTTTACAGGATTGAATTTCCACCTGCTTCAAGGCCTATTGAGTTTCCCAATATTGGTAAACAAGACGTTGGAACTATTTGGGAGGGTGTCATGATTTATCAATATGACTTCATAGATTCTAGTCAATTAACTTTGGAAAGCCTCCTGCGTGCAAGGGATACAATGTTACGTTACAATGTCCCTCATGAAACGGAAGGTTTGTATATGGGCACCCAATATGTTAAATTAGTCTATCCAGAAATGACAAAAACGACGAATGTTGATGGTTCGGTTAGCGGTCTTGAAATGCGTGGTATGTTTCATTTCGTGGGAAAAAAAATGCATACAACGGGTGGCGCATTTTGGGCTTTCCATTTTGTACATCCGCGCACGAAAAAAATTATTTGTATTAGTGGTTATGTAGATGCTCCATCTACCACTAGTTGGACTCACTTTCTCAGAGAAATACAAGCTGTCTGGAAAAGTGTCAAATTAGTGTAATGCTGTCCAATAAACTTTCAATAGTCATTATCACCTATAATGAAGAACAACACATCGCACGTTGTTTAGAATCCGTGCGCTCAATTGCCGATGAAGTTATTGTAATGGATTCGCATTCAACAGATAGAACTGAAGAGATTTGTAAAACTTTTCCCGTGAGATTTATTTCTACTGAATGGAAGGGTTATTCGGAAACTAAAAATGCTGGCAATGCGTTGGCGAGTTACCCTTATATTTTATCTCTTGATGCTGATGAATGCCTCGATGCAGAAATGATTGAGGATATTTATCGCCTGAAAGTATCGGGTTTCAACGGAGTTTATTTACTTAATCGCCTTACAAATTATTGTGGTAAATGGATTTATTTTTCAGGTTGGAATCCAGACTGGAAAATTCGAATATTTCCTAAAGAACTGGTGAAATGGAATCATGAAATCGTTCACGAAGAGTTACTTGTACCTCATTATTTGAAAGTTAGTAAAGTGAATGGAAGATTACACCATTTTTCCTATACATCTCGGGAGCAACACCTAGAAAGAGCAAATAAATACTCTATACTTACTGCAAAAAAATATGCCGAACAGGGAAGAAAGGCATCTTTTTTAAGTCCTTACTTGCGTTCAATATCGCGATTTTTTTCAATGTATATATTTAAATTGGGCATTTTGGATGGAATAGCCGGTTGGCATATTGCGTATATCAGCGCTAAATCAAATGCGTTGAAATACCAGGAATTAAGAAAAATAATAAAAAAAGAACGTGAATAAGATCATCGTTTCCCGAACAGATAGTATCGGTGATGTTCTTCTTACATTGCCTGTTTGTGCTTGGCTAAAGGAGAGATTTCCAACATTAAAAATTATTTTTTTGGGAAAGGAATATACGCGTCAAATTTCCGAGGCCTATACAATAATTGATGAATTTCTCTCGGAAGAGGAATTGCTAAATCTGCCAACAAGTCAGCGAATAGCGCTATTACAAGCAGATGCTATTCTACATGTATTTCCAAATAAAATCATTGCCTCTTTGGCAAAAAAGGCTAAAGTACCTTTGCGCATTGGAACCTCTCACCGCGCGTTTCATTTACTTACATGCAATAAACGGGTAAGTTTCACACGAAAAAAATCAGAGTTACATGAAGCACAATTGAATTTCAATCTACTGAAGCCCCTCGGCTTGTCAACGATTCCAGAATTACAAGCGCTTCAACAATATACCCGGTATTTTCAAGTAAAACCGATCGAATTACCCGAGATTCTCTCGACCATCGATTTAAAAAAGGCAATTATTTTACATCCAAAGTCCAAGGGAAGTGCATTGGAGTGGCCCGTTGAATCTTATCTTTCTTTGACTGTTGAATTGATAAAACGTCAAATTCCTGTGCTATTTACAGGTACAAAAGAAGAGGGTAATTTTTTTCGACAAATGTTACCCAGTCATCCGTTGGTAGTTGACACATCAGGTCATCTTTCATTGGCGCAATTGATTTTATTGATTAGTAAAGTCAATGGCCTAGTCGCATGCTCAACAGGTCCTTATCACTTGGCTGGATTTTGCGGAATACGAGCTGTTGGTTTATTTTCGGAGAAAAGACCAATTCACCCAGGTAGATGGCATGCACTCGGAAAGAACAGCACCTGGATAACATTTGATGAAAATTGCCCGAACTGTAGAAAAAGAAAAAATTGTTTGTGTATAGAGCAAATCCCTGTTTCAAAGGTGTTGAACGCATTATTATCGAATGCATAAGCTTTTGATTCATGTAGTGAATTCCAATTTCTTATTGGGTTTGTCAGCTGCTTTTTTGTCAATGGTTTTCGTTAATAATCCTATAGATTACATAGCGTGGGGTGTATTTGTATTTTCGGCTGTTTTTTTTATCTATGGATTACATCGTTTAATTAAGTGGAAGTTCGAGCAATTACCTATTGATTGGGCAATTTGGCAAGAGAAATCAGTAAGGTTAATGCTGCTATTACTTGGTATACAGTTGTTTCTACTAGGTTATTTAGCATATACAACCTTCTACAATTCATTTGATGTTTATAGTCTATTGGTTGTCATACTAACAGTTGGTTATTTATCTCCTTTTCAACAATTTACTATTCGAAAAATCCCTTATACAAAAGCATTTTTTGTCGCTAGCGCTTGGACATTTGTTCTAATTATTTTTCCCTCTTCGGTAATACATGATTACCCATCTGATACATATTTTAGAATTGGATTTTTCTTCTATTTTGCTCATTTGGCAATTCTTTCTGATATAAAAGATAAGGAAATTGATCCACGGGAATGGCGAACATTTCCTAACCGTTTTGGTGTAAAGAATGCAAAGCGCGGATCATTTTTACTAGCGTTTTTGGCAGTGGTTTTTTTTTCAGTTTCAGTGCATGTAGTCGACGGTGCTATTATAGGGGCTCTTTATTTAATTAGTTGGCTTTTCATCGAACGCTGCGTTGTTAAGTCAAATTATGCCTACGATAATCTCATTTGGTTGCTTGCAGGATTATTTTTTATTTTCCGTTTGTTGTAATACACATATGTATATATTTGCACAAAAAATAATCAAATACCTGTTTATGAATATAGCAAAATTAAAACATTTTATTCACTTAATCGAAAAGGAAAGAACAGGAACACCACAAGAATCGGCAACTAAAATAGGAACATCAGAACGGTCTATTTACCTCTATGTGAAGTGTATTAAAAAAGAATTAAAAGCTCCGGTACGTTACAGTAGGTATAGAAAAACATATTATTTTACGGAGTCAGGAAATTTAACTTGGGAGTGGAAAAAAAAGCGCTAAAAATGTAACTGAATGTATATTTCAGTATTCTTAGGTTAATTTACGCAACTTTCCACTAATGAGAATTCACACGATACAGAAGTTAATTAATTTAATTACGGAAGAGAAAACTGGAAATGCCTTGGTGATTTCTGAAAAATTAGAAATTTCAGAGCGAATGGTCTATAAATACTTGCAAATTATCAAACAAGATTTTAATGCCCCTGTTGTTTATTGCCGAAAAAAGAAATCTTACGTATACGCTGAAAAGGGTCAACTGAACCTCTATTGGCAAAAAAAGTAAGGGTTTATCTTTCACCTGAATCCTTATCTTTGCTTCAAATTAGGATGAATGGAATACGAGTTTAAGGCGATAGAGGCAAAATGGCGGAAGTTTTGGGCAATAAATGAAACCTATAAGGTTACTAAAGACCCAACAAAACCTAAATATTATGTTTTAGACATGTTTCCCTATCCTTCGGGTGCGGGACTTCATGTTGGTCACCCACTTGGGTATATTGCATCCGATATCTTCTCACGGTATAAAAAACTGGAAGGATACAATGTACTGCATCCTATGGGATTTGATTCTTTTGGGTTACCCGCAGAGCAATATGCTATTCAAACAGGACAGCATCCTGCAGTAACTACCGAACAGAATATTTCGCGTTACCGAGATCAACTAGATAAAATGGGTTTCTCATACGATTGGAGTAGAGAGGTTCGTACGTCGTCCCCCGATTATTATCGATGGACACAATGGATTTTTATCAAATTATTTAATTCGTGGTATAATCCTAAATCAAATAGCGCGGAAGATATTCATACGCTTGTTGAGATTTTCGAAACGGAAGGATCAAGCGGTGTGAGTCTTGACATGCTAACGGGTGATATCGAAAAAAATATATCGCCATTCAGTGCATCCGATTGGAAAAATTTTGATGAAAAGAAACAACTTGATATTCTCATGAATTTCCGTTTGGCGTACCTTGGGGAGTCTTATGTAAATTGGTGTGCTGCATTGGGAACTGTTTTGGCTAATGATGAGGTAATTAATGGCGTTTCAGAGCGTGGCGGCCACCCGGTAGAGCGAAAATTAATGAAACAATGGAGTATGCGTATCACCGCATATGCACAACGTTTGTTGGATGGACTCGATGGCATTGAATGGTCTGAAAGTATTAAAGAAACACAACGAAATTGGATAGGCAGGAGCGAGGGATGCTCCATCTTTTTCCCAATTTGTATAGAAAATGAGGGACAGGAAAATTCTACTTTTATAGAGGTGTTCACCACGCGCCCCGACACGATCTTCGGCGTTTCTTTTGTGACTTTAGCGCCGGAGCATGAATTAGTAGTTAAAATTACTACATCTGCACAATTACCAGCTGTTAGTGCTTACGTTGAAAAAGCTAAAAATCGAAGCGAGAGAGAACGGCAAGCAGACGTTAACACCATTAGTGGTGTATTTACTGGGGCATATGTTCAACATCCATTTACCAAAGAACGAATTCCCATTTGGGTGGGAGACTATGTTTTGGTAGGATACGGTACTGGTGCAGTGATGGCTGTTCCTGCTCATGATGAACGGGATTTTAAGTTCGCAAAATATTTTAATATACCATCTAAGCAAGTTATAATCCCCACCAATGAACTGCACGATATAGAAAACGCAGCTTGGGTGGAAAAGGAAGGTTCCCTAACGAATTCGGAATTTTTGAATGGCCTTACCGTGAAACAAGCAATATCTTCCGCTATAGCTGAAATTTCTCGACATAATTTTGGAAAAGGACGTGTTAACTACCGGTTGCGTGATGCTGTTTTTGGTCGTCAACGCTATTGGGGAGAGCCTATTCCTATTTATTATCAAGAGGGTACACCGTTTCCCTTAGAAAATAATGAATTACCGCTTACGTTACCGGAAGTTGACAAGTACCTACCAACAGAAGATGGTGAACCGCCTCTAGCGCGCGCCGAAAATTGGAAATACCGAAATACCTATGAATATGAACTCTCTACAATGCCGGGTTGGGCAGGGAGTTCTTGGTATTTTCTTCGCTATTTAGATCCTAAAAACACCAATGAATTTGTGGGTAAAGAAAGTGTAAATTATTGGCAGAATGTTGACCTCTATATTGGCGGATCAGAGCATGCGACAGGCCATCTTCTTTATGCCCGATTTTGGACGAAGTTTCTCTTTGATCGTGGATATATACCCTTTCATGAACCGTTTAAAAAAATGATTAATCAAGGGATGATTTTGGGTCGAAGCAGTTTTGTATACCTCGTAATTGGTGAAAACAAATTTGTCTCTTATTCATTAAAAGATAAATTTAATTGTGTACCTATCCACGTAGATATTTCGTTGGTGGAAAATGATAAATTGGATATAAACGCATTTCGAAAGTGGCGACCAGAATATGCAGATGCAGTATTTGTATGTGAAACAGATGGCACCTATCTCTGTGGTGTAGAAGTTGAAAAAATGTCAAAATCGAAATATAATGTGCAAACCCCGGATGAATTGGTAGAAAAATTTGGTTCCGACACCCTGCGCATGTACGAGATGTTCTTAGGTCCTTTGGAGCAGACAAAGCCATGGGATACAAAAGGGATTACGGGTGTTCACAGCTTTTTGAAGAAATATTGGCGTTTATTTCATGCCAATGGGAATTTCGAGATTTCGGAGGCGGAACCAAGTCAAGAGGCAATGAAGACTTTGCATAAAACAATTAAAAAATTGAGAGACGATTTAGATCGGTTTTCGTTTAATACGGGTGTTTCTAGTTTTATGATTTGTGTAAATGAATTATCCGATCAAAAGTGTTCGAATCGTCATGTGTTAGAGCAATTAACTATATTGATGGCACCTTATGCACCTCATATTACTGAGGAAATATGGGAGAAATTGGGACACAAAGCAGGCAGTTTAACTACCGCTAAATATCCTGATTTTGACGAAAAGCGATTGATAGAATCGTCCTATGACTATCCAGTTTCCTTCAACGGAAAGATGCGTTTTAAATTAACCTTACCCTTGGAATTAACACTTCAACAAATAGAAGAGGCTACCTTAGCTCACAGCGATACAATGAAATGGTTGGAAGGAAAAAAACCCAAGAAATGCATCATTGTTCCAGGAAAAATAATTAACCTAGTAATTTAGCGAACGAATTGCAATATTTCGATGGCTTTTTGAATAGGCATCACACTTTTAGGTAACTTTTTAAGGTGCATTTTAATTTGTGCACCTCCCGAACAAATTAATGCGTCGGGCGCATCTTTTTGCAGTTTCTCGAAGTAATTGCGAATAAATGCCTCGTCAACTGCGGTTAACCAAGAACTAATAATAACTTTTGGATGAAGTAAGTTGATGCATTTAACCAAAGAGTCATAGGGTAAACTTTGACCCAAGTAAAAGGTACTAATACCTTCTCGTCTCAATAAATATTGGTAAAAAAGCAACCCCAACTCATGCCATTCGTGCTCAGGTAAAAACAACAGTACAGGGTTATCATCAACAGGTGGGATAGGTAATTTGTCAATTTCTGCAATTACCTTCTGTCGAATAACATTTGACATAAAATGCTCCTGCGCAGGATTGATACTACCCACTAAAAACATGACGCCAATGCGTTCCAAAAAAGGAATGAGATGGTCAGTAAAGGCTTTCTCTAAACCTACTTCATTGATTACTGCTTGCAGAGTGTGTGTAAATAGCCGCTCATCCATTTCGATAAGTGCAAGTACGAATTGCTCGCCACTCGTGTCGAGAACACTTATGCTATGCAAATCCCAAACTTTCTTAGCGATATCATTTTTAGAAAGTGCCGCAATTTTAGAGATTTTTATTCCGTGTTTATTGAGTAAACTAATGTTCAACAAAAAACTCAATTCATCATCGGTGTAGGTGCGAATTTGCGTATCTGTACGTTCTGGCACCAAGATTCCATAGCGCTTTTCCCAAATACGAAGCGTGTGGGCTTTTATACCTGTTAGTATTTCAACGTCTTTAATTTTATACTCTGCCATGCTTAATGACCTCTAAAACAAGTATGTTATAAATTTGTTCACGTAACTTGCACTTTATCACGTAAATTTGTCTCATGATTATTAAATCAGCCGAATTTATCATTTCAAATACAGAAGTTTCTAAATGCCCCACAGATGGTTTGCCAGAATTTGCGTTTATCGGAAGAAGTAACGTGGGCAAATCCTCGCTTATCAATATGTTAACAGGTAAGAAAAATTTGGCAAAAACTTCCGGAACACCTGGAAAAACCCAACTCATCAATCATTTTTTAATCAATGAAAAATGGTATTTGGTCGATTTGCCGGGTTATGGGTATGCCAAATCAGCGAAATCGAACCGCTCAAAATGGGAGAAATTCATCGCAGAATACTTAGCAAAAAGGCAAGTATTGCAGAATACATTTGTCTTATTAGATGCACGACTCGAGCCCCAAAAAATAGATTTGGAATTTATGACTTGGTGTGGTGAAAGACAATTGCCCTTTTCAATGGTTTTTACTAAAATTGATAAACTTTCGAGTTCGGCATTACAAAAAAACTTGGCTGCCTACAAAAAAGAAATGCTCAAGCAATGGGAAGAAATGCCTCCAGTTTTTACAACTTCGAGTGAGTCTTCGTTTGGAAAAGAACCTTTGCTGCAGTATATTGATAAAATAATTTCCTAGGGTAATTTTATGGTTGACCAACTAGTGCAGCGCCATTTAGTTCCGACCTTGATAAACTTTGCTTCAATACTTGTTCCTTTTCCAATAGAAAAATACACGACTGCTTGCCCTTCAATAAACCGAAGTGTTGATATCCTAAAGCGTTTTTCCCAACCCTGGTAGTCTTGGCAATCGCACCAAACATTTGCATCAAAAAACGGATTTACATCGCCGACATTATATTCAATTTCTTTGTTTTTGAGACTAAGATTGATACCAAACGCTATTGTTTTATATTCATCAAGGAAGGTAATTGAAAACAACGAATCTTTAGCTAATTCTTTAATGCGTTTATCAAATTTTACCCAATCAATTCCTGAATAGAGTGAATCACCGTCAGTAGAACTCACCTCAAAATCTCGCACAGAATCATTAAGGTTAAGGGCAAGAATTCTACGTAACTGACCTTCGATTGCTGTTTTTTGTTCTACTTGAAGCTGAGGTGGAGTAGGCTTTTCATCCCCACAACTAAGTAAAAGCAAAGAGACTACCAATAAGCCAATGAGGTATTTCATGCATTAGGATTTTGCACAAAGTTACCAATAGAATTGTAAAATTTATTTTCGAAAAATTTAATAGAAGAAAAAGAAGAAAAATAGGGCGGCTTCACTACGACGTATTCCGTCAGTGTAACCAATAGTACTTCTTGAGCCATTCATTACACGTTCTCCGTCTACATAACCTATAGTACTTCTCGATCCATTCATCACGCGATCCCCGTCAATGTATCCGATTGTGCTTCGGGAGCTGTTCATTACGCGTTCTCCATCAAAATAGCCGATGGTACTTCTTGAGCTATTCATTATACGTTCTCCGTCGATGTATCCAATGGTACTTCGGGAGCTGTTCATCACACGGCCATTTTCAATATACCCAACGGTGCTTCTGGAACCATTCATAAGACGTTGTGCCGATAGAGAAAAGGCAAACAAACCAAACAAGAAGATAAATGCTAATTTTTTCATGAGTTTAAGATTTATCCTAAAGATACGCCAATTTTTATAAATCTTACAGCAACCAAGAGAATTTTATTTCAAGATCAATTCGCCAACTAGAATTTCAGGAAAGGAAATCACGAATAGGACTTCCTAATCCTTATCTTTGCATGAATGTCACATCCACGAACTTACACAACATCTTGGGAGGATTACGAACTGATCGACGCAGGCGGAGGAAAGAAATTAGAGCGTTGGGGAAAAATAATTACCATTCGTCCAGAGCTGCAAGCATATTTCCAAAGCGTTCAACCGTTCACAGAGTGGAGAAAAAAAGCCCATTGGGAATTTGTTGAAACCAATGGAACTAAAGGTAAATGGAAAGCCTTGCAGCCGAATACACCGAGTAATTGGCAAATTAAGTATGAAAAATTGCTTTTTAAGTTGGAGCTTACGGCATTCAAACACGTGGGTATTTTTCCTGAGCAACGATGCAATTGGGATTGGGTTAAGGATTCACTTCAATCGGAGGAGAAAATACTGAATCTATTCGCCTACACCGGTGCGATGTCGTGTATAGCTCGCTGGAAAGGGGCAGAAACCACCCATGTAGATGCTGTGAAACCAATCTTATCGTGGGCGCGTGAGAACATGGAAAGCAGTAGATTGCTTAACATTCGATGGGTGCACGAAGATGCCTTAAAGTTTGCACAACGTGAAGAAAAACGAGGTAATCAATACGATGTGATTGTAATGGATCCTCCCGCTTGGGGTATTGGTGCGAAAGGGGAGAAGTGGAAATTAGAAGATAATGTGGATCAATTAATGAGCACCGCAGCGGCTATTTTATCGCCAAAAGGCCGATTGGTGATGAATACCTATAGCCCGATGGTCACTTTCGAACTATTGGAGGAATTGGCCGCTTGTTATTTTCCAGAGAGAAATTGCGACCTTTCGGAGCTTTACATGGAATCCACAACTGAAAAACATGTGTATTTCGGGAACTTACTTCGTATTCAACCTAATAAGTAATTAACCACTTCGATTTTAGTCTCTAACAAAAGATACCGCTTTGGTTGTCTGGGTTTTTGTATTGAAAAAGGATATACTCAGTCACATTTCGATTCTAAAAAAATCAAATTACAGGTCATTGATCCAAATATCAGTATAACTCAGAAGTAATTTATCTATAAAATACTTAATCTATTAAGCGATAAAACTATATAATAGTTAATATAATAACTATAAAAAGTATTTTATGATTTGTTAAACAATCATTTATACGTATATTTGACTAATATATTGACAAATGGAAATTTTAGTTGAACGATATCGGAAAAAATTAGCTTCAATTCAAGTAAACTTTACAAGAAATATTTTCTCTGAAATAGACTGGACAGATCGGTTAATTGGACTTCGTGGACCACGGGGAATTGGTAAAACAACCATTTTACTACAATACTTGAAAGTAAATCACGCTAATGACGAATCCGCATTGTACATTTCACTCGACAACATATGGTTCAGCTCACAAAACCTAGTTGATTTTGTAGACGATTTCGTGAAACGTGGAGGGAAGAAATTATTCATCGATGAAATTCACAAATATCCTAATTGGGCACAAGAATTGAAGAATATTTACGACGACTTTCCGGAAGTACAAATTGTATTTACAGGGTCATCGTTACTGGAGATTTTAAATGCGCGGGCTGATTTGAGTAGAAGAGCAGTTATGTATTCCATGCAAGGACTTTCATTTAGAGAATACCTCAATTTAGAACATGGTTTTATATTCAGTTCACTGATGCTAAATGAAATCATCGAGAACCACTTAGATATCGCTTCAGAAATTGTTCAGAAAATCCAACCCATTAAATATTTTTCTCAATACCTTAAAACAGGTTATTATCCTTTTTTTCGTGAGAATCCGAACACCTATGATCAACGTTTGGAAGAAATTGTGAATTTTATTTTGGAAATTGAATTACCTACTTTGCGTCAAGTAGATCCTTCGTATATCATAAAATTAAAACAATTGTTGTTGGTTATTTCCTCTTCTGTTCCTTTTAAACCGAATGTAACAAAGTTAGCCGAACGCATTGGAATCAATCGGAATACATTGATTTCCTATTTCCACTATTTGGAAGAAAGTGGGTTAACCATGCAACTTTTCAAAGATGCGAAAGGAATCACGCGCTTGCAAAAACCTGATAAGTTATACCTAGATAATACTAATTTACTCCATACTATTGCGCCGCAAAATGTACAAATTGGTCATGTTAGAGAAACGTTTTTTGCAAATCAACTCGCTCACAAACATTTGGTTGAATACACAGATGTTGGCGATTTCAAAATCAACCGTGAACTCACATTTGAAATTGGAGGAAAACACAAATCCAAAGATCAGATTAAAGAATTACAAAACGCTTTTATCGCCGCAGACGACATCGAAATTGGCTTTCAGGAAAAAATACCGCTTTGGTTGTTTGGGTTTTTGTATTGAATATGTCTACTACTTCTTTGTGACCCTCCTCGGTCCTCCCTCAAAGGGAGGAAGAAAAAACACCTCCCCCTTCGAAGGGGGATCGAGGGGGATGAGGACTCTGACGAGTATTAAATTCCGTCAGGTAGAGGTGAAATTATTTCTAACTTCTAGATTGTCACCCTCCTCGGTCCTCCCTCAAAGGGAGGAAGAAAGGACTCTGATGAGTATTAAACTCCGTCAGAGTGGAAGGGCAAAAGGAAATATGGGATTACTCGCTGCGCTCGTGAGCCCAAATGGGTTTAGCTTCGAGTCCACGTAAAGTCAAACAGCTTCGCAACTTTAAGCCTTTTTTGTTTTTCAAAACTTACTTAAGCAAGCTTTCGACGCGCTTTAAACAAAAAAGCCAGCCTAACAGCTAGCTTTTAGTGGACTTGGCGGAGAGAGAGGGATTCGAACCCTCGATAAGCTTTAGGCCTATACACACTTTCCAGGCGTGCTCCTTCAACCACTCGGACACCTCTCCTTTCTTTGGTTTTCTTTCCCTCACTCGGTCGAAAGTAGGAGTGCAAAAGTAAGACATTATGCCTAAATAACGAAAGAAGTGTTGTATTAAGTGAAAATTTATTTCATGGCTTTTTGAATATTAACAAGGATTTGATGAATATTTTATTTGTACTTTCTAACCAAACCGAGTAAATTTGTTACTCAATGTTAGACGCGCTGATCACATCTAAAACGAGAATTCGGCTGTTGGTGAAGTTTTTTCTTAATCCAACGATGAAAGCCTATTTGCGTCAATTAGCCGATGAGTTCGGGGAAAGTACCAATGCCGTTCGAGTGGAATTGAACCGTTTGACTGAAGCTGGAATCCTTGAAAGTGAAGCTGTTGGCAACGTGGTGAAGTATAAAGCGAAGCAGTCTCACCCCTTATTTCCTGAAATTAGAAGCATCGTTTCGAAAATGACAGGCTTGGATTCCATCATCGAGTGGGTGATTCAACGCTTAGGGGATGTGGAAAACGCTTATTTGATAGGCGATTACGCAAAAGGGCGCGACTCGGGAATCATCGATGTTATCCTCGTTGGGAAAGTGGACAAAGCGTATTTAACAGAATTAATTGAAAAAGCAGAAGATTTAGTGCAACGAAAAATTCGTTACCTCGTAATGAATCAAGTTGAGCTAGAAAACTATAAACTACAACACGAAGAACCGATTTTACTGCTCTGGAGCAAGAATTAATTGGTTTTTTGACATACACTACCTACTACTCACCGCAGCATTTTTCAAAAAATGACTGTGACTGAGAATGGCGAAGCCGTAAGAAAAAGCAAGTGCAACCAAGGCAAAATTTCACGATAACTAAAGCGCATCGAACTGCACACAACGGCCATGAATCTGCTGTGGTTTGGTTGTACGGATTATCAGGATCTGGTAAATCCACGATTGCCAATGCTTTGGAGAAAAGATTGTTTGAAATGGGCAACCACACCTATTGCTTGGATGGCGACAACACGCGATTAGGATTGAACAAAGATTTAGGTTTTTCTTCTGTGGATCGTTTGGAAAACGTTCGGCGTGTTGCTGAAGTTGCCAAGTTGATGTCGGATGCGGGAATGATTGTCTTGGTTTCCTTGATTACACCGTACGAAGAACAGCGCTCACTAGTCAAAGAAATTTTGAAAAACGAAAGATTATTAGACGTTTACGTGGAATGCGATTTAGCTACCTGCGAACAACGCGACCCAAAAGGACTTTACAAAAAAGCACGTGCGGGAGAAATCTCAAACTTTACTGGGATTTCAGACCCGTTTGAAGCCCCAACAGCAGAAGCATTTCGAGTAAACAGTTCTCAATTCGATGTAAATGAATGTGTGATAAGGATTGCGGAGGAGTTGATTAGAATTTAGAATCCAGAAGGATGAATGCAGAAGTCAGAATTTAGAAAGATGAATGCAGAAATCCGTCACGCTTCAAATCTCTAACTTCTAAAATCAAAATTCTAAATTCAACCTTCAAACTTCTACCTTCATTTTGAAAAAAGACCTAAAATCTCGCACATTTGAATTTGGAATACAAGTGATAAACTTGGTGGAGGAAATGGAATATAGTCAAACTAAGAAAATTGTCACCAATCAACTTGCGCGTTCTGCAACATCTGTCGGAGCAAACTACAGAGCTGCGTGCAGAGGAAGGAGCGATAGAGAATTTATTTCGAAAATGAATATTGTTCTCGAAGAAATTGACGAATGCTGCTTTTGGTTGGAAATAATAAAAAGAAAAGATTGGAAAAACGTTGATGATCTATTGAAAGAAGCAGATGAGCTCACAGCAATTACAGTTTCAACCTTAAAAACAATGCAAAAAAGATTAAATAACTCCAATTAGAATTCTGAATTTAAAGGGCAGAATGTAGAAGGATGAAGGCAAAAAGTTAAATTTTAACACGGTCCATATTTCCCTCCTAATTTCAAAATTCTAATTTCAAACTTCAAACTTCTAATTTCTAACCTCTAACCTCTAACTTCTAATTTCTAACCTCTAACCTCTAACTTCTAATTTCTAACCTCTAACTTCATAATTCTCACTTCTAAATTCTAAAATGAAAGACTCCTGGACCGAAATAATTTCCCCGAAGCGTTCCTTGCTCGACATCAACCTGAAAGAGTTGTGGCGTTACCGCGATTTGATCATGTTGTTCGTTCGACGAGATTTTGTTTCGCAGTACAAGCAAACAATTCTTGGACCGATTTGGTTATTCATTCAGCCCTTGTTTACGACACTAACCTTTTTCTTCGTTTTTAACCAAATTGCAAAGATTCCAACCGATAACATTGATCCGATTTTGTTCTACCTATCTGGAATTACGCTTTGGAACTACTTCTCCGATTGCTTCAATAAAACGTCTAATACCTTTGTGGCTAATGCTGGAATTTTTGGAAAAGTATATTTTCCACGCTTAGCGACACCAATCTCCATCGTTTTTTCAAACCTAATAAAATTAGGCATTCAAGTGCTTCTCTTCTTGGCCATAATGGGATATCAAATTATTTTCAAAGGAGCAGAAGTGAATATCAACTTACATATTTTAATTCTACCCTTCTTGATTATTTTGATGGCAGTTATGGGACTAGGCCTAGGAATTATATTCTCCGCTTTGACTACCAAATACCGCGATTTAAGTTTCTTATTAACCTTTGGAATTCAACTCTTAATGTACGCAACACCCATCATTTACCCTTTGAGCTATACCGGAGGAAAATTACACACAATCATCAGCATGAATCCTCTTACGCCCATTATGGAAAGCTTCCGCTATGCCTTTTTCAGCATCGGTTCTTTCGATTGGAGCGGTTTGGCCTACACCAGTATTTTTAGTTTCGGCGTCTTGTTTTTAGGAATAATTATATTTAATCAAGTCGAGAAAAGTTTTATGGACACTGTTTAAAGAATTAAGAATTTAGAATTTAGAATGTACAACACAAAAAACAACCCTTTCATTAAACAATCAAAACATATAATTATAATTATAACTTTGTAGTAAAACTAATATTACTATAATTTAAACTATAGAAATTGACAGGTGTTCCAAGTCATATAATTCATCGAAACAGATATCTCAATGCCTTAGAGCCTTTTATTGACAAACAGGTTATAAAAGTATTGGTAGGTCAGCGAAGGGTTGGTAAAAGTTATCTGCTATATCAGCTAATTCAGCATATTCAAAAAACAAAAGAAAATCCGCAAATAATATACATTAATAAAGAAGATTTGGCCTATGCAAACATCAAAAATGCAAAAGACTTAAATGAATATGTAACGCTGAATAGTGCCAAAACAGGCATGACTTATTTGTTTATTGATGAAATTCAGGATATTGAAGATTTTCACATAGCACTTCGATCTCTTCTGCTCAATGAAAAATTAGATATTTATTGTACGGGCAGTAATGCAAATTTACTATCAAGTGATATAGCTGGAAATTTGAGCGGGCGATATATTGAACAAGTCGTTTACAGTTTATCTTTCTTAGAATTCTTAGAATTTCATTCACTAACAGCAAGTGAAGATGCGCTTGAAAAATACATTAAATTTGGTGGATTACCTTATTTAAAACACTTACCACTTGAAGATGATATTGTTTTCGAATATTTAAAAAATATTTACAGCACCATAATTTATCGAGACGTAGTAAACAGATTTAATATAAGAAATTCGAGTTTTTTAGAAAAATTAGTATTGTTTTTAAGCTCTAATACAGGTAGTTTGTTTTCAGCTAAAAGTATTAGTGACTTTCTGAAGGCGCAAAAGATAAATATGGCGCCAAACCAAGTACAAAGCTATATCAGTCACCTTACAAATGCCTTTATCATTTTAGGGTGCAACAGATACAATATTCAAGGAAAGCGTTTGTTTGAAATAGGTGAAAAATATTACTTTGAAAATTTAGGAATAAGAAACGCTATATGGGGGTATCGACTAGAAGATAGAGGTAAAATAATTGAAAATATTGTTTACAATCACCTTCTTTATTTAAATTTCGATGTTACTGTTGGAGTTTGGGGAGCACATGAAATCGACTTTGTAGCGAAAAAAAATAGCGAAATAACATATATACAAGTTGCTCTTACACTTAAAGAACAAAATACCATAGAAAGAGAGTTTGGTAATTTATTGAAAGTAAAAGACAATTACCCTAAAATTGTGGTAACCCTCGATAATTATTCTGGCACTTCTTACAATGGCGTATCTGTATTACATTTATCTAAATTTTTACAATTAGATACGCTATAAATATTTTTTAACTTTTGGAAAAAGGAATTTTATTTAATAGTCCACTCCAAAAAGGATGATTTCAATTTTTGAATCACCTAATAAAACACATTTTAGATTTTACATTTTCAATTATAAATTTCCTCTGCCTCAAACCCCAGTCTTAAACCTTAAACCTCAAACCTCAACCCTCAACCCTCAACAAATGACCAAATCAACAAAAATCTTCATCGCGGGCCACAAAGGAATGGTAGGAAGCGCTGTGTATAGAGCCTTGAAGAAAGAAGGTTTTGAAAATATTATTGTTAGAAATCGGTTGGAACTAGATTTGATAAATCAGCAAGAAACCAAAAACTTTATTCGAAATGAGAAAATAGATGTAATAATTGATGCGGCAGCAAAAGTGGGTGGAATTTTAGCGAATGATACTTATCCTTACGACTTCATCATGCAAAACATGCAGATTCAAAATAACTTAATAGATGCTGCAGTTGAAAACAACATTTCAAAATTTATTTTTCTAGGAAGTTCTTGCATTTATCCAAAGTTTGCACCTCAACCTATGAAAGAGGAATATTTACTTACAGGGCCTCTTGAGCCAACCAATCAATGGTATGCAATCGCAAAAATTTCGGGTATTATGGCTTGTAAGGCCGCCAAAATTCAGAAAGGGCTAAATGCAGTGAGTTTGATGCCAACTAATTTATATGGATTTAATGACAATTTCGATCTTAATGGTTCTCATGTTCTACCGGCCATGATTCGTAAGTTTCATGAAGCGAAAATAAATGACACAGCCGTTACGCTTTGGGGGACAGGTAGCCCATTCAGAGAGTTTTTACATGTGGATGACCTAGCACAAGCCATCTTGTTTGCTTTGGAAAAGGATATGGAAGAAGACCTTTACAATGTTGGCTTTGGATCCGATGTAAGCATTAGAGAATTGGCAGAATTGGTTCAATCCATTGTTGGACATACTGGTGAAATTATATGGGATTCCACCAAACCGGATGGCACACCAAAAAAACTAATGGATAGCAACAAATTAAGAAGTTTAGGTTGGCAACCAAAAATCAATTTAGAAGAAGGTATCAAAATGACCTATGATTGGTTCCTAAAGGAACTCGAATTAGCTCATAATCTTAAAGGAATATAATTGAAGTGTAAGATTAAATTCGTATCCCATAATTCCGACTCGATTACAGAAGTGAGGAAAAAGAAAATTTTGAAGCGCATACCAATTCTAAAAAGCGCTTGTCGTTTGGAAACCTGTTTCCTTTCTTTTTCTAAATTGGTCGATGAAAAATTTTCGCCGAACGGCTTAAATCGAGTCTTGACTTTTTGGTTCCTTTTGTGTCAAGACACCGCGTAGCAGCCACGTAGTGAAAAGAACAATACAAAATTAAAAAACAATGAAAACAGCATTAATCACTGGAATCACTGGACAAGACGGAGCATACCTCGCAGACTTCCTCTTAAAAAAAGGATATTCCGTTCACGGCGTAAAACGAAGAGCATCGCTCATCAACACGCAGCGTATTGACCACTTGTACGAAGATCCGCACAACCCAGATCCTAAATTGCGCTTGCATTATGGAGATCTAACGGATTCAACAAACCTTATTAGAATCATTCAGGAGGTGCAACCTGATGAAATTTACAATTTAGGAGCTATGTCGCATGTGAAGGTGAGTTTTGATTCGCCAGAATATGTAGCAAATGTCGATGGTATTGGGACCTTACGCATTTTAGAAGCTGTACGAATTTTAGGATTAACGAATAAAACCCGAATTTACCAAGCATCAACTTCTGAATTATATGGTTTGGTGCAAGCTGTTCCACAATCAGAAACAACACCTTTTTACCCGCGTTCACCTTATGCCGTTGCTAAATTATATGGGTATTGGATTACGGTTAATTACCGTGAGGCCTATGGAATGTATGCTTGTAATGGAATTTTGTTCAACCATGAGTCGCCGCAGCGTGGAGAAACATTCGTTACTCGAAAAATTACCCGTGAAGTAGCCAAAATTGCCTTAGGAAAAGCGAAGACCCTATACTTAGGGAATTTAAATGCTCAGCGCGACTGGGGACACGCAAAAGATTATATTGAAGTAATGTGGTTGATGTTACAGCAAGAGAAACCGGAAGATTTCGTAATAGCAACCGGTGTTACTACCACAGTTCGTGATTTCGTCCGAAAAGCATTTAACATTGTAGGAATTGAATTAACGTTTGTAGGTGAAAACGAAAATGAAATTGCCAAAGTAAAAGCGTGCAACAACCCCGATTATCAACTTGAAATCGGAACAACCGTCGTTCGCGTTGATCCCCGTTACTTCCGACCAACCGAAGTAGATTTACTCATTGGTGACGCATCAAAAGCACAACAAAAACTTGGCTGGAAACCAAAATACGATTTGGATGCATTGGTTGAAGAGATGGTCAAAAGCGATATGGAACTTTTTGAAAAATCAAACCAAATACTATAATAATAATGAAAGAAACCTGGACAGAAGTCATTTCACCAAAACGCTCCCTTCTTGACATCAACCTCAAGGAATTGTGGCGTTACCGTGATTTGATTATGCTTTTTGTACGACGGGATTTTGTTGCGACTTACAAGCAAACGATTTTAGGTCCAATCTGGTTGTTTTTACAGCCCTTGTTTACGACCTTGACATTTTTCTTCGTATTCAACCAAATTGCGAAGATTCCAACGGATGGTATTGATCCAATCTTATTTTATTTGTCCGGAATTACGCTTTGGAATTACTTCTCCGATTGTTTCAACAAAACGTCGAATACGTTTGTGGCTAATGCTGGAATTTTTGGAAAAGTGTATTTCCCACGTTTGGCAACGCCCATTTCAATTGTTATTTCAAACCTCATCAAATTAGGAATTCAAGTACTTCTGTTTGTTGCAATTCTCATTTATCAAATGATCACCAAAGACGTTCAACTCAATGTGAATGCATATATTTTGATTTTACCTTATTTGATTCTTCTCATGGCAGTTATGGGTCTTGGACTCGGAATCATTTTCTCGGCCTTAACAACCAAATATCGCGATCTAAGTTTCTTATTGACTTTCGGTATTCAATTATTGATGTACGCGACACCAATTATTTATCCGTTAAGCTACACCGGAGGAAAATTACACACCATCATCAGTATGAATCCATTGACACCCATCATGGAAAGTTTCCGTTATGCCTTTTTCAGTATTGGAACTTTAGATTGGAGCGGCTTGGCTTTTACCAGTATTTTCAGCTTCGGCGTTTTATTCATTGGAATTATCATCTTCAATCAGGTAGAGAAAAGTTTTATGGATACGGTGTAATCCCGATAGCTATTGGAATGAGAAAGCAAAGTTTAAAATTGAATATGATTTCAAAATCAAGTAAAATATTCATCGCAGGCCACAAAGGAATGGTTGGAAGTGCTGTGGTTAGAGCGCTTGAGAAAGAAGGTTATGAAAATATAATTGTTAGAAATCGGTTGGAACTAGATTTGACAAATCAACAAGAAACCAAAAACTTCATCCGAAACGAGAAAATAGATGTAATCATTGATGCGGCAGCAAAAGTGGGAGGAATTTTGGCGAATGACACTTATCCGTACGACTTCATCATGCAAAACATGCAGATTCAAAACAACTTGATAGATGCTGCAGTTGAAAACAACATTTTAAAGTTTATTTTTCTCGGAAGTTCTTGCATTTATCCAAAGTTTGCACCTCAACCTATGAAAGAGGAATATTTACTTACAGGGCCTCTTGAGCCAACCAATCAATGGTATGCAATCGCAAAAATTTCGGGTATTATGGCTTGTAAGGCCGCCAAAATTCAAAAAGGATTAAATGCCGTTAGTTTGATGCCGACCAACTTATATGCATTTAACGACAATTTTGATTTAAAGGGTTCTCATGTTCTACCTGCCATGATTCGTAAGTTTCATGAAGCCAAATTGAATGAATCATCCGTAACACTTTGGGGGACAGGTAGCCCATTCAGAGAGTTCTTACATGTGGATGACCTAGCACAAGCAACATTATTTGCTCTAGAAAACGAACTAGAAGGAGATCTTTACAATGTTGGTTTTGGATCCGACGTAACCATTAAAGAACTAGCTAATTTAGTTCAATCCATTATTGGACATACTGGTGAAATTATTTGGGATTCCACCAAACCGGATGGCACTCCAAAAAAACTAATGGACAGCTCTAAATTGCGAAAATTAGGTTGGCAACCAAAAATAAATTTGGAAGAAGGTATTCGAATGACTTATTATCAATTCACTAAAATCTGAAAACACACCAAAAGGAATCCAACACTAAAACGGACTTGTTTCACTAAAAATGTCATTTACCCGCCAACTTTCATACAGCGTTAACAAAGTTCAAAGCGAAGTTGCGGTTCGTGTAGGCGAAGCCGGAGCATTAGAACCACAGCACGCAGGGCATGAACGAGTGTTCCGAAGGAAACGCCTTATGAAAGTTGAAATGCAGTTTTTGTCTTACTTTTTTCTGCTTTGGAAAAAAAGTAAGATGTCAATTTTTAGCAATAAGGATTCTGTGGGTAGCAAAATCTTTCCAGCGCTAGACCTTTTTGTTCCTTTTTGGGGCAACTTAGCGAAGCGATCTCACTGACCTAAGGGAAGTAATCCAAAAAGGAAGTAAGAACACAATAAACATAAAGTTGAAATTGAAATAAAACAATGAAAACAGCATTAATCACTGGAATCACAGGACAAGACGGAGCATATCTCGCAGACTTCCTATTAAAAAAAGGATATTCCGTTCACGGCGTAAAGCGAAGAGCATCGCTCATCAACACGCAGCGTATCGATCACTTGTACGAAGATCCGCATAACCCAGATCCAAAATTGCGCCTGCATTATGGAGATTTGACTGATTCTACGAACCTAATTCGCATCATTCAAGAAGTGCAGCCGGACGAAATATACAATTTAGGTGCTATGTCGCATGTGAAGGTTAGTTTTGATTCTCCGGAATACGTCGCAAACGTAGATGGAATCGGAACATTACGAATTTTAGAAGCAGTTCGAATTTTAGGATTAACGAATAAAACCCGAATCTACCAAGCTTCCACCTCTGAATTGTATGGTTTAGTTCAAGCAGTTCCTCAATCAGAGACAACACCATTTTATCCACGTTCGCCTTATGCGGTTGCCAAATTGTATGGATATTGGATTACGGTCAATTACCGCGAAGCCTATGGCATGTATGCGTGTAATGGAATTTTGTTCAACCATGAATCGCCACAGCGTGGAGAAACTTTTGTAACAAGAAAAATAACACGTGAAGTAGCGAAAATTGCGTTAGGAAAAGCGAAGACACTTTACTTAGGGAACTTAAATGCTCAGCGCGACTGGGGACATGCAAAAGATTACGTGGAAGTAATGTGGTTGATGTTACAGCAAGAAAAACCTGAAGATTTCGTAATAGCAACCGGTGTTACTACCACCGTGCGCGATTTTGTTCGAAAAGCATTTAACATTGTAGGAATTGAATTAACCTTTGAAGGCGAAAACGAAAACGAAGTTGCCAAAGTAAAAGCGTGCAATAACCCTGCTTATCAACTTGAAATCGGAACAACCGTTGTTCGTGTAGATCCTCGTTATTTTCGTCCTACAGAAGTAGATTTACTCATTGGAGATGCTTTCAAAGCACAACAAAAACTTGGCTGGAAACCTAAATATGATTTGGATGCGTTGGTTGAGGAAATGGTTTTGAGTGATGTTGAACTTTTTAAAAGGGATTTATTATAAAGTATTAGCGCAGCTTAATTTTCGAACTCAAGCCTCAGACCTAAATCCTCACTTAACCCTTAAAACGAAATGAATATAAAAAAATACACTTTCCACGAAGCCAACACTTGCAACATGTGTGGCAATCCAACCAGGGAGAATAAAATCATAGGTATTCGGATGAATCGTTCTCAAGGATTTAGACCGCTTAAAAATACAGGTATTTGTCTTCCGATTATTAAATGTAAATCCTGTAATTTAATTTACAGCGACCCACTACCTATACCGAATGACATCCATGATCATTATGGAATTCCACCGGAAGATTATTGGGCAGATTGGTATTTTGAACCAAATCCCGATTATTTTAAATTTCAAATAAATAAAGCAAAGGAATTCATGACATCCACAGGTGAATTAAGAGCCTTGGACATTGGTTCAGGAATTGGGAAATGCATGATTGCTCTAAAAGAAAATGGGTTTGATGCATATGGATTGGAACCATCTGAACCCTTTCGCAATATGGCCATAAATAAAATGGGAGTTGATCCGGACCGTGTTGCGCACAAAATGATTGAGGATGTTGACTACCCTGGAAATCATTTCGATTTTGTTACATTCGGTGCTGTACTAGAACATCTTTACAATCCAGCAGAAAATTTACAAAAAGTAAATAAATGGCTCAAACCAGGAGGAATCGTGCATGCTGAAGTGCCTTCTTCTGAATGGTTGATTCCAAGATTCTATAATTTTTTCTATAAATTGATTGGTAGCAGCTTTACAAGTAATTTAAGCCCGATGCACGAACCTTTTCATTTGTTTGAATTCTCATTGAAATCTTTTGAGAGATTTGCGGAAAATAATAATTACGAAATTGCTTTTTACTACAGAACGCCGGGAAAAGTTTACTATTTCCCAGCATTCACACACAATTTCATGAAAATACTCATGATGAAAACTGGAACCGGTATGCAACTTTGTGTTTTTATGCGAAAATTAAATTAAACTTCCACTCTTAACTCATCACCCCTAACTCTTAACTATGAGTGACGTAATCAAAGTCGAAAATCTCTACAAACAATACCGTCTCGGGCAAGTAAGCACCGGATCTATTGCTCATGACTTAAACCGTTGGTGGCATACCGTTAGGGGAAAAGAAGATCCGTATGAGAAAATTACGGGCGTAAACAACCGAGAGGACAGTGGAACTAACGACTACGTATGGGCTTTACAAGACATTAATTTTTCAGTAAAACAAGGAGAAGTTTTGGGTATTATTGGAAGAAACGGTGCCGGAAAAAGTACACTTCTAAAAATACTTTCGAAAGTAACCTCTCCCACCAAAGGCAACATCAAAGTAAAAGGAAGAATTGCTTCTCTACTCGAGGTTGGAACAGGTTTTCACCCGGAATTGACTGGTAGAGAAAATATTTTCTTAAACGGAGCAATTCTCGGAATGACCAAATCTGAAATACGCTCCAAATTTGACGAAATCGTTGCTTTTTCTGGGGTAGAAAAATACATTGATACACCTGTAAAACGCTATTCCTCCGGGATGTACGTGCGTTTGGCATTTGCCGTAGCTGCTCACTTAGAACCCGAAATTCTTATTGTAGATGAAGTACTTGCTGTTGGAGATGCAGAGTTCCAAAAGAAATGCTTAGGAAAAATGAAAGACGTTTCAGGGGAAGGAAGAACAGTGCTTTTTGTGAGTCATAATATGCCAGCTGTTAAAAGTTTATGTCAAAAGTCATTAGTTTTAAACACTGGTGAAATAATTTACAATGGTAATTCTCAGATAGCAGTTGGGAAATATTTACAAAACGATGAGAATCTTTTTAACACAAAAAATAATGTAGTTTCAAAAGATAAATTAGATATCCCTTTTTTCGGAATTAAAAGTAAATCAAAAGAATACATTGATATCATTGAGCGTAATGACGAAATAGAATTTAATGTACAGTTAAATAATCAATATAAATTTGAAAAATTAGATATAACATTTAAAATTAAAGGGGATGAAGGTGTCTATTTCTTAACTACATCATCAAAGGGTTTAATTACCATTGAAAAAGGTTTTAATTCATTAATAATGACTACACCAAAAAACTTTTTCAATGATGGAATTTACTTTATAGATTTATTCATTGTTGTAAATGACCAATATTCAATCATTTATGAAAAAGATGTTTTAAGTTTTACAGTTTCTCCAGAAAATAAAGAAATGGGGACCTACATGGGAAGAGAATTAGGTTTTATTCTAACAGATTTTAAATGGACAAGACAATGATCCCTGTTACAAAATCTTTCCTTCCCCCTATTGAAGAATACATGCTACAAGTGCAACGTGCTTATGTCAATGAATGGCTGACGAATAGAGGAGAATTGGTTAGGGAACTAGAGCAAAAATTAACCGACTATTTAGAGCTTAAAGAGAGTAAAATATTATGTGTGAACAATGGTACATTTCCTTTGCAAATAGCACTTAAATTGTTAGGGAATTATGGAGAAATAATAACAACACCTTTTAGTTATGTTGCCACAACTTCAGCCATAGTTTGGGAAAATTGCACACCTGTTTTTGTTGATATTCATCCGGAATATTTAACCATTGACGAAACCTTAATTGAAGCAGCCATAACCGAGAAAACAACATGTATTTTGGCAACCCATGTATTCGGCAACCCATGTAATGTTGAAGAAATCGAGCGAATTGCCAAAAAGCACAATCTAAAAGTAATCTATGATGCAGCGCATTGTTTCGGTGTAAAATATAAAGGGAAAAGTATTTTTGATTTCGGTGACATAAGCACTTGTAGTTTCCACGCTACAAAACTATTTCATACCGGAGAAGGTGGGGCCATATTTTGTAAAGACTCTAACTTGTTTCACAAAATCTATTATAGTCATAATTTCGGACACAATGGACCACTCGATTTTCACGGATTAGGCATAAATGGAAAAATAAGTGAGTTGCAAGCAGCTATGGGGTTGGCTGTGATGCCTTACGTGGAAGAGATAATTGATTCGCGAGCAAAAGCTATTTCTCGATACAAAGAGCTACTTAAAATTGGTGTTTCATTAACTTTGTTTCCGGAAACAGAATGGAATAACAGTTATTTCCCAATTATATTTGAATCAGAAGCACAACTACTATACGTTGAGGAACAACTTAAAATAAAACTGGTGTCGCCAAGAAGATATTTTTATCCATCCCTTACCAATTTACCATATTTGAAAAACAATAACTGCCCAATTACAGATAATATTGCTTCTCGAATACTATGTTTACCCTTATATAAAGAAATTACAATGAAAGAGGTTGAATATGTGTGCTCTATCATTAACGAAACCTGTAAATCTATAAAATAAGTATGATTATCGTCGGTGCCAAGGGTTTTGCAAAAGAGTTACTAGAAATTGCACACCAACTTAACAAAACAGACAAACTTGTTTTTTTTGATAATTTGTCAAATGACCTTCCCAGTATGCTTTTCGGACAATTCCCCATTCTCCACAATAAGCAGGAGGTGTTAGAATATTTCAGAACCGTGGATAATCAATTTGTACTTGGTCTTGGAAATCCTTTAATGAGGAGGAAAATGTGCACACAATTTGAAACATGGGGAGGCGAAATTACCTCTCTGATTTCTCCCTATGCTCAAGTAGGTAGTTTCAATACAAATATTGAAGCAGGCACTTGTATTATGAGCGGTTCGATTATTACGAATGATATAAAAATCCGAGAAGGAGTTCTAATTAATTTAAACTGTACGGTTGGACACGATTCTTCTATTGGAAGTTATAGTGAATTATGTCCTGGTGTTCATATATCAGGGAATGTTATAATAGGCGAAAATTGCTTTATTGGTACAGGAGCTGTTATTCTACCGAACGTTGAACTCGGAAATAATGTAGTTGTTGGCGCGGGCTCGGTTGTAACGAAAAATGTGAAAGATAACTTAACAGTGAAAGGAATACCAGCAAAATAATAATAATTCTAATGAACATGGATGTAGTAGAACCAAAAGTAAGTGTAATTATGATCACCTATAATCACGAGATGTTTATTGCGGAGGCTATTGAAGGTGTACTTATGCAAGAAGTGGATTTCCCTATTGAACTGATAATTGCAGACGATTGCTCTCTAGATGGAACAGAAGCAATTGTGCAAAAATTCATCAAAGAACATCCGAAAGGTCATTGGATAAAATATACTAAGCACAAAACTAACAAAGGTATGATGCCTAATTTTATTTGGGCACTAGAAAAGGCTCAAGGGAATTACATCGCATTGTGTGAAGGAGATGATTATTGGACAGATCCCAATAAAATTGAGAAACAAGTCAAATTTCTTGAATTGAATAAAAAATATGTATTGATTAGTCACAATGTTAAAGCAGAAAAAAATGGTCAAATTATAAAAGGCGGTGCTATTTCATTCAATTGTAAAATAACACTTGATAACATTCTTAAGTACAATATGATTAATACGCTTTCTGTATTATTCTTAAATTGTTTAGATGAAAAAGACAGGATAAAATTATCTAAATATCAAATTGGTGATTGGCCGATATTTGCTTTTGTTTTGCAACAAGGTTGCGGTTTTTTGAGTACGGATTATAATGCAGTATATAGAATTCATAATGGCGGAGCTTGGTCGTCAAAAGATATAGAAAATGAAAAAAAATCAATTGAAATTGTACTAGATAATTTTAAACAAGATTTTAAGAAGAAAAGAAAATTGATTGATAAAACTATCTTTCTACTTAAAAACGATTACGTAAAGTACAGTAATTTATATTCACATTTGAATTTTTTTCAAAAAAATAAACTTATGAGAAAGATTTACAATAACGTTAAACATGTTATTTAATTCAATCGATTTTATATATTTCTTTATAATCGTAACCATTGGATTCTATGTCTTGCCACATCGTTTTCGTTGGTTTTTGCTTCTCGCAGCAAGTTGTTATTTTTATATGGCCTTTGTTCCATACTATATTCTAATTTTATTCTTAACTATTTTTATTGATTATTTTGCTGGTATTGCCATTTATAACCAAAAAATGCATTCGAACAAAAAAGTACTACTAATTATAAGTATCATCAGCAATATTGGAATTTTAGCTTTTTTTAAATACTATAATTTTTTCTTAGAAAATTTAATTCAATTATTTAATATATTTGGAGAAACTTGGCATCAACCACCTTATTTAAATGTTATATTACCGATTGGTTTATCTTTTCATACGTTCCAGGCATTAAGTTATACTATTGAAGTTTATCGGGGCAATCAGAAACCAGAAAAACATTTTGGAGTTTACGCTTTATATGTTTTATTCTATCCGCAATTAGTAGCCGGACCTATTGAAAGACCTCAGAATGTACTGCATCAGTTTCATGAGGTAAAGTTCTTCGAATGGGATAATCTCATAAGTGGAATAAAGTTAATGTTTTGGGGCTTATTTAAAAAAGTAGTAATTGCTGATCGCTTAGCCCCTTTCGTGAATACAGTCTATGAAAATCCGGCAGATTGGGTAGGATTTCCAATAATTATTGCGTTTATTTTCTTTTCAATCCAAATTTATTGTGATTTTTCCGGTTACTCAGACATCGCTTTAGGATCCGCTAGAACTATGGGATTTGATTTAATGACTAATTTTAGAAGACCCTATTTATCTAAGTCTATAACGGAATTTTGGTCGCGTTGGCATATTTCGTTGTCTACATGGTTCAGGGATTATGTCTACATTCCCTTAGGTGGAAATAGAGTGAAAAAATCAAGAATTTATTTGAATGTATTAATTGTATTTATGTTAAGTGGATTATGGCACGGAGCAAATTGGACATTTATCGTTTGGGGAGCATTTCATGGATTTACCATAATATTGGAAAGATTTTTAAAAATTGACACCTTAATGATTCATAATAATTTTGTTAATCTACTCAGAGTTATATTAGTTTTTACCCTCGTATCTTTAGCATGGGTGTTTTTTAGAGCCGATAATTTCAATGATGTCAGTCAGTTAATTTCATCTGCATTTCTAATAGATAAAACCCAAGTAGGATGGTATACGTTTGGGGATTACAAATATGAATTAATTCTTTCATTAATTAGTATTTTATTTTTAATAGGAGTTGAATTGAAATATGATTATTTGACTAACTTTTTATCAAGTTGCAATTTCGCTTTTCGGTCTGTGATCTACTTGTTTTTGATTTTAATGCTTTTATCTTTCGGTGCTTTTCATTCATCAGGAGAATTCATCTATTTTCAGTTTTAGGTTATGTGGAAATCAAGACTAGTAAAAGTAGGCCTATTTTTTATTATGGTTTGGGTTATTTTCCTCTCATTAGACTATTTTATTACTGATAAATTATCTACAGTTCAAACAAAGCAGAATTGGATTCTTAATTTGACAAATAAAAGTGTAGATTATATTGTAATTGGATCATCTAAATCAGAGCAAGGGGCAGATGTTACAACAATTTATAAAAATTCAAAATTAGATGGATTAAATTTATCTTGTAGCGGTTGTGGAATTGCAGAACAATTTTTATTGTTGAATGAATTTTTACAAAAAAACTATACGAAAAATGTATTGCTAATGGTTGATTTCACAACGTTTGACCCGAATCAATTTACTTACCCTTTTCATGACTATTTATACTTCCATAGATTTGGAGATACTGATGTTAGTAATGTAATATTTGATCAAACAAACGTTAAAAAATTCTTGATTTGGAAATATATACCTTTTGTAAGATACGCTGAGTTCAACAGTGAATTTAAAAGATTAATTTATAATGAAATAAAATTAGAAATAGATAATAGAGGATTTTCTAATCCAAAAAAAACTAAAGTTATCAATTCGCAAAGAACAAATAGTTTTGATAATCAATCAAATGGCATTCAGAAATATGATGAAATTAATCGGATGAAAATTGATGATCAAGCGAAAAATTATTTAAACAAAATCATAAATTTATGTGAAACAAAAAAAATAAAACTAATCCTTGCATCCTTTCCAGAATATACAAAAGGGTCGCCAAATTTTGAAATCAAAGTTCGTAATCCTTTGAGAAATTTAGTAAGGTTAATTGCTTTAGAAAATAATCTAAAATACTTAGATCTAACAGAATTAGAATTATGTCAAAATAAAAATAATTTTAATAATGATGGAGTTCACCTTAATTTAACGGGATTGACTTTACTTACCCCAATTTTAGAAAATTTACTTTTAAAGAATTTCGAAATAAATCAATGAATCGCCTTATATATCTTTTGTACAAAAGGAAAAAAAATGATTCAATAAAAATAATATATTCATTTATTACTTTTCAACTATTCATTTTGTTTTCAGGACTATTTGAGAAAATCAAACATCTCCTAAAAATAAATCCCTTCACGTCACCTCACTATCTTAAAAAAATTAAAATTATTGAAGTGCAGACTTACAATAATAAGCACCAAATAAAAAATTTCAACATACCCGTTCATAAGCTAGAATTAGTAGAATCAAAGGATGTTAGTTTATTCTTTAATTTATACAATGGTATTGTAGTAGAGGATTTTAAAATAAATAAAAAATCCTTACACAGAATTGCTGGAAATAATGCATTTACAATTTATAAGAACTACCCCATTACAATTTTTAAAAATTTGTTGGATGCTGATTTATCTGAAACAATAACAGTCGATGACAATCAAAAAATAGTTTTGTGTTATAATTGGTTTAATTATTACCATTTTATTACTGAAACAGTCTACAAAATCGTTTCAATTGAAGGCTACAAGGAATATACTTTTATATTTCCTGTTGAGATTAAAGGATATTCATTTGTGAATGAAATAATAAAAATACTTGAAATAAACTGTCTATTTCTTAATACGTTTAACAAAAGTGTATTCAAATTTCGAAAGTTATTTTTCGTCTCTGAAAAGCCATATTGTGAGGAATATGATAGTAATATCATTTCTGAAATAAGGCAAATTTTTCTATCGAGGTTAAATCTCAAAAAGTCAAAGAATTTAAAGTTATTTATTTCAAGAAAAAAAAATGAGCGAAGATCAATGCATAATATAGAAGAAATTGAGAATGTTTTTCGGAGTAAAGGTTTTGAAATTATCTATTCAGAGGATTATTCATTTCAGAGACAAGTTGAATTATTTCTCAATGCTGATTTTGTAGCAGCAATTCATGGTGCCGGTTTGACAAATATTTTATTTATGGAAGAAAAGTCTTCAATTCTTGAAATAATGCCTGATACACAAGGTTCAAATTCTCATGTTAGCGTTGTTTACCAATCGCTTGCAAAAGTTTTGAAATTAAATTATCACATGATTTTCTCAGATAAGTCAAAACAAGATTTTTATTCCGGGTTATTTACGTTAGATGGTTCAATACTTATTAAAAAACTAGATGAAATTGTCAGATAATAACTCACAACCATTGATTTCTATTATAATGCCTGCATACAACTGCGAGCAATATATAGAATATTCGATAAAGTCAATATTAAATCAAACTTACACCAATTGGGAATTATTGATTGCTGATGATGCTTCAAGAGATAAGACAAAAAAAATAATTGATAATTATTCCGATCCTAGAATTAGGAAATTTCATAATACTACTAATTTGGGTTATCTAAAGACATGTAATAAGTTGTTTGAATTAGCTACCGGAGAATTCATTGCCTTTCAGGATGCTGATGATCTCTCTGACCCTTCAAGATTAGAAATTCAACTAAATTATTTGACTCAAAATAATTTAAAAATTTGTGGTACAAATTTAATTGGAATAGATACTGATGGAAATGAATTATATTGCTCAAATTATCCTGAAAATCATGATTTGATTGTTGATAGTCTTTTTTCATCAAGCTACTATTTTATACCGAATTCGTTTTTATTTCATAAATCAATTTACTTGGAAATTGGCGGTTATAATGATTTTTTTGATAGAATAGGGGCTGAAGATTATTATTGGACATATTTGATATCAGAAAAATATCAATTATTAAACATGAAATCAGCTCTCTATTATTATAGATTCAATCCGAATTCAGTTTCAGGTAATTTGTCAGACAATCCTAAAAAATTATATAGTGGGAAAATGGTAAATCATCTTATAAACCAAAGATTAATGACGGGTAAAGATGATCTTGAAGATGGAAATGAATATCTTGTTCAGGAACTTATGGATAGTTACATTAAACCCCATTTGGAAAATAAATCAGAATTTTACAGCAAAATGGCAACTAAATATTTCTATGAAGGTCAAAAAAAGAGAGCATTAATTTTATCCTTAAAAAGTATTTTTGTCAATCCATTAAATACTACAAGCTATAGAGATTTTTTACATTATTTAAGAAAATAAATCTCAAATAGGATTAATTAAAAAGAAATAAAAATTAATACTTAAAAAAAAATATGAAAACATTAATTAAATTACCATTTACTTTATTAATAAGATATTACTATAAATTATTCCCTAAACGTTATAGAATTGATAAATGGAAAAGAGAAGGAAAACCAGCTCCCCCACCGCGAGAAATTAAAGTAAAAACTATTCTTAAGTATGCAAAAAAATATAATGTAAATATATTTGTTGAAACAGGAACATTTCTAGGAGACACAACAAATGATGTATCTCAATTTTTTAAAAAATTATATTCAATTGAACTTGATAAAGATTTATTTGCAAGAGCTAGAAGCCGATTCGAAAATTTTAAAAATATTTGTTTAATAAATGGAGATAGCGGAGAACAATTAGGTTTACTTCTTGAAGAGAATAATAAAATTAAAGAAAAAACTCTATTTTGGTTGGACGGGCATTATTCAGAGGGAATAACAGCTAGAGGAGAATTAATTACCCCAATTATTAAGGAATTAATAGCCATATATAATCATAAAATTAAAAATAATATTGATCATGTAGTTTTAATTGATGATGCTCATTTATTTAATGGAACAGATGATTATCCAACAATTGAATTTATGAAGAAACAAAAAGAAAATTTCTTTCCCGATTATAATTTCCATATTGAAAATAACATTATAATATTTAGTAGTAATTAATTCATTTTAAGTGTTTATTTTCATTTCCTTTTTAAGATTATTTCAAATTAAATAATGGTTTCGAACAATTTTATAATTATCAAAATGACAGACGGCCTAGGAAACCAGTTATTTCAATATGCACTTTCTCGTTCTTTGTCATTAAAAGGAAACAATGTTCACATAGATGTTAGTTGGTTTGATTCAATTGAAGACCGTTATACAAAAAGAGAATTTTCGTTGAATAAATTCAAATCGAAATATATAATTGCTGATTCGAAAATCATTCAACAAACTAAAACACCCGAATTTCCAATACTTTTAAATTCAATATATTGGAGAACACAGATTTTTATTCCTTATTATAAAAAAAGATATTTTAGAGAACAAAATCAGGGATACGACAAGAATGTTTTCAATTGTAACAGGAACTGTTACTTGGTTGGATTTTGGCAATCCTATCTGTACTTTGATTCAATAAGAAATGAATTATTGCATGAAATAACTCTAAAACAGGAAAGTAGTACATTTCAATTGCTTTTCAAAGAAATATTAAGTAAAAAGAAAAGTATCGCGATTCACGTTAGAAGGGGTGACTACACTAATAAAGACTCTGCTCACTTAATAATCACTAATGAATTTTATAAAAACGCAATCGATTATATTAAAAGTGTCTTGGGATCAGAAAATCACTTCTATTTCTTTTCAGATGATTTGAAGTATATTGAGCAACAGGATTATTTCAGGTATTGTGAAAACAAAACTTTAGTTTCAGGATTTGATGCGACAGAAGATCTAATGCTTATAAAGGCATGCAGTCACCAAATCATTTCAAACAGTACGTTCAGTTGGTGGGGCGCCTGGCTCAACGAGAACCCAAAGAAGATTATTATTGCACCTAAAACTTGGATGAAAGAGCAAGAAAAAGAAAATAACGACTTAATTCCTGATGATTGGATAAAACTATGAATTTGGTATCTATTTTAATGCCTGTTTACAATGCCGAAAAGCATTTAGCAGAGGCTATTGAAAGCATTTTAAATCAAAGTTTTACCGATTTCGAATTTTTAATTATTAACGATGGATCGACTGATAGATCTGAAGACATCATTTTAAGTTTCTCAGATCCTCGTATTCGCTACATTAAGAATGAAAGCAATTTAAAACTCATTAAAATACTAAATAAAGGGATACAACTTTGTACCGGGAAATATATTGTTCGGATGGATGCAGATGATATTAGTCATCCTGAACGAATTCAAAAGCAAGTTGAGTTTATGGAATCAAATCCTGAAATTGGCATTTGTGGATCCTGGTTTGAAACATTTGGAAATGTTGAAAATAAAGTAGTTAAATACAAGGAATCACACGATGAAATAATGACTAGGATGCTTTATCAATGTCATTTTTGTCATCCATCAATCATTATCCGAAGTGAAATATTTGAAGATTCAGAAATGTATTTTGATGAAAATTATCCGCATGCTGAAGATTATGATTTCTATCTGAAAGCATCAAAAAAATGGAAATTTCACAATTTGCAAGAAGTGCTTTTGAAGTATCGTATTCACGGCGAAAGTGTATCCAATAAAAACAGATCTATTCAAATCGAAAATTCATTAAAAATAAAAAAAAGATTTTTCTCAGAACTAAATACCATTGCATCAAACGAGGAGTTGGAATCATACGAGGCCTTAAACTATCAAGACTATGATAACGTGAAATTGGATTCTGAAAAATTACAACTTTTACTTGAATTACTTAGGATTGGAAATAAGGCAAAGGAGAGAATAAATGAAAATTATTTTGAAAATCATTTACAAGATCTTTGGTTAAACTTCTGCTATCAGAAATCAAATTATAAAACGTACATAAAAAGTAATGAACTATCCTCAGCAAATAAATTGAAAGAGCTGAGTAAAATAAAATGGAAAATTAAATCATTAGTAAAAAATTGAAAAATCCATTTTTCTCTATTGTTATTCCAACCTATAATCGGGTGAATTTGCTTTCAAAAGCGATTGATAGTGTATTTGCTCAAACATACGCTGATTGGGAGTTAGTTATTGTAGACGATGGTTCCACTGATTCAACACGAGAATTGGTCTATGGATATTGCAAAAAAGATCCACGCATTCATTATTTATATCAAGATAACGCCGAACGTTCACTCGCAAGAAATAATGGAATTGATAATGCTATAGGTGAATTTATTTGTTTTTTGGATAGTGACGATTACTACGCACCTAATAGATTGGAAAACATCTCAACTTATTTGAAAAATCAATCCAATATAAAGTCCTTTTACTATACGGCAATCACCTATGATTATGGAATTAAACTTGAGGAGAGACCAGAACGAAAAAGACAGCCTGATGAAAATGTCTTTGAATTTATTGTTCAAGCTATTATTGGTACACCACAAGTAATTATAGCAAGAGATTTTTTAATAAAGGAGCGTTTCGATCCTCGTTGGAGAATCGGAGAAGATATGGAACTTTGGTTGCGATTGGCAAAAATTGAAGAACCCAAATATATTCCTAATGAGGCTTCTGTAATTGCAACAGAACATGAAGATAGGAGCGTGAATTTAAAAAGATTCAATTCAGGTTTTGAACAACTTACGCTATTAAAAAATATTTTTAATTCGAATCATTCTGGAAATCTGATAAGTGCGCGAATAAAAAGAAATACGAAATCAAATTGTTATTTTACAATTTTTAAATTTTGGTTTTACAAGCAAAATCGATTACAATGTTTAAGATACATTATTTTATGCATTGTAACGAACATTCAATCAGAACAATTGAAATTCAGGTTAAATTTATTGATTCGAATTTTTACATTTCAATCGTATGATAGAATAAATAAATTACTTGAATAAGTAAAAAAGTTGAATTCCATTTTTAAAATCTTAAATATTCCCTTTAATTATTGTATATGAAACATCTACTTTTTAAATTCATCATATTTTTCTGGAAAATTTCTCCTTTCAAGAAAACTCTTTCGTCATTAATTAAAAAACAACCCGGAATTATGAGGAAATTATATCAGGATCTGAGAATTAAAGGAAAAATGAATGTTTCTATTTCAAAAACATCATTTCAACTATTTAATCCTGGGAATACAACTATTGAAAACGAAATTTTTTGGAAAGGAATTCTTGGCTGGGAAAAAACTTCTATGGAAATATGGATTGAATTATGTAAGAAGTCAAAAAATATTTTAGATATAGGTGCAAATAGCGGGATTTTTTCCATTGTTGCAGGTGCAGTAAATCCTAATTCTGAAATATTTGCATTCGAACCTGTAAAAAGAACAGCAGAAATTTTCAAGAGAAATCTTGATCTAAATCCCGATTTTAAAATAAAATTAATTGAAAAAGCAGTCTCGAATAATGCAGGGAAATTCATGTTTTACGATGTTTCTACTGATACTCAATATAGTGCTTCGCTTAATCCTCAAATGCTTTCATCAATTGAAAATAGAATTTCATATGAGGTAGATACGATTACACTAGACGCTTTTTCAGAAATTAAAGGTAAGCAGATAGACCTTATTAAATTAGATGTGGAAATGCATGAACCGGAAGCTATTGAAGGAATGATTGAGTTAATTAAGATAAATAAACCAACGTTCTTGATGGAAATATTAACGGATGAAATTGCGAATAAAATTCAAAAAATGTTTTCCGAATTTGATTATTTATGTTATTCCTTAGATGAAGAAAATAAACCTAAGTTCCTCAATGAGATTGGCAAGTCCGATTTCCACAATATTCTACTAATTGATAGAAATAAAATAGAAATATTGAAGAATTATTTAAACTGATTTAAGCTGAATAGAAACATTTTATTATTTACAACTGATTTCCCGCCAAGTCATGGTGGGGGCATTTGTACCCATTCTGCTTTTTTGGTTGAAATATTAAGACCCTTAGGTTGGGAGTTTAATGTGCTTTGTGAATACTACATTAATTCTAGTGATGATGAAATCAAAAAATACGCTATAGAGAATGACATAAAAATCAAAAAGTTAAAACCTGCCCCTTCCTTTTTTCTTTTATTGAAAAAAATTTGGTTTTGTTACAGATATACAAAAAAATACAAACCTGAAATATTAATTGGAACTGGTAGACATCCGACTTGGTATGCCGCTATTATATCAAAAATAACCGGAATACCTTTAGTTACAATTGGTCATGGTACCGAATTTACACAACAAACTTCCAAAAAAGATTCCAAATGGAATAGATTGGCTTATGGTCAATCGAGTCTGTTGATTGCAATAAGTGAGTTTACAAAAAAAACAATCGTAAACTGTGGAATAAAACCAAAAAAAATGGTGGTAATTCACAATGCAGCGAATGAAAATGAGTTCAAAATTCTGAATCCTGTAATAGTAGATGAGTTTAAAATAAAAAATGGATTACATAATAAAAAAGTAATTTTAGCAACAGGCTCTATTTCAGAAAGAAAAGGACAAAAAGTTGTCATAAAAGCACTACCCAAAATTTTACAAGAAATACCAAATGTAGTTTTCGTAGCTATTGGAATTCCTTCATTAAAAGAAGAAATGTTGATTCTTACTAAAGAACTTCAAGTTGAAGATAAAGTTGTATTTCCAGGTAAGATTGATCAGAAAGAGCTATTACTTTGGCTTAATGCGTGCGATTTATTTACGATGACAAGTGTAAATAACAATGGCGACTATGAAGGATTTGGTATTGCAGTTCTTGAGGCTGCCCTGTGTGGAAAAACAGCATTGGTTTCTAATAATGGCGGATTACCAGAGGCAGTTATTCATAATCATACCGGAATAGTTGTCCCAGAAAATGATATTGAGAAAACAGCAAGCGAAATCGTTAGGATTCTAAAAGATAAAAACCTTCTTTCGCATCTTTCAAAAAATGCTCTGAAAAATGCTTTGGAGTTCAATTCATATAAAGTTAAGGCCAAAGAATATCATTATGAACTTTTAAGTTTAATAAAATGATTTTAATTACTTTAATATTAAACTTTGGCCAAAAATTCAGTATTGCTGATTACACTATTTGTTTTTTTAGGATTATACATAAATGAAATAGAATTAAAAATTAAAAATTTTAATATACAGAATTCTAAAATCTAAATCTCAAGTATTATTTAAAATTGAAAACCCTGATTCTTCTCACTTCAGAATTCCCATACGGAAAAGGTGAAACATTTATTGAAAATGAATTTCCTTTTTTGTTGAATGGTTTTGAAGAAATTATCATTTTTTCAGAAAGTAACAAAGGTGAATCGCGTATAAATAATTCAAGTGTTCAAGTTCATTTAATGCAATCAATTAGTTGGAAATCAAGAATTAGTTCCTTATTCAATAAAGAATTTTATCGTGAACTAAACTATTTAAGAAAAAAAGCAAAATTTAATTTATCAACTTTTCGTTCAGCTTGGTACAGTTTGTCAAAAGCACTAACAATTTCAAAACAACTAGAAACAATTGATAAAAAGGAACCTGGAGTATTTTACAGTTATTGGTTAGACGAAAAATCACTTGCATTGTCATTTCTAAAGAAAAAAAGATCAAACATAAAAGTAGTTTCAAGGGGGCATGGTTGGGATATTTATGAGGATCGACATCCAAACAATTACTTGACTTATCGAAATTTATTGGCGGAAAATTTAGATTCGGTTTATACCATTTCAGAAAATGGCAATTCTTATTTGGTGAATCGATATCCTAGATTGAAGGAGAAACTACAAACTAGCCGCTTAGGAACAATGCCTTTATTATCTTTTAAAGAAAAATCTAATATTGGTTTGTTTCATATTCTTTCTATTTCATCTATCATTCCTTTGAAACGAGTAGATAAAATTCTTGATGTAGTGTCAAGTATTCCTAATCTTAAAATTAAATGGACTCACATCGGAAATGGTCCTGAATCTGAAAAAAATAAAATAAAAGATCTTGCCATCCAAAAATCCCAGTTAAATCAAAATTTTTCATTCGAGTTAATGGGCCATCTTACTAATTCGAAAGTAAGAGAATTATTAAGCACTAACTTTTTTGATTTCTTTATTAATTTAAGTGAAACAGAAGGAATTCCCGTTTCCATTATGGAAGCACAATCAGCAGGCATTCCTGTTCTTGCCACGGCAGTTGGCGGAACCCCAGAAATTGTAAATGATGAAAATGGAATTTTAGTAGACAAAGATGAAAATATTACTCAAAAAATCATAGACTATTTAAATTTACCCGAAGTAGAAAAACAAAAAAAACGTGAACTCTCCTACCAAAACTGGAAAGAAAATTACAACGCTGAAACAAACTATACCAACTTCATTCAAACCATTCTTAAACTATAATTCCAATAATAGTAAATCTATATTCTACTTCAAAATTCTAACCTCTGCATTCTAAATTCTAAATTATTTTGAAAATCCTAATCATATCCTATTTCTACCCCCCCGCTAATTTTGTTGGAGCCGAGAGGATTGCATCCTGGGTTAAATACCTTCCGGAACAGGGAATCTATCCAATAGTTGTAACTAGATTCTGGGAGAAAGATCAGAAAGACTTATTAAAAATTGAAAATACAGCAGGAACGATTGTTGAAAAACTAAATTCAGCTGAAATCCATCGTGTTTCGGAAAAACCGGGTTATAGAGACATACTTATAAAAAGAAATAAAGCCTCAATTCTTAGAAAAATGTTAAGCTTTATTCAATTGCTCTGTGATAACTTTGTTTTTACAAAATCTTCCTACTATCCCTTTTTTAACAAAGCCAAAACTATTTTGGAACAAAATCCCGAAATACAACATATTGTAATCAGTGGAACTCCTTTTCATTCATTTGCCATTGGTTACCATTTAAAAAGAATATTCCCCAATATCAATTGGTTCCCCGATTATCGGGATCAATGGACGACTCATCCTTATTCTAATTCGGGTGGGTTATTATCTTCCATTCTCTACCACATTGAAAAGAAAAATGAAAGGAAGTGGACAAATAATTGTAAAAATTTCATTACTGTTTCCGAAAATTGGAAGGAAAACATTAGTGAATTTATCCATAAAGAGGGATATGTTGTAAAAAATGGATTTGACTTTGAAATAGAAAAAATTCATTCAAAATTTATTCCTCAAAAATCTGGTAGTCTAGTGATTTCCTATATAGGCACTTTGTACCCCTACCAAAACATCGAAGATTTTATTAAGGTGGTGCAAGAACTCATTTTATCAAATAAACGTAAAATCAAACTTAATTTTGTTGGTTGCGAGATTATTCCAAAGCAGAAACATCGAATCGAAAAATTGACTAAAGCCATTTCACAACACGTTCAAATTTTGCCAAGAATGCCAAAAACCGAATTGCGAGATATTTATCAAGAATCGGACTTATTACTGGTTACTAGTTTTGAAAATATGAAAGGATGGTATCCGGTAAAACTTTTCGATTACGCGACCAAGGGCATACCTATTTTATTGTTTCCATCAGATAAAGACGTTTTGGATGAATTTATTAAACAAACAAAAACTGGAATATCAATATTAAATTCAAATTCCTTGTATCATTTTCTTGATTCTATATTTGAGTCCAAATATAGAATCAATTTTGAAATGGATAATTATGAAATTAATCATTATTCCCGTTTTTCTCAAACAAGAATTTTGGCTAAATTATTCAAATAAATTAACTTTAAAGTTAAGAGAATGAATGTTGAATGTTAAATACATTTTTAAAAGTTGCTTTGAAGTTGAAAATTAAATATATATTGTTCGGTTTTGTTTTAGCTCATAATATGTTGCTAGGACAATCATTTACAACATATTATCCTAACTATAATGCCATATTAATTACCCAACAACCAACATTTAAGTGGAATGAATTCCCTCAAGCTGAAAATTATATTTTGGAAATTAGTCAAAATTCAAATTTTACAACTGGAGTAATTTCAATTTCTACCTCGAACAATGAATACCCGTATTCAGGTATTCTTCCATATGCCGATTGGTTCTGGAGAGTGAAAGCAATAAGTGGGAGTGATACCTTACTTTCGAACACATCCAAGTTTAGCGTTTTTAATCCAAATTTGATAAACGAAACAGCTTTGTGGTTGAGTTCTGATAATGGTGTCAATTTAGATATTAATGGTAAAATTTCCTCTTGGCAAGATCAAAGTAACAATGGTTATAATTTTAATCAAACAGTTGATTCAAGGAGACCAACTTTGGTGAATAATTCTTTAAATGGATTACCGGGTATTCAATTTGCTGGAAATCAGTTTTTAAATGGAGGTGATATATTAGACCTTGGCATGAACAGCAGAACTTATTTTGCAATTGCTAAGATAAATGGTCAAAATATGTCAGTTTTTGCGAAAGCAAAAGCATGTTATTGTAATGATAGGTACGCCTTGGTAACAGACGGAAATAATACCGCATTTATTTCACAGCAAGCATTAGAATATCATGTGTATAGTTCAGGAGTTAATACTTCTTTTTGTAATTATCTAATCAAACAAGATCGACAAATTAACAAGACATTTTTATATCGAAACAACAATGATTTGGGAAATAACTTCTTAACGCCGAACTATAATCAAAATTCAACTTATAGGCTATTAATTGGAGGTTACAACAATGCCAATGACGATGGAGAACTTTTATTTCTAAATGGTGTAATTAATGAAATTATTTTCATCAACACTGTAGATTCAATCAAGATTGCAAAAGTATCAGGATACCTATCGGAAAAATATGCAAAACCAATGGTAAATTTAGGTGCAGACACCACTTTCATCACTGGATTATGTAATGTGAATATTACTGCACCTACAGGTTACTCCAGCTACCAATGGAACACGGGTGCCACAAGTCAAACAATATCTATTAACAATCCAGGAAATTATTGGGTTCGCGCAACGGATATTTTTGGAAGAATTTCTTTTGATACGATTCTAGTGAAAAGACCCGTTTATGATAGCATTTTACTTATAAATCAGGTCATTTGCGATGGTCAAAGCCTATCACTAAATGCATTTATTCCGAGCGGAAATTATTCATTCGTTCAATGGAGTGATGGAAGTACTTCACCAAATAGAGTAATTAATTCGGCTCAAAACTTGTCATACACATTAGTAGATAACAATGGTTGTCAGCGCACTTCCAATATTGCTGCTTACACAATTGACTCCAGTTTAATCCACATCACCCTCGGCGCAGATACAAACCTCTGCTCCGGAAACACCATCCAATTACAAAACACACCCGCCAACATTACGCAATACGATTGGAATACGGGGAATACCCAAGCCTCACAAATCATTGATACTTCCGGGCTTTATATGTTAGAAGTTACAAACAGCAACAATTGCTCAAATAGAGATACCATTCAGGTTAACGTAATCGGTACTTCTCCAACGCTGAATTATTCTTTTCCTTCAAGCATTTGCCAATTTTCAGAAGGTCAATTTAACGATAGTAGCGAAGTTCCAAATGGCAATGGTACCATAAACAATAAAACATGGTCCATCAGCGAGGGTTCTAACTTTTCTGGTAGTTCAGGTACTTTTGCCTTAGATACTGCTGGCACATTCAACGTCACGCTCCTAGTAGAAACGGAAGAGGGATGTAGTAGTTCTGCTACTTTCCCACTCACCGTTCATCCAAAACCCATTCTATCCTTCACCACCCAAAACTATTGTCCATACGAGGCCGTAGAATTTACACCAACCAATTCTGCACTCGCAATTCTGAGTTCGCAATTTTGGCAATTTGGTGACAACAACACAAGTAACAGCCCAAACCCAACTCACGTCTTTGGATCCACAGGCACATATAACGTTTCCCTTCAAGCAGAAGACATCAACGGCTGCCGAGATACGGTAATGCAAGCAGTTTACATTCAACCGGCACCGGTAGCAGCGTTTTCATTCAATAATACCTGCGAAGAAACAGCAGTGAATTTTGTAAATAACAGCAACATTGCTGATACGTTTAATATTACCACCAACACTTGGTCCTACGGAGATGGAACGCAAGCTATTAATCCAAGTATTCAGAAAATATACGCCGATGCAGATACTTTTGATGTTCAATTAATCGTTACTGCCAACAATGGGTGTCAAGATACATCCATGCAAAGCATCATTATTTATCCGCGCCCCACATTGGGTTGGCAAGTGGGTCCTGCCTGTAAAAACACCTGGACAACCTTTGAAAACCTGAGTTCCGTTTCCGTTGGTAGCATCGCCCAAACAGATTGGTTAGTAAATCTTCAATATCCGCTAGAAGGAACAAGTTCGGCGTATAAGTTCGTCACCACGGGTGTACAATACTTGAACTTAACTTCCACTTCCGATCAAGGTTGTACCACAGATACGCTCATCATTGTCAACGTTCAACCTGAAATCAATGCCGCTTATTCGGTAAGTCCAACAACGGTGGTAGCAGGAGCACCGGTCGTTTTCACAAACAACAGCTTAGGTGGAAATTCCTACGAATGGAACCTCGGAAACGGCAACATCATCCAAACCACGGTTGCTGAGCCTGTAGAAGAAATGGGGTTTGCTTCTTCCTTCATTGGAGATAGCGTCTTAACCTACCTCGCCATTCAAAACGCAATAGGCTGTAAAGACACTGCTTACCAATATGTGAAAGTCAACGAGCCACGCATCGATTTGGCAATCAATCAATTGTTTGTACAAGACATCAACGGTTTCTACAAAGTAGGAGTAGAGCTTCGCAACTTAGGTTTTGTTGAAATCACCCAAACGGATTTATTATTGAAATTGTACAATTCATCCCCAATCCTCGAAACCGAAACGGAATCCCTAGCGCCGGGTGAAAGCAGAATTTATTTATTCAACGCCAACCCATCGGCTTTCGTTTCTACACAAGACAATGAAATCAGCTATTTGTGTGTGGAAGCCACATCCTACAACGATTACCAACTCATCGAAACGGAATTAAGCAACAACATCTCTTGCCTCAACACCGAGGGAGGTAACTTTGTATTATTGCCTGTTTATCCCAACCCAACCAACGATGACATTACTTACTCATTAATCGTTTCACAAGAATCTACTTTTACCACGTCCTTAACGGACGAAACCGGTCGCATCGTGCAATCTAGCACCGAGCTCTTCGCTTCCGGTCTTCACACGCCAACTCTTTCAATGCGCAATCTCCGCGCGGGCGTGTATTATTTCCAAATTTCCGATGGAGTCACTTCCAAAACAGTGAAGGTTTTAAAGAATTAAGCATTCTTCCCTCCTTGAGGAGGGATAAAGGGAGGTGACGCACAGATAGTTTTTGATTTTTTTACATGTAATTAATCATCCCCCTCGATCCCCTTTCCAAGAGGGAGGCTGATTTTCTTCCTCCCTTGAGGGAGGATAAAGGAGGGTGATCTATTATTTTTAATCCATTAATAACCATCATCCCCCTCGATCCCCCTTCCAAGGGGGAGGTTGATTTTCTTCCTCCCTTTGAGGGAGGACTGAGGAGGGTGACCTAGTATTTATAATCATTTATGGTTATCACCCCACTAATTCTCCCCTCAAGGGGAGATATTCATTTTTCTTCCTCCGTTAAGGGAGGATCAAGGAGGGCGACATTTGAGTAATCTTAGTCAGAGTCGTCAGACTTCAAAGGGGGAGGTCAATTTTCTTTCAAACAAAATATAGCGTAATCAACTCGTTCTTTTACTGCCCCAATATTTTGGATTACTTCCCCTTCACTAAATCTTAAGAAAACATATCCTAAACTTTCCAGTTTTTGTTGACGATAGAAGTCGTAATCTGCTTTGTTTTTATGTGATGAACCATCAATTTCTATTATCAGCCCTAGTTCAGGGGCAAAAAAATCAACGATAAAATTATCGATTGGTCGTTGTCTTAAAAATCGCTCCCCTGTTTGTTTTCTCGAAAGGACTGCTTTCCAAATAAATTTTTCAGCTTTAGATACGGTTTGAGTTCTTAATTCACGAGCAAATTCTTTGAGATTTTTATTATAATGATTGTTTGAATACATATTTGAAGTTACGAAAAATTATCGTGGCAAGCAAGATGTTCATCATCCCCCTCGATCCCGTTTTCGAAGGTGGATACTGATTTTCTCCCTCCTTGCTTGTCTGCCGAACAAGGCAGAACGGAGGACTGAGAAGGATGACCTTTTATTTTTAATCCATTAATAGCCATCATCCCCCTCGATCCCCCTTCAAAGGGGGAGGCCGTTTTTCTTCCTCCCTGGGAGGGAGGACTGAGGAGGGTGACAAGTGAGTAATCTTAGTCAGAGTCGTCAGACCACGATTCCCCTCTGACGGAGTCTGATACTCGTCAGAGTCGTCAGACTTCAAAGGGGTAGGCCGTTATTCTTCCCCCTGTGCTTGTCTGCCGTTAAAGGCAGCAGTAGGAACAATTAGATGTGAATTTTATACAGTTTAATAATTGAAAGATCTAAAAAATACCTATATTTGGTGATTTTAATATTTAATTAAATATAATATTTGGTGATTTGAATCACTAAAAGTATATAATAATTGGTGATTATGATTAGGAGAATTATAAACCAAACCATTGGAAATAGAGTAAATAAAGGAAAAGCAATTATTCTACTCGGTCCAAGACAAGTTGGTAAAACGACTTTAATCAATGAATTTCTATCGAAACACGATTTTCTCTTTCTAAATGGAGATGACCGCGATGTTCAAGAGTTATTAGAAAATGCGGGAACCTCTAAACTCAAAGCAATAATTGGAAATTATAAGTTGGTTTTTATCGATGAAGCGCAACGCATTAAAAATATCGGAATTACTGCAAAATTAATAGTTGATCAGTTCAAAGAGGTTCAACTTTTCATCAGTGGATCTTCTGCCTTGGAGATAAATGATCATACACAAGAGTCGTTGACAGGGCGAAAATTTGAATATTTATTGTTTCCAATCAGTTGGGAGGAATTTGAAAGTCATGTCGGATATATGGAATCAAACGCTCAATTGGAGGAAAGATTGGTCTATGGTATGTATCCGGATGTCATTAATCAACGCCATGATGCTCGTGAAACACTCAAACAATTGACTTCGAGTTATTTGTATAAAGATATTCTTTCAATTACAGGGATCAAGAAACCTGATTTGCTTGATAAATTACTCAAAGCCTTGGCTCTTCAATTAGGAAGTGAAGTCTCATATAATGAACTATCAAAACTCTTAGAGGTGGATAAGGTTACGATCGCTAAGTACATAGATTTATTGGAGAAATTGTTCATTATCTTCAGGCTAAACAGTTTTAGTCGAAACCAACGAAACGAGATAAAACATAATCGTAAAATCTATTTTTATGACAACGGAATTCGCAACATAATCATTAATAACGTGAATCCTCTTGAATTGAGAACAGATAAAGGAGCACTTTGGGAGAATTTTTTGATTTCCGAACGAATTAAATTACAGCAATATCATCAACTTTATTCATCTAATTATTTCTGGCGAACGGTTCAAAAACAAGAAATTGATTTTGTTGAGGAGCGCAATGGACAAATTTATGCCTATGAATTTAAATGGAAAAAAAAACCCAAAGATAAAATTCCAGGAATCTTTTTAAAAGAATATAACGCAATAGAAAAGCTCATTGATAGAGAAAATTTCAGAGAATTTATTTTGCCTGATGAAAACTAGTTTTAATTCAAATTAAACCTATAAATTGATACAAATTATTTCCAAATTTCCGATGGAGTCACTTCCAAAACAGTGAAGCTTTTAAAGAATTAAGCATTCTTCCCTCCTTGAGGAGGGGTAAAGGGAGGTGACATAAGTGTAATTTTAGATTTTTTCAAATCTAATTCATCATCCCCCATGATCCCCCTTCAAAGGGGGAGGCTGATTTCCTTCCTCCTTGCTTGTCTGCCGAACAAGGCAGAAGGGGAGAGATTCATTTTTCTTCCTCCCTGGGAGGGAGGATCAAGGAGGGTGACTTATTATTTTTAATCAATTAATAGCTATCATCCCCATTGACGGAAGGCAAAATGGCCGTTCTTTACAATAACAAGCACAGTTTTCTTCAGAAAAGAGAAGAATATTTAATAGTGTTTGACAATCAAACAGTCAAAAACCGTTTGATTAAGTTCAACCCCTGTTGATGACTTTTTTCAGGATGGTACTGTACACCGAAAATGTTCTTTTTTTCAAAACCGGATACAAAGTTCTCTTCGTAGTTCGTGTAATGCACTACAATTTCATTATCAGTTAGAGGTTCGGCATGAAAGCTATGGACAAAGTAAAATTCATCGTTGTTTGTTTCCAATAATCGACTATTATTATTTACCTCAACTGTGTTCCAACCTATATGTGGCACTTTAAATAGTTCAGGATTACTCACCTTAAATCGCACAATTTTGGTGGGAATCCAACCGAGTCCTGGAGACATTCCTTCTTCACTAAACGCTGTCATCAATTGCATGCCTAGGCAAATTCCGAGAATCGGTTTTTCCTGATCTTTAACGAATGCATGTAAAGCGGGTAGAAGGCTTCTTTCTTCCAAGCGTTGCATGGCCATACCGAAATGTCCAACCCCAGGTAAAATCAAACGATCACATGTGGCAACTTCCTCCGGAGTATCGATGATTTTAAAATCGGAATGCAACAAATGCAATTTTCGTTGAATAGAATGTAGATTCCCCATACCGTAATTCACAATGCCTACCATAGCACAAAAATAGAAACAATTCCGATGCGTTAGTGACGCTAAGTTTTCGCTCTTGAAATGTAATTCATCTTGTCAAAAGTTCGGAGTAAACGAGTAACTTTAACCGCAATATGTACCGACCGAGAATTATTCCTGTGCTGCTATTGAAGAATAATGGATTAGTCAAATCTATTCAATTTAAAAACCATAAGTACATTGGTGACCCTATTAATGCTGTTCGTATTTATAACGAATTAGAGGCCGACGAGATCATATTTTTAGATATTGAAGCAACAAAAAATGGTCGTTGTGTGGATATTCAGCTGGTAAAGGACATTGGTGAAGAGGCGAATATGCCGTTTGGAGTTGGTGGTGGGATAAACTCGCTTTCACAAATCGAGAAACTAATCCATGCAGGAGCAGAAAAAGTAGTGATTTGCTCAGAAGCAATATACAGACCTGAATTCATTAAAGAAGCAAGTCAAGAATTTGGTTCCTCTACCATTGCAGTTTGTGTGGATGTTGGAAAATCATTCTTCGGTGCAACAAAACTATATAGTCATTCTGGAAGTAAAGCGCATGCGCTAGAACTTGAAAGCTTTGTAAAGAAAATGGAAGATTTTGGCGCTGGGGAATTAATCATTCAATCTATCGTTCAGGACGGCAAAATGTCGGGATACGATCATGCGATATCAATATCAGTAGCAAAGAATATAAGCATTCCTGTAACAGTTTTAGGAGGCGCAGGCTCAATGGAGGACATTAACTATCTTCACGTACAACACCCTTTCAACGGATACGCAGCGGGTTCACTATTTGTTTATCAAGGAAAGCATAGAGGCGTATTAATAAATTATCCTAGTCAAGAAATCAAGGTTAAGAGCACTACACGTTCCCATTGATTTGTTGTACCCGCCTAATTGACCTAAAATAAATTGCAGGTTATTTTTTTAATATCTAGCCTTACATTACATTTGCACAAAGTGCAGACCACGTACCAAATATGCCAACGTTGTTTAATGGATACAACAGATCCCATCATACGATTCAATGATGTTGGTATTTGTAACCATTGTTCTGAATATTTGAATGTGCGTGCTGCTCACAGCTACAAAGGAGAAGAGACAGATCTTCAGTTTAAAGCCTTAATAAACGAAATAAAATCAGGAAGTAATGGTCGTCAATACGATTGTGTTGTAGGATTAAGCGGAGGTATTGACAGTTCATACGTTGCCTATCTTGCAAAAAAAAATGGTCTGCGTGTATTGGGCGTTCACATGGATAATGGTTGGAATTCAGAAGAAGCAGTTCAAAACATTCGAAACATCGCTCAAATTCTAGGAATTGATTACGAAAGTTATGTGTTGGATTGGGAGGAATTCAAAGAAATACAATTGGCTTTTCTAAAAGCATCAGTTCCTGAAGCGGATACCCCAACAGATATTGCCATATTATCTTGTTTACACAAAGTTGCTCATAAGTATGGTGCCAAATACATTATCAGCGGAGGCAATTTTGCAACAGAAGGAATTTTACCCAAACATTGGCATTACAATGCAAAGGACCTAACCTATTTTAAACATATTCATAAAACCTTTGGAAAAGGGAAAATAATAACCTTTCCAACTTTCGGCTTTAGAAGCGAAATGTACTACAAGTTGGTGAAGAAAATCAAAATGGTTTATCTGTTGAATTATGTTTCTTACGATAAAGCTGAGGCCATCAAATTATTGGAAACAGAATTGAACTGGAAAAATTACGGCGGTAAGCACTATGAATCTAAATACACCGGATTTATTCAGTCTTATTACTTATTCAAAAAATTTAACATTGATTACCGTCGAGCGACTTTATCCTCTCAAATTTGTGCTGGTTCAATTTCCAGAGAAGAAGCCATCGAAATCTTAAAAACGAGTCCATTCAAGCAAGAAACTGTCGATCGGGAAATTGAATACATTGCCAAAAAGTTAGGAATTTCAGTTGATGAATTGAAGCAAATCATAGATCTTCCACCAAATTGGTACCACGACTATCCCAACGACGAAAAATGGCTGAATTACGTTTACAACACTTACCGTAAGGTCTTCAAAAAGGAAAAACTCGCTAGTTTTTAATAAAGTTCTACCTCAATACTACATTTTACATTCTAAACTCTCAGTTCTAAATTCTACATTCTCAATTTTCCACTCTCAATTCTCCACTCTCCACTCTCAACTCTACATTCTAAATTCACGTAAAAACTCTCTCACATCTCCACAAATCAATTGAACCTTCTCTATATCCATCTCCGCGTATAAAGGAAATCGTACCAAACCATCCGAAAAACGTTCTGAATTCGGCAAAGAAATGGCCTGATTTCGATCGAGATAATACTTCGACTGATGCAAGGCCTGGTAATGAAACGAAAGCTGAATGCCTTTTTTAGCCATGAAATGAATCAAATCAACTCGAGTTTCTTTTGAGTTACAGACTATAAAAAATCCATGACCATTTGATTTCGAATAACTTGGAGTTTTAGGAATATCAATTAAATGTGATTCAATTGTTTCAAATTCTTTAAAATACGCATTCCAAATCTCAAGTCTCTTGTTCTGAATTAAATCAAGATGTTCAAGTTGAGCGAATAAATAAGCAGCTGTTATCTCATTAGGCGCAAAAGAACCGCCAATGTCCACCCATTCATACTTGTCGACAGCGCCCTTTAGAAATTGCTTGCGATTGGTACCTTTGTCTCTGAGGATTTCTGCCCGTTCAATAAATTTTGAGTCATTCACTACCAATAATCCTCCTTCTCCGCAAGAAATATTCTTCGTTTCGTGAAAGGAAAAGGCAGCAAAATGTCCTAAACTTCCAATGTACTTGTTATCGTAGGTATTGTCTATTGACATCGCGGCATCTTCAATCACAAATAAATGATATTGATTTGCAATTTCCGTTATACGGTCCATGTCACAAGAAACTCCGGCATGGTGCATCGGAACAATCGCCTTGGTTTTGTGCGTAATTAGTTTTACCAGTTTTTCAGGATCTAAATTCGGAAATTCCACACACGTATCCACAAAAATGACTTTTCCACCCAATTTTTCAAATACATTGGCTGTAGAAACATAGGTATACGACGGCACGATGATTTCATCACCGGGCTTAATATCAATAAGTAAGGCTGCCATCTCGAGAGCCGTTGTACAAGAAGTTGTCAGTAAGGCACGCTTGAAATCATATCGCTCCTCAAAAAAACGTTCGCATTTCGACGTGAATTTCCCATTCGAAGCTATTTTTCCCGAAGCAATAACCTCTTGAATGTAAGAGTATTCATTCCCCGAGACATATGGCTTATTAAATGGAATCATTGCGAAAACGAATATACTTCAAAGTAACCAACTATTTTTATAGATTGGTCATGAAAGCTATAAATTCCTCTTTCTTATTTATCCCTAGCAAAAAAAATGCGTACATTCAATATAATATTGCTTTTTAAGGATATTATCTTTAATGAACTAAACCTATGAAATCAATCGTCTTTTTATTTGTTCTTTTTACAACTGCGACCATTTTCGGTCAGCAACACAGGTATTGGGAGCAAAATTCACAATTTTATGCGAAAAACTTTAGCACTACTTTAGACGGTGGTTTTATTGTTTCGGGTTATGCAACAACCCAATTCGGTCAAAACGATTACGTGATCAGTTTCGTTTGCTACAGCGATTCATCAGGACAAAATCATTGGGAAAAGTTGTACACTAACTTTGCTGATACCTTTTCTTTTGAAACGGTAGCGCAGTTGCCGGATGCTAGTTTTATTGTTGGTGGTAAACAATTTAATCCCATAACCAATCAATTAGGAGGAGCTTTATTGAAATTAGATTCTCAAGGAAATGAAATTTGGAAAAAATCCATTTCTGATAGTTCAGGAGCTGATATTGTTATATCCGATCTGTTAATTGATTCGGACACTTCATTTTTTCTGGTTATGAAAAAAACGGGAACAGCAGATGGAAACGGCGTCATATTAATGGATACCTCAGGTAGCATCATTTGGCAGAAAAGTTTTGAAATATTCGGAACGGACCAATTGGAAATTAATGCACTTAAATTAGGGGCTGATAAGTCTATTTTTATCACAGGGAGTCTCTTTTCCGGAAATAATCAAGCAGGTGTTTTGATGCGTTTAGATTCTTTAGGAAATGTGCTTTGGATGAAAAAAAATGCGCACCCCAATTCAAATTTCACGGATCTTCTTATTGATAACAATCACTTGTTCTGTAGAAATTCTACCACAAACCTCGGTGATGTAATCCTCAGTTCGTTTGATTACAATGGCAACCACCTTTGGAGTGTGAATGTATGGGAAGTTGATGTCACTTCTTTTCCTTTAGAATTGAGTAGGAGAAAACTATCATTTGATAGTGACTCGAACCTAATTACGCATTGTTCTAATAATTCCTATAGTATTTTCAGTCGTTTTTCTCGAGAAGGGACCTACATCGATGCACTTGCTGGATTAGGTGTATCGCAAGGAATAGAATTTTATCCAAATGGCTCTTGCGCATTTTTAATGAGTGGTCCGTCTATTGGGCTGAAAAGTATGGAAATATACAATAGACATTTTGCTGTTACGCGAAGTGAAAATTTTAATTCATTTCCCAATAACTGCTTTTGGGAATACCAAATCCAATATTCGCAAATTTCCGATAGTACCACTTCAATTAGTGTCATTCCTAGTTCAATTTATTCTGTTTCAAATGCCATGATGGAGAATGTTTCTGCTTTTATATCCATTGATAACAGTTGTGTTGATTTTATTGGGAGCATTAATGAAAATGTGTACGATGACTTTGAAATTTACCCAAATCCCACGAACGGAAATATTCATTTGACCTTCCATGCAGAAGGGGATCTACCAAGAAGAGGATATTTGATGGACGCACTTGGAAATGAAGTATTGAATTTTGAAATCAATTCTTCAGAAAAAATAGTTGACCTTTCCATTATTCAGGCTGGGATCTATTGGCTAAAAATTGGTGACGCATCAAAGAGACTCATAATTCGCTAGATCAATTTGATGGGTATTACAAAATCCTTAGGAATTACCTAATTTTGCACTTATGTCTTTTTCAAACGATACGATTTGCGCCTTGGCGACTGCAAATGGAGTAGGAGCCATCTCAATAATTCGCATTTCAGGAAAAGATGCAATTAAACAGGTGAATTTATGTTTTACAAAAGACGTTTCAAGAGTTCCTTCACATAGCGTACATTTTGGTAATTTTTACTTTGAAAATGAAGTAATTGACGAAGTATTAGTTTCTGTTTTTGCCCATGGAAAGAGTTTTACTGGTGAAGAATCGGTGGAAATTTCGTGTCATGGTTCACCATTTATTCAACAACAAATATTAAGAGCACTTATATCTGTAGGCTGCCGTATCGCAGAACCAGGAGAATTCACACAGCGCGCATTTCTTAATGGCAAATTGGACTTATCACAAGCGGAAGCTGTCTCCGACTTGATAGCCTCACAAACCAAAGCCATGCACCAAATGGCGCTGAGTCAGCTAAAAGGTAAGTTTTCCAATGATCTTCAGCAATTGCGGGAACAGCTCATTCATTTCGCTAGTTTAATTGAATTGGAATTGGATTTTGCAGAAGAAGATGTGGAATTTGCCGACCGAACGGCGTTAACCAGTCTTATCAACGAGGTTTTAGCGAAAATTCGAAGACTAATACAATCCTTTGAATTGGGGAATGCCCTCAAACAAGGAGTTCCTGTGGCTATTGTGGGAGCACCGAATACGGGAAAAAGTACATTGTTGAATCAATTACTTGGAGAGGATCGTGCGATAGTTAGTGACATTGCGGGAACCACACGTGATGTAATTGAAGAAGTTTTGGTAATCGATGGTATTACGTTTCGCTTAATCGACACTGCAGGTATTCGTGAGACAAAAGAAAAGATTGAAGCGATGGGAATCGAACGTTCTAAGCAAAAGATTGAACAGTCGCAACTGGTTATTTGTCTAGCGGATGGTTCACGGGCAGAAGAGGTGGAACAGGCCGCTCATTGGACAGCTACATTACAACTTCAATTTCCAGATAAAAAGATGTTTTTTGTGGTGAACAAACAAGACATTGCAGCTTCAACACCTTCATGTGATTACATCATCAGTGCAAAAACAGGGGAAGGATTAGATGCGCTGAAATCGGCATTAGTGGAAGCGATAAAACAAGATTTTGATTTTGCTAACGATACCATTATTTCCAATTCAAGACACTTGGAGGCTTTGCAACTTACCAATAACTATCTAAGTGCGGCGCAACAAGGTTTAATTCAAAACATTCCTGCAGATTTGATCGCAATGGACATCCGCGCTGCCATGCGTTCGTTAGGAAACATCACGGGCCAAATAGAAGTAGATACCGATATTTTGGGTAATATCTTCAGCAAGTTTTGTATAGGGAAGTGAGTATTATATTTATTAAGATTAATCATGATTCATGATTATACTGTTTACACTTTAATGTAAAAAGTTAACTTTTTGGGTCAATTTAAAATACATTATTGAGAATTAAAAACTTTCTTCAGTTAATTGACATAACTTTGTACGATAACGAATAACTGCGGGATTTGAAAAGTTTTTTACTAATGTTAAGACCAACTAACTGGATAAAAAATGGGTTCATTGCATTTCCTTTAGTCTTTTCTCATAATCTTTTTAATCAGGAAAAATTTAGTGCCGTATTGATTTCTATTATGGCATTCTCGTTATTAAGTTCAACTGTCTATATTATAAATGATTTGATCGATAAGGAGGCAGATAAATTACATGATAGAAAATCGAAAAGACCAATCGCCTCTGGAGAGATTTCTTATTTTACCGCATCATTATCGGCATCATTTCTAGGGTTACTTGCATTTTCAATTATATTTTGTTTTAATAATGTCACTACAATATTTGTTTTCATTCTGTATTTCGTATTAAACCTATTGTATTGTTTTTGGTTAAAGAGAATAAACTTGATAGAATCTTTTGTGATACCTTTCAATTTTATATTGAGAATTTTGGTAGGTTGTTTCAGTATTTTAGTAGTACCATCTTCTTGGATATTGGCTGTTACCTTCTTTGTCTCGTTGTTTTTAACTTTTATCAAAAGAAAGTCGGAGTTACAGGTCGTTGATTTTGATTCACACAAACATCGGGAGGTTCTGTCTAGTTATACTGCGGAATTATTGAATATTTATATTTTCATTTGTGCAACCATAACAGTTGTGACTTATATGCTTTACACATTAGAAAGCCCTTCCTTGAATACTGTTTCATCAAATAGATTATTTTACACTACTCCATTAGTTTTATTGGGATTGTTACGATTTTTACAGTTGAGTTTTAACGGTACTTACGCAAAAGAAGGAGATCCAACAGTACTTATTTTCAAGGATAGATTCTTACAATCCATTTTTTCAGTCTGGATTCTTTTGATTATTGGGTTTTTATATTTCTAAAGAATGCAACAGATAGCAGTATTTGATTTTGATAAGACCTTATTTAAAAAAGACTCATTTCTTTCGATCTATAAGTTTATCGTTATTAAATATCCAATAAGATTTATTTTTTTACCTATACAAGTTTTAAGTGGTGCGTTATATTGGTTAAAGATATTAGATGCCAAAACCTTTAAAAGCTATTTCCTTTTCTATCTGTACAACATGAAGTTAGAAATTCTAGCGGCCAATTTGGAGGAATTTTGGTCACAAAATCAACAATTTAATCAAGAATTATTATCGTGTATCCAGACGTTAAATAATTCAGGAATCACAACTGTTGTAGTAAGTGCATCTCCGACACTTTTTTTAAAGAAAGCATGCAAAGATTTAGGAATTAAGCATGTCATAGGAACTGAGCTGACTTATCAGAATGGTAATTATAAGATTGCGGGAAAAAATTGTAGAGGAAGAGAAAAAATTAGTAGATTACTCTCTTTTTTTGAAGATGACATAGAGATAATCTGGGCGTTTTCAGATAACAAAGACGATCAAGACTTACTTAATATGTCAAAGAATTCTTTTTGGATTAAAAATGGTAAATTAATAAACTATGAGCCCATCAAATAAGGAATTATCTAGTTTTTTAAAAAGAAAACATCCTAAAATGGGCTGGTTGGACAAGTTGAAGGTAGTCTATAGACCATACATTTGTCCATTTTCAGTGCTAATCTCGGAGGTTAAGAATGTAGATTCTGTTTTTGATATTGGCTGCGGTTCCGGCCAATTGTTATTATTAATTTCAGAATTTACGGAAGTAAAAAAAATTGGAGGAGTTGAAATCAAAAAAAGATTAATAGAAAACGCGAAATCGTTACTTGGTGAAACTAATTCAGATTTTTTATCAATTTATAATGGAAAAGATTTACCAAGTGAACTAAATACATTCGATGCAATAATACTGAATGATGTTTTGCATCACATACCGAAAGCTCAACAAAACTTATTTCTAATTGAAATATATTCAAAAATGAAGAAAGGAGCAATTTTAGTATTTAAGGATATTGACGCCTCTTCTGTTTGGGTTCATTTTAACAGATTACATGATCTTTTGTTGGGAGAAGGTGGTGGACAAGAACTTTCACTAAAGGACATGAAGAGAATTTCTGAAAATATAGGGTTTCATATTAAGAAATCATTCAAGAAAAGACAATATTGGTACGACCATTATTTTTTACTTTTGGAGAAGTAACTTAAGATGGAGAAAATAAATAATAGTACCGTTTTTTCATTATTCTTCAGCTTATTGACGTTTGTTTTTTTGAATTATTTTTTTCAAACGACGTTCATTTTTTTAAATTTGAATTACCCTGTTTTGTCTTTTTTTACCGCATTAGTTTGCTCATTAACATTAGGGTTATTTAATTTAAAAAAATCCAAAAAGTATCGCTTTTTAATTTTTTATATTTTCATTTTTTGCTTCTCGATTGCGACTTCTATCTTATTAATGGACACATCATACGATGGCCTTTGGTACCAATTAGATGCCGTTTCAAAAATAAAAAACGACTGGAATTTTATTTATGAATTGACCCATGGCGAGGAAATGAGTGAAGTGTTCAATACGTATACAAAGGCTCCTTGGATAATTGGAGCCAACTCTTATGCGGTTTTTGGATATATAGATGCAGCAAAATGTTTTAATTGGATTCTCCTGTTTTCATTGGCTTGTTTATCTTTCTTTGTATTTAATTCGATATTTCAATTCAAGAAAATTCTTGTTTTTTTATTTTCATTTTTAATAGCCTTCAATCCAGTAACAATATCACAAGTCTTTACCTATTACATCGACGGACAATTGGCAAGTTTGTATTCAATAATTGTGCTTCTAATGGTTCTATTTATCAAAATCGGTAATAGTAAAAAAATTGTTATTGGAATTATAACTTCAATATGCCTTATTGCCAATACAAAGGTTACTGGATTAATATATTCAGGTATCCTTTCAACAGGATTCATTTTTTGTGTTTATACTTTTAAAAGGGAACAATTCAGATTTACATTTTTGATGCTGTCAGTGGCCTTTGGTTTAGCAATTTTCTTCTTTGGGTTTAACCCCTATGTAACGAATACCATTAGGCACAATCATCCATTTTACCCGATGAATAAACCATTTATTGAACTTCATGAGCCGTCAAATTTGGTAGAAATGAATAATGTTCAAAAAGCATTCTATTCTTATTTTTCAAAATCCGGGTATGTTGGCCATGAAGATAGTGTTCAGTTGAAAAATCCTTTGGATTTTTCAGACCATAATTACGCAATTGCCGAAACTAGAACCAATGGTTTTGGAAGTTTTTTCTCGTTGACCTTAATTGTTTCTTTACTTATTTTAGGGGTCTCAATTTTTTATTTTTCTCAGGTGAAATGGTTATTATTTCTGGGTTGCATAATTGCTTTTTCTGCATTGATAAACCCAGGTGTTTGGTGGGCTAGGTACGTTCCTCAGTTGTACCTCTTCCCAATTATTCTAGTTATCATTACTCAGATAATTACTAATTCAAACGTAAAAAAACTTGGCTACGTATTACTCACATTACTTTGCGTAAATTCCTTAAATACCATGTTGAATATCTCCTTTCAAACTATTTCAAAACAGATTTTGATAAACGATCAACTTAATAGATTTGAAAATAAAAACGTTTGTTCCTCTGTTGGAAGATTCAAAGTAATAAACCTTCAATTAATTGAGCGTGGAATTAACACCAATGAGAAATGCCAAGTTCCGGATAACTGCGAGAATTTAATATGGGGACCGGAAACTAATTGTATTTCAATTTCAGAAAATTAATTTGAATTAGCAAATCATCCGCGCTGCCATGCGTTCGTTAGGAAACATCACGGGCCAAATAGAAGTGGATACGGATATTCTAGGGAATATCTTCAGCAAGTTTTGTAAAGGGAAGTGACGATGTTAATACATTTTTCATTATGTTAATCTATTTATTTTCATACTTTTATTACAGACTAACCTTTAAACATTATGAATAAAATCTTCTTTTCCTTTTTTATGTTTTTTACAGTTTTTACAGTTTCTTTTTCTTTCGCTCAAGTAGATCAGGCCTATAAAAACAAAGTGAAACAGATGATGCAATCATCCGGCGGCATTGAAGCTTACGATGCGGCGATTTCTCAACTGTTTACGATGTATAAACAGCAATCTCCTGAAGTTCCAGAAAAATTTTGGAACGAATTTGAAAAAGAATTTTCAAGCACTTCAATGGATGAGTTGGTCTCGTTGTTAGCTCCAGTATATTATCGTCATTTAACAGCTCAAGACTTAGATAAGATTATCGCCTTTTATGCGACTCCCGCAGGAAAAAAGCTGTCAGGTTCACAGGCCGCTATCACTGCAGAATCCATGTCTGTAGGGCAAGATTGGGGTGCGCTACTCGGCGAAAAAGTACTAAAAAAATTGAAAGAAAAAGGGTACTAAACTAACCTTACATGCAATAATTCGTCCTCTTTACTAACCTTCAACAGATTATTTTTGGTTAAGGTTTTTATTGACGTGTCCCAAACCTTGTTGCTAATGTCAAACTTAGCCCGTAATGCGGACAGTGGCATTTCTCCATGAGACTTCATCACTTCAAAAATCTCTTTTTCTTGATCGTTTAACGTTACTTTCAACTTGCTTTCCGGTCGCATTTGCGGGAAGAACAACACCTCCTGAATGGATGGGTTGTTAGTAAGATACATAATCAATCGGTCCATCCCGATGCCCAAACCACTTGTTGGTGGCATTCCGTATTCCAATGCTCTTATAAAATCTTGGTCGATAAACATCGCTTCATCATCTCCTCGCTCTTGTAACTTCAGTTGTTCTTCAAAACGCTCACGTTGATCTATTGGATCGTTCAACTCGGAATAAGCATTCGCAATTTCTTTTCCGCAGACCATTAATTCAAATCGTTCAGTTAAACTTGGATCTTCGCGATGCACCTTGCACAGCGGCGACATCTCTTTCGGATAATCTGTAATGAATGTAGGTTGTGCATAGTTACCTTCACATTTGCCACCAAAAATCTCGTCGATTAGCTTACCTTTTCCCATGGTTTCATCAACCTCTAATCCCATTCCTTTTGCGGCTGAACGCAGTTCTTCTTCCGATTTCCCTTGAATATCAAACCCGGTGAAATCAATGATGGCCTGACGCATGGTAACACGCTTATAAGGTGCTTTAAAATCTATAGTGTGTTCCCCGAAAGTACATAACGTTGTTCCATTAACAGCAGTCGCACAATATTCTAATAATTGTTCGGTGAACGACATCATCCAGTTATAATCCTTATATGCCACATAAATTTCCATCGCCGTAAACTCCGGATTGTGTGTTCGGTCCATTCCTTCATTGCGAAAATTCTTGGAAAATTCATACACACCATCAAAACCTCCAACTATCAACCGTTTCAAGTACAATTCGTTGGCAATTCTCATGTACAACGGAATATCCAGGGCATTGTGATGGGTAATAAATGGGCGGGCAGATGCTCCGCCAGGTATTGATTGAAGCACAGGAGTTTCTACTTCCATATAACCGGCATCGTTAAAAAACTGACGCATGGCGTTGAACAATTTTGTTCTTTTCACAAAAACATTCTTTACTTGTCGGTTCACTACTAAATCCACATAACGTTGGCGGTAGCGTAATTCAGGATCAGTGAAGGCGTCGTGCACTTTTCCATCAGCGTCTATTTTCGGAAGCGGTAAAGGGCGTAAAACTTTGGACAAGATAGAAAATGAGGAAACATTTACTGATATTTCTCCCACTTGCGTTTTGAATACAGTTCCATGAATCCCAATGAAATCGCCAAGATCGAGTAGCTTTTTAAAAACTTCATTGTACAATGTTTTGTCTTCACCAGGACAAATTTCATCGCGGTTGAAATAAACCTGAATTCTACCTGAAGCATCTTGTAATTCCGCAAAGGAAGCTTTTCCCATAATGCGTTGAGACATCATTCGGCCAGCCAAACAGACAACCTTTCCCTCTACAAAAGAGTTCTTCAATTCTTCTGCATATGCAGTTACGGGGAAAAGTGCAGCAGGATATGGGTCTATGCCCATGTCGCGCAATTTGGAAAGGTTTTCTCTTCGTTGAAGTTCTTGTTCAGTAAGTTCTACTTGAATCATGTGAAATTAATTGTGCAACAAAGATAGGCAACTTGGTCCAATATGAGAGCAATACGGAAATTCATTCAAGGATTGTCTTGCCTTTGAGAAAATACATACAACACGTATTCGTCAAAGACTATAACAGGATTATAACAAGTTTTTCCGCGGTATTCGAATACTCCAGGAGTAAAAAATACTACAGCTTTGGAACCGTTAGACGACCACGGACCACTTGTCATACCAATTGGAACAATGTAATTTCCCCTTAAAGCTTTTGGTATAGGTAATGAGTCTGTTGGATTTTCTTTAAAATTTAATCTATTGAAATAGCACACAGAATCTGTAATTAGTCCCTTTTTTCCGTAAAAGAGTTTTGTTTTTTCTGCGCGCATGTCGAATTTATCAGTTAACGTATCGTGAGATAAAATAATTGAATGAACGTCCATTTGTAAATTACCTTTCAGCGACAAGGAATTTTCATCCACGTCCTCTAAAAATGAAGAATCTTCAGTGGTAGTGGCTAAGCGTTCTTTGAAATAAACGAGTGAATACGTGTGTCCGAAAATATATCCATCGAACACATCTTTCCTTGAAAGTAAATCGATTTGATTGTCTATAGGTTTGCGTTTCTGGTATTCCGACATGGAAATGGACTCGTCTTGCCTCTTTTCTCCACAAGAGAACAACAGAAAAACTAACGAAAAGGATAAAAAAGGTAGTACGAAACGCATAGATTACAGTTTAGCTTTTCTGAATTTTAAAAATCCCCCAACCTCTTGATGTTTTACTTCGTATGCCTCGCCTGGAAATGTAAAAGCAATACTCGCATTGATGTAAAATAGAGAACCTGCTCCAATCCCTTGAAAAAACGGAAGCCCAAAAGGGCCTACATTTGGAGTGTTTTTGGACTCTAAATCATCGATAAGCGCGTCGCCTAAAAAGTACTTATAAGCTTCAGGGTTATCGGCGTAATAAGTAGATCTAAAATCCGTAACGCCTTCAATGGCATGTGCGTATTGAAGTCCTTCTTGAATTTCAATACGAAAGTTCTTTGCCCTTCCAAATCGAAATTGTTGACCAATTCCTCCACCCAATGAAACATAGCTCCCGAGTTTAGTATTTCCCACGTACATACCAGACCAACTATCTTCGTATAAAATGGGATGCCAAACTTGTCCATAAGCAACTCTTGCAAAGTAAAAACTGCGATGGCGTTGCGTTGGCATTGGATATTGTCGATATTCAAAAAACACATTCGTTCCGTAATCCAAATTTAAAATGTAATGTGTACACAAACCAATTTGATAACTTCTAGAAGCGATAGGTTGGTATTCATATCGAATTCGAAACTTACCAAACAATCCGAAGGTATTGAGGTAAACACCATGTTTAGGCAAGAAAATCTCATCGTCTTTACTACTGATTTTTAAGGTATCTCCTTCAACTGAACCTGCCATAAAAAGACTAACTTCTGTGAGTAAAAGTATGCTAAAGATTAACTTCATAATATTTTGCTTAAACAAATGTAATGAAATGTTTAAATGCACAGAACTAATCGTTTCGTTGAACTTTGAAGCAAACATAAACGTTACAAACTTATGAGAGAAGAACAAGAATTAAAGGAACTGCGCCCAACAGTAGCAACATTGCCAACGGACAACGAATTAGAGGTTTTTCAAAATGATGTCCTCAGACCAATTTTAAAATATCAACACGAGCTTTGGAGTTTTATTTCTCGTCAGGAACTATTTATTTCAAAAGCGATTTCTTCAGGAAAATCTGCGTCAGAAAAATGGAATTTATTAATGAAAACGGCAACTAAAAATCCATCTTTAAAATACCAATGGATAGGAATGGTGACCGGATTATTAACCAACGTAGAATTCGCTTTTTATTATCAAAATAAAAAAGAAATTGATAAAAGAATTATGGGAATGTTAGCGCAGCGAATGGTTGACTCCTTCTAAGATGTGTGCTCTTGAACGGCGAGTTTTGTTAATTTTTCGTAAGCCTCTTTGATATGGTGTACAGGTTCAATTACTAATCGCAATTTATCTTGTTGTTGCACCAATCTGTATCCGTCTCCTGCAGCCATAATATTCTTCAACAGGGCTGTGAATGTTTCCGTTTCAAAGAAAGGTGATTGTGGATTCGCAATGAAGTAGCCGACTAGTTTAGATGACTTTATGACCAATCGTTCAATTCCAGCATGTTCTGCAGCCCAACGCAATTTAAATGAAAAAAACAGTTCTTTCACTTCTCTAGGAATTGGTCCAAAACGATCTTTAAGCTGAATGGAAAATGTTTCGAGTTCTTCCTCATTTTTTAAACCGTCCAATTCTTGATATAAACTCAAACGTTCACTCACCTGATTCACATAGTTGTCAGGAATTCTAACTTCCATATCCGTTTCAAAAACACACTCGTTAACATAAGAACCAAAGGTGTCTGTTTGCCGCTCGTCGAACAAATCTTTAAATTCACTTTCGCGTAATTCGTTCATGGCCTCGTTCAAGATTTTTTGATACATCTCAAAACCAATCTCTGAAATAAATCCACTTTGTTCACCACCCAACATATTTCCTGCCCCTCTTATATCCAAATCTTTCATGGCAATATTGAAGCCAGCACCTAAATCAGAAAACTGTACCAATGCCTCTAATCGCTTTCTTGCCTCAGCAGTCATCATGCTAAATTTTGGGGCGATAAGGTAACAAAATCCTTTTTTATTGCTCCGCCCAACACGTCCTCTCAATTGATGTAAATCGCTCAGGCCAAACGTGTGAGAATCGTTTATGATTATGGTATTTGCATTGGAAATATCGATCCCACTTTCAATAATCGTCGTGGCAATTAACACATCATAACTTCCTTCAATGAAATCCATCATCACGCGTTCTAATTTTTCGCCGTCCATTTGTCCGTGTCCGATACCGATGCGCACTCCGGGGCATAATCGTTGAATCATTCCCGCTAATTCTCGAATATTTGCCAATCGGTTGTTGACGAAAAATACTTGACCTCCTCTAGAAACTTCGTAGGCGATAGCGTCGCGAATAACCTCTTCATCAAAGTGAATGATTTCCGTTAGAACGGGCTGCCGGTTTGGTGGTGGTGTATTGATAATACTCAAGTCACGAGCCCCCATAAGCGAAAACTGTAGGGTTCTAGGAATAGGTGTTGCCGTAAGAGTTAAGGTATCAACAGTTGTTCGAATCGTTTTTAATTTGTCTTTTACCGCTACACCAAATTTTTGCTCCTCATCGATAATCATGAGGCCTAAGTCTTTAAACTTGACTTTTTCAGCGACTATTGCGTGTGTTCCGATAAGTATGTCAATTTTCCCTTCAGCTAATTGCTTCAACGTTTCAGTAGTTTCTTTTGCACTTTTAAAACGGTTGATATAGGAAATGGAACAAGGAAACTCAGAAAGACGTTCTTTAAAACTTCTGTAATGTTGCATCGATAAAATCGTCGTTGGCACTAAGACAGCAACTTGTTTCGAATCTGATACGGCTTTGAATGCCGCACGAATTGCAACTTCAGTTTTTCCAAATCCCACATCTCCGCAAATAAGTCTATCCATTGGTCGCGAAGATTCCATATCTTTCTTCACGTCCTGTGTTGCTTTGTATTGATCGGGTGTGTCTTCGTACATAAACGATGCTTCTAACTCGTTTTGTAGATAAGAGTCTGGAGTGAACGCATAACCTGGCTGACTTCGACGCTTTGCATACAACTTGATGAGGTCAAAGGCTAATTCTTTTATTTTTTTCTTGGTTTTATTCTTTAATGTTGTCCAAGCTTGGGTGCCTAACTTATTCATTTTGGGTACCGTTCCGTCTTTACCCGTAAATTTTGAAATGCGATGAAGGGAGTGAATCCCGACATACAACACATCTCCATCTTTATACACTAATCGAATGGCCTCTTGTGGTTTACCGTTTACGTCAATCGTTTCCAATCCTGAAAATTGACCAACCCCATGGTCAATGTGTGTTACATAATCGCCTTTTTGTAGGTTGTAGATTTCTTTCAAGGTTAGCGCTTGCTTCGCTTGTCTAAAACCTTCTTTCAACCTAAACCGATGATAACGCTCAAATAATTGATGATCCGTATAACAGGTAAGCTTCAATGAAGGAAAAATAAACCCTTCGTGCAAAGCAATCGGAATCGGACTAAATTCGACATCTCCACCAATGTCTGCGAAAATTTGAAAAAGCCGTTCTATTTGTTTAGGTTGATTGGAAAAAATAAGATTTTTATGCCCGTCTTTCTGTCGGTTTAACAAGTCAGTTCGAAGTAGGTCAAAATTTTTATTAAAACTCGGCTGAGGTTGAATGTCAAAAGTTATAATTTCCTTTGTCGAAAAGTGGTAATCTGGCCCCCATTCAATACAATTACGTTCCGCGAGATTTTGCTGTAAATTTCCGGGTGGAAGGTACAAATCTGAAGGCAACGTTCTTTTCACCGTGTCGGATAATTCTAAGTAACGTGCAGTTGCTTTTTCGTATTCCTTCTCTATCACAGAAAGGAGTCGCGAGTATGAACTTATCCATACCTGACATGAAGGACCTAAAAAATCAAAAAACGAAGCAACACCCTCCAGTATCATTTGTCCTTGGATGTTCGGAATAATCATGAAAAACGCGTGTTCGGAAATAGATAATTGGCTAGCAGCATCGAAGGTCCGAATTGATTCTACTTCGTCTCCAAAAAATTCTATTCTAAAAGGGTGATCGTTGCTGTAGGAATAAACATCTACAATCCCACCACGAATGGCAAATTGACCGGGTTCATAGACAAAATCAACGCGCTCAAAATGATATTCTAATAAAAGCTCGTTCATGAAATCTAAGGAATAGGATTTCCCTACTTCTACACGCATGGAGTTCTCCACAAGTTTTTTCTTAGTCGGCACTTTTTCAAAAAGAGCTTCAGGATAGGTAACAACCCAAGCATTTTGATTACTTGAAATTCGCTCTAACACCTCGGCCCGAGCCACCACGTTGGCGTTGTCTATTTCATCAATTTGGTAGGGAATTCGGTATGAAGCCGGATAAAATAAAATGCGCTTATCATTAGGATAAAGACCTTCTAAATCATTTAAAAAATAGGCAGCTTCCTCTTTATCATTGAGAATAAACAACTGATGGGACGGCAATTGTTGCGCTATACTCGTTGCCACAATACTTTTTGAGGAACCTATCAAGCCTTTGAGGTGAAGTCGCACGTTCTCCATACTCAAGGTACTTGCTGCGTAATCTACTTGAGGTAACTTTGCGAAGGCGGATAGAATCGCATGTAATTCCATAACAACGCCGCGAAGATACACTTTAATTATACTTATCATGAATTTAACCCGGTGCAAAAGTTCGCTCATTGATTTTCATAGCCTTTTTATCACTTATCTTCGTAATTCAATTCAAAAACGTATAATGCACATTATCAATGAAAGTACTCATTAAAAACATTAAAGGATTGGTTCAGGCTGGAGAAACCCTCCCTGATGTAATTGCGGGTCATCAAATGAAGCATTTACCCATCATTTCGGATGCTTTTTTAGCGATTGAAGCCAATGAAGTGGTGGCATATGGTCCAATGTCTGATTTGGAAGGACTATCAGATTGGCGAGATCTAGAGATTATCGACGCAAGTGGTTGTTTCGTTTTACCAGCTTTTATCGATGCGCATACACATACCGTCTTTGCCAAATCAAGGGAGGAGGAATTTGTTGACCGAATTAATGGCTTGACATATGAAGAGATAGCGCTGAAAGGAGGGGGTATTTTAAACTCTGCACAAAAATTGGCTGAAATATCGGAAGATGAATTGTATACCTTGTCTCAATCACGTATACAAAAAATGATTGCTTTAGGAACCGGTGCTTTGGAAATAAAATCGGGATACGGATTGAGTGTAGAGGGAGAACTTAAAATGTTACGTGTGATTAAGCGACTCAAAGAATCAAATACCATTCCTATAAAGGCTACTTTTCTTGGAGCCCATGCCTTTCCCACGCAATACAAAGAAAATCACCAAGGATATATTGACTTAATTATACAAGAGATGTTGCCTCAAATTGCCGAAGAAGGTTTGGCAGATTACATCGATGTGTTTTGTGAGCGAAATTATTTCTCAGTTGCTGAGATGAAAATTATTTTAGAAGCTGGAAAATTCCATGGCTTGAAACCTAAAGTTCACGTTAATCAATTTTCAGCGATTGGAGGAGTTGCTCAAGCTGTGGCATGCGGTGCATTGTCTGTTGATCATTTGGAGGAATTGACTACTGAGGATATTACTGCACTGAAGAATTCGCATTGTATGCCTGTAATGCTCCCAGGTTGCTCACATTTTCTTTCAATTCCTTATGGTAACGCTAGATTGGTAATGGACAATGATGTACCACTTGCGCTGGCAAGTGATTTCAATCCTGGATCAACTCCTTCCTACAACCTTTTTCAAATTTGGTCTTTGGCTTGTGTAAAAATGAAAATGACACCTGAAGAAGCATTCAATGCCTTGACAATCAACGCTGCTTATGCGGTTGGACTATCTCAAACTCATGGAAAAATTTACTTGGGATATACTGGCGGAATTGTGCTAACTAACGAAATACCATCATTTGCTTATATGCCATATTCCTTTGGCGAAAATCATGTTCAACGCATATTGAATCTTTGAGTAACCTAGCAAAAAATCACAAATTATTAAAATCTCAAGAGTTTACGATAATTCACCCGTGAAAATAGTTTAACTTTGAGTCACATGAGGATTGTTAGTTTCATCTGTATATTTTGTCATTTTATTTCGTTCGAACAAACCACTTATGTGGATAACGAAAAACATTTATTATGGGAAATTTCACATTCAAAATTAAAAGATAAGTCTTATATATTTGGAACTATTCATTCTAATGACAAGCGGGTTTTTGATTTAGCTGATTCTGTCTATGTGTTGATGGACAAAGCAAAGATGGTCGTTTTGGAAACCGATGTTTTCGCCTTGTTTAATAAAATTGATACACGAAAAGGACTGCCCAATACGCAATACGACAAAAACGGAAACCCCTACACCGCAAGTACGCAAGCATCCAGAACAGCCTACGGAGATGAGAATGGTATGCCCCAATTTTTAGATGCTTTCTTTGAAGAATTCTGCTTCAACAATAAAAAGCAATTTTTTGCGCTCGAAAGCTACGATGCACAAATGAATGTATTGAATAATGTCAATTATTCCAGTAGGAAACTCGTTAATACCTCACTGAATAATTTTGCACAGGATAAAATTATGGATTTATACCTTCAAGGTGATATTCAAGGACTTGATAAATTAACAAAAGCTTCCTTAGCTGTTGACCCGGAATTGTATCCTAAGTTAATCAGTGGTAGAAATATTCGAATGTCACGCCAGTTAGATTCGCTGTTAAGAAATCAAAATAGTTTTTTCTGTGCCGTTGGTGCTGCTCATTTAGGAGGTTCTGAAGGAATTATCAAACTTTTGCGCGATAAAGGATACAGACTAAGGCAAGTAAGTTGGACGATAAATGAACAGCCTTCTAAAATTAAGAAGCATATCCGAATGGAACGGGCATTTGCCTACAGAGACTTAAATACAGGGCTTACTGCCGTTTTTCACGGAAAACCATACGTGGAAGAATACAGCGACGGAAGCGTCAAAATGATTTACAGAGAATTGGGACAAGGGAATAGTTATGTGGTGGAAGTTTTTCCTCTAGATACTACTTTGTCATTGGATCAGATTGCGTCTACATATATTGCTAGTCCACCGAATACTGTTTTCAAAAAGCGATTTTTGGAAGATGGTACCGTGCAATTTGAAGGGTTGAGTGATACCTATCCTGAAGGTCTGAATTGGGTGCGAATTCAATTTAATCCAACCCATTTCTCTGTTACAAAAGTTTATGGCGGAAATAAATTCTTACATTCCGATCGACCGCAAAAGTTTTTTGATAAAGTTTGGTTCGAATAACGCATGATGTCACGTATTTTCGATGCAGGATTCAAAGAAAAGTTACTAACCAATAAAATCATTTGGTTAGAAGGACCAATCGGTTCAGGAAAGTCATTATATGCTTCTCAAATGCTGCAAGAAGCCGGGATTTCTTTCGAAACCATCGATTTTCGATTAAAAGAAGTAAGAAACAAATTTAACAGCCTTTCCCTAAATGAATTGGTTTGGTATTTCAACCAAATGGACTTTTATATTCTTAAGGACGCACAGTACCTTAAAGATCTTCAACAATTAATTGATGCAGTATTAACTCAACAAATTGGTGCTTCACTCGTACTTACTACAGCATTCAAACCTGGGATGAATGAAGAATTAAAAGAGGCTATAACATGGGAAGGACTCTCTTATTATTTTTCGCCAAAGTCTTATTATGAATGGACCATCGAGAATGGCATGGTATACGAAGAAAAGAACTTGGAAAACCGATTAGTCTTCGGAAATCTATTTTCTCGTTTTGAAGATGATAAAAGTATTTACGCGCTTGATTTGACCAATAGACTTGAAAATATTTTGTCGCATCAGCTCGGGGCCTTCGAACGAATAAATAAAAAGAAGTCCTTACATAAGCTGTTGCAACTACTTGCGTTAAAGGTAGGGGAAAGTGTATCCTATAATGAATTGGGTGAATTAGTTGATTTAGACAATGAGACTGTGGAGCGCTACATTGACTTGTTTCAAGCAGCACATCTATTAATAGTATTACCAACTTTATACAACGAAAACCGATACGAGGTAAAAAAACAACATGTCGTTTATTTTATCGATAATGGAATCCGAAATGCGTTAATTCAAAATTTTTCAGCTTTGGAAGATCGGTTTGATCAAGAAATATTATGGAAAAATTGGTTGATTGCAGAACGGTATAAATGGTTGAGAATTTCGCAAAAAACGCCAAACTTCTTTTTTTGGAAATCGCATACGCGACAGTTCATTGATTTAATTGAAATTGAAGATAATGAGGTCTTTGCCATGCGTTGTTCATGGAACAAAAAGAAAAAAATAAAAGAGCCTCCATTATTTGCAGGCTATTACCCCCAAGTGATATTTAAATCTGTTAACCGAACTACCTATTTAGGATTCTTAACCAAAAAATAATGACATTTTTATCGCAAATAGCCAAGTTTATCCAAGACGAAAAGTTAGACCTGCGTAATTTGACCATCATACTACCTTCTCAGCGGGCAACTAAGTACTTGGCGAATGCGCTGGTTTCAAAATTTGGCGGTCCAATTTTTTCTCCTAAAATATTGACTATCGACCAATGGGTACGATCTTTTTATCCAAATACAATTGATCAAACACGGTTGATTTTAAAACTCTATGAGGTCCATCTCGAAATCGAGGCTAGTCCGGATTCGTTCGAAGATTTTATTCAATGGGCAACGTTATTATTAAATGATTTTGATGACATTGACAGGTATTTATTGAATCCTCAAGAGGTTTTTAAAAACCTTCATGATATAAAAGAACTTGAGGCATGGAACCTTGAGGAAAGAGAACCTTCTGAAACACAAAGAAAATTCTTGGCATTTTGGGAAAAATTACCACTTTACCACGAAAAACTTTTAGGTAAATTAAATCTAGTTGGAAAGATTACAGCAGCAAAAGCTTACCGAAATTTAGCTGTATCTTCTTTTGAAATGCCGGAAGGTCATCAGTTTATTTTTGCCGGTTTCAACGCGTTGAGTGCTGCTGAAATTGCAATTATACGCAAGCTAGAGAAAGCGAAATGCGCAACTTTTTTGGTAGATGCAGATGTTTATTATACAGAAGATAAGATTCATGAAGCGGGGATGTTTATCCGTAAATCCCTTGAATCTTTAGCTATTAACGAGCCCGCTTGGATTGGTGATACTATCCGACATAAACCGATGACCTTGCGAATCGTTGAGTGTCCGCAAAAAACTGGACAAGTTAAAGTTGCTGCTGCTGAATTATTAGCAATGTCGTCTGAGGAGATCGAAAAAACAGCGATTATCCTTGCAGATGAAACATTAATATCAGCACTTGTTCAAAATATTCCGGCGAATGTGGGACAAGCTAATATCACACTGGGTTTACCATTAACACAAACACCAGTAAAATCATGGGTGGAAACAATTTTTCGTATCCAGGAAAATAAAAAGCGTTTTAAAACAAAGGCTATTTATCATGCAGATTTAATCGGCTTCTTACACCAAGTATTCGTCCTAGCATGTGCTTCGAATGAGGAAAAGAATAAAATGGCTGAGATAGAATTTAAAACTTCCAGCAAGAACAAAGTGTTTCAAACACCGAGTAAAATAGATATATCGTTAAAAATAAACGAGATTTTACAGGCACTAACACATGATTGGTGTGACGATTGGAAATCGGCAATGAAACAAATCCGTCTTCTGAATAAATTATTAATTGAGTCAATCTCTCCTAAAAACGCATTTGAATTAAATTGCTTAATTACATTCGATCGAAGTATTATTAATTTTAGTGCGATTGTGGAGGAAGGACTTCCCTCTATGTCCTTGAGAAGTTTTAAATCGTTGTTTTTTCAACATTGGAGCGCTACCAATTTGGCATATCATGGAAATCCGACTAAAGGATTACAAATAATGGGAATTCTCGAAACTAGGTTATTAGATTTTGAAAGATTAATCGTTCTCGGTTTTAACGAAGGAAACTTGCCAACAAATAACCCACTGAAGACATTAATTCCTCTTGATTTAAGAAGTATATTGGGTCTTCCTTCCACACGAGAAAAACAAGGAGTATTTGCCCATCATTTTTATCGTTTACTCCACCATGCAAAACACCTAACAGCCACCTACACAAGTGCATCAGATCAGTTGGGAAGTCAGGAAAAGAGTCGTTATTTACTTCAGCTAGAACTTGAACTTGCAACGACGAACACGCAACTAGAAATCAACCATGAAATGTATGCAGTTCCTATAAATGATATTTCGAAAATTGGGCTTGGGATTTTGCAAAAGACCCCGTTTATTATTGAGAGGATTCAAGCTTTTTTTAACCGTACAATATCAGCTTCCGCAATAAATAAATATTTGTCCTGCTCACTTGATTTCTACTACCGTTATTTAGTGGAATTTGGTGAAGAAAAGTCTGTTGAGGAAGATATTGAAACACATACATTTGGAACATTTATTCATAATACCTTGGATGTTTTGTATGAGCCATTCGCGAAATACAACAAACAAGGTGAATTGATATACCAACAAGCTCCAACGATTACCCCACAAATCATCGACCAAATGATTATTGACTTTCCTGAAATATTATTGTGTGAATTCAAGGATTATTTTGATGGCGACGACACCTTGTTTCAAACGGGCAAGAATGCACTTAGTTTTACTGTAGCTAAAGAAATGACCTATAAATTTTTAGAAGCAGAAAGAGAGTTTGTCCGCAAATCGAACGAACCTTTGACCATTGAACGTTTAGAATCGCGCTTTGATGCGTCATTTCAAGTCGATTACGCTGGCGAGAATAAAACGATTAAAATTGGGGGATATATAGACAGAATTGATAAAGTTGGCAATCGCTATCGAGTAATAGATTATAAATCCGGAAAAGTAACAAAAGAAAATGTCACAATTGGGCGAAAAAAAGGTTCTGATAAACTAAATTTCAAAAGCACTAAACACGCACTTCAATTAGCTTTTTACGCGCTAATGTTCGAGAAGGAATACGGTTGCTTTCCTGATGAAGTACTAATTGTATCTCTAATTGATGTCAAAGGACATTACCCATTAAAAGGAAAAGAAAATCAAGCAATTGAAGAGATATCAGAATGTGTTAAAGAATTTGTTCAAGAGGTATATACCCAAATGATGGATTCAACCATTGATTTCACTCACACAAAGTCATCTTATTACTGTCAATACTGTAATTAATACTTATGATAGGGCATAAAAAAACCTGAAAAGAAAAAAAGAAACTACGCTTAAATTCTTTTCAGGCATCTGCAAGTTAAATAAAACCAAAGTGAACAAACGTTTTTGTTCGACATTCAAATGACGAATGTGTTGAAATAAAAGTTGCTTGGGTGAAAATATTTTTTTAAAAGAATTAGTACAATTCCATTTTCAGAGACGAGCGGTAATCCTTGATTTCTTCTCTGTTTATTTTATGCTCTGCATTTTTCAGAAGATTCAATAAATACAATAAATTTTCATTGTCTTCAATATCAATAGGGTATTCATTGCCTTCTTCATCTTCTTCGTACTGCGCTTGAACATCGAAACATTTGTTTTCTTCAAGAAACTCGTAAGTTAAACGCAACACTTTCACAACCAACGGATCTTGCTCCTGTAGTGCTAATTCGCGAAGAGATTTTAAATCAGAAACTAACTTTGGAGCTTCTATCCCTTTCTTTTCAACAGATGCGATTATTTCGTCGAGCTTTTTGTTTGCAGTTGCAGTTTTCATGTAAAAGTGTAAATGATACAACGCAAAGGTAAAGAGTTTACTTGAATTATCCACAATTCACTATTGGAATCATTATATTTTTGTCAAATTCACCTACAAAATTGTGTTTATTTTTGATTATGCAATTTTACGTACAGGCCATTGGTATTGGATTTTTACTCAGTGTGATGCCTGGCCCTATTTTCTTTTCATTGCTTGAAACAAGTATCACTAAAGGGATTCGTGCTGCTTTATCTTTTAATTTTGGCGTATTACTAAGTGATTTAGTCTATATTGTTTTTGCTTCTATTTTTTTCATGGAGTTACGCTCCCTCGATTCAGGTGAACATAAACTACTTTTTCGATTCGTAAGTGGAATAATATTCATTGGTTACGGCATTTTCAATTTCTTTAAGAAGGTTGAAATTATTGGTAACAATAAAGACGCTGATTATACAATTCAGACAAAACATCATTTGCTCTTAAGTCTAAAAGGATTCATTTTGAATTTTGCAAATCCTTTTGTTGTATTTTATTGGTTGAGTGTAATGTCTCTTGCCCAGACTTTGACAGACTCCGACACTGAATTGGAAGTTTATTCTTTTTTAGGAGTAATTCTCGCTACCTTCATTGTTGTAGACTTAGCGAAAATTATTTTAGCAAAAAGCTTGAGGCCTTTGGTGACAAATACATTGTTAAAATCTATAAATCAGTTGATTGGAATAGTTTTCACTGTAATCGGTGTCTTTTTAATTATCCAATATATTAATAAGTCGATGTAACATATTAGGCAAAAGAACATTTTTATCGATACAATGATCCGATCAATATCCCTTATTTATATAATGCTTCTTTGGATTACGACTCATGCTCAAAAAGTTGAGAAGGAAAATCTTGGTCCAAAGGTTAGAATATTTTGGGATTCAGGAAACAAAAAACTTCAATCTACAGGGTCTTATTATATCAACGAAGATAGGTTTGTGCTTAACAAGACAGAGAAGCATGGGAAATGGTCATTTTATTCTTATGAGGGTGTTCTTGAAGAAGAGCGCATGTACTATCGAAATCGAATTCATGGGAAGCAACTCACTTATTTTCCAAACGGTAAAATTAAAACATTGGCGTATTTTAAATTCAATGTTCCTGATAGTATTTTTAAAGAATATGACGAAAATGGTAAACTTCTTCTCGTAGGAAATTATAATTTAGGAAGTCCCGAAGGAAAGTGGGAATATTTTTATGCGGATGGAAAGCCAAAATCAATAGAATTTGTTCAAAATGACACCACCTTTTTAATGCAATATTGGGAGGAAGATTCACTGCATCAGCAAACTATAAAGGATGGAAATGGTTACCTAAAATCGTACTACGTATCGGGTAGAGTAAAGGAAAATTATACCTTTATTAATGGATTGAAATCTGGGTCTTTTGAAGAAAGAACCGCCAATGGGGCAATTGCTGTTAAAGGGTTATTTGATTTGGGTAAAAAATCTGGCGAATGGCTCGTCTATAATTACGAGGGAGGAATTGAAAAACGAATGCATTATACCAACGATACCCTCAATGGCATTTATGAGGTTTTTTATAATGACAGCCTACTCAATACATGTGGTAGTTATACTATGGGTCTTAAATCAGGATTATGGCAATGGAATTTTCCAGATGGAAAACCTGAAATGAAAGGGGAATTTAATAAAGATAAACAACAGGGAAAATGGATTTATTATTTCCCTTCCGGAGGAATTTCTTACGAAGCAAATTTTGATAACGCTAAGAAAATTGGTGAATGGCATTATTACTATGAAAATGGTCAGGATTACCGAATTGGGAATTATGTGAATGATCAGAAAGATGGAAATTGGAGAACCTGGTACGAAAACGGCACCCTTCTTATGGAAGGTAATTATAAAAATGGCAAAGAAATAGGCCTCTGGAAAAACTATTGGGAAAGTGGAAATCTAAAAAACACGGCAAATTTTAAGGATGGTAAACTGTATGGTGCTTGGATATCCTACAATCCTAATAAGGTCAAGACAGCTGAGGGCAATTACAAAAATGGATTACGCGTTAAAGAATGGAAGGAATATTATGACAATGGCCGTTTAATGCAAATTAGTAATTATAAAATTGTCACAAGAAAGAATTATTCAAAAGGGATTGCAGTAATGGGAATGAAAGAAAAACTCAGCGAATTACACGGTCGTTTTAAGGCTTATTCTCAGCTAGATTACACAATTAAGGCCCAAGGAAATTACAACAAGGGCTTAAAAAATGGTGTTTGGATTGATTTTTATCCTGGTGGACAAATTCCTACGGTAATATCTCCCTATAAAAAAGGAAAATTACATGGAACCATGAAACAATTTGGCAAACGGGGAAATTTGATTTACGAAACAAACTTTAAAAATGGGGTAAAACATGGTTGGCTGATCATCTATGATAATCGAGGAAAAGAATCTGTTCGCAAACTGTTTTATTATGGAAGTGAAGTTCGTAAAAAGAATGAAGGCGATATGTTTACTCCCTAATTGATTGGATAAACAAAGTGAGTTCCTCAAAGTCTGTTACACTTAATTGCTCTGGTCTTTCCTGTTGAAATTTATCGGGTAATTCCTGCGCTTTTAATAATTGTTTAAGAGAATTTCGAAGCGTTTTTCTTCGTTGATTAAAAGCCATTTTAACAACCTGAAAAAATAACTTTTCGTCGCACTTGAGCCTATCTCTATTGTTTCGAGTGCAGCGAATTACACCAGATTTAACTTTTGGTGGTGGTGAAAATACATGCTCATCAACTGTAAAACAATAATGGATATCATAAAATGCCTGCAGTAACACACTTGTAATTCCATATTCTTTGCTTCCTGGCTTCTCCGAAACACGCACAGCTACCTCTTTTTGAAACATGCCCATAATCTCAGGGATTCGATTTCTGAACTCTAGGCATTTGAAAAGAATTTGCGAGGATATATTATAGGGGAAATTTCCAACAACTGAAAATGCTTCTCCGGGAAAGTAAGTGTCTGGATCTAAACGAAGAAAATCACCAAAGAGTATTTGTTCTTTCTTTTCTGGGAATTTATGGATTAAATAATTTACTGATTCCTCATCAATGTCTAATAAAACGACAGTTAAATCCTCTTGATTCAAAAGAAATTGCGAAAGCGCACCCATTCCCGGTCCAATTTCCAACACATTGTGACAACCTTTATGTCTTGAAAAAGCATTGGCGATCTTTTCACAAATCTGCTCATCTTTCAAAAAATGTTGTCCGAGGTGTTTTTTGGCCCTTACGTTCATAGTCTAAATTCTTCCAATACAGTGAGATAGGTACGGAATGCAGCAAATTTCCCATCAAAGCGCTTACTATGTTCTGCTTGAAGTTTTGGCGCATACTTGAGTTGATAGTCCTCCAAAATGGCTTGGCTTGAGCATAAATACATAATTGAAAAACTCAAACCCCCTTCCTCTTCACCATGAATTTTAGATAGACGACATTCAATAAAACAATTCGTTGCAAGGACATCAGGGATGTGGTGTGTTCTCATCCAAGACAGCCATTCTTCAGAAATTGAACTATCAATGGAGATAGTTACATTGTATAATATCATGCACAAATGTATCTATTAATTACAATTCCTTTGACAGCATACTATTTTTGATCGGATACATTTTTAGCAAGCGCTATATCTGAATTCAAAAAATATGTACATTTGACTAAATATTAAATTACTAGATTATGAGAAAAACTTTACTATCAATGCTTTCTGTTGGATTTGTTTCATTAGCTGCATACGCACAACCACAGTGCACGCCTGATCCTCAATATGCAGATTCAGTTTATGGTGCATGGCCAGACACAGTTACTAATTTCCCGCCAGCATCAGCAGGTGTATATTACGAGGCTGTATTAAATTTTAAAGCTCCTGCAACTGTCACAGCAGATCTTGACCCATCTGGTCAATTTGTAGGCTCACCGATTCAGTCATACAACGTTACAGATGTTACAGGGTTACCAACAGAATATTTGTACAATTGTAATGCAGCGAATTGCACCTATGCGGGAGGCACACAAGGATGTGCAACGGTTTACGGAACTACGTCAACGGTAAATACATACAATGTTGAAATCTTTATTGATGTTACGGTATTAGTTACTTTATTCCCAGGTCTACCTCCAACACAGGTAACGCAATCTACCTCCTTTACAGGTTATAAAATTGTAGTCAATGGTTCAGGTGCAAGCATGGAAGAAAATGGAAATTCAGTATTGTCAGCATTTCCTAACCCTGCAAGAAATGAAGTTGCCGTTAATGGATTACAATCGTTGATTAATGCGACAGATATTACTTTAACAAATGTTGAAGGTAAGGTTCTTGCTGAAAGAAATATTGGACAAAATCAAGAGAATTTTGACATGAGTGCCTTGAAATCGGGAATTTACTTTGTGAACGTTGCTCATGCCAATGGCGTTGAGTCGCTTCGAATCATTAAGGAATAAGAATTAGTAAAAAAGAAATTAAGCTGTCTGAAATGGCAGCTTTTTTTTGTCCTTATTTTTCTATGCGGTAAAGAACAGGTCTACTTGGACTAGCGTCATTTTCGAAGGAAGCAACTTGGAGTTCAAGCAGGTATTCTCCATCGGCTACTGAATTTGGAACATAAATAAGTTCTGTAATTGTTCGCGTGTAATCCGGATGGTTTGGCACCTTCCAAAAGGCATGATGAAACGCTAATCTTCCCTCATCTTCTTCTCTATCTACGGATGGTAAATCAACCAAAAAGTGTTTGGTTCCTAATAAATCTAGTAAAGGAATAATATCCAAATCAAAATAAGTAGGATTGGAGTTGGAATAATCCTTAGACATTTTCAACTGATCATTTGGCATCGTACGAATTAAGACGGCTTCAGAGTATGCACTATTAATTTGATTTTCTAAATGTTTCCTTTTGATAATGGTATCTCCATTTTCAAGATGTTCTGGAGTTACACTGATCAAACTTGCCTTCCAGAAAAAAGATTTTAACTGTTGATTTATTGAATAAACTTCAGTAGAAATATGCCCCAAGCATTCCGTATGTGTTCCATGACCATGAGGATTAAAAAAGATATCTCGAAAATTCGTTGAACCTCCTTCTACCACAGAGCCAATAAAGCCATTTGCACGTACGATTTCAAATTTAGGAGGATCCACATACCAAGCGCGAACATTTTTTTCCGTTGATTGAATGGGAATAGAGACATCAATTGGGTTTTCAGTATCAATGAACTGTGAATCGTCAAGGTATAAACGCATAATATCAAAATTAGGTCAAAATATTGGTACTCCATTAGTCTTCAAAAGATTTGTTAAATTTCAATTGTTGAAATTCATTTTAAAGAGTTAATTTTCCTTGAACATAGCGTTTATCTTTGCATCATGGAACAAAATCAAGACAGACTTAAGGATATAATTTCACACGCTAAAGAATATGGTTTCGTATTTCCTTCATCAGAGATTTACGATGGACTAGCAGCAACCTATGATTATGGTCAATTAGGTGCAGAACTTAAAAATAACATCAAAACGTATTGGTGGAAAGCGATGGTGCAGCTCAATGAAAACATTGTTGGGATTGATGCAGCAATTTTTATGCATCCTACAACATGGAAAGCTTCTGGACATGTAGACGCTTTTAATGATCCGCTTATTGATAACAAGGATTCCAAAAAAAGATACCGTGCAGACGTTTTGCTGGAAGAACATATTGAGAAAATCCGTCAAAAAATAAACAAAGAAGTTGAAAAGGCAAGAGGTCGATTTGGTGCTGAATTTAATGAATCTCAATTCATTTCAACAAATCCAAATGTTCTAAGAAATCAAGAAAAAATTGATTCGATTGAAGCACTTATGAAGAGTGCGTTAGAATCCAATGATTTAGAGGCTGTGCGTGAGTTAATAATTGACTTAGAAATCGTTTGTCCTATATCTGGATCAAAAAATTGGACGGAAGTCCGACAATTTAATTTAATGTTTTCCACAGAGCTTGGATCGGTGGCCGGAGATGCGGCAACAATTTATTTACGTCCAGAAACAGCCCAAGGAATTTTTGTAAACTTTTTAAATGTTCAGAAATCTGGTCGAATGAAAATCCCATTCGGTATTGCCCAAATTGGCAAAGCATTTCGAAACGAAATTGTAGCAAGACAGTTTATATTTAGAATGCGGGAATTTGAACAAATGGAAATGCAATTTTTTGTTCGTCCTGGTCAGGAAATGGAATGGTACGACTATTGGAAAGACTTGCGAACTAAATGGCATAAGAATTTAGGTTTGGGAGATTCAAATTACAGATTTCACGATCACTTAAAATTAGCGCATTATGCAAATGCAGCATGCGATATAGAGTTCAATTTCCCTATGGGTTTTAAAGAACTTGAAGGTATACATTCTCGCACCGATTTTGATTTGAAGCAACATGAAAAATTCTCTGGAAAAAAATTACAATTCTTTGATCCTGAATTAAATCAAAACTATATTCCATATGTGATAGAAACATCGGTAGGTCTAGACCGTTTGTTTTTAGCCGTACTCAGTGCATCTTTAAAAAACGAAGTATTAGAGGATGGTTCCGAACGCACAGTGCTAAGTATTCCGCCCGTATTGGCGCCCTATAAAGCGGCTGTACTGCCATTAGTTAAAAAAGATGGTTTACCTGAGAAAGCGAGAGAAATTCAAAGGATATTACAGCTTGAATTCAATGTTCAATATGACGAGAAAGATGCCATTGGAAGAAGATATAGAAGACAAGATTCTATCGGAACACCATTTTCTATCACCGTAGATCATGAAACGCTTCATAATAATACAGTAACTATTCGAAATAGGGATACCATGTTGCAAGAACGAGTGGCTGTAGAAGAATTAGTAACAATCATTGCCAAAGAGGCAAGTTGGAAATCTATTTTAGAGAGACTATAAATTGAACATATTTTTTACTTTCATCGTCTTGTTTGTTTTGTCGGTTAATTCGACAGCTCAGATGGTATTGAACCAAGAAGGCCAGGCATTTACTGATATTCCATATTTCAATGCCACTTTTATTCGATCAAGCGGATTGAAATCGTTGGAAGGAAAAGTATCAATAAAAAAACCGGGTGATATTATTAGAGAAAGTAAAGATTATTTTCGAATTGAATTTGACAGCTTAGGAAGAGTAATTAAAATAACAGAAACAAAAACTGAAGCTGATAAAAAAGACACTATTTATCAGTCTTTTCAATACAACGAGAATAGTAAGTTGGTTTATTTTGGTAAATATGAATCCGGAGGATTAACCGCAAATTACTTCATATTTAACGAAGAAGGAAAATTGGTGAAGCTAGAGCAACGAAAGGACATTTTGAGCAAAAGTGGGGAGCTAGAAAAAACATTACTTGTAAACACGGAACTTTATACCTATCAGAAATTGCCAGTAGGAGAAAAAAAGATTTTCTTAAATAGTTATAATTTGCCGTACATGGAAGAAACAGAAGAGCGCAATACAGATGGGTATTTGCTTTCGCGAACTCAACGTCTTAAAATGTCGGATGCGCAACAAACAAAAAAATACGTATACAACGAAAAGGGCTTACTGAAGTCTGTGGGGGTTCATTATAACAATTCAGAAAAACCTAATGAAGAACATGTTTTTCGATACGATGAGCTCGGAAATTTAATTGAAAAACACACGTTTAAATCTTCTGTTTTTGTTGAAGATTTGCAATTAATTTACGATCCAAAAACTGCGATCTTGAGCTCTTTTATCCAGCTCAATAAATCAACTGGAATGATGAAAATTGTAAGATTTAATCTAGTTTCTTATAATTGAAAATACGTTAACACAATTTTAACATTCGCTACAAATCCTTTTATTTTCGTTCAATTTGGGATCAAAACTCTTTTACAAGTTGCTTTAGTTAACTTTTTTTCAGACTTTTGGCATAATAATGGAAATGTTCCATGTCCTAAAACAACGATATGAAAAACATATACTTTTCTCTACTATCTCTTGCTCTCTCATTTCTTTCTTTTAGTCAAACCGTTCGGGTGGATTATGACAATTCATCAAAATGGTTTTTAGGGATTAATGGAGGGGGTACTTGGCACTCGACTGATTTAAAATATCAAGTTGGTGGTGGATGGGGTTTAACACTAGGTAAGTCTTACAATTACAACTACGGTAGACCGCTAACTTTTGATATTCGCGGTAGGTACTTGAATGGAAACTGGTACGGACAAGACAAAGATTCGACGGCATTAACTGGTTTAACTCAAGATAACGCGCTCTATGGTTATCAATCAACTCCTGGCTATACGTATCATAATTTTAAGTCGAATATTCATCGTCTTGCCCTTGAACTTGCAATTCATTTAAATGCAATTACACAACGAACAGGCTGGGATCCATATGTGTTTGGCGGGGTGGGAATTACATGGAATCAGACCAAAGGAAACCTCACAGATTCGAGCGAAATAATGTTAGGAGCAAATCCTTATAATTACGGACCTAATGGTCTTGGTGGAATTACCTTTGATGACAGTTATGAGACGCCTTTAGACGGTTACAAAAAATACAATGTTAATTTTATGCCTAGTTTAGGTTTTGGATTAGGATATCATATTGGAAAAAGAACAACTTTTGGAATTGAACATAAAACCACGTTTACTTTAGCTGATGAATTTGATGCAGTACAGTCAATTGTTCGACCAAAAAATGATCTTTACCATTACACCTCTTTGTATTTGCAGTTCCGTTTTAGAGGGCGCCTAAACGGAGACTATAGTGTCGGAAATAATTCGAATGGTAATGTCAATGGCTTTACCTCTAATTGTCCTCCTCCACTTGTCACCATTGCAAACAACTCAAATATTACAGTTACTAATCCTCAATTTGATATAGATTTTCGTGTAACAGAAATAACCTCTCAAAATGCCATTCAGGTATTAAATGGAAACAATGTGCCGGTATTTTTCAATTTCAATACTTCATCAAAACAAGGGCGTGCTTCTGTAACGCTTGTTCCTGGAGTCAATACGTTTACAATCAAAGCAAGAAATCGTTGTGGAACAGACACTAAAACCTATACTGTAATATTCAATAATTGTAGTCTACCTAGCGGATCTTTTACGAATCCAAATCCGTCAGGTGCTACTGTTAAATCCCCTGCGTTTGTTTTAGGTGCAATTGTTCATGGGGTTCAAAATAAGTCGGCCATAAGAATTTATTCGAATGGTTCTTTGCTAACTAATTTCTCATACAACAGCCAAAATGGAGTGATTCAAGCAAATGTTAATCTTAATTTAGGCCAGAATAATTTTAGAATTGAACTTTCAAATGCTTGTGGTAACGGCACTATAGAGTCCAATGTAAACTACGATAATTGTCTTACCCCTTCGGTATTGTTTTTAGCGCCTTCTGCATCTGGAACAACAGTAAATAGTTCAAACCTTCAATTAAGGGCTAACGTTATAGGTGTAACTACGAACCAACAGATAAATTTGGATATTAACGGGGTTGCCGTAAGAAATTTCAATTTTACCAATGGATTGATTACGACTAATCTTACATTGTCTGCGGGGGCGAATACTATAACCCTTCGTGTTTCAACTCCTTGTGGTATTGATACAGAGTCGGTTACAATAAATTTTCAATTGTGTAATGCTCCTGTTATTACAGTAACAAGTCCAACCCAAAACGCTAAGGTAACGAGTTCTATTTTGAGATTGCGCACTAAAATTGAAAATATTCAAGCGAAAAACAACATCAAAATTCAATTAAATGGTGTTGATGTAAACACGTTTAATTTTACAGCAGGTGCAAATGGAGCAAAAACGGCGGATGCATCACTTAACCTTCGGGAGGGACTAAATGCAATAACTATTTCTGCAACAAATGCGTGCGGAACGGATGTAGAAACAATTCTTGTGGAATATGACAACTGTCAAGCACCATTAATTGACATTACAAGCAGTACAAATGAAACCACTAATAACTCTTACATACTTTCTGCTGCAATTTTGAACATGTCAGATGCTACTGGAATTACCGTTACGAGAAATGGTCAAGATATTGGTTTCAATTATTCAAGCGGACAATTGATCAGTGCTGTTTCTTTATTACCAGGTGCTAATACATTTGTTGTAAAAGCAGTCAAGGCATGTGGAAATGCATCTAAAACAATTACTGTAAACTATCGCGATTGTGAAGCCCCGACGATTAATCTACTAACACCTAATGCAGGTAATTCTGTGAACAGTGCTCAATCTTCATACAGTGCGCGAGTAACAAGTATTACCGCATTAAATCAAGTTATTGTTACACTGAACGGACAAGTGGTAAATTCGAATTTAACTGCCGACGTCGTATCCGGAAGTTTATTACTCGTGGAAGGTTTAAATACCTTAACGATTAAGGTTACAAATGCCTGTGGAATGGATAGCAAAACAATTACCTTAACAAGAGTAGTTTGTACACCTCCAACTGTAACAATTATAAATCCAACGGAAAGTTCCACCGTGACAAGAGCTGGTTTGGCATTTGAAGCATCGGTAGTAAACGCTACAAATTATTCGGTGACATTGAATGGAAATACAACCACTACAACTAAGACCGGAAATACTTTAAGAGGAAATTTAACACTTGTACCTGGTTCAAATGTAATTGTCCTTACCGCTAACAACTCTTGTGGAAATGCTTCTGAGACTATTACAGTCACTTACAATAATTGTGTAGCACCAATTATTACGATTGCTTCCGGAAATTCAATGCAAACGGTTAATACAAGTAGCTATGCCTTTTCAGGTAGTGTTACGAATAGTATACAAAGTGCAATCGCCTTTACACTTAATGGCGTTCAAAAACCATTTGTATTATCCGGAACTACGTTAAGTGCCAATTTAAGTCTTTTAGAAGGATTGAATGTATTGGTAATTTCCACTTCAAATGCTTGTGGTTCCGACACAAAAACAGTAACCTTAAATTACGTAATCCCAGTGAATAATAATGGAGCATCCGGAGGATCTTCAAATAATGGGAACAATGGTTCAACCAACGGTGGGAATTCAGGAAATACGGAGGAAAAAATTATTATCTGTCATTATCCTCCAGGAAATACGGGTAACCCTCAGCAATTGGAGATTCCATTGTCAGCATGGCCAGCGCATCAAGCACATGGCGATGTTCTAGGGCCGTGTCCAAATGTCAATAATGGAAACGGCAATAATGGATCAAATAATGGAAATGGGAACAATGGTTCAACCAACGGTGGGAATTCAGGAAATACAGAGGAAAAAATTATTATCTGTCATTATCCCCCGGGAAATACGGGTAACCCTCAGCAATTGGAGATTCCATTGTCAGCATGGCCAGCGCATCAAGCACATGGCGATGTTTTGGGGCCATGTCCAAATGTAAATAATGGAAACAACGGTTCCAACGGAAATTCAGGAAACAACGGTTCAAATAACGGTGGAAATTCGGGATCTGGATCAAGTGGAAATGGTAACAATGGTCACGGAAATAACGAAGACGGAGTAGACGTTTCGAATCCAGGACAAGGTAATGGAGGACCAAATGGTACACCTGATCAAAGCGGAAGTATAGATGATGAATCTACTGGCAATGGCAACACAGGTAATAGCTCAGGAAATAACGGCTCAAGTGGTGGTGAAACTGGATCGGGAACAAATACAAATGGAGGAGCCACGGGCAATGGATCACAGGGGGGAAATAGTAATTCCTCAGGATCTGGTTCAACTGGAGGTAATGGTAATTCTTCAGGATCAAATGGAAATGGTAACAATGGTCATGGTAATAACGAAGATGGTGTTGACGTTTCGAATCCAGGACAAGGTAATAGCTCAGGAAATAACGGCTCAAGTGGTGGTGAAAATGGATCGGGAACAAATTCAAATGGAGGAGCCACGGGCAATGGATTACAGGGGGGAAATAGTAATTCCTCAGGATCTGGTTCAGCTGGAGGTAATGGTAATTCTTCAGGAAACGGCAATGGTAACAATGGTCATGGCAATAACGAAGATGGAGTTGACGTTTCGAATCCAGGACAAGGTGATGGAGGACCAAATGGTACACCTGATCAAAGCGGAAGTGTAGATGATGAATCTACTGGCAATGGCAACACAGATAATAGCTCAGGAAATAGTGGTTCAAGTGGTGGTGAAACTGGATCGGGATCAAATTCAAATGGAGGAGCCACGGGCAATGGATCACAGGGAGGAAATAGTAATTCCTCAGGATCTGGTTCAACTGGAGGTAATGGTAATTCTTCAGGATCAAATGGAAATGGTTCTAATGGTAACGAAACAGGAAACAACGGTAGCGGTTCCAACGGCGGCGGAGGAAATACCTCAAATGGGTGTCTAACTCCAGTGATAACATTACCAAACATGATGAGAGGAGGAATAGTTGTTAGTAATTCCACCTATACATTGTTGGGATCAGTAGCCAATTATGGATCAACAGGACAAATTTCTGTACTTTTCAATAACAATAATATTCCTGTGAATATTTCAGCAGATGAATCATTTATTTCAACGGTTACATTAAATCTTGGTGTGAATACATTTGTTGTGAACACAGCCAATAATTGTGGATCGGATAGCAAAAGTTTTACAGTTGAATTAGTTTCAGGTAATCTTCAAAACAATCAAAATAATGGTGGAGGGAATAATCAAAACGGTGGACAGAAATCACAGCAAACTGGTTCAGGATCTAATAAAACTACTATCGTAAAACCTAACGGTGAAAATCAATCGACTAAGCCTAGCGGAAATTCAAATTCCAACAATGGAGTACAACAAGGCAATAAGCCGACCGTAAACACAAATCCTCAAGGATCACCTCAGAATAATAAACCATCGGTTACCACAAATACAAAACCTCAAGAAAACATCAAACCAATTGGTAATGGAAATTCAAATTCCAACAATGGAGGACAACAAGGCAATAAGCCGACCGTAAACACAAATCCTCAAGGATCACCTCAGAATAATAAACCATCGGGTACCACTAATACAAAACCTCAAGAAAACAACAAACCAAATGGTAATGGGAATCAAGGAAGTTCAGCGCCAAAGCCTACTAATAATAAACCACAGGTCACAAATAAACCCGCACAAACAGGTGGAGTAAAACCAAATCCAAGTGGCACTAAACCTGAGGAAAAACCAAAAGAAAACAAACCAAATGAGGTAAAACCTAATACTGGTCCAAAAGTAAACGGAACCAATAAAGGAGGAGGTAAATAACCTCCTTTTTTATTAAGTTTTAATTATTTTTTTTCTTTAATTCTTCCTATCTTCGCACTCTTAAAAAATTGATTATGGCGATTATTGGAAAAATCCGTTCAAAATCTGGTTGGATTGTGGCAGTTTTAGGACTAGCTTTGTTGACGTTTACCTTTGATTTGTGGAAAGATGTATTCCTAAGTTGGTTTGGGAAAGCTCCAACAAGTGTTGGCACCGTATATGGCGAGGACGTTGATGTTATAAAATTCGATGCATTGAGACGATATCAAGACGAAAGATTTCAACTCTTGTCTGGCCGTTCACCACAAGAAAAAGAAGTAGAATTTTGGTATGATGAAGCTTGGAGAAGGTTTACAGATTCATTAGTTCTTGCAAAAGAATTTGATGCAATAGGAATAAGTGTTTCCGAAAATGAGCTGAATGCATATTTTAATGCAACTAATGGTTTTAAAGGTTTACCTGACTTGGTTAGTTTTGAAGGAAATCCGCAAAATAACGGTCAACCACAACAAATTATTCCTTCCGTATTTAAAGACAATACAACAAACACCTATACTGCGAAATCAATAGCACAAGGAAAAGAGGTTATCAAAAAATTAAAAGCTGATAAAACTGCACAAGGTCAAAAACTTTGGGCAATTTTTCAGAATGAATATAAACAACTTCGTGCGAGAGAAAAGTATATGCAATTACTCGCGCAAGGAATTTACACGACAAAGCTAGAATTAGAAGATCGCGTAGAGTCTAAATCAACAACTAAGAATATCACATATATTTTGAAGCGTTACAATGAAATTCCTGACGAACAAGTAAAGGTTACCGATAATGAGTTAAAAGCTTATTTTGAAGCACACAAAAGCGATGTAAAATATAAAATAGAGAAAGCTAACCGTGAAGTTCGCGTTGTTTCGTTTAATATCGTTCCTTCAGGTAAAGACTCAGCGGTTTTCAATGCAGAAATAGCAAAGATTAGAAACGCATGGTCTAAAGCGAAAGCTGATTCTTCTTTTGTTATGAGAAATTCAGACAAGGCATTTTACTTCAACGACAAACGAGCAACTGCTGTACTTGAGGGGAATGAAAAGGCCCAAATGGGTTATCAAACCTTTCCTGCAGACTATGAGTTAATTTTCAAAACCGCTAAAATAGATTCAATAGTTGGACCGTATAAGTCTCAAGGATTTATGAATATTTCTAAAGTAATTGGCTTTACCCCTTCAAAAATTAAGGCGCGCCATATTTTTGTTTCGACAGCCGGAATGGATGCAAAAGCTGCGGCTCCTAAAAAAGCACTTGCGGACAGTTTATCAAAAATTGCAAATCCAAAGAATTTCGCACAATTGGTAATTAAGCATTCAGACGATCAGCGTACAAAAGCGGATAGTGGATTAATTAAAGTTCCCATGAATAATAACGCTCCTTCTGAAAATTTAATCTCGGCGGATTTAATTGTTTTGGGCTATGATAAATTACTAGCAGATTATTGCGAGACAGGTAAAGTTGGTGAAATCAAAAAGGTTGAAACTCCTGCAGGAATTCATATCATACAAGTTACGGAGCGTGATGAAAATAAACTCCCTCTATTAGTAACGATTGCAAAAACATTTGAGCCTTCAAAAGAGACTTACCAAAATAAAGAGGACGAGGCATACAATTTACTTACAAAACTTTCCGACGCAGTTGCAAAAGAATCAACTAATGAGAAAAAAATTGAAAAGTTTAGTCAATTGGTTCAAGAAGCAAAAAATTATGCGCAACCAATATCTATCGAAGATGATAACATTAGTTATACCAAAAACCCTAACCTTTACAGTTTTCAGGAAATAAACACGACAAACGATTTAATTGAACTAGCATATGGAGGAGGAAGTATTGGAAGTTTCAATGAATACCCAATGCTAGACGGCGAACGTTACGTCATTGCGATGTTATCAGCAATAAAACCAGCAGGGGAGCCTGCTTTCACGGATGTGAAACAAGCGATGGAAGCCGAGTTAATAAAAGAGAAAAAAACAAAATTATTGAAAGCTCAATTAGCACAATCTGGTAAATCTGTCTCAGAGATTGTTACTAAAAGTGGTAATACGATTCAAGCAACGGTATCAGATGTTTCATTTAGTGGAGGATCAGGGGGTGAGTTGGATAATGAACCAGAAATAATAGGTGCTATTTTCGGAGGTTTGAAAGATGGGGCATCTACACTTCCTATTGCTGGTAATAACGGCGTATATGTTGTGCAACTAAACAAAACTTCAAAGAATCCAGTGGCGGCGAACTACAAAACGGAAAAGGAAAATCTTATTCGTGAAAATCAAGTAGCGGTAGATTACAGAGCAATTCAAGGACTGAGAAAATTAGCAGATATCAAAGACAGAAGAGCTTTGGTAAATCTTAAATTATACAAAAAAGATTAGTCTGAATAAAACCCTTGCTCGAGATAAATTTAAATTATTAAGGTGTCGTCTGAACGTCGAGCAGAATAACTTTTTGTCCAACTTAGCAATTAATCGACTAATTCAATCGTTTAATTTTAAAGGAAAAACTGTTGCCCTTTTTTTACCGATTGTTGCTCAAAAAGAATTTAATACGTTTGCACTGATTGAATTTTTAAAAAGAAATCAGATAAAATGGTGTATTCCAAAAACAAACTTAATCTCGTGGGAAATGACGTTTTATACGATTGAAGATTTATCAGAAGTTAGTGTAAATAAATTCGGTATACCCGAACCGATTAATGGATTTCCAGTAGAACCTCATGAAATTGATTTATTTGTAACTCCCTTGTTGGCATTTGATAAAAAGGGTAATAGAATTGGGTATGGAAAAGGTTGTTATGATCGGTACTTTGCATTATGCAAACATCGCCATCAAAAAATTGGAGTATCTATTTTTGATCAACCGTTAGAAATCTTGGAAAGAGAAACAAAGGATATAAAATTAGACTTTTGCGTTACGCCATTTAATAAGTATGTATTCTAAGGAGAATCAAGGAAAATATCACTTAACGGCAATTTTTATCATCCCATTGAATTTAGTCGTTTTATTGCTTGAAACTCCGCTAGTGTTAAAAATACTAACACCATTACTCAGTATGCTAATTTTATGGAAAATCTTTAAAAAATAGTTACTGAAGAAATTTATCGTAAAAATCGTTGACTAAATATATTTTCCCTTCTGATTCTATTTGTTGTATGTCTAAGGCTGAAAAAAAGCGTATTATTACACGTCTACCTTGTGCATCCGATTGTACCATTCGAATGGACAATTCACCAGTTTTTTCGGTATAAGAGGTAGAAAAATAAAGCGGGTAATAAGATGCACATTTAATTACTTGCTCGTTTTTCAAACCCTGAACATTAAAGATGAAATGACCATTTTCTTTACTTTTCAAAACCATTACTTCTGATTCAATTCGGGCTATTTTCGCATCCTGAGCCATAGAATTATTAATCCACATTCCAACAATTAGGAGGAGAGAAAATTTTAAAAATGCACTTATTTTCATGTTCAATTTTTTATAAATGTAGAAAAAATTCTCAATTTTAGAAAATGAATCCATTAAATGCGTTTTATAAATCAGCTTTTTTAGAACTAGGTTGTGACGAGGCAGGAAGGGGATGCTTGGCTGGACCGGTGGTCGCTGCTGCCGTTATCTTAAATCCTGAGGCGCCAATCGAAGGTTTAAATGATTCGAAAAAAATCAATGAAAAAACTCGGATGAAGTTAGCGGAAGAAATAAAGTCTAAAGCGGCTTATTATGCAATTGAATTTATAGATCACAAAAGAATTGATGCAGTTAATATTTTAAATGCAAGTATTGAGGCTATGCATCAATGTATTTTGACGTTATCGGTTAAACCGAATCATATTATTGTCGATGGAAATCGGTTTAAACCAATCGATGACATACCCTTTACAACAATTGTTAAGGGAGATTCTAAATTTCAAAGCATAGCTGCAGCTTCAATTTTAGCAAAAACTGCGAGAGATCAATATATGCTTGGATTACATAATGAGTATCCGGAATACGGATGGAACGAAAACAAAGGTTATCCAACGATTCGACATAAATTAGCTATTGAAAAATTTGGGTTATCACCATTTCATCGCCTTACCTTTCAACATGCATTGACGGTAAAGCAGTTGACTCTCTTTGATTAAACAACAACCTGTTGATTTAAAAATTCTTTTTCTTCATCTACCGAAGAAAAGCGACATACATTTGATGTTGATATGAAGAGTCGGTTTATTTTATTTACCACAATCATAAGTTGTCTTACCTGGATTGCCTTTGTTTCCTATGATATAGTCATAAAGCAAAACAGGGTTAATTATACACAGTATTTTTCAGTAGAGGATGGAAAAATACTGGTAATTCATCACGCGGATGAGGTAAATTGGCAAGAGAATAATTTACAGGTATTAGCAGAGAATGCCCAAATTCTTGAATCAATAAAACAGAAAATTTCTAAGAACACCTCTGTTTTTATTAGTGAAAAAAGATCCTTACTAGTTATTGAGAAGGCTGAAAAATGGAAATCAGAGGAAGTCAGTGAATTGTTTACTTCCGGTATTTTTCCATTCGAAATGAATGGAACGAATCAGTTTTCTTTCGGAAAGTATGCTGGACGCGTATCTGAAAATCAAATTTTACTGCATAAACTCGATGAATTAACGTTATCAGGCATATCATTGGAGCCAGATAAAAAAAGTAGTTTCTCGTTGATTTATTGGGAGAATTCAGATTTGATATACGAAGATATTTATTGCAGAAAGGACAAAAATATTATTTACAGAAGATACCCGAATCGAAATGAACTGAAGGAATCAGTTGATGATAAACAAAAATTCTCTGGAGTTATTCCTTCAAATTTTGACCGTTACGAATTTTACACGGCAGAGGAATTTGCAATTATTGACAGTTCTTTTTCAAGTACGGTGTTTAAAGAAATCATCTCCACTGGACTGATTTTGCTAGAAAAGGATGGAAGTAAAGTGGTATTATTTGACTTTAAAGAAAATCAACTACCCATTCAATCCTTAAATGAACGCTTAGGTTTGGAAGAAAAAAATGAGGATTTTGCAGAATTTGACTCTCTCGTGTTCAGTACCAAAGTTGACACCTTGAATCGTAAATTATTTGTTGCTCAATTTGATGACATAGGCGTAATATCCTATGATAAATCCTATTTTGACGCCATAATTACTGACATTAATTTAGGGAATTCGCTCTCCTCAAACACCAAGAAAATGGATCAGTTGTTTGGTGATTTACCGTTAAAATCATCTATGAGAATTGTAGATAGTACCTTATGTATTTCTAAAACATATGTAGGAAATCAAACTATCGAAACAATTGTCAAGCGTAAATCTATGCTTTCCAATGAATCCATGAAGGACGTAAAAGATTATTTTTCCATGAATCCTGGTGAAAGAGTTTTGGGATTTGGTTGTTTCGACGAAAGAGGAAATAGTATTTTATATACGGAATCTAAGAAATTACATGGGTATATCAATGGATTGAAAAAATGGACTCAAGAGTTACCTGAAATTCCTTCCTCTGTTGAATTGAGCTCCTGTAAAAAATTTCTAATGGTTCACTTAGCCAGCGAATCTTGGATATTTCAGAAAAATGGAACGCTTATAATGCGTGTACCCAAATCACTCGCAATAAAACCTGTAATTACGCAATTGAAAGATGTTGATCTAATTTTCACAGTGAATAACCAGAATTTTATGGAATATCAACTTAATGGTACGGTAAACAGACAATTTTTTATTGCAGATCCGATAACAGAATTAGTTTATTTCAAAGAGCTCGGAAATATATTGATAATGACAGATTCTGGGTATTATACTTACGACCCAAAAACGAAAAAATCACCAAGAAAAGTAGCACTGGGTAGAGCATTTAATGGTATTGGTTTAAACGGCAGTACTTGGCTAATACATCACCAAGGAAATACCTTATCTTGGCTCAATTTGAACAATGGTCAAGTAAAATCTATAGGATTACCCAACTTAAAGGTTCATGGCGTATTGGAATCAAATCTTGGAAGTGGCATAGTAATTTCATCAGGTTCTACAATACAGGTTATATTAAATAATGGGCAGTTACTTTGGAAACAAACGTATAAGGGAACAGAAATTAACAAGATTATTACCGCTGCAAATTCGAAAGGAAAATCAATACTTTGCGTTTTGGATGCCATTCAAAACCAAGCATTTCTTCTTGATGAAACGGGTAAATGGCTAATTCACAACACCATTCATGCTGAAAGGGACCTTAAAATAACTACCTTTGGCACTGATGGTTATTCCATCAGCACATTTTTAGGAACATATGTAGTTCAATATAATCGATAGCAAACCATGAAGAAATTCACGTTTATACTCTTTTTCTCCATACTTTCAGTTGGAGTTCATAGTCAAAATTATCTAGGCGTAAATTCAAGTAATTATGCTGGTGTAATGGGTAATGATATAAATCCTGCCAGTTTTGTTGATGGAAGATTTTGCTTTGATCTCAATCTATTTAGTACAAATTTTAATGTTTATCAAAATTTTGGTTATTTCGATGCAAAATATATGCGAGATGCGCAAAATTCAAGATTTGGAGAAAATTACTGGTGGATAAAATCTTTTGCTGATACAGCAATTTTCAATGGATGGGGAGCGAAACCATTTGAACAATTCAATTTAGAACCATTTAGTGAAGGGGTTATAAAACACCTTTACGATACATTGACGAAAAGTCCAAGGGGAGTCTACATGAATTATCAGCTCGACTTATTGAATTTTGCTTTTCATGTTACACCTAAAATTTCGGTTGGGTTTAATGCGAAGGTACGCTCCATGACAAACATCGATAATATGGACCCAAAATTGGCAGTTTTGGCTGAGTCTGGTCTTGATACCAGCGACTTATGGGGGAGAACTTTGCCTGAGGAATTATTGAACTTGAATCACATGACTTGGACGGAGTACGGGATTAACTATGGACAAGTGCTCATGGATGATAATCAACACTTTTTAAAGGTTGGTGCAGATTTAAAATACATGCAAGGATTTACTGCTGCTTATGTGTATACGGATAATTTTAAATATGGCCTTGTTGATGAGGATACCTCATTCTTTTTAGAAGGCGATTTTGCTTATGGTTATTCTAATAATTTTGATAACCTTGTAGAAGGGGATATAGAAATGAATGGTTTTGGATTACCAAAGCCTTCGAGCAGATCCGGATATGGTGTGGATTTAGGTGTGGTTTATGAGTGGAGACCTAAGTATAAGAAATATAAATTCGATATGGATGGAAAGTCCAATTTATGGATGAAGAACAAAAACAAATATGATTTGCGTGTTGGTGCGTCCTTGCTTGACTTAGGCGCTTTACGATTTACTAAAGGGGGTTTGAGTCGAGACTTTTCAGTAGATGTTAACCGAAAATTTGATTTAAATCAATTTGAGACGGCAAATAGCCTTTTGGGTTTTGATCAAATTATTGATTCTCTAATCAATGAATCCATAGATCCAACAGAATGGGTTGCTGGTGAAAGAGATACTTCCTCAACATTTTGGGTACAAACTCCATCAGCTTTAAGTTTACAAGTTGATTATCATATTTGGAAATACTTTTATGTTAATGCTACGGCAATGCTTAACCTGATTTCACCGAAACGTCAAGCAAAAGTAAAAATGGCTAATCAATTCAGTATTACACCTAGTTTCGATTATGCATGGTTTGGGGTACATCTTCCAATATCAATGAATGAATATTCAGGATTTAAAGCTGGAATTGCTACACGATTAGGCCCATTGACTGTAGGGATGACAGACTTTAGAACGCTATTTGCTCGAGGACAGGTGCGGGGTGTTGAATTTTACACGGGTGTGAGAATACCAGTTCTTTACGATGCCATTCGAGATATTGACGGTGATCAAGTATCGGATAAAAATGATGACTGTATTACTGAACCGGGTGTTTGGGCTTTCAAAGGTTGTCCTGATACTGATGGTGACGGAATTAAAGATACAGAAGATGAATGTAAAGATATTCCAGGACCACTTGAATTTAAGGGTTGTCCAGATAGAGATGGTGATAAAATTATTGATAAAAAAGATGATTGTCCAGATGATCCGGGGTTAAAAGAATTTAATGGTTGTCCGGATAAAGATGGAGATAAAATAATTGATAAGAAAGATGATTGTCCAGATATTGCCGGAATTGCTAAACTTAACGGTTGTCCTGATCGTGATGAAGATGGTATACGCGATATTGATGACGATTGTCCTGATAATCCTGGACCTGAGAAATATAAAGGTTGCCCGGATTCTGATAATGATGGAATAATTGACATTAAAGATGCATGCCCTAAAGATTCTGGTTCTGTGGAGTTCCAAGGATGTCCAGATAAAGACAAAGATGGGTTATTTGATTTTGTGGATGACTGTCCAGAAGTTCCGGGTCCCAAGGAAAACAAAGGTTGTCCATGGCCTGATACAGACGGCGATGGATTGTTGGATAAAGATGATGAATGTCCGTCAAATCCTGGCCCTAAAGAAAACAAAGGTTGTCCGTATAAAGATTCTGATGGTGACGGATTATTGGATAAAGACGATGATTGTGTTAATACACCTGGTCCGAAATCAAATAAAGGATGTCCTGTTATTGAAAAAGAAATTATTGAAGTCTTAAAAACTGCATTTGATAATTTAGAATTTGAGACATCCAAAGATATAATTAAGGATCCTTCAAAACCGTCTCTTGATGAGTTGGCTGAAGTCTTGAAGAAGAAACCAACTTGGAAACTTCAAATTTCCGGTCATACAGATAATGTTGGCGATGACAATGGAAACTTGGTATTATCCAAAAAACGAGCGGAAGCTTTACGAAATTATCTTGTCTCCAAAGGAGTAGAAGATGTAAGATTGATCGTTCTTTATTTTGGAGAAACTAAACCCATTGCAAGCAACGATACTCCAGAAGGAAGACAGAAAAATCGCCGGGTTGAAATGAAAATTGTTTTTGATTAACTTGTCTTTTGAAACGTTGGAAAATGGGGCAATTTGCCCCATTTTCATTTTATGAAATTTTGTGTGTTAAAAAGTAAAGTATTCACTACAAGAATTAAACGCAATCTTCACGATTTTTGTGAAAATGATACATATGTATAGAATCACTTCATTAATCGCAGTGTGCAGTTTGCTAATGCTCGCGTGTGTGCCTGCAAAGAAATATAAAGACCTTCTAACCAAGGAAAAAGCATGTTCGGAAGAGCTAGAGAAATATAAAAAATCTAGTAATCAGTTTGAATCTTCCGCAAAAGATTTGCAAACCAAATACGATGTGGCATCTAAGGAGTTAGCAAAAATTAAACAGGATACAAGTATTTTGGGAAACAAATGGAGAATTCTCAACAGAGATTTCAATAGGTTACAGCTTGAGCATGAATCATTAGAAAAATCATTTGACAAGTTAAAAAATTTGAGTGCAAAAGAGACAGCGGCATTACAAGCGGATTTAGAAGCAAAGAACAAGGAACTTCAAGCGAAAGAAGATGCATTATTAAAGCTCGACAATGAGCTTAAAGCAAAGCAAAAGTTACTTGAAGAAAGGGAACGACGTGTCAACGAACTTGAAGAAGCCATACGTAAGAAAGATCAAGCTGTCCAATTACTAAAGGCGAAAGTAGCAAATGCCTTAAGAGGTTTTGAAAATCAAGGGTTAACAGTTGTACAAAAGAATGGAAGAATATATGTAAGCCTTGAGGCAAAACTTTTATTTAAATCAGGCAGTACTGTAGTTGAACCAGAAGGAAAGAGAGCATTAGTAGAATTAGGGAAAGTATTAGAAACTGAGAAAGAGTTGGAAATTGTTGTAGAAGGTCATACAGATACAGATAAAATGATTAGTTCTACTCCTCCGCGAAACAATTGGGAATTATCAGTTCTGCGGGCAACTTCTGTGGTCGATATCTTACTCGCCAATTCCTCGATGAATCCAACACAGGTAATGGCTGCAGGTAGAGGAGAATTCTATCCAGTTGATGCAAATGACAAAGCGAAGAACAGAAGAATAGAGGTAATTATTTCACCTAACTTAAATGAGTTGTTTGAAATTATTTCAAACGATTAACGGATAACGTTAACATGTCCGGTTTTAATAGAAATGTCACCATCTGTTGGCTTGTATTTTAATAGCCAAGTGTATGTACCATCAGGCACTAGGTATCCTTTGTAAAAACCGTTCCATTCAAAAGAGGTATCTTTCGTTTCATAAACCTTTTCTCCCCATCGATTGTAGACCTCGAGTTCTATCCATTTCACACCGATAAAACTACCTGAGAAAACATTATTTATCCGATCCCCATCAGGAATAAACGTATTTGGAATGTAAATATAAAATTCTTCTTTTATTAGTATTGGCTTTGTAATACTATCGATACATCCCTTTGCATCAGTTGCAATTAATGTGACATAATAAATCCCCGGAGTTTCATAAATATTACTCGGATGCATTATAATCGAAGTTCCCCCGTCACCGAAGTACCATTGGTAGCTGTAACCATTTGTTGTTAAATTTTGAAAAGAAACGGGTAGATTCTCTGTTGGTTCATCCGTTTGAACAATAAAGTCAGCACTTGGACGAACAACCACCACTTGTGAAAATCCTTGCACAGTGAATGTTTGACAGTCATCAGAAACCTCGACTACATAGGTGCTCGTGTTGGAAGGTTTTACCCAAATTCCCGCTGCCGAAGACCCGTTGTGCAGCCATTGATAGGTATAATTACCAAATCCTCCTGAAGCTTGTGCACTTATATAAATACTGTCTCCCGGACAGATCTCAGGGTTCGGTGTTGTAGTTACGATAAGCGGTGGGCTTGTGATGGTATATTGTAGCGTGTCAGAGACTAAAGAACCACAATTGTCAGAAACGGTTACAATATATGTTGTATTTACCGATGGTGTAATGGAAAATATAGAAGTATTAGCCCCTGCGACGAGTGCATTATTCTGTCTCCATTGAATGAAATAATTACCCGAACCTCCTGATATATTTGCTATAAGGGTATCGAGAAGGTAAGGACAAATAACTGTTATATCTTCCCCAATTGATACCTCTAAAGGCGCGTAGGTAGGAACAGTTACAAGTACTGTATCATAGGCAGGATTAGAACTACACAAGGCATTAACTTCTACCCAATAAGTTCCTGTTGAATTAGGTGATACCATAATCGTATTTCCAGTCGATCCATTGGACCATAAATAGGTGTAAGGGGCTAATCCGCCTGTTACAGAAGCCGTAACTTGAATATCATCACCAGGACATTCAACGGTTGGGTTGTTTAAAGTAACTGTCAACGGTTGAACATCTTGAATAAAAAGTTCTATTGATTGCGGAGTAGGATTTCCGCATGGATCCTCTAATTGAAATGTAATGAGGATATTTTCTAAACCCTCAGTAAGCCCGTCAAGTAGTGAGTTTATGGTAAAACTTGCATTTGCTTGTCCTGGGGCAAAAGTCACCGAACTTGGGATGCCGGTATAATCGATATTATTTGTTGCAGTTCCTGAAATAGTAATGGGAATGGTTAGGGAGGTATTTAAATTAGCGTTTCTAACTATATCAACCGTCGCTGTTACGCAGCCCTCTGCCATCCAATTTGGATTTGAAAAAAGCTGATTGCTGATTTGAGAAGTAATGGAAACAGGAGTTATAGAGGTTAAACTATTTGCTTCTAAAAAAATTCCTGAATCCCATTGACCGTCACCCACATCTGCGACAGCGATAATTAAGTGGTAAGTTTGTCCGCACTGAACTCGGGATACAGCCTCTAAAACATCAGTAAATCCATCGTATTGAATGTAAAATGGATTTGCATTGTAAGGAGCACTGTTACCGTCTCCGTTAAAATTAAAAAATTGAGAATTAGTTATTGCATTCACGTTGTTTATGCTCACAACACTCCCATTATTCGGCAATCGTGCAATGTTTTGTATTCCAGTTATTCCTGGACCGCTGATAAAAAAACCGAAAACATCGTTGTAACCGGAATTGTTCGGTGGAGCAAATTCTGGGTATTCATCTGAACCGAAAACATATTTAAATCTAACAGTATCTGAGAATGGTACAAAATCAAATTCTAGAATAGCCGCATTGTATGTTTGAGTACCGCCTATAATATTAGACAATAAAGCTGATCCGCCTACATTATTATCGATGCCACAGCCCGGTTGATTATTTGGTCCTTGTGGCCCATTTCCATTATTGAAAATAGTTCCTGTTGTCATCACAATTCCCTGGTCAATACCTAGGTTGGTTCCTGAAGCACCAAAGGAACCTATCGCCGTGGGGCTACCATTATAAACCACATTTGATACGGTAACACCGGTGCCAAGTAAAACATTCTGGACCAAAGAATTAGGCGCTTGACCTGAGTTCGTGGTTAATTGACCTATCAATGGGCTTGATAGAACTAGGATAATGAAACAGTAAAAAAAATGCTTTATCACTAACGTTTAAACGAAATTTGAGGAAAAACGTTGTGTAATTTTTAAATTTTTATAAAACTTTAAGAACAAGGCTAAAATTAAAGTCAACCACATTTCCAATCGACGGGTCTGATTCCATGCCAAAATGTGTTCTGTCAAGGGAGCCAATACCTTTTAAAACGGGAAATTTTTTACCATTTATTATTTGGAAACCAACTGATTTCATAGATACATTTACGGCTTTAGTTATACCCAACATACTAAACATACCACTTACGATAAAACCATCTTGAGCACTTTTAACAGTCGTAGATTTGAACGTTATTTTTGGGAATTTATCTAGGAAAAAATACTCCGTCATGAGTGCATCATCTCGCGAAGACTCGAAAGTCGTTAATTTATCTACAGGAAGTTGTATGTCAAAAGTAGATTTACTAATATCCTTATCAATGTGCACTGAGCCAATTATCTCTTTAAAACTTCCTTTGGTACGCGCTTCCTTCGGGCCTAATTCAAAGTTAAATACAAGACCTTCTTTTGCTATTGAATAATCACCAATGATGCCATCGAGAGGTGAGCTTTTGGTTTGCTGAAACTCTTGGGACATCAAGGTGTTGGCTGTTGTATTGTCAAAATTTGCTTTTAATCCTTGCTCAAGGTAATTGGACTGTTGTATCTTAAATATGAATAGAGCAATACCAGCAGTTAGAGCAAAGAATTGCGTTGTAATTTTAGTTTGAAGTAAATAATCGTTTCGCGTGGTGAGTAGACCTAATATAAATAGGGCAACGACAAATGCTCCTTGTCCTCCAAATGCACTGTTTTTACCACCTAAGTAAAGTGGAATTAGTAGGGAGAGGGTTGCAATTAGTAGGGAAATAAGCACTATAAGACTTAGTTTATGACCATTGGAAGTTGCAAGTCGAATTAAGCCAAACGCGCCCACAGAAAGGCCCGATACAAGAAATATATTTGATGAAATGATCGAAGTTGGATTCACAAAACTCATTCCGAAAAACCCCATGGAGGCACTTAAAAAGATTAGTGAATTTAAGTATCGACTTGTTCGTTCATCATCAGACAATGCGAATGAAAATAATCCGATGATAACTGCTAATAAACCCGCAAAGGAATAATGAAAAAATCCTGCGAAAAAGAGTATTCCAAGAATATATGGCCATACCATAGCATGCACGGAATCTACATTTAAATTCCACCATTTATTGAGTAATCGGGCCTTTAAATAGGTAAGATGAGGAATAAAGAATCCGGCTAAAACATGAATTATAAATGAGAATGAAGCTGTGTTTAGTTGATATTCCCCAAATTGGAGTTGCTCTCCTTTAATTAAAAAAACTAAAAATAATAGTGGGACACAGATTGTTTTATACAAAATACCCTTAATAAGAGAATTGATTGCTACTGTAAGAATCACTACTGATAAAACTAAAATAGGCAACCACGTAAGGTGTTGATAACTGCGTAAAGGTTCTAAAAGAAGAGATATGGCAAGACACGCCCCAAAAAAATTAAATATTCTATTTAGAAGTGGGATATCTAATTTGATTGCTGCAAAACCAAATATAGAAGTTGCCAAAGCAAAAAATTCCAATGCCATATCTCTTGCTCGTTAATTTATTTGGTGAGTTCTAAATCTGCAAATAATTGCACGTCATCGGACAATCCTCCTGAAGGCTCACCGATTTTAAAATCACTTCTCTTAACGACACCAGTGACGCGTAAACCAATGGCTTCTGTTTCACCTTTTTTGGCCGTTCCTGTTGGTTCACCGATCAATTTCAAATTCTTGGTCATTCCGTGCATCGTAAAGTCTCCGGAAATTATGTATTTATTTTTAACTTTCTTAACAGACGTGCTTTTAAATGTTAAGTTAGGATATTTTTCAACATCGAAGAAATCGGCAGATCGAAGGTGATTGTCACGCATTTCAATACCGGTGTAGATAGACTTGGCCTCGGCTGTCATTACAATTGACGAACCATCCCAACTCCCATTATTTAATGAGATTTTAACATCGAACTTATTGAATTCTCCGTTAATATCAACGATGCCCATGTGTCTGATTTTGAATCCCAGTCGAGAATGTGCTTTGTCAAGTGAATATTCAACGGGATCATCAGCTTGAAATGAAGTAAATAAAACAATGGCAAGTATGCCAAAAAGAGCAGATAGTTTTTTCATAATTATTTTTATTAAATTTTGAGCAAAGATTCGGTAAATTAAACGTTAAATCACTTGACATAGGTCAATATTTTATAACTTATTCTTCCTAAATTTTGTTAATTGTAAACAAAAGCTTGTAATGTTGGTTGAATAATTGCGTTACTCATTTACACCGATTGAGAAACGGTTTTCATATTTAGTAGTTTAGGTTAGAAAGAAGAGGGTTCGCCCTCTTTTTTCGTTTTCAATCGCCTTCTATGTTTCCCAATCAAATTGCCTATCTTTGCAAAAAAAATGTAGAATGAGACTAGTTACAGTTGGTAGTGTTGCTTTCGATGCAATAGAAACACCTTTTGGTAAAACCGACAAAATTGTAGGGGGAGCAGGGACATTTATTTCCCTATCCTCATCTTTTTTCGTTAAAAATCAAGGTATAATTTCTGTTGTTGGCGATGACTTTCCTAAACAAACTTTGGCAGAGATGCAAGACAGAGGTATTGATTTAAATGGATTACAAATTAAAGAGGGGGAGAAAACATTTTTTTGGTCTGGTAAATACCACAACGACATGAATTCGCGAGACACGTTAATCACGGAATTAAATGTGTTAGAACATTTCGATCCTATTGTACCTGAGGAGTATCAAGGAGCGAATTATTTAATGTTGGGAAATTTAAGTCCGCAGGTTCAACGCACTGTAATCGAGCGAATGAGGAATCGTCCAAAATTAATTGCCATGGATACAATGAATTTTTGGATGGATATTGCATGGGATGAGCTGATGAAAACGTTGTCTTTAGTTGATGTTTTAATCATAAATGATGAAGAAGCACGTCAGTTAACCAAGGAGTACGCCTTAGTTCGTGCAGCAAAGAAAATTAAGCAGATGGGGCCTAAATATGTCATCATTAAAAAAGGGGAGCATGGAGCTTTACTTTTTTATGATAATGATATATTTTTCGCACCTGCTTTACCATTAGAGGAAGTGTTTGATCCGACTGGTGCAGGCGATACATTTGCAGGAGGATTTATGGGTTATATTGCGAGCACAGATGATTGTTCTTTTCAAAACATGAAAAGGGCAGTTGTTGCAGGTTCTGCATTGGCTTCTTTTTCCGTGGAAAAATTTGGTACTGAGCGATTAAATGAGATTACTCGTAATGACTTTGAAAAACGCATGCAAGAATTTGTAATGCTAACAGATTTTGAATTTAATACCTTGAATTAATGGAGCTTACCGTATTTATTGATCGCATAAATGAATTATTAGTCCAAGAAGATTTGATAGGTTTAGGAAAAGAATCTTTTGCCTTGAGAAATGAATTTGAAGATGCATTGCTGTCGTCCGAAGGTGCGGATCAAGTAGCTTTTTTAAAGGCCCAAGAGGAAGGTATTCGTGTGGAGAAAACGGATTACTCGCCACTCAAAGATCAGTTTTATAGTCTTTTTAAAGAGTTTACGGATAAACGGAAAAAGCAACTAGAAATAAAGTCTGCTTTGGAATCGGAGAATTTAAGACTAAAAAAAGGACTCATTGAACGCCTGAAAGAGGTCATTGCTAATGAAGAAAAAATAGGCTCTGCATTTAATTCTTACAAGGAAATTCATGAAACATGGAAGAAAATAGGTGATATTCCACGTGACAAACGTGATGAAATTCAAAAAGAATATTCACGATTGTTGGAAATGTTCTTTTATAACATCAAGATATACAAAGAACTTAAAGAACATGATTTTAAAAGGAATTTACAACTTAAGCAAGACTTAATTTTTAAGTTAAAAAATTTACGAAATAGCTCACTTTCACTTAGAGATTTGGAGGCAAGTTTAAGAAGTTTGCAAGATGAATGGGAGGAAATTGGTCCGGTACCCAACGATGAATGGGAGGAGGTTAAAAAAGCGTATTGGGATGTTGTTCGAGGGGTCTATGAAAAAATAAATACGCATTACGAGGAACAGCGAAGTATGTTAGCGGAGAATATCGCTAAAAAGAAACATTTGATTGAGAAAATAGAAACGATTCTCTCAGAAAATTCCGAATGCAAAACTTCCAAAGAATGGGAAAGTGCCACAAAAAATGTGTTGTCTTTACAAGAGGAATGGAAAAAAATAGGTTTTGGAACAAAAAAAGAAAATGATGAAGTATGGAAGGTTTTTCGTTCTAAATGTGATCTTTTCTTTGAAAGTAAAAAGAAATTTTCCCAGGGACTAGAAGAAGTGTATAAATTAAATGCCAATGAAAAACGAAAGCTCATCGGTGAAATTGAATCATTAAAATCTTCAACAGAATGGAAGGTAACAACGGATAAGATAATTCAATTACAAAAATCTTGGAAATTAATCGGTAGCGCAGGTCCCAAATGGGAAAACAAATTATGGACTTCCTTTCGAACAAGTTGTGACGCCTTTTTTAGTGCAAAAGAAAAACATTTCAATGACCAAGACCTAACCCTTGAAGAGAATTTAAAGGCAAAATTGTCATTGATATCTTTACTTAATTCATTTAACCTATCTGCAATCAAAGATGAGGCAATTGAACAATTAAAAGATTTTACAAGTCGTTTTGCTGAAATCGGTCACGTACCTCGTAAAGATCAAGACGAGGTGTACAAGCAATTTAAAATTTTAATGGATGAAAAGTATGCAGCCATTAAATTAGATGAAAGTGAGCGAGAGAAAATACAATACCAATCAAAAATTGACACACTCCTTTTATCTCCTGAACGAGCTAAACTTTTGGCACGTGAACGGGCTGATTTACGCAAACAGATAGAACAATTAACTAAGGAGATTGCTTTATTAGAAAATAATCTTGGTTTTTTTGCAAAATCTAAAGGAGCAGACCAGTTGAGATTAGAAGTTGAGAAAAAAGTGAAATTTGCGCAAGACAAAATCACCACAATAAAGAGAAAATTAAGTATGCTTCCGAATGAATAGTTTCATCAATGTTCTCTTATTAGTCGTTTCGGCACCAACATTTCTGTTGACAATTTTTGTGGGCTTTGACTTGCCCATTGAAATGCTGAGAATGCAGGCTGTTGAAATACCTTATTTGGATTATATTTTTCTTGGTTTTGCAGCTATTTTATGTGTTATTTCCTTACGAAGAACAATAAGGAGGTGGTCCGGATTATACCTTGTAAATCAACACACAAAATATGTCTTCAATGCGGAAATTAAGTTAGAGCGTAAAAAAAGAGTAATTGTTTACACAATCTTGGAGGCAGTAGTAATGGCTTATTTAGGTTATTTATATACGGCCTTAACACCGAAAGCATGGGCTCCTTCGTTGGTTATGTACATTTTCTCCCTAGAAGGATTGCTTTTTATGATGTATGGTTTATTGGCAAAAAAATTTAGGGTTGGTATTACTTCGAAAGCCGTATTAGTCTCAGATAGAGAAGTAAAGGTTTTATATTTTTCAGGTTTACGGCAGATAAGTATTGAACAACAATCAATTTATTTTGAGTACTTGGGAAATTTGCAATTAAATTTCCCAGTTGATTGTTTGGATATCCAAAACAAAAAAGAATTTTTTGACACCTTGCGTCAGCAAGTAAATGAAAATCGCGTGTTATTTCGTATCTTAGAAAAATGAATGATTCCATCATACTCGTAGTTGAGGACGATTTGTCTTATGCTGATTTAGTTCAATTCCAACTCACAACCATTGGTTGTTCCGCAATTAATATCATTGCTGTTCAATCTGTTGCTGAAGTATTAGAGGTGAAAGAAGAATTAGAGCCAGATGTTATTCTACTTGATCTAAACATTCTCGATAGTAGTGGAATCCAAACCTATGATCAGGTAAGTAGTATATTTCCTGAAGCATCCTTAATTGTACTTTCAGGAATGGATGATCAGTCCATCGCACTAGAAATTGTTGCCAAAGGAGCTCAAGATTACATCTTAAAAAGTGATGTTAAGCCTCAAATCCTGGAGAAGACGATCAACTACGCTGTTCTGCGAAAATCTATGCTCCAACGAATTGCATTTTCGGAAAAAAGATATCGCGAAGTATTTGAGAAATCACCTTTGCCAATGTTTCAACTAACAGGGAAAGATTTAGTAATAAACATGGTTAATGCGGCAGCCATCAATTTTTATGGATATCCAACGGATTTTTTGATGGGAAATCCTATCCGTCTCTTAAGCAAGGATCAACAATTCACTCTTATAGAGAATGCGCCGTTCCGCTTGATTCAGTTGACCAAAGACCGAAATGAAAAAACGGTTGATTTGGTGATTAATAGACTCCATCAAAATGAAGATATTTATATAGCGCTTGTAATTGACAAAACCGAAGAATTGTTGTTTGAGAAAAATAAGTACCAAATTATTTCTCAAGCAGAGGAAGGCGAAAAAAAGAAAATTGCGAGGGAATTACACGACGGATTAGGCCAGCAAATGGTGCTTTTGAATTTATTATTTCAAAATTTTACACCAACAGAAGCTCAAAAAACACAGTATCAGGACTTGGGAAACTTGTTACAAAGTTGTATTCGTGAGGTAAAAGAAATAGCTTATAGTTTGTTGCCTCCCGAGTTGGAAAAAGGATTTTTGAATGCAATGGACCGTTTTGCTAACCGAATAAACAATACAGGTGCGGTTGAATTTGTCATGGAGATTGATGATCAAATTACAGAGGAAGTTTTAGATAATGTAGATAAATTTAATTTGTATCGATTGGTTCAAGAATTGGTAAATAATTCTATTAAGCATGCCAAGTCCAATGAGATTTTCTTTAGCATGAAATTGACGGATTCTAATATTGAAACGGAAATTAAAGATTTTGGGGTTGGTTTTGATTTAGAAAGGGTTCATCAGGGCCTTGGTATTCAAAATATTTATCATAGGATGAAAATGGCTAATTTAGATGGAGACTTTATCACCGAACCAGGCAAAGGAACAAGAGTTTCATTTAAAATACCGATTCATTGAAAATTCTTTTTCTTCGCTTTAGTTCTATTGGCGATATAGTCTTAACATTTCCAGTAGTGCATGCGGTGCGGGATCAATTACCAAATGTAGAAATCCATTTTGCCACCAAGAGCCGTTTTAGAGATTTGTTGTCTGCATGTCAAGCAATTCAACAAATTCATACATTTGATAAACGAACAACAGAAATATGGTCTGATTTAAAAAATGAAAATTTTGATGTAATAATTGATTTACATAATAATATTCGCTCAAGAAGTCTTTCTGGATTTTTGGCAAAACGAACCTTACGATTTCCGAAGTTAAATTTTCGAAAAAGTTTATTGGTATTATTTCAGTGGGACCTTCTACCAAATAAGCACCTTGTAGACCGTTATTTTGAGGCTGTAGAAAAGATAGGTGTTGTAAATACACATCAAAAAATTAAATTCTATATTCCTGAAAAATACGAGGTGAACCTAGGAGATTGGGGATTAGAACCAAAAAAGTATATTTCAATAGCGTTAGGGGCTCAATTTAAAACCAAGCAGCTGCCCGTTCAAAAGGTCAGAGCTATAATTGAACAGATTGATTATCCAATCATTTTGCTTGGTGGCAAAACTGAGGAAATATTTGCCGATGAGCTTGTTGAAAAGTTCCCAACAAGAAAAATGATAAATTTTGTGGGAAAGCTATCCATTTTAGAGTCTGCTTATTTGGTGAAAAATGCGAAATCTTTGCTTACGAATGACACGGGATTAATGCATATTGGCTCATGTTTTGGCATCCCATTGCATGTTACTTGGGGAAATACTGTTCCGAAGTTTGGCATGTATCCTTATTTACCTGAGAAGCCTCAATTAAATAATTCATATGAAATTTCTTTGCGGTGTCGACCATGTTCAAAAATTGGCTTTGAGAAGTGCCCTAAAGGGCATCACCACTGTATGATGAACCTTGACGAATCAAAAATTGTGGAAGCAATAACGCGAGAATTATCCGATGAATAGCTTTTTAAGCTCATTTGCTTCTTTGGGATCCATTTTTCCGGCTAAAATTAAACTAAGTTGTTTTCTCCTCAATGCACCTTCAAAGCGCGTAATTTCTTCATCAGTCTCAGGAATTAACTCAGGAACTTGAATAGGACCACCGTTTTGGTCCACAGCAACAAACGTATAAATCGCTTCGTTACATTTTTCTCTTAATCCGGAAACTGGGTCTTCGACAAAAACATCTACAAAAATTTCCATGGACGATGAAAAAGCTCTAGAAACTTTCGCCTCAAGCGTAACAATAGAGGCATGTTGAATTGGTTTTTGAAAGGAAACGTTGTTAACAGAAGCTGTTACAACCACACGTTTACAATGACGATGTGCAGATACACTGGCAATTACATCCATCCAAGCGAGTAACTGACCGCCAAATAAATTACCCAATGTATTTGTGTCATTTGGCAATACAATATGTGTAGTTATTGCAAGTGTTTCAGAGGCTCTTTTACTTTTCATGTCTCAAAGGTAGTGATAATGCTAGTTGATGTATTTGATTAATTAATTTAAACATATTTAATTAGTATTTTTTAAATAATTCCTTAATTTAGGCGTGCTAATCAAAGAAAACTAAACGATTAAACCACGTTAATTATGATACTTAAAAAAATACTTTTTACTTGTCTTTCTTTATCCTTACTCGCTATTACGCAGTTGAATGCCCAAAAAACAAGACCTTTTGATCCGACGAATGCAAGGGAAGGTGAGAAGGTTGAGTTTTGTCATCAACATATCAAAATGGCTGAATTGATGAAAAATCCTGAGTTTGCAGCAATGTACGAACAAGATAAAATAGCTTTCCAAAAAGCGAAAAACAAGCCTATTCCTAAAGGTGTCGTTTATAAGATTCCTATCGTATTTCACGTATTGCATAACAATGGTATCGAAAACATATCCGATGAACAAATCTATGACGCATTAGCCATTTTAAACAGAGATTTCAGAAAATTGAATTCGGATACGGCTACAGTTCAATCTGATTTTGTGGGAATGCCTTCAGATGTTGAAGTAGAATTTGTTTTAGCCACAAAAGCTCCAAACGGAACATGCTTTAAAGGAATAACTCGCACCATGTCTCCATTGTCCTACCAAGGAGATGATGGCAATGCGCAAGTAACTGCTATTCGAAATGGAAATGATGTATTCCAGAACAGTTGGCCGGGAAATAAATACCTGAATGTATTCATTTGTGGAGAAATTGGAGGGGCAGCAGGTTACACAACCAATCCTTCAACTTGGTCAGCAAGTAGCATGACAAATGGAATCTGGATTTTGCACGATTACGTAGGTTCTATAGGTACTGGTTCAATCGGTGCTTCTAGAGCATTAACACATGAAGTTGGCCATTGGTTAAATCTAGACCATACATGGGGACCAAATAACAATCCAGGAAACACCTCTTCTTGTTCGACGGATGATGATGTAGATGATACACCAAATTGTATAGGTGTCACCGCTTGTCTATTGTCCGCAAACACCTGTAATTCTGTTAATACTTATTGGAATTATGACGTGCGCGACAATGTGGAGAATTACATGGATTATTCTTATTGTTCTAAAATGTATACACAAGGTCAAACAGATAGAATGAGAGCTGCTCTGCAAGTAACTAATACTGGCAGGTTTAATTTATGGCAAGCGGCAAATTTGACTGCAACAGGTGCGACGGGAGACATTTATTTATGTAAAGCTGCGTTTGAGGCAGATAGAACTACAATATGTCAAAATGATTCCATTCAATTAACTGATGACTCATACAATGAAGCAACCGGATGGACATGGGAAATTACCCCAAGCACAGGTTGGACATATGCTCCTGGATCTCAAGCGACCTCGCAAAATCCAAAAATATATTTTTCGAGTCCAGGATTATACAATGTTAAACTAACCGCAACCGACGGGACCACAACAGACGATGAATTAAAAAATAATTACATTCGTGTTTTGCCTGATGCAGCTACTTTACCATACTGGGAGGGATTTGAGGCATACTCGTCTCTAGCAAACCTAACAAATTGGGAGGTATATAATCCAAACAATAACAACGCTTGGACCATCGAAAATACAACCGCCCATTCAGGAAGTCAATGTGCAAAACTCGTGAATTTTGGACAAGCACCTAGTAATATTGACGAACTCACTTCTGCACCAATCGACTTATCTGTAATACCTTCTACAGGCAACGTAACCTTGAGCTTTAGATATGCATATCGTAAGAAAACATCCGCTGACTATGAGTTCTTGAAAGTTTTTGTCTCTGCCGATTGTGGTGCTAGTTGGGCACAACGTAAAACGCTAGCAGGAAACAATTTATCGAGTTTAACATCAACCACCTCATGGAAACCAACTCAAACTACTGATTGGACAACTGTACACATGATTAATGTGACGAGTAATTATTTCTCTGAAAACTTTAAAATGAAGTTTAGATTTGAAGGTGAAGGAGGCAATAATATTTACTTAGACGACATTAACTTGTATGCCGGTGCTCCTTCTGATAATCTTGTCCTTGGAATAAATGGTTTGAGCGAAATCAATGCTCTTGAGCTTTATCCAAATCCAACGGAAGGAGATATTCATGTAAAATATTATGCGTTAAAAAATGAGAAATTGACCATTTCTATTACCGATATAACAGGTAAATCAGTGTCACTTTCTCAAATTATTTCAAAAGAGGGAAGTAATTTAATAATACTTCCAACTGAAGGAATTTCGTCAGGAACATACTTCGTAAGAATAGGCGACAATGGAAAGGCCTTAAAGTTTGTCATTAAGTAGGGAAATTTACTAATTTTCTTATTTGTTGAAATAATTAAATAGGATGGTCGCTTTTGATCGTCCTATTTTTTTTGTCACTTCCTCAAGTCCATATTTTTTAATATTCGAGATTGACTTGTATTCACTGAGTAATATATGTTTTGTCTTTTCGCCAATTCCTGAAATTTGATCAAGCTCACTAGTAATAGCGGATTTACTTCTTTTGTCTCTATGATGCGTAATACCAAATCGATGTGCTTCGTTTCGAAGCTGTTGTATTAGTTTTAAACTTTTGGACCGACGATTTAATAAAATAGGGAATTGATCTCCGGGGAAAAAGATTTCTTCTAATTTCTTAGCTATACCTACGACAGCAATTTTTCCACGAAGACCCAATGTTTCAAGAGCTTCCAGTGCAGCACTTAGCTGACCTTTTCCTCCATCAATAACAATTAATTGGGGCAGAGATTGTTTCTCTTCGATGAGACGTCGATATCTTCTAAAGACAACTTCCTTCATGGTGGAAAAATCATCTGGTCCTTGTACTGTTTTTACATTAAAATGGCGGTAGTCCTTTTTACTAGCCAAACCATTTTTAAATACGACACATGCAGAAACAGCATGAGTTCCTTGTAAATTTGAGTTGTCAAAACACTCGATATGGCTCGGTAAAACCTTCAACTTAAAATCAGATTTAATTTCCATTAATAAATCATCAACTTTAAGATCTATTGTGGAGATTGATTTGTTTTTTTCGAACTTAAGCTTATTGAATTGTAGGTTTTTTAAGGATAAATCTAGTAGTTGTTTTTTCTCTCCTTTCTGCGGTACTTCCATTGAGCACGATGATAAATCACCAATTTTTTTATTTGTTAGAATTATTGAGCTTTTACTTGTAAATCGTTGCCTTAGGTCGAAAAGTAAGGTGCTTAACTCTTCTTGCAAATTTTCTTCAAGTACTAAGTCTACGTGTGAATTGAAAGAATGTATTATTACCCCCTCTTTAATTACCATATAATTGATAAAAAGTCTTTGCTCAGTCTGTTGCCAAGAAAACACATCAAGATTCAATAAAAGTGAAGATACTACCGTTGACTTTGCCTGGTAAGATTTCAATTGTTGAATCAGTTCTTTTACTTCCTGGGCTTTCTCGAAGGCACAGGTCGCAGCAAAATTTTTCATCTGTTGTGTTAACGATTTGAGTAAAGGATTTATTTCACCTTTTATTAGTTGAGTTGCTTCCTCAATTTTAGCGTCATAGGCATCTTTTTTTTGCAATCCCTCACAGGGTGCGTGGCATCGCTTCAAATGAAATTCTAAACAAGCCTTATAATTTGCTTTTTTAAGCTTTGATTCTGATAAATCTAGACCACATGTTCGGAATTTGAATAATTCTTGAAGTAATTTAAGTAAAGACTGCATGGTTTTTACATTGGGATATGGACCAAAGTAAGATGAACCATCATTAATTTTTTTCCTTGTATAAAAAACCCTAGGATAAGGCTCATTTTTTATAACAATCCACGGGTAGGTTTTGTCGTCTTTAAGTAAGATATTATATTTCGGTTGATAAGTTTTAATTAAACTATTTTCTAATAAAAGTGCATCAAGTTCTGTTGCGACAATAGTACAGCTCACTTGATAAATTTGAGAAACAAGAAGTTTTGTTTTAAAAGATTCAAGATCTCTGTTGAAATAGGAGAGAACTCTTTTTTTAATGTTTTTTGCCTTCCCAACGTATAAAACAGTTCCATCCACATTAAAATATTGGTATACCCCCGGACTTTCAGGAAGTTGCTTCAATTGTTCTGATAAAGATTGATGCATATGTTGCACTAAAGATAACAAGAAGTAATGAATGGTTTCAGGAGAAGAGCGTATCTTTGTTGTTATGTTAGATCAAATTATTCGAAACGCATTAATTGAGGATATCGGTGAAGGTGATCATTCAACCTTGGCATGTGTCCCGGAAAATGCAAATGGAGCAGCCAGGTTATTGGTTAAAGAGGCTGGTATTCTGGCGGGTATTGAAGTCGCTAAAAGAATCTATGAACTTGTAGATTCCAATTTAGAGGTTATAACTTATAAAAAAGATGGGGACAAGGTCAAAGTGGGTGATATCGCCTTTGTAGTAAGTGGTTCATCACGTGCTATTCTGACCTCTGAGCGGCTAGTATTAAATTTTATGCAGCGAATGAGTGGAATTGCAACTCAGACAAATGAAATTTTGAAAGTCATCGAAGGATGCCAAACTAAATTATTGGATACGCGAAAAACTACTCCCGGAATTCGCTATTTAGAAAAATGGGCAGTTAAAATTGGAGGTGGAGAAAATCACAGATTTGGACTGTACGATTTGATTATGCTAAAAGACAACCACGTGGATTATGCTGGTGGTGTAGCAAACGCCATTCAAAAAACTAAAGCATATTTAGCAAAAACCAAGAAATCACTTGGAATTATCGTAGAGGTGAGAAATTTTACAGAATTAGATGAAGCGATTAACGAGGGAGGCATCATGCGAATAATGTTAGATAACTTTAATCCATCAGATTTAAGAATTGCACTAAATCGTATACCAGAAGAAATTGAAACAGAAGCCTCGGGCGGTATTACCTTAGCCAACATTAGGGAATATGCGGAAACAGGCGTTCAATACATTTCGGTAGGTGCCTTAACACATTCTGTGAAGAGTATGGATCTTAGCTTAAAAGCTATGTTGTGATTTCACTCGATTGCGGTATGCTGACAATTCTAGAAAAAAATCAAGATCTTCTTCAATTTTATTGCCAATGACAATGACATTTGCTCCGGCTCGATGACTTTTTTCAATATCTGTTATTGTTTTCATTCCTCCTCCGACAATTAAGGGTAGGCCAACGTTTTTTACCTCTTGAATCATTTCTTCAGGCACGATATTCAAGGCACCGCTTCCCGCATCTAAATAAATTAATTTTTTACCCTGATATTTTCCAGCCAATGCTATTTTCGCTGCTATCGTTTTTCCATAAGTTGGGATTGGTTGTGTTTGCGAGACATAGGCAACAGCGGTTTGTATTCCTCCATCTATTAATAAGTACGCAGTTGGGATTATTTCTACTTGCGTTTCCACTATGTACTCAACAGCTTTTACGTGCTGTGTTATAAGGTATTCAGGGTTTTGCCCCGATAATAATGACAAAAACAATAAGCCTTTAGCTAGTGGATGAACTTGGTCGTAATTACCTGGAAAAATAATGAGGGGAATATTAATCCTTTCATTGAGTAGTTCAACGCATTTATCGAAATCGCTTTTGGCCACAACACTGCCGCCGATGAAAAGAAAATCAGGAGATAAAAAATTTACGCGCCGAATCCATTCATCTTGGTTCTTCATCGATATAAATTTGTCAGGATCAACCAAAATAGCTAAACCATTTTCCAAATTTTCCATTTCCTTTAAAAGGTTATTCTTAGACATTAAATGCAATTACTAGATTATTTACTTTAATAATTTCAACAAGTACTTTAATAAGGCTTCCTGATTGTTTCATCGAACAACGGTATTTCTTTCGAGGTGAAATTTCTTCTAAAATTAACAAATCAGTTCTAAAGTCTAATCCCTCATCTTCTGTTAATTTGAATAAAGTTTCTTTTATAGTCCATGCAATTGTATTCTCTAATAAATCGTTGGCTTGAAAAATTTTCATTTCGTGTGTATTTAAAATCCGCTCTCTTACTTTTAATATGCGCGAATCTATTTCCTCAATATCAATTCCTATTCTTTTAGATGATTTTGCAAGGGCAATAAAATTTTTAGAATGACTTATTGAAATAAATGCAGAATGGTCATGTAAATAAGGCCTTCCATTCTTTTCATATAAAATTTGAGAAGATTCTGCCAGTATATTTTTCTTTAAAATCTGCACCCCATATCGTTCTTTATATCGTTTAGTTTGTTGTAAATGCTCTGATGAAAAAACAAATAAATCGTCAATGACCGAATACGCTAAACAGAAGTCAGCGCGAGTAATTATTTTTATGGAATTTGCCCTTCGTTGCATCTATTCATTGAGATTGAAATGTTACAGACAAATATGTTAATTTATTTTCAATTTAATTTTTTTTAACATGAGGATAGTCAATATGATTTTTCATATATTTACAAGCTTAAAATTCGAATAACGAAACATTATACTACAAAACTATGATGGTTAAACTGAAGATGATTGCTTTAAGTCTCTTAATGTCAGGGACTTTTGCCTATGCTCAATCGGGTTTAGGATCTGTAAAAGGCGCCGTTAAAGATGAAAAAACAAAACAGGCTATTCCGCTTTGTAAGGTTAAAATCGTTCAAAACGGTACGACAAAAGGAGGTGCTCAAACTGATTTTGATGGGAAATTTCAAATAAATGGTGTACAACCGGGTACCTATGATGTTGAAATCAGTATGGTAGAATACCAAACGTCTGTAACTACGGGAGTTATAGTTTCTCCAGACAAAATCACATTTTTAGATAATCTTACCATTGGTAAACCAGAAAAAAATAAAGATCTTGGAGAGGTTAAGTTGATTGCCTACAAGGTTCCGCTTATCGACAAAGATGGTGGCGCTTCGGGTGCAACGGTAACAAGAGAGGACATCTCAAGATTACCAGTTCGTTCGGCAGCAGGTGTTGCTGCAACTGTGGGAGGGGTTAACTCTAACGAGGGTACAGGTGAAATTTCCGTTAGAGGTTCGCGTTCAGATGGTACATATTTCTATATTGATGGTATCAAAGTTCGTGGTTCTTCAAACTTACCTAAATCAGCACTTGAAGAAGTATCCGTAATCACAGGTGGTGTTCCAGCCAACTATGGGGATGTAACGGGTGGTATCATATCAATTACAACAAGAGGTCCATCAGCAAAATATTTTGGAAGCTTTGAAGCAGTATCCTCTGGGATATATATAAACGGTAAAGATCCTGATGGATATGATGGTAAAATGTTTGGATTAGATAAATATGGATACAACCTACTAGAAGGAATGTTGTCAGGCCCACTCTGGATGCAAAAAGATTCAACAGGTAAAAAGACACGTCCAAGACTTGGATTTTTAATTTCAGCTAACTTAACTGACCAAGTAGATGGTAGACCATTAGCAGATGGAGGTTATCGTATAAAAAAAGAAAAGAGAGATGAACTTTTATTAAATCCTCTAAGACCAACGTCTACAGGATTTGGTACTTTCCACAATGCCCTTTTTCTTAGAAAAGAAGATTTCGAAAAAGTTCCTTGGAGAATGAATGCAGGAAACACAGTATTTTCTGCTCAAACAAAAATTGATGTGAATACAGGACCTTCTGTGAACCTACAGTTTGGAGGATCCTTAAATTACTCGCAAGGAAGCAGCTATTCTTACACAGGATCATTACTTAACTTCTCTAACTTCGGAGAATCTAAGTCTTTGGATTGGAGGGTTTTCGGTCGTTTCACTCAGCGCTTTAATAATACTAGAGAAGGCTCAAGTTCTAAAATTAAATCTGCATTATACAACCTAATGGTTGACTTCTCAAGGTCTCAGAGTGAGTTTTACGATCCAAGACATAGATTTAATTTGTTCAATTATGGCCATGTTGGAAAGTTTACTACAACAAGAAGACCATCTTATGAATTTGATCCTGTAACGCAAACATACATTCACAATGGTTTTAAAGATGTTGAAGTAGATTTCGAGGCTTCTGAAACAAATGCTGCATTGGCTGCTATTACAACTCAATATTTCAATATTTACGAAGGAAATCCACTTGGTCGTTACGAAAATCTATTTCAAATTCAACAGGGTAATGCCTTAAGAAATGGAGATGCCCCGTCAAGTGTTTATGGAATTTGGAGTAATATAGGAACGCCTTATAATGGATTTGGTAAATCTCAAGCAGATCAATTCCGCGTAACTGGTGCTGGTTCAGTAGTGATTGGAGACCATAGTATTTCCTTAGGTTTTGAATACGAGCAACGTATTGATAGAAATTGGTCTAGTGGTGATCAGGGTCCGCTCGGAATATGGTCTATTGCACGTCAGTTAACTAACTTTCATATTCGTGAATTAGATTTAGCATCTGGTGTTATTTCTGATTCCGGTTCTTTCAAAGCAATCACATACCAACGTTTGAATGCTGGTTATGCAAGCACTAACAACGGCGAATACGGCGGACAAATCCAAAATGATAACCAATCTTTCTTTGATTACAATGTGAGAAAGAAATTAGGATATGCAACTGGAGGAAATGATTTTGTTGACATTGATCAATACGACCCATCGTTATTCCAATTCGACATGTTTTCTCCAGATGAATTATTGAACAGTGGCCAGTCTTTTGTTTCGTATTATGGATATGACCACACTGGAAAAATTGTTCGTGGTGCTACAGACATTAACAAGTATTTCAATGATTACGATGAAAATGGCAACTTCAGAAGATTTGTTGGGGCATTTCAACCTATTTATATGGCTGGATACATCATGGATAAATTTGCATTTAATGACATCGTTTTTAACGTAGGTCTTCGTGTAGATTTATTTGATGCAAATCAACCAGTGCTTAAAGATCAATACTTATTCTATAACGCACGTTCAGTTAAAGAAGCGCGTGCATTGAAAGAGATTGATCCAAATACGTATGCCTGGGTAGAATTACCAGAAGGAATGGGTGATGATTACATTGTCTATGTTAATGATGTGAATAATCCGTCGGCAATTAACGGCTTTAGAACGGGAATGAATTGGTATAATGCCTCAGGAACCCCTGTAGAAGACCCTAAAGTTATTAGAGGAGCTGCAGGTATTGCTCCTTGGTTATTAGATCCATCACAAGAAACTCCAGATGCAAGTGCATTTGAGGATTACAAGGCGCAAATTAACTTTATGCCTCGTATTGCTTTCTCTTTCCCAATATCTGAGAAAGCTTCATTCTTTGCACATTACGATATCTTGACGAAACGACCGACTTCAGGTTTCCGCTTCGATCCGTATGAATACCAATTCATCAACAATAGAAATGCAGTTATCAATAACGCAAATCTGAAGCCTGAAACTACTGTTGACTACGAATTAGGTTTCCAACAAGTATTGTCACGCACCTCCTCTGTGAAGATTTCAGCGTTCTATAGAGAACAACGAAATAATGTGCAACTTGTGAATATCTTTGAAGCATACCCAGCAACATACAAAACCTTTGGTAACAGAGACTTTGGAACAGTTAAAGGGATGACAATAAATTACGATTTAAGACAAACAGGAAATGTTCGTTTTACAGCTGCATACACCTTACAATTTGCTGACGGTACTGGTTCTAACGCAGCTTCAGCTTCTGGATTGGTAAATGCTGGATTGCCAAATTTGAGAAATATTTTCCCGTATGATTTCGATCAACGCCATGCCTTTGCCATCACCTTTGACTACCGTTATGGAGAAGGAGAAGATTACAATGGACCAAAAATCGGAAAATTGAACATTTTGGAAAATACAGGATTGAATGTATTTACTAATATTAACTCCGGAAATCCATATTCAAACCAAACTTTTATTACAGATGAAGGTATTGGAAACTTAAATGCCGGATTAAACGGAACATTAAATGGTTCGAGACTTCCTTGGCAATATAGACTAGACTTACAGTTAGATAAAACCTTTAACATGGAATTTGGAGGCAACAAAGACAAAAAGAAAATGGCATTCTTAAATGTTTATGTTCGCGTGACTAATTTGTTCAACCAATTCAACATCTTAAATGTGTATCGTGCAACAGGAAACTGGGACGACGATGGTTTCTTGGCTGCAGCTTCAAGTCAAACGTCCATTCAAAACCAAATCGACGAGCAATCTTTCAGGGATTATTACTCAATGAAAGTTCAAAACCCATTCAACATTAGTTCACCAAGAACTATTCGATTAGGTGTAAAAATAGATTTCTAATAGATTAAATAATAGAAGAAATGAAAAAGCAATTAATTGCAACAATTTTAGGATTTACTTTTATAGGTTCAAACGCCTTGGCTTATTTAGGTCCAAACGATAAATCCTCTAAACCAAAGCCTTATTTAAAAGCTAACTGTAGTCCAGCGACTGCTAAGTTGTATATGGAATTTAATGACGTAAAGGCATTAATTGAACAAGGTGGAAGTATGTTTCAAAACAGAGCCGCTGGCGTGGCTGCATATGAAGTTCCAAAGAATAGTGGTCTTTTTGCGATTTTTGCAGGCGCCCTTTGGATGGGAGGAACAGATGTTAATGGCCAGTTAAAATTGGCGGCACTTCGCTATAGATCTGGTAATGACTTTTGGCCTGGGCCTTTAACTGTTACGCCGGGTACAGGAAATTATAATCCAGGTTCGCCTGTTGGTGACGATGCTACTCGTGATTTTGGAGAGGCAAATATAGACCCAGATCAGTGTATTGCATTTGATAAGTTTTATACCATTCGTAAGGCAGAGGTTATTCGCTTTAACATTTGGTGGGAATGCAACAATGGAGTGACTACCGAAGGATGTGCAGACGTAACTGCTCCGAGTAATGATGAATTGAATAGAATATATGGATGGCCAGCTCATGGAGATGTTTCGAGAGGTCAAGATTACTTTCTTGCTCCTTTTTATGATCGAGATGGTGATGGAAACTATAATCCCGACAATGGTGATCACCCGTGGTACGATGATATTCTTGGACGTGATGATGTAGAATGTGGAATTGATAGACGCGTAACTCTTTATGGAGATGAGACACATTGGTGGGTGTTTAATGATAAAGGAAATATTCATACGGAAACGAATGGAGATCCAATTGGAATGGAAATCCGTGCTCAAGCTTTTGCTTTTGCAACGAATGATGAAATCAACCGGATGACTTTCTATAACTATGAATTGATTAATAGAGGAACGCAAACACTATACAATACATATTTCTCTCAATATTTAGATGCCGATGTAGGAAATTATGCGGATGATTACACTGGATGTGATGTATCCCGAGGATTAGGATACATGTATAACGGAGATTTAATTGATGAATCCGATGGTGGTAAGCTAGGATATGGAGAAAATCCACCGGCAATAGGGTGTGACTTTTTTGAAGGTCCTTATCAAGATGCCGATGGTTTTGATAATCCGGGACCATATTTCGATGAAGCGACACAAACTGAGGTAGTGCCTACCGTTACTGATGCTTTAGCTAACGGAGGAATCGTTTACAAAGGAATTGGAATTGGTTATTCAGACGGAATTGTAGATAATGAGAGATTTGGTATGAGAAGGTTTACGTACTATACGTCTACATCCGCTTATCCTTATAACGATCCAGGTCCGGCTGCTGAGTATTACAACTTCATGGAAGGTCAGTGGGCGAATGGTTCAGAAATGTATTATGGTGGTCTAGGTTACACTGGATCAAATGGGGTAACAACAGTACTTTCAGACTACATGTTCCCGGGTGATTCTGACCCTATCCATTGGGGTACAGGTGGTACGGATATGTCAGGTCAATTTCCTAATGGTTGGGATGAATCAACAAATAACAATCCATCTGGTGATAGACGTTTTGTCCAATCTGCAGGTCCTTTTACACTTAGACCAGGTGCAATAAATAACATTACTGTTGGAATTGTTTATGGAAGAAGCACAGATGGCGGATTATTGGCATCTGTGAATGCGATGAAGCGAGCGGATACTAAAGCTCAAGCTCTTTTTGATGCATGTTTTAAAATTTTGTCACCACCAGATGCTCCTAAGTTAACAATCCAAGAATTAGAGAATGAGTTAATTTTATTACTGGAGAACCCGGCATCCTCTAATAACTACAGAGAGGGATATGAAGAAATTGACGAAATTAATATTCCGGATCCTACTGTAGATAGAAAATATAGATTTGAAGGTTATCAAATCTTTCAATTGAAAGACGATGAGGTTTCTGTTGCAGATATTGCAGATCCAACCAAAGCTAGATTAGTTGCTCAATGTGATATAAAAAATGACGTTTCTAGAATTATCAATTTTGAATTTGATGAAGCCTTAGGTTTTTCGGTACCGGTTGAAAAAGTGGACGGTGAAAACAAAGGAATCCGTCATAGTTTTCGAGTGACTGAGGATGCATTTGCACAAGGCGCAAGAGCTTTAGTAAATCATAAAACATACTACTATGTGGCTGTGGCTTATGCTTACAACAACTACAAAACGTATAATCCAAATGATCCTCAGCAGTTAGATGGACAAAAAATACCATATATTTCTTCACGTTTGAATTATGATGGTACGGCAATAACCTCAACATCTGCAATCCCCCATAGTCCTGTTCCGGAAGCTGGAGGAACACTCCAGTTGATTGAATACGGTTCATCTCCTCAGATTACACGTTTGGATGGTTATGGAAATGGGAACCGTGAGCTTGAATTTACACCTTCTACCTTGAAT